>Ga0070679_100000347_pt1 | contig 39328 bp, 31 predicted proteins | sample KBSC63BmetaG_FD_65652 | JGI IMG/M metagenome (GOLD analysis project Ga0070679, IMG submission 65652) | Corn rhizosphere microbial communities from Kellogg Biological Station, Michigan, USA - KBS C6-3B metaG | ecosystem: Host-associated > Plants > Roots > Rhizosphere | place: USA: Michigan... | reverse complement strand
AGCTGCGGATTGCGTTTCTCCCGGTGACGACGCGCAGCGGGCTGGTTCAGGCCGACGACAAGATCGCCTCGTTCGACAACGGCATCCGCGTAGATCTGCGCCCTTCCATCAATCCGCTTCTGCTGCTGACGGCGGATGTGTACGCGGCGCCGACTCCGATCATCATGAAAGGGCTGGATTCGCTTGGCGTCGATATGGAGATGATCCGCACCGACGAGTGGGACGGCCACCCGGTCTACGTAATCGGCGCGAAGGCCGGCGACTCCACGTCGAACCAGATGTGGGTCGACGCCGAGCGGCTGGTTCTGCTGCGTTTCATCCAGCGCAACAAGAGCGGCGAGCGCACGATCGTCAGCGACACCCGCGTCCAGAACTACAAGGACATTCAGGGCTTCCAGATTCCCACAGAATTTCTGGTCACACGGAACGGCCGGCCGATATGGCGGGAAGAGTACGCCAACGTGCGGGTGAATGAGCCGATCCCGGCTGGCACATTCGACCAGGCAGTTTGGAACGACATCCCCATTCCACAATAGATCAATTCACGAGTCAGTATGATCCGCAGGATATTGGCATTTCTTGTTTTCGTTCCCACGCTGCTCGTTGCGCAGGCGAGTCGCCCGGCACAAGCATCAAAAGCAGCCGCTCCGGTTTCAACGCCTTCCACGTGGAAGGTCGATCCGACGCATTCCGAGCTGTCGTTCTCGATCCGCCACATGGTGAGCAGAGTGCGCGGGCAATTCGATACCTGGACGGGAACGATCATCGCCGACCCGAACGACTGGAACACGGCTTCCGTCGAAGTCGTGGCGCAGACGTCCACGATCGATACCAATAACGAGCGTCGCGACGAGGATCTTCGCAGCCCCAATCACTTCGACGTCGATGCGAATCCAACGGTGACCTTCAAGAGCACCAAGGTCACGCGATTCGCGGGTGATTCCGTGCAGGTGGCAGGGAATCTCACGATTCACGGTGTCACCAGGCCGGTTGTGCTGCGCGGCCACTTCAACGGGATGACCGGCTCTCCGGGGAAGCGGCGCGCCGGATTCGAGGCCCAGACGACGATCAATCGACAGGACTTCAACATGACCTGGAATCGAATCGTTGAAGGCACCTCCATGCTTGGAGACGAGGTCAAGATCGAGATCGACATCGCAGCAGTCGAGCAACCGAAGTAAAAACATCCCTTCACGCGAGAAAAAATGAGAACGGGCTTACTGTTGGCAGCGGGCGTACTGCTGTCCGTCGATCTCTCGGCGCAGGGGCGCGTACAGCGTCCGATGACCTTCGACGACTTTGCGGCGGTGAGAAACGTTGGCGACCCGCAGGTATCCCCCGACGGGAGATGGGTCCTCTATTCGGTTAGAACGACCGACGTCGGAGCCAACAAGCGGACGACCGTCACGATGCTTGCGCCGGTCGAGGCACAGAAGGGCGCGGCAGGGGGAGCGCTCAAAGCAGGCCAATTTCCGAATGGCGCCGTCAAGGCGACCGAGGCCCGCTGGTCGCCCGACGGGAAGCGCGTCGCATACATCTCCGGTGGCCAGCTCTGGATTGCGGATGCCGATGGAACGAATGCGCATCAGCTCTCGACGATCAATGGCGGTGCGGGTGGCATCGTTTGGGCCCCGACTGGAGATCGCATCGCCTTCGTGTCGGGCGTTTACCCTGATTGCGACAGCGACGCCTGCAACATCGAGCGCGCGAAAGCGGCAGACACCGGTAAGGTGAAGGCGCACATCGCCGACAATCTTCTCTATCGTCACTGGACGGAGTGGACTCCCGAAACGCGATCGCATCTGTTCGTCGTCTCTCCGGATGGAACCGGACTGCGCGATGTGACAGCGCGCGTGAAGTACGATGTCCCGCCCGGACCATTCGGTGGGAGCGAAGGCTACGCGTTCTCGCCGGACGGGAAAGAGCTTGCCTACACGGCGAAGGATCAGGGGCGCGCCGACGCGTGGTCCACCGATTTGAATCTCTACACGGTATCAGTGAGCAGTGGCGAACCGGTTGTCATCACCGCCGCCAATCGAGGGGCCGATCAAAATCCGGTCTACTCACCCGATGGTCGCACGATTCTGTACGGGTCACAGGTGACGCCGGGCTTCGAGTCGGATCGCGTGAGACTCATGGCGTACGATCGCGCCTCTCACACGTCGCGCGAACTGCTTCCATCGTGGGACAGAAACGCCGACGGCTACGCTTTCTCACCGAGCGGCGACGCGATCTATCTCACCACGGTGGACGCGAGCCGCACCAAGTTCTATCGAATCACGCGCACTGCATCGGGATGGAGTGCGAAGCCGCAGCTGCTGACCGCTGGTGGCAACAACTTCGCTCCATCGTTCTCATCAACCGGCAGGACGATCGGATGGCTGCAGGACGCAACCGAGCGGCCGGCGGAGGTCTACGTCGCGACGATCGGGCCCGCAGGGCTGACGGGCACGCGACGCCTCACCCACGAAAACGATGCCCTCGTCGCGCAGCTCAAGCTCAACCCCGCAGAAGACTTCTGGTTCAAGGGCGCGAACGGCGACAGCGTGCAGGGCATGCTCATCAAGCCGCCGCAGTACCAACCGGGCAAGAAATTTCCGGTGCTGCTTCTCATCCACGGCGGCCCGCAGGGTGAATGGCTCGATCAGTGGCACGGACGCTGGAATTTCGAGCTCTTTGCGTCTCCCGGTTTTGGGATCGTGGCAATCAATCCACGGGGCTCGTTTGGTTACGGGCAGAAATTCACCAACGAAGTCTCCAAGGATTGGGGCGGGAAGGCGTACACGGATCTCATGGATGGTCTCGACGCCGCGCTCGCGCGAAACGGCTGGCTCGATTCCACGCGCATGGGGGCCGCGGGTGGATCGTTCGGTGGCTACATGACCAACTGGATCGCCGGTCACTCGAACCGTTTCAAGGCGCTGTTCACGCACGCGGGCGTCTACAACCTCGAGAACATGTACGGCGCGACCGAGGAGATCTGGTTCAGCGACTGGGAATCCGGCGGCCCGTACTGGGACAAGAACGCGATGGAAGCGACGTACCGCCGCTGGTCACCGCACCTCTTCGCCGCAAACTTCCACACGCCGCATCTCGTCGTGGTGGGCGAGATGGACTATCGCGTGCCCTACACCGAAGGGCTGTCGCTATTCACGGCGCTGCAGAAGCAGGGAGTGCCGAGCAGGTTGATCGATTTTCCGGATGAAGGGCACTGGATCGGGAAGCCGCAGAATCAGAGGCTCTGGTGGGGAGAGGCGCTGGGGTGGTTCAAGAAATACCTCGCGCCGTAATTGACGAATCAAACAAGAAAAACGGGATGCGAGCCTTGAGAGGCATAGTTGTTAGAAGTTAGCAACTACACTCTGACGTTTCGTAGCGGCGTACCTCCGGCAAATTCATTCGCATTGTCTTGCGGAGGAAATGTCGTCCCGTAAGCTACTGACAACTGATCACTGTGCTTCTGTCAGCTCGGATCCCGTTCTGTTGCAGTTCATAGCGGTAGTCGCGCCAGATCTCAGTTACCTGTAGCCAGCTGCCTGCATGGTGAACAGCTCCTCGTACAGCCCGTGCTTCGCGAGCAGCTCTTCGTGCGACCCCTGCTCCTCGACTTTGCCGTTTCGCAGCACGATGATCCGGTCCGCCATGCGCACCGTCGAGAACCTGTGTGAAATGAGCACCGCCATCCGACCGGCTACGAGCTCCGAGAAGCGGAGGAAAACCTCGTACTCCGCGCGCGCGTCGAGAGCCGCGGTCGGCTCGTCGAGGATCAGCACCTGCGCGTCGCGGATGTAGGCTCGGGCGAGCGCGATCTTCTGCCACTCTCCGCCCGACAGATCGACCCCGTCGTCGAATCTCCTTCCAAGCATCTGCTGGTACCCCCTCTCGAATCGCGGCAGCAGCGAAGCCGCGAGTGAATTCTCGGCGGCGTCGGAGATCGCCGCCGGGGTCCCGTTGTTCTTGTCGAGATCGCCGCGGACAGCTTCGATCTCGCCGACACCAATGTTCTCGTCGAAGCGCATGTCGTAGCGCACGAAGTCCTGGAAGATGACCGCGATCGCGTGACGGAGACTGGTGAGATCGTATTCCTTGAGATCCACCCCGTCGAGCGTAATCCGGCCTTCAGTCGGATCATACAGCCGGGCGAGCAGCTTGGTTATCGTCGTCTTTCCCGCGCCATTCTCCCCAACCAGCGCTACGCGCTCACCCGGCTCGAGGACCATGTCCACGTTTCGGACTGCCCACCGCTCACTTCCCGGGTAGCGGAAGCCGACGTTCTCGAACACAAACCCGGTGCGAACCTTCGTTGGCACCGTGCGCGCGTTTGGCGGCGATTCTATCGTCGGCTGCATGTCGAGGAATACGAACAGGTCGCGAAGATAGAGCGCCTGCTCGAAGACGTTGCTCGCCGAGAGAAGAATGCTTTGAATCACGTCGCGTCCTCGACCGAACGATGCGGCGAGAAACGTGAGCATCCCGATTGTGATGTCTCCTTTTACCGCGTGTATCAGGATGATGACGTACGCGGCGTAGTATCCTATCGTTCCCAGAATCGAGAGCAGCGCGCTCACCAGCCCGCGCCGCACTGAAAGGTCCCGGTTTTCTTCGTAGAAGCGCTGCGAGAGCGTCGCGTACTTCTCCGTGACCCACGGGGCGAGCCCGAACATCTGGACTTCCTTCGCCGTCACGTTGCTCGCGCCGACGTAGCGGAGATAGTCGAGCTGCCTTCTCTCGGGTGTCCAGCGAAAAAGCAGTGAGTAGCCAAGTGACGCGAAGTGTGTCTCGCCGAGGAAGCTCGGAATCACCGCCAGCGCGAGGAGGAGCAGCAGCCACGGACTGTACGCGATGAGCGCTCCCGCCAGAGTGAGCAGCGTCAACGCGTCCTGCGCCAGCGAGAGGAGGAGCGTGAGAAGGGCAATGCGTCCGACGGTCTGCCGTCGCGCTCTCTCGAGGTGATCGTAGAATTCCGGATCCTCGAATTGCGCGAGGTCCAGCTTGGCCGCGTGCTCCATGAGCCGCACGCTCATCGCGTTGGAAAAGAGATCGCCGAGCAGGCTCTCGATGAGTGACGATGCGCGCGCGAGAATCTCCGAGACGAGAACGATTCCGACCTCGAGCACCAGATATCGCCAGACGTGCCCAATGTCCCCGGTACCTGCTTTGGCGGCGATGACGGAGTCGAGTATGAGCTTGCCAACCCAGAACGTTGCTACCGGCACCACCGATCGGAGCACGCGGAGCAGCATCATCGCCGTCGCAAAGCCGCGGTGCGTGCGCCAGATCAGGCGAAAGAGCTCGGGAACGTATCGAACCGCTGCCAGGCGATCTTTCCAGCTGGCGGGCTCTTCAGTTCGACGGCGGCGCCCGAGCGCGGCTGCCACCACCTCGGGATGACTCAACTCTGCGTCCTTCGCACCTTGCTGCCCCTACTTCTTGGGGAAGCGTGCTTCAGTGACCGGCTCGTCGACACTCACCTCGAAGCCGTTCTTTACCCAGCTCTCGTAGCCGCCGACCATGTTCGTGGCGTTGGCGATCCCGTGCGACTGGAGAAAGCTCGTGGCGATCGCAGAGCGCCCCCCGCCCTTGCATTGCAGAATGATTGGAGCCGAAGAATCGAGCTCTCCGAGGCGGTCAGGCAGCGATGCCAGCGGAATGTGAATCGCCCCGGGAAGATGACCACGTCTCCATTCATCGGGTCCGCGGACGTCGACGATCTGAGGATTGCCGCCGTCTTTCGCTTTCCTGACCTGCGCGGCATCCAGTTGACGAACTTTTTCCAGCTCTCCGTGCCGGCCCTTCCACTCGTCCACGACACTGCTGCGGAAATAACCCCGCGGGCTGCTGAACCCGATTTTCGATAGGTCCGAGAATAGAAGCTCGAGCGCGCCTTCGCCATCCGCTCCCGTGATCAGGTACAGCTCGGCGTCTTCCGAAACGAGCGCGCCCAACCAGTTCAGAAAAGACTTGTTGCGGGGGATGTTGAGCGTGCCCGGCACGTGGCCGCTCGCAAAGCTCACCGCCGATCTGGTATCCACGATTGCCGCGCCGTTTTCCAGCGCCGCGTCCAGACCGGCCAGCTCGAGCTCGCGCGGGGCGAATTGATCGGCGGGCGCAGCTCCGACGCGGTTGATCTTCTTCATCACCGCGAAGTACCGCGGAGGAAAAGGCTGGTCCTCCAACACCCTGCGGACAAATTCCCGCTCGGACGTTTCGGACAACGCCCAGTTGAACAGCTTTTCGTAGCCGAGCGTGGATTGCGGCATCGAACCCAACGACTTCCCGCAGGCAGAACCCGCTCCATGTCCCGGCCAGATTTGCAGGTGGTCCGGTTGCGCGAGGAATTGCCTTATCGACCGGTGAAGCTCCGCTGCCGATCGTTCCATGCTGCCGCGCGCGCCCGCCGCGCGCTCGAGCAGATCGGGCCGTCCGACATCGCCGACAAAAATGAAATCGCCGGTGAGCGCGCCCACTGGCTCCTGTCCTCGATCGAGATCGGAAACGAAGAATGTCAGATGCTCCGGGGTGTGTCCGGGCGTATGAGCGATGCGCAGCCGGACGGTGCCGAACGAGATCTCAGACCCGTCGCGCAGAGGGTTTGCGTGGGAGAGAGCATCGCTGGTGTACCCCCATTCCTTCCCGCCCTCCGAAGACAGGTGCAGCTTCGCGCCAGTAGCGTCGGCGAGCGCTCTCGCACCTGACACGAAGTCCGCGTGAATGTGGGTTTCCGTTACATGGGTGATTCTTATTCGCTCCGCGCTCGCGGCACGGGTGTACTGGCCGATGTCGATATTCGGGTCCACGACGATTCCTTGGTGCGTTCGCTCACAGGCGATCAGGTAGCTCGCCTGCGCCAGATTTTCGTCATAGAAACGCTTAAAGAGCATTGCGTCGCGGGGCAGTCGAAAGCGTTGCTGGAAGGGGTTCCAATCGTTAGCGTCCTGTAGTCGGAGCAACTACATGAAAGCGCAATATACCATGGACGCCGCGAGCCGAGTCATCGGTCAAACGGGCGAGCTGACGCGAGAGGAGCTCGTTCGCTACAGTCGCCACATCCTGCTGCCGCAGGTTGGGGAGGCCGGGCAGCGCGCGCTCAAGAAATCACGCGTGCTACTTGTCGGCGCGGGCGGTCTCGGATCACCGGTTGCCCTCTACCTCGCTGCGGCCGGCGTGGGCACGCTCGGCATCGTCGAATTCGATACCGTCGATCTCTCGAACCTGCAGCGCCAGATTCTCCACGGTTCAGCGGGCATCGGCACGCCCAAGCTCGATTCCGCGCGCGACAGACTTCAGGACATCAATCCGAATGTCAGCATCGAGCCCTATGAGACGCGACTAACGTCGGCGAATGCGCTCGAGATCGCCCGGGATTATGATCTCGTCGTCGACGGCACCGATAATTTTGCGACGCGCTATCTCGTCAACGACACATCCGTGCTGCTCGGGATTCCGAACGTCTATGGGAGCGTCTACCGCTTCGAGGGGCAGGCTTCGGTGTTCGGCGCGCGCAACGGACCATGCTACCGCTGCCTTTTTCGCGATCCGCCTCCTCCCGATCTGGTCCCAAGTTGCGCGGAAGGTGGCGTACTCGGCGTCGTCCCCGGTCTCGTCGGAACGATCCAGGCAACAGAGGCAATCAAGCTCATTCTCGGACTGGGCGAGACGCTCGTCGGCAAACTCCTGACGATCGATGCGATGACGATGTCCTTCCGAACGCTGTCGATTCAGAAGGATCCCGAGTGTCCCGCGTGCGGAACCCGTGAGATCACCGAGCTTATCGACTACGACGAATTCTGCGCCGGGGGAAACGCGCACGCGCCGACGGGAGTTCAGGAGATTCAGCCATCGCAGCTCGCGCAGCGGCTGGCGAAGGGGGAGGCGCTCGAGATAATTGACGTCCGTGAGCCGTACGAGTGGGAGATCGGCCACATTCCGGGCGCTCGGCTCGTCCCCCTCTCGCGTATCGCCGAGGAGATCCCGCGACTCGACAAGCGACGCGAGACGATCCTCTATTGCAAGGTTGGAGCGCGGAGTCTTCGCGCGGCCCACCAGCTTGCCGACGCGGGTGTGACCGACGTCCGCAATCTGGCCGGCGGGATACTGCGCTGGATCGACGAAGTCGACCCGACAATGGCGAGGTACTAATTGATCCAACCGGATCCAATCGAGCGATTCCGCGAGGTCTACGCGCTCGCGGAAAAGATCGATCGCTCGGTGCTTCCCGATCCCACGGCGATGGCACTCGGCACCGTCGGTGAAGACGGGAGTCCGAGCGTCAGAATTGTATTGCTCAAGGGGTACGACGAGCGCGGGTTCGTGTTCTACACCAACTACGACGGACGAAAGGGCAGGGAGCTGCTTGCCCGGCGACAGGCGGCGCTCTGCTTCTTCTGGCCGACGATCGATATCCAGGTCAGAATCGAAGGATCAGTAGTGGAGGTCGCGGACGAGGAGGCCGATGCGTACTTCGCGACGCGACATCGCATGAGCCAGATCGGAGCGTGGGCGTCGCGACAGAGTGAGCCGCTCGAGAATCCCGGCGCGCTCGACAAGCGGGTCAGCGAATACGAAAGGAAATTCGAAGGGAAGGTTGTTCCCCGCCCACCACATTGGTCGGGTTTTCGCGTCCAGCCGGAACGAATCGAGTTCTGGAAGGGAAAGCCCAATCGCCTCCACGAAAGACACTTGTACACGCGCGCTGGAACCCGCTGGAAGATCGAAACGCTTTACCCGTGAGCGGAAGACGGTACCACTCGGGCGCGATATCCCCTAGAATGGTGTGATGACCAGTACCCGAATTCCGGCACCGTCGAAGAACTCGCACACACCGCCACCGGCGCCACCGTCCGAGCCGTGGACGATCGAATCCGCGCGGACTCTGTACAACATCGAGGGATGGGGCATCGGGTTCTTCGACATCAACGAGGCCGGTCACGTGGTCGTGCGTCCCGACAGGGAAAAGACCGACCGCGAGCTCGATCTCTTCGAGCTGGCGAATGACCTCGAGGAGCAGGGGGTGGGTTTGCCGCTGCTCCTGCGTTTCTCCGACATCCTGCGCTCCCGCATCGAATCGCTCAACGAGAAGTTTTCGCGCGCGCGCGAAGAGTATGCGTACGAAGGCGGATACACGACGGTCTACCCGATCAAGGTGAATCAGCAGCGTCACGTGGTCGAGGAGATCGTCGAGTTCGGAAAGGTCGCCGGCGTCGGTCTGGAATGCGGCAGCAAGCCCGAGCTGCAGGCGATTCTCGGCCTGGCCGAGCACACGGATCACATGATCGTGTGCAACGGCTACAAGGACGAGGAGTTCATGCGTCTCGCCCTCATGGGACAGAAGCTCGGGCACCAGGTTTTCATCGTGCTGGAGCAGCTGAGCGAAGTGGATGTCCTGTTGCAGGTTGCCGACGAGCTCGGCGTCAAGCCAAACGCCGGCGTCCGCATCAAGCTCTATTCGGAGGGATCGGGACGGTGGGCGAAGAGCGGCGGCGAGAAGTCGAAGTTCGGGCTCAGCACGGCGCAGCTCGTAAAGCTCGTCGACAAGCTCAAGGCACTCGACCGACTCGACATTCTCAAGCTCATTCACTTTCACCTCGGCTCGCAGATTACCGACATCCGTTACATCAAGGCGGGATTGCAGGAGGTTTCGCGCTATTACGCTGAGCTGCGCGGAATGGGCGTGGACATCACGCACGTCGATGTCGGTGGCGGGCTCGGCGTGGATTACGATGGAAGTGGGTCGACGTCGCAAGCGAGCGTCAACTACACTCTCCAGGAATACGCCGACGACGTGATCTATACTCTCGCGGAAGCCTGCCGTGAGCACGAGCTGCCGATGCCGCATATCATCAGCGAATCCGGCCGCGCGCTTACCGCGCATCATGCGCTGCTGCTCTTGAGCGTCATCGACGTCGAGTCCCAGGCCGACAATGCGGTGCCCGACCTCACCGAAGAGCACCACACGCTGCTGCACGAGATGGCGACCGACTACGCGGCGGTTATCAAGCGGGTGTCGAAGAAGCGGGTGCGCGAGGTGTACCACGACGCGACCTTCGACAAGGAGCGCGCGCAGGAATTCTTCAACAGCGGCGTCCTCACGCTTCGTGATCGCGCGATCGCGGAGCAGATCTATCTCTCCACCATTGCCGCGGTCACCAAGATCGCGCAGCGCGATCCCGACGAGTACTCGGACATCCTCGATGATCTCGAGGCGACGATGGTGGACCGGTACTTCTGCAATTTTTCGCTGTTCCAGTCGCTGCCGGACAGCTGGGCGATCGATCAGATCTTCCCGATCATGCCGATCCATCGTCTCAATGAAGAGCCGACGCGCCGCGGCACGATCCAGGACGTCACCTGCGACTCAGACGGCAAGATCGAGCGGTTCATCGGAGATCGTACCTCGCGTCCGAGCCTCGAGCTTCACCCGTTCAACGACGGGGACCCATACATCATCGGCATCTTTCTCACCGGCGCGTATCAGGAGATACTCGGCGACCTCCACAATCTCTTCGGCGACACGAACGCGGTCCACATCCGCCTCTCGCAATCAAAGGGATATGAGGTGACGGACCTCGTGCACGGCGACACGGTGACGGAAGTGTTGGCTTACGTGCAGTTCCGCGCGTCGGACCTGCTCGCCACGTTCAGACGCAAGGTTGCGAACGCGACCACGCTCGCGCGTCAGGAAGCCAACACGTTCATCGCCGAGTACATCGCCGGGCTCGAGGGATACACTTATCTCGAGGGAGAGGCCGCCCGGTAAAGAATCGCGGCACCCGACTCAGTTAGCTGTCGAACCTCTTTTCGACCTCTTTCCAGTTGACGACGTTCCACCACGCGTTGATGTAATCGGGGCGGCGGTTCTGGTATTTGAGGTAGTAAGCGTGCTCCCAGACGTCGAGTCCCATCACGGCTTTCTGGCCTTCCATCAGCGGGTTGTCCTGGTTCGGCGTGCTCGTGATTGAAAGCTTCCCGCCGTTGTTGATCAGCCAGGCCCAGCCGGATCCGAATCTCCCCACACCTGCAGCGCTGAACTGTTCGCGGAATTTCGCAAAATCCCCGAACGCACTTTTGATCGCGGCTCCGAGTTTTCCGCCCGGCTCCCCGCCCGCCTTCGGTCCCATGATCTGCCAGAACATCGAATGGTTCCAGTGACCGCCTCCATTGTTTCTGATAGCGGTGCGAACCGCTTCAGGAAGCGTGTTCGCGCTCCGCATTAGCTCGTCCAGTGATTTGTTCGCGAGCTCGGGCGCTTTTTCTATCGCGGCGTTCAGGTTGTTCACGTACGTCTGATGGTGCTTCCCATGATGGATCTCCATGGTTTTGGCGTCTATGTGGGGCTCCAGTGCTGCGAAGTCATAGGGAAGCGATGGAAGCGTAAAAGCCATTGTCTGTCTCCTGGTTGTCCTGTTCGGATCAGCGTTGCGTCGTCCGTGCCGCCGGACTCATACCTAGCTGCGTTCGACTTGAGTGCGCTCGGCGGCAAGTCTCGCCCGCCGGGATCTGTATCCGCTTATCAAGCCTGGCAGCAGGGAAATGAATACCACGATGATGACGACGATCTCGATGTGCTGATCGACTCCGGGGATGTAGTTCCCAAGGAAATAGCCAATCCCCAGCATACTCCAGACCCAAAGGATCGCGCCAAGCACATTGAACGAGAGGAAAGTGCGGAATTTCATTCCTCCGACTCCGGCGATCACTGGCGAAAACGTGCGAATGATCGGCATGAACTGGGCGAGCACGATCGTCTTCCGCCCATGCCTGGCGTAGAATTCGCCGGCGCGGATAGCATGCTTCTTGTTAAAGAAAAGACTGTCGTCGCGGGTGAAAATTCTCGGCCCGGTCGTGTGCCCAATGAAATATCCCAGCGAATTGCCGGAAATCGCGGCCAGCGTGAGGATGGGCGCGAGCTCGTATACATTCAGATATCCGGTGGCGGACAGCAGCCCTGCGGTGACGAGAAGCGAGTCTCCGGGAAGAAAAAAGCCGACGAGCAGGCCCGTCTCCGAGAAGACGATGATCGTCAGCCCGATGAGACCTGCCCACTGAACGAGCTCGGGAAGGTTCGAAAATCGGTGAAAGAAGTCGGTGATTGGCTGCATCAAGCCGCTTTTGAGAGGTAGAATGGAAGAGAGACGTTCAAGTTCAACTCGACCACCCCGCAAAGCAACTCCGGGAGACTGGTTGCTCGCGTTTCCGGAAACGCGGCCCCGTGGCTTCAGTCGAAGTGCGGGCCGGGCTGAGCGTTTGTTCAATGCGTTTTCCGTTATACTCCTCGTCCTGTTCGCAGTGGGCTGGTCGTGGTCGATCGCGCGGGCGCGGGCGTCAGGCGACCCGGACCCCGTTACACCGGCTACCGCCAACATCGCCAGCGCCTTGACTGACGCCTCCGCGCACTCCGTCGCGTATCTCACCGGAGCAGCGCTGACGGCGCTGTCCAGTCCGGCGCGCGGAGAGAGTGGCAAGCTGAGGGTTCGAATCCAGCAGCCTGGAACGCCGATCACGCCGATTCTCGCTGACACACTTCCGCCGGGAACGGTTGCGACGTTTTCCTCGGGCACGGCCGCGGAATCCACCTCCAGGTTCGTCGCTCCGCAGCATCCGGGAATCTGGTCCCTCGCGCTGAAGGTCGGGAATGCGATCAAGCCGCTCGCTGATTTCAGTGTCATCACGCTCAGGCCCGCAACCGAGGAGCGAAGCGGCCGGCTCGGTCTGTACTACATCGGAAACTGGCCTGCGGCGAGAAAGGGACGACCGGGAGTGAGCTACGATCCTCCAAGCGGCTTCATCGAGGTCACCCCGCAGAACCAGAATACCCAGCTCTCCGAGCATTTCAAGCTCAAGGATTTTCTTCCCCACGACCAGCAGAATGTCTGGCCGAAATACATCGTCGTTGACCTGAAAATGATCGACAAGGACGAGCTCGTTCTCGCTGACTTGAAGGAGCACGGGATCAATCCGGCGGGCGTACGCGTCATGAGCGGCTTCCGTACTCCCCAATACAATGCGGGAGGCGGTGATCCGCGGGGCCGGGCTGCCCTGAGCCGCCATATGTACGGGGATGCCAACGACATCTTCATCGACAACGATGGAAATGGTCAGATGGACGACCTCAATCACGACGGGCGCGTGAATATTGCAGATGCCAAAGTCATCCAGGATGCGGTCAACCGCGTCGAACGGGCACACCCTTCGCTGATAGGAGGGTGCGGCATATATTCCGGCACGTCGGCCCACGGGCCGTTCACCCATATCGACACGCGAGGCTATTCCGCTCGCTGGATCGGAACAGGAGACAGCTAATGGAAACGACAACAACCGGTAGTCCCACGACGCCCGCCGAGGACCACCGGCACTCGCCTGCCAACCCCAAGCGCGACCCCGCGATGCCGGTGCGACTGGCGGACCTCGAGCCATATGTGGGTCTTGGTTATCTGTCGAAGCTGTTCAAGCTCATGGCGATCATTCTGCTCCTGCTGCTCGTCTCCGAGATCATCACCGGACTCGTGACGCAGGGCACAACGTCGATTCCCACCCTGCTGGGCGAAATGAGCCGCCTTGTGGTCCTCGCCGGTTTGCTCTGGGGGAGTGGCGACCTGGCATTGCTTCTCATCGACATGGGTCACGACGTCCGGGCGACCAGAATTCTTCTCGGCCGTCAGGCGCTTCATCAGACCGGGTCGACGGGAATCACGCCTCCATCCGGAACGCCGAGGGTAGAAGGGGGCAGCTTCGTGGAGCGTGGCCCCCGCTAGGCTTTTCACGATCGGACATTCGACCAGATCGCTCGAGGAATTCCTCGCGCTTCTGGGAAGGGAAGGCGTGACCCATCTTGTCGATGTGCGCGCCTTTCCTGCATCAAGGCGATATCCTCATTTCAACGGGGCGGAGCTGGCAGCATCGCTGGCGGCGGTCGGAGTCAGCTACACGCACGCCCCCGAGCTCGGTGGGCGCCGAAAACCGAACAAGGATTCGCACAATACCGCCTGGCGTAACGAGAGCTTCAGAGCGTACGCGGATTACATGGAAACGCCGCGGTTCCTGAGCGCGCTCGACGAGCTCCTCGCTGCCGCCGACAGGGAGCCGACAGCGATCATGTGCGCCGAGGCAGTGCCCTGGCGCTGTCATCGCTCGCTGATTTCGGACGCCGCTGTCGCTCGCGGATCTGAGGTCCGGCACATTATCGATTCAGGAAGTCAGGAACATCGGCTCACCTCTTTTGCCTGGATTGATGGATCGCGCGTGCGCTATGACGAGGCCGCGCAAAATGAGCTGTTCGCACCACGGTCTTCCTAGAGGTTCAGGCATGCTCGTTGCTTTCCTGCAGGGACAGGCCTGGTGTCACGCTCAGACGTCGGTACGCCTGCGCGCAAAGCGGGGGGCATTTCCTATCGCGCCAGGTGTATCTCACTTCTTGCGAGGATTCCACAATGCTTTGGACGATCGCAGTAATTCTGTTGATCCTGTGGGTGCTTGGGTTTTTCGTCGTGCACATCGGTGGCGGCCTGATCCACATCCTGCTGGTGATCGCCGTAATCGTCATCATCTATCGCCTGATCACGGGACGACCAGTCGTCTAGGCGCCGGCCGAAGTGCCGGCGCGGATAAACTGCTTCGGCACGATGCTGCCCTCTCCATCCCGGGCTGGGGTGGTGGGGGCAGCATTTTGCATCGCCTCTCTTGACGCGCACAGCGAAGCGCGACGCCGGTGCGCCCGTCGGCGTGCCCCATTCCATCCTGTCGGCTGTACGCGTGGTTCTCTACGAGCCGCAGAATCCGATCAACATCGCCGCGACCATTCGCGCGATGAAGAACATGGGTGTCTCCGATCTCTATCTCGTTAGATCGGTCGAGTACGATCCGTGGCGTCTCGAGGGTATCGCGCACGACACCGGTGATATCATCGAGCGCATCAAGAACTGCGAGACGATCGAGGAAGCGCTCGATGGATGCGTTCGCGTGGCCGGGTTTACGGCGCGACGACGCGCCGCCAAGCGTGACCTCACAACGCCACGCGTCGCAAGCGAAGAGCTCCTCGACTTCGCGCGTGAAGGACCAGTTGCGCTCCTCTTTGGAAGGGAAGACAAGGGCCTGCCGAACGAGATACTCGATCGAGCGCACCTTGTCGTGACGATTCCCACGACGGACCACGCGTCGCTAAACCTCGCGCAGGCGGTTTTGATCGCTCTCTACGAGCTGCACCTTTCCGCGGCCGACGCCACGCGAAAGCTCGCGCCTCCGCGCAAGGACGCGCCGCCGGCCACTGCCGAGCAGTACGAGCAGCTGTTCGCGGACACCGAGCGCGCGCTTTACGAAATCGAATTCTTCAAGACGCGATTTCACGAGCACATCATGCGCTCTGTGCGCACCTTGTTTTATCGCACCGCGCCAGATTCGCGGGAGCTCGCGCTCCTCCGCGCGATTTTCATAGAGGTGATTCGAACAATCGACCGCATCCGTAGGGGTAAGGCCGGAGGCTTGCAGCAGTGATCGCACACCTTGCGCGAGCATCTGTGTCCGAACATTTTTCCGCCTGTCGATCTGCTTGTGAAATTCTTCACAAAGCCGATTGATTAACTCGCCTTTAGACAATAATCGCGGATGAACTTGCGAAGCAGATGGCTAGCCGTGCCGGGATTCGTATGCATCGCGGCGCTCGCCACCATGCTGTCGGCATATAGCGGCGCCTCTTCATCGGAAGGGAACGGCCCGGTGCAACCGGTCCAGTTCCGCCACACGATCCATGTGGACACGCTGAAGATGAACTGCCTGTACTGTCACTTCTCCGCCAACAAGTCCTTCGATCCGGGGCTCCCGGCAGTGGGAACCTGCATGGGCTGCCACACCGTCATCGCGGGATCATCCGATGGCAACAAGGCGGAGATCAAGAAGCTGGTCGGGTTCTGGGGCAAGAATCAGCCTGTGCCGTGGATCCGCATCCATAAGCTCCCCGAGTACGTCCACTTCCCCCACATGCGGCACGTGAACGCGGGCGTGACCTGTCAGACCTGTCACGGCCAGATACAGAGCATGAAGCAGGTCTATCAGGCTTCATCGCTCAACATGGGTTGGTGCATCAACTGTCACATCGGCCAGTCGAATCCGCCGTTCCGCGCGAGATACGACTGCAGCTCGTGCCACTACTAGCATCGAATGAGCGCTGAGAAAGAGACTCCAGCGGTGGCGCCAGGCGGCGTGAAGCGTCGGGAATTCCTCAAGGTTCTCGGCGTTGGAACCGCTGCCACAACAATGTTGGGCTGCACGTCGGAGAAAGTCGAAAAGCTCATTCCGTACCTTGTATCGCCGGATCAGACGGTGCCCGGCGTGTCGAGCTACTATGCTTCGACCTGTCGTGAATGCTCGGCCGCGTGCGGCATAATCGCGGAGACGCGCGACGGACGCACGATCAAGCTCGAGGGGAATCCAGAGCATCCCGTGAATCGCGGCGCGCTCTGCGCGCGCGGACAGTCGGCTCTCCAGGGACTCTACAATCCTGACCGGCACCGCGGCCCGCTCGTTCGCCGGAATGGACGCCTCGAATCGATCGGCTGGGACGAGGCACTTCAGATCTTCGCGCAGAAGTTGGGCGAAGTGCGGAGTCGTGGCGGTGCCGCCGGTGCCGTGTTCATCAACCAGCACGAAAGCGGAAGCTTTCCCGGTTTTCTCGACTCCTGGCTCTCGGGTTTCGGGATGCCGGCCCACCTCAGTTACGATGCGGGCGCGGACCACGCAGCGATCGCCGCAAACAGGCAGAGTTACGGCGTGGCGTGGCCGCGGCTCGATTTCCGCGCCGCGCGACTGGTCGTTTCCATCGGAGCCGATTTTCTCGACAGCTGGGGAGCGATGGTTCCGCAGCAGCTCGACTTCGCCGACGCGCGCGCGGATCACGACAAGGCTCCGCGGCTGATCTACGTCGGTCCGCGTCGCTCGCTCACTGGACTGAACGCCGATCAGTGGATCGACTGTAGGCCGGGAAGCGAGATGTCGATAGTACGGATGCTCGCCGGCCAACTTCCAGTGGAAGCCGCATCCCAGGCCACCGGTGTCGCTGCGCCCGTGCTCCAGGCGTTCGCGCGCGAGTTCGCTGCGACCACTCCGAGCATGGTGCTCGCGGGCGGTGGGGGAGCCGACGCGCTCGAGGTGGCGCTCGCCGCAAATGCTCTGAATCAGTCGAAGGGAAACGTCGGCGTCACGATCAAGCCGGCGGAAGGATACCTCGGTTTCGATGGCATGGCGTCACCGGCGGAGCTTCGCGCGCTGGCAACGCGAATGAATTCTGGTGGCGTCTCGCTGTTGATGGTGCGTGGGGCTAATCCGGCGTTCACGCTTCCGAAATCGGTCGGCTTCGCCGAGGCGATGGCAAAGGTTCCGTTCAAGGTGAGCTTCTCGAGCTATCCCGACGAGACGTCGGAGCTCGCCGATCTGATCCTTCCGGATCACCACACGCTCGAGCAGTGGGGCGACGCGGAGCCGGTGCGGGGAACGATTTCGCTCCAGCAGCCGACGATGGATCCCGTCTTCAATACGCGCGCGACATCCGATGTCCTGATCGCGCTGGCAAAGAAGGATCCCGGTGCGGCAGCGCGCTATCCTCTCGCCGATTACAGAAGCTGGTTGATCAGCCGGTTCCCGGGCGGCGCAGCGGGACTGACCCACGCGCTTCCACACGGAATTGTTTCCGGGTCGCTTGGAGCCGCCGCCACCGCGAGACCGGTTCCGGCGGTTGTCGCGGGCAAGCCAATCGAGCAGTCGAGTGGGAACATGTACCTGGTGGTCTATTCGCATCCGTTTCTCGCGGATGGACGCGGCGCGAACAAGCCGTGGCTCCAGGAGATTCCAGATCCGGTAACGAAGATCTGCTGGCAGACCGTCGCCGAGATGAACCCGGCGACCGCGGAGAAGATGGGTCTCGCGAACGGGGATCACGTCACGATCCAAACCGCCGCCGGTACGCTGACGCTTCCGGTACTCCAGTATCCGGGAACGCAACGCGAGACGGTCGCAATCGCCACCGGACGCGGACATCCTCACTCTGGCCGTTATGCGAAGGCCGGATCCAATCCGCTCGAGATTCTGCCAGCAATCGAAGATCGTGCCGGCGGGGTGGTCTTCGTGTCAACCAAGGCGAACGTCGCCAAGGCGGCTGGACACGCCTTCATCGTCACGACCGAAGGCTCGGCCAGACAGCATGGCCGCGGTATCGGGCAGGCGATTGCAATTGCCGATCTGCGAGCCGGACGTCCGGGGCACGATACAGGCGCCGAGAACGTGGCAGAAGTTGCTGAAGCCGCGGGCATCGAGGAGCCGGCGCGCGACAATCCGGAAGCCACGACCGAGCACGGTGAAGAGATGCCGGGCGATCCCGAGCACAAGTTCCTTCCGGGACTTCGCTCTCCGGTTGCCAACGATGCGGAAGGAGAGCAGGGGACGCAGCGATCCAATATCAAGGGCATGTACGATCCGAATCATTGGAGCGGCATGGCCAAGCGCCGCTGGGCGATGACGGTCGATCTTTCGCGCTGCACCGGATGCGCGGCCTGCGTGAGCGCCTGCTACGCCGAAAACAATATCCCGACCGTGGGAGCCGACTGGCAGACGGGAAAAGTTCTTCCCGACAGAACCGGTTTCGGCGCCAACATCCTTCGCAGCCGCGAGATGGCGTGGATCCGCATCGAGCGGTACTACGAGGGTGGGGAAGATGGGGGCGCCGATTTCGACACGCGATTCGTGCCGATGATGTGCCAGCACTGCGGCAACGCTCCGTGCGAGCCGGTGTGCCCTGTCTACGCGACCTACCATTCTCCCGATGGCTTGAACGTACAGGTCTACAACCGCTGCGTCGGCACGCGCTATTGCTCGAACAACTGCCCGTACAAGGTTCGCTACTTCAACTGGTTTGGCTACGGCGAGCCGGCAAGGTCGCAGTACGCATTCCCGGAGCCGCTCAACTGGCAGCTCAATCCGGATGTGACTGTCCGCGGCAAGGGCGTGATGGAGAAGTGCAGCTTCTGCGTCCAGCGAATCCGGGAAGCCGAGAACCGCGCGACGGCGGAGAAGCGCACACTCAAGCCGGACGAGTTTACGACCGCGTGCGCTGCTGGCTGTCCTTCACGCGCGCTCGTATTCGGTGACGCTGCCGATGAAAACTGGACGGTCGCGCAGATGGCAAAGGACTCGAGAGCATATCACGTTTTCGAGGAGCTCAACACCTACACCGCCGTCGTGTACCTGAAAAAAGTGAATCATCCCAATCCCGCAGTGGGGACGGCCTGACGATGGCCACGCTGACAAAGCCCGTGCCCGCCAAAGACGAGCCGCGCCGCCCGAATATCGCGACCGGCGACGTTCAGCTTCCGGCCGTAAGAGACTACGAGCAGGTCGATCGTGAGATAATCGGAACGCTCCACCCGACTGTCGCCTGGTTTATCGGGCTCGGGGTCGCGGTGTTCTTCCTGATCGTGGGCGCTTCGGCATGGATGTACCAGATCTACAACGGGCTCGGGGTCGCGGGATACAACCCGCCGGTGATGTGGGGCGTGTACATCATCACCTTCGTCTTTTGGGTCGGTATCGGTCACGCTGGAACCCTGATCTCGGCGATCCTCTATCTCTTCCGCGCCGGTTTCCGCACGACGATCTATCGGTGTGCCGAAGCGATGACGGTCTTCGCCGTCATGACCGCCGGACTATTTCCGATCCTTCACCTCGGCCGGCCGTGGAAGTTCTTCTGGCTCATTCCATATCCGAACTGGCGCTACATCTGGCCGCAATTCAAGAGCCCGCTCGTCTGGGACGTCTTCGCGATTCTCACCTACCTGACCGTTTCGGCCACGTTTCTTTACATCGGTCTTATCCCGGACATCGCGGTGCTACGCGACCGCGAAAAGATCAGCCCGATCAGAAAGCGCATCTTCGCTCAGCTCTCGCTGGGGTGGCGAAACACGGATCGGGAGTGGAGACATTTCGCGCGGGCCTATTTGTTCCTGGCGGCGTTCTCGACGCCGCTCGTGTTGTCGGTTCACTCCGTCGTGTCCTTTGACTTCGCCATGGCCCTCACGCCGGGCTGGCACACGACGATTTTCCCCCCCTACTTTGTCGCGGGCGCCATTTTCTCTGGCATTGGGATGGTGTTCACTATCATCATCCCGCTGCGCAAATTCTTCGGCCTCAAGCACTACGTAACGATCAACCACCTCGATGCGGCGGCAAAGCTGGCGCTGTTCACGTCGCTGGTGGTCGGATGCGCGTACATGAACGAGTGGTTCGTAGCGTGGTTCAGCGGCAACGAGTTCGAGAAGGCGTTCTTCGCCAACCGCATCTGGGGACAGTGGTGGTGGGCTTCCGCAATTCTCTACACCTGCAATATGGTGCTGCCGCTTTCACTCTTCGTTCAGAAGCTTCGACGGAACGCGGCGTGGTTGTTCATAATCTCGTTCACGATCAACATCGGAATGTGGTTCGAGCGATTCGTGATCGTAGTGCCATCGCTTTCCCACGAGTTCGAGCCCTGGCAGTGGACCAGCTATCGTCCGACCTGGGTCGATTACGCTATCCTATGCGGGAGCTTTGGCTGGTTCTCGATGTGGTTCCTGCTCTTCATCAAGCAGCTGCCGGTGATCGCGATCACCGAGGTGAAGGAGATAGTGCCCCCGAAGCTTCGTCTTGCGCACCCACACGGAATAAGTCCTTCGGGCGAGCACTTCGATTTCGAAGCGGACACGCCAGGGGAACACGACTGATGCGCGGCGTTCTTGCGGCATTTCACGAGCTCGATGCGGCCGTCGACGCGATCGAGGCGTTGAAGAAGCTGAAACTTGGCGCGATCACGGTCTTTACGCCGACCCCTCGTCACGAGATCGAGCACGCGCTGGATCAGGGGCCAAGCCCCGTTCGGAAGTTCACGCTGTTCGGAGGATTGGCGGGCGTGACCTGCGGATACTGGATCGCGATCTGGGCATCCGACTACTGGCCCCTCGTCGTCGGGGGCAAGCCAATCGCGTCGTGGGTCCCGTACACCATTTTCGGTTTTGAGGTCATGGTCCTCTTTGGAGCGCTCTCTACGGTGGCTGGCCTATTCATTACCGCCCGGATTCCTCGCCTGACGATGATGGTTGGATACGATCCGCGCTTCAGTCACGGCGATTTCGGCGTCTGGGTGGAGTGTCCGCCCGACAAGGCGCGCACCGCCGAGGATCTTCTTCGCGAGCATGGAGCCAAAGAGGTGCGCGTTGAACGCTAGCATGCGCAGCCTCGTCTTTCTTCTTCCGCTGACTCTCACGCTTACAGCGTGCGAGTGGTTTACCGACTTCAAGCGCCAGCCGTCGGTCTCGACATGGGAGCCGCTGGTGGATAGCGCTACGCCGTCGCGCGGCCAGCCGCAGATGTCGGTCGCGACCGGCGGAACGGCGATGGCCGGATTTCAGGTTTCTTACGGCGCTTTTCCCGCGACGATCGATTCGATGGCTGCGATTCCCAACCCCACACCCGTGAGCGACTCATCGCTTGCGAATGGCCGCAAGTATTTCCAGATCAACTGCGCGGTCTGTCACGGCGAGCGCGCGATGGGGGATGGTCCGGCGACCAAATTCGGAATGCCAGGAATCAATCTCACGATGGACATCACGAAGGCGCGAACGGACGGATACATCTTCGGCATGATTCGAAACGGCCGAGGGCTGATGCCGCCGTACAATCGAATCGAGGAAATGGATCGGTGGGATGTCGTCAACTACGTGCGCGCTCTGCAGGGCGTGAACGGCCGTCAGGTACAAGTGGGCGCATTGGCGCCGCCGGGCGTGACAGGGGACAAGGTGCCGGGAGCGACGGCGCTCGGACCGAATAAGCCGGCTCCGTTTTTCCCACCGCGCAGCTTGCTGACGCCGGGTCAACCTCCAACCGCGCCTGCTGCTCAACCTCCAGCAGTGCCCGCAGATTCAGTCAGACCCGATAGCGTTCGGGGGAAAACCATCCGATGACCTCACACGACGCGCACGTTCCAACGAGAGAGGAGGTTGTCGCAGGGCTGGATCGTCCAACGCCCGCGATACTCAAGACGATAAGCCTCGTGCTGGCGGCGATCGGTTTGATCGTGTTTGTCGTCGGACTGTTCGTGGCGCCGGATCGCGTCTGGCGGGCACTGCTCTTCAACTGGCTCTACTTCGCGTCGATCTCCTCCGCCGGCGTCATGTTCGTCGCCGCGCAGAGGATTACCACCGCGCGCTGGTCGCGACCAATAATTCGTCTGCTCGAAGGGTACGTTGCCTTTCTTCCCGTCGCTTTCGTACTACTGCTGCTAATGCTCTTCGTCGGTCGGCATCACATCTTCTGGTGGTCGAACCACACGCCGACGATTCATGAGAAAGCAATCTGGCTGAATCCGCCGTTTTATTTCACCAGAGTGATACTGGTATTTCTCATCATCACATCGCTCAGCGTCTGGTATATCTACACGTCGGTGCGGCTGGATGTCGGGATTCTTCCGGAGGGAGGCGCCAAATGGGCTCGCGGTCTGCGCGAGCGGATGCGCCGGGGATTCCGCGACGAGCGTCGTGAGCTGCATTCAACGCATTCACTGCAGGGGCGGCTTGCCGTATTCCTGGCGTTTGCGTTTGCATTCGGGTGGATCCTTCTGTCGTGGGACCTCTCGATGTCGCTCGACCCGCATTTCCAAAGCACGATGTACGGATGGTGGTTCTTCATGGGCGCCTGGGTCGCTGCGCTCGCGAGCTGGACGCTCATCGTGATGGCGTGGAGAAGATTCCTTGGCCGCTACGATCTGATTCAGGACAAGCACTTTCACGACCTCGGCAAACTCTGCTTTGCGTTTACCGCGTTCTGGGGCTACCTCACCTTCGGCCAGTACCTCGTGATCTGGTACGGAAACATGGGCGAGGAAACGCACTGGATGAGGCTGCGGCTGATAGACGGCTGGCGGGTGCCGACGTTGATCGGCGTGACGCTGATGTTCGTGCTGCCGTTCTTCGGGCTGCTTTCGCGCGCGGCGAAAGTTTATCTCCCGACGATGATCTTTTTCGCGGCGTCGACGGTGTTGGGTCTCTGGATTCACCGCTACATCGAGGTTTACCCGTCGATCTACGGCGTGCTTCACGATATTCCCATGGGAATCTGGGAGCTCGGAGTTGCCGCTGGACTTCTCGGAATCTGGGGATTCTGCTATCTCGCGTTCATGAACGCATTCCCGCGGATGCGCGTGCTGCTGATGACTTCGCCATATCGTGACGAAGTGCAGATTCCGGTCGACCCGCGCACCATGGAGCCGCTTCCGGCACACGAGTAAGCCGTCGCGCGCGCCCGAACGCGCGCGCCACCACCCGAGTCACCGCGATCCCGTTATGTCCAGCCAACTTCGCCACAGGAATCCAGAGTGACGGGACAATCCGGTGCATCCCGAATTGTGGATGCGCTCAAGGCGAGCGGCGTGGAGTGCGTGTTCGGGCTTCCCGGCACCCAGACGCTGGAACTGTTCGAGGCTCTGCGAGAATCGAGTCTTCGCACAGTGATCGCGACGAACGAGCTCAATGCGGCGTTCATGGCGGGTGGATGGGCGAAGGTCACCGGTAGCCCCGGTGTGCTTCTCACGATCTCTGGTCCCGGTTTCATGTGGGCGCTCAACGGAGTCGCTGAAGCGCGACTGGACTCCGTGCCGTTGCTTCACATTTCAGGCGCGCCCATCGACACTCCCGTGGGCCGGCGCTCACGCCAACAGGAGCTCCCTCAGGCAGCGATCGCGGCGCCGTTGGTCAAAGGCGTTATCGAAGCGGATCAGTATTCAGATCCGGGTCTGGCTGTGCTCGATGGACTCGAGCTCGCATGCACGGGCGAGCCCGGGCCTGTGCTGCTTCATGTTTCGTCCGCAACGCTCCGCCGTGAATTTCGGCGCGTTGCGCTCTCGGCTCGGCCGTCCGCTGCCACCGAGCATGGCGGATTCGCAGCCGTGTGCGCGCGGATACACGCTTCCCAGCACCCGATCTTCATAGTGGGTCAGGGAACGAACACTCACGGGAATCTCATTGCCGAGTTGGCCAATCGGATCGGTGCTCCCGTGCTTACGACGCCATCCGCCCGCGGAGTGCTGCCTGAAGACAGCGCGCTCAATGTCGCGTTCGATCCGTTTGCCGGCGACATACGGGTTGTGAACGAGCTCGCGCACCGCAGTGACCTGATCGTTGCCATTGGGTGCAAGCTTGGGCACGCGAGCACGGCCGGCTTTGAGCTCGAGCTTCCGCCGGCACGTCTGATACACATCGACGCGAGTGCCGAAGTAGTCGGCGCCAATTATCCGGCGTCGCTCATGGTGATAGCAGATGCGGGAGACGCGCTCCGCGCTATCCTCGATTCAAATCCTGCTCGATCCGGTTGGACCGCGAGCGAGATTGAATCGTGGCGATCCCGCGCCGCCACGCTCGCTCCGGATCCATGGGAGCCGCGCATAGCGGGGACGCCGGCTCGCGACGCGCGGAATTTCTTCGAGACCCTCCGCGGCGCCATCCCGCGCGACGCGATACTCGTCCTCGACTCCGGACTGCACCAGGTCCTGGCACGTCGCTACTACAGGGTGTTGAGCGCTGCCGGTCTGATGATGCCCACTGATCTCCAGAGCATGGGCTTCGCGATTCCGACGGCGATTGGTGCGCGCCTCGCGAGTCCGGCCCGGGTGGTGGTAGCTCTATTGGGGGACGGAGGATTCGCCATGACTGCGCTTGCGTTACTGCCAGCCGCGGCGGAGGGAATCTCACTCGTCGTCATCGTGTTCGTAGACGGAAAGTTTGGCCAGATCAGAATGCAGCAGCTCTCGAGTTACGGGGTGGATCACGGCGTTGCAATCGAGAATCCGGATATGGAGTTATTGGCCTCGGCGGTGGGGGCTCGTTACGAATTAGTGAACGATGGCAACCTCGCGGATGTGATTTGCAACGCAGTTGCCTATTCAGGGGTCACCGTCGTCGAAGTAATCGTGGGTGATACACCCAAGATCAGACGGAAGTCGGCGATCAGTCGCGCCCGGGAAACCTCGCGACGTGTTGCAGGGCCGCAGCTGTTTGGCATCGTGGCAAAGCTGTTTCGACGGAGACGAAAGCCATAGCGGGAGTCGCTGAACGAAGTCGGTCGATCGTCGTATTGTCATACGTTGCGTCAATCAAGTTTATATTTCTGGTCGAGGGGCGTTAGCTCAGCTGGGAGAGCGCCTGGTTTGCAACCAGGAGGTCGCAGGTTCGATCCCTGTACGCTCCATAGAAGGAGGGTAAGGAGGTGTACGTGCTCAAGCGAATTCTGGTAGTTCTGTTGCCAGTTTGTTTGGCGACAAGCGTGGCTTGGCCGCCGGACAACCCGTTTGTCGGCGAGTGGAAGCTCCTCCCAGCCGAGAGCCGCATGCCCGACGAGATGAAGGTTCAGAGCAACGGCGACAACACCTACGCGTTCGATTTTGGCGGTGGCGAAGAGACGATCGTCGTGGATGGGAGCGACCAACCGGGCCTCGGCGGGACGCTCCTGTCGGTGAAGGCAGAAGCCCCCGACACCTGGATCGTCAAGCGCAAGAAGGGCAGCCGATTGCTGCTCAACGCGACGTGGACGCTCTCGAGCGATGAGAGTACGCTCACGGATTATTACCGCGAGTTCGAGTCGGACGGTTCCACGCAAAGCCTGGATTACGTCTACCAGCGCACAGGTGGAGGATCGGGCTTCGTGGCAGACTGGCAGAGCATCAAGGAGACGATCAACTCGCCCTTTGTGCTGGAGGTGAAGGTGTTTCAGGGCAACGGCCTCTCCATCGTTGATCCCTTGGCGCGAAGGACGAAAAACCTGAAGTTCGATGGCAAGGATTACCCTGCCAATGAGGTACCGGACGCGGGCCGAGGTATTTCTTCCTCGATCCGGCGAGTGGGCGAGCGCACTCTGGTGATCACCAACAAATACCAGGGGAAGGTGTCGAGTACTGAAGAGTTTGCACTGTCAACCGATTTGAAGACCTTGACGATGACGGTGCACATTGTCGGGCGCGACAAGCCCGATGTGCTGACGTTCGAGCGAACGTAGCCGTCAGGAGGCTGACGTTGTGGGCCGCGGAGGTCAGACCGCGCGAGCACAAACATTTAGCCTGAGCACCCGTCGTCATCCGCCCAATCTATTTGGCGACGAAGTACTCACCTCGGAGAAGCGGAGAATCGATGCTTTGAAACCTGAACGGTAGCGGCTGATCCTGGAACAGCCGTGGGCCTGACTGAAGTTGATAGTGCACGTGTGGTCCGAATGCATCGCCCGAATTTCCCAACTCTCCAACCACTTCGCCCATGACTACCTGGTCTTCCCCTTTGACAGTGACGGAGCCTGGCTGCATGTGCATCATGACGCTGTACTCCGAATTGCCATGATCGATGATCACGCAATTTCCGGCGAACGCCGTAACCGGGTCATGTAGGGCGCTGTAGTAATTTTCCCCAGGCTCCGCCCCCAGATGTGGGGTTATTGGGTACGTCGTTGCGTGCATAGACCACGGTTCCGGCGGCGCGCTTTTGAGCACGGGCCTTTTTCCAAACACCATTTCTTCCGCGTTACAGCGTGGGCTGAAGCTCGAGGATGAATGAGAAGCGCGTTCCTGTGGACCCGGTGTCCACCTGAAGCGAGCTGGCCATGGCCTCGACAAGCGTGCGAACGATTGCCAGGCCAAGACCCGCGCTGGAGAAGCGCAGCGGAGCGCCCTCCGGGGGAAATCCATAGCAAAGCTGCTCGACGACGTGGTCGGGGATTCCCGGCCCCGTGTCTTCCACCCAGAACTCGACGCGGGTTCCCATGACTTCGTTGCAGCCAAGCGTGACAGATCCCGAATCGGTATACCGCAATGCGTTGGACGTCAGATTCAAGAGCGCCTGCTGAATCGCGGAGGCGTAGCCAAGGCGGATGTCGTTGCGGGGGAAATGCACTTCGAGCGGAATGCCCTTTTCTTCGCACATCGGCTGCACGATCGAGCTGACGGCGAGAAGAGTCTCGGTTATCGAGAACGGAGTGGGACGGCCGTGCACGAGGGTCGATCCTCGAGCCGCGTCGATGAGATTCGATACCGTGGTGCTGAGCCCGAGCGCCGCGCCGTAAATGAGGCCGAGCTGTCGATCCCGCACCGAGGTGTCGACGACCTTCGTGCTGCGGCGGAGAGAATCAACCAGCAGAAGGATGGAGCAAAGCGGAGAGCGGATGTCGTGCGCGATGGCGACGACCGCATCCGCGCAGTCTGAACCAGTAAGTCGGGAGATGAACTTGCCGCGGTCGGTCCGCTTCCAACCTTCCGCCGCCTCATCCACCTTGATAAGCACGCGCACAACGTCATCCGCCGCCAACCCACGTGCGCCATCCAGCTCCAGCAGCAGATTCTTTCTCAGTGCGGCGATGTAATCACGGGGAACGATCGGCGGACGTCCCATGTCGGCAGCGGCTTCAGATGCGAGACCGGCGCTGAGCCAATCGGTGAGTTGCCGCAGCTGAGTGCGAACTTCTTCCGGTGACTGACGCGTTGCTTCCGCGATGCTCGTCGATGTCGACTCGAGCGCAGCATCCATCGCGCGGAGCATCGGCGAGAGACTCAAAGTTCGAGTGGCCTTCGCTGTTTGAGGCGTGTGGGGCATCCCCTTTGCGCCGTTCCTTGCCGGCGCACCAACGAACACAGGCTGCGGTGAATCCGTTACGTAACCACGTGATGATGAAGCCATAATGGTGCTTGATCCGTCGGTTTGGTCGAGCTGCTCCATACGGCCGTCCACATACGGGCTAGTTGCGGAGCCACATATTGGGTGCTTACCCCGATTCGGTCAAGAGGACGTTGTTCAGCTGCTACAATTGTCAGAATGTTTGCGGTCTTTCGACCACACTTTGGGAGGGGCCCGGAGCCGCCCAGGCGACAGGGAAACGCCTCTGGGAATTCGCGTTAGCTAAGGTCGTCGAAGCTGAGAATCGACCCCGTGTTGCTGCCTTCGGGAATTCGATCCAGCGCGCTTGTGGCCCGGTGGACCATCTCCTCAACTTCGATTCTGGCGTTAGCAAGGTCAGGAACGGCGCTAAAGCCGGCGCGGAGCCAGACTCGGTGCGGGATCGTACGATTTGTTGCCGCCTTGTCGAATTCATTCTGAAGCCGCGCCACCAGCAACCGCGCGCCGTTCGCGTCGGTATCTGGCGCGAGGATCGCGAGCCGTGACTCGCCCACATGGCCGACCACATCCGACTTGCGACTTTGGGCGCGGAAAATACTTGCCATGTCGTCGAATGCGAAATCGGGTTCGCGAACCGGGGCCTTTGCGATCTCGCGGTCGGCCGTCAGTGATGAGAATGCGAGGCACGCGAAGGGCTGATGTTTACGCGCCGCGCCAGCACCAAGCGTTGCCGCGATCTGCTGCAAACCGAATGGAGTGTAGAGACCGCTCCTTGAATCGAGGAGACTTTGCGACTGGGCGAACGCCAGTTCTTCGCGGGCTCTCAGAAACGTCCGAAGCTTGGCGAGCAGTAATCCCAAATCGATCGGGTGACTGCAGTACTCCCACGCACCCGCTTCGCACGCGGCCAGCCGATCCGCTGCCGATGCGACACTCGAAGAAGTGATGACGACCGGAGTGGAATGGTCGAACAGCGCATCGTCGCGCAGGGCTCGGGAAACTTCGAGAGCCTCCTGTCGCTCGAGACCCTGGTGCAGGACTATCGCGTCGTAGCTTCCGCGGCGTGACAGATCGACCGTGCGCGGTAGCGAAGTTATGCGGGCCGGGATGTAACCTTCGCGCTCGAATACACTCTCGAGTGAGCGCGCCATTGTGTCGTGTCTGCAGGCGATCAGAATTATCGGGCTGCGTGTCGCCGTCATTCGCGGGGCTCCTCTTCGGTAGCTCGACTGGCTTGACGGTGAATGTTGCTACCGTGTTAGCCTCGTGGCTTTGCGTCGCTGCCTTTCGGCGGCTTTGCCGGTTTGTCGGAGGTGCGTCGATCCGGCAGCTGAAAACTGTCGGATCGGATGGTGTCTTAAATTTGACTACCAAGCCTCCGGGTGGTCACACCGGAAGCCGTTAACCCCTAATCAGGCGGACGGAAGGTCCTCGTAGTCGAGGATAGGCTCCCCGAGTCCGTCTGTGGGTACATGGTTGAGGGCGCTCTCCGCGCGATGCACGAGCTCGATCGGATCGAAGTCAGCGGCCGAAAAATCGGCGACGGCGCAATAGCCGGCGCGCAACCGAAGGCGCCCGCTCGCCGAGCTATGGTCCGCGGATGCGTCGAGCTCCCGTTGGAGTCGCTCGACCAGACGCCGGGCAGCGGCTCCGTCGGTGTCCGGCGCTAAGATGGCGAGACGCGAGCCACCCATGTGGCCGACGATGTCGGATTTTCTAGCCTGCGCTCTGAACATGTTTGCTACTTCCGCGAACTCACTGGCCGTGCCGCGCGCGGCGAGCTCGCCGGTGGTTCTGAATCCGCTCTCATCCGGGGAAAAGGCGACGCAGGCGAACGCCTCGTGCTTCCTTGCGGCGCGGGCGCCCAGTTGCTCGGCGACTTGGTGCAGACCGAACGATGTGTAGAGCCCGCTCGCCGGATCCATGAGGCATTTGGACTGGGCAAGCTCGAGATCTCTACGCGCCCTGAGGAAAGTACCGAGCTTGAGAAACAAGGTTTCGAGATCCAGCGGGTGACTGCAGTATTCCCACGCGCCCGCTGAGTAAGCGGCGGTTCGCATCTCGTGTGTTATCGGGGATTCCGACGTGAGGACAATCGGCGTCGCGGAATCGAACAGAGGGTCATCGCGCAGCGCGCGACATACACCGGTAGCATCCAGATCCTTGAGTCCTTCAACCAGGAGCACCACATCGTGCTCTGTGCGCCGTGCAAAATTCAGCGCCCTGGCGCCGGACTCCGTTCGCTCCACAGTAAAGCCGCGCTGCTGAAACACGGTTTCCAGCGAACGGCTCATCAACCTGTCGATACAGGCAATGAGCACCATTGGCTGCGGCGAGCTCGTCTCCATCATGATGCGGCGAGAAGAGACTGCGTGCTATTTCTGGAATTGCGGGTCTTGCCGCCGAGGACGGGACGGGTGCGCCCATCGGTCGAGATCCCCCGCGCCTTCTTTGCGTACCACGCGAAGGCTTCGGCGATTCCGTCGCCGACATCATGGGTGGGTGAGAACGCGAGCTTAGTGCGAGCCTTCTCGATAGCCGCGCACGAGAACCGGATGTCGCCGGGCCTGAAACTCTCGTACGCGGGTTTGGCGCGAGCGAACGACGGGTCTTCAAGAGCCAGCTGATCTCTGAGCATCGTGAATAGCTCGTTGAGGGAGACAGAATGCGCGCACGCCACGTTGTACACTTCGCCCGTTGCCTCGCGGTCAGCGTACGCAGCGAGCAGATTGGCCTGGATCACGTTTGCCACGTAGCAGAAATCGCGCGTGGTCTCGCCGTCGCCAAATATATGGCACGCTCTCCCGTGAAGAAGATTGTCGATCCAGCGCGGGATTACTGCCGCGTATGCGCCCGCTGGGTCCTGACGACGCCCGAAAACATTGAAGTAGCGCAGACCGATTGTCGACAAACCGTAGCACGCCTGAAATGCCTGGGCGTAGGTCTCGTTCGTCGCCTTGCTCGCGGCGTACGGCGAAAGTACTCGCCCTGTGCGCTCCTCCACCTGAGGGTAGTCGGCGATATCGCCGTACACTGCGCTGGAGGACGCATAGACGACTCTCGAAACGCCGGCTTCCTTCGCGGCGACGAGAATGTTGAGAAAGCCGTTGACGTTTACGGAATTTGTCTCGACCGGATCGTTGATCGACCACGGAACCGATCCGAGTGCCGCGTGGTGAAGCACGAAATCGACGCCCTTGCACGCCGCGCGGCAGGTATCAAGATCACGAATGTCACCTTCGACCATCCGGAATCTGGAAGTGCCACCGTGGCCCAGGAGCGCTTCATCGAGATTTGCGCGATGCCCGGTGCGGAAGTTGTCGAGACCTACCACGGTCTGGCCGAGAGAGAGCAGATCCTCGAGGAGGTTGGACCCGATGAAGCCGGCGACACCTGTAATAAGCCACACCTTTGGATCGGTGCGTAGTTGATGTCGAACGCGTCGGTAGTGTGCGGAGCTCAAGTTCTCACCGTGGATGATTTAGCCGCATGTTTTCGGGACCGTCGCCTCTTTCTGTCGCGACGTCCTTGGAACGCGAGCGCGCCGCTCAACCCGTTCGGGGCGCGACAAGGGCATCTTCCATTCCCATTATGAGCCTGAGGCCAAACCCACATAAGTCGTGGGCTGGTAGCGATTTAGTGCCTTGCCCGCTCTCGATCGGCTAGGAGTTGGTTTCGCCCTTTTGTCGCTGACTCCCGCCAATATGTGGCGAAGTATCAACAGGACTGAGATCGACTCGGATTGCATACCCGGAGCTTTTGCGACGAGAGTGGTTGCATCAAAACGACGGGGCAGTCTTTCAGGGACGTCTGTCATTGTCCAAACGTTCCGGCATCCGCTCATGGTTAACCCTGACACAATCGGACCGAATCGCATCGCGGCGCCGAGCAGCGCGCTTTCCCGCTGGCATTCTGGATGCGGAACGCGCGCGGGGCCGTGTCATCGTAGGGTCATGTTCACCGGTACACCTTCTAACGCTCGAATCCTCGAACCATCGGTCGATTGGCGCATTGTCAAGAAAAGCGGTGGTTACATTCAGTACCGGCGCGTCGAGTCTTCGTTGGCAGTCCCTTCCCAAGGCCGATCGACAACCGATCGCATAACACTCGAATTGCAATTCTTCGCAAATGATATCCAATAGGCTGTCAGGGTCGTTGGCGCGTCGTGCCAAGGCTGTCGCTGGCTGGATAATTTTTCGTAGCGGTCTTCATCGGCTGTTGCGCCGTGACGAAGCGGTCATCGTGCTGTTTCACCGCGTGAACGATGCCTACCCGAATGATCCGCTGACCTATACAAGCGCGGAGTTCGAGGCTTTCATCCGGTTTTTTGCGCGGTACTTCGCGGTCGTGCCGCTTACGGTCCTTCTACAGGCACTGGAATCCGGCGAGGAGCTGCGCTCCCGCCTGGCCGTGACATTCGACGATGGCTATCACGGGAATGCGACGATCGCCGCACCTATCCTCGAGCGCCACAATCAGCGCGCGTGTTTTTTCGTCACGACCGGATGGATCGGCACTGACCACCAGCCATGGTGGGACGAAGAAAAGGGGATCGAAACCAGATGGATGACCTGGGATCACGTCCGCTCATTGCGGGACGGGGGCCACGACATTGGATCGCACACCCAAAACCATCCCGACCTGGGAGTCGTACCGCCGGAAATCGCGCGCGTGGAAATCGGCGGAGGAATGGCCCGCCTCGATGCGGAGCTCGGTGTCCGCTCGGGACTCTTCGCGTATCCGTTCGGCGGAAGAAAGAATATGTCCGAGCAGAATCAGGCGGTGGTGAACCAGCTGGGGCTCCGCTGCTGTTTGTCTGCTTACGGAGGTACGGTCCGACGGGGCGACGATCCGCTTCGCCTCAAGCGCATCACAATCTCGGACTGGTTTCTTTCCCCGTACCAGTTCGGCTTCGAGTTGGTGACCGGTAACCTCAAGGCGGATTGATCGCGAATCTTCGGTCGCGCGAGCAGCGATGAGGCGCGTCGCTGAGCATCCCAAAGTTCTGGCGTTGGGTTCGGGCATAACCCTGCTCGGGGTTTTGCGCGCGCTCTCGGAAATAGATGCCGACGTAATGGCGCTGCCTGATGCCGACCGGGCCGCTCGAAGGTCCCGCTGGTACCGTTCGGCTCCGCGTTCTTTCACTGGTGTGAACGCGGACACGATCGCGCAACGCCTTGCAAGCCTCGATACTCCAACCGTCCTTATGCCGTGCTCGGATTTCTGGGCGAGGACGGTAGCCGCCCTTCCCGCCGAAGTTCGCGCGCGGTATCCCTCGAGCAGTGCTCCGCTTTCGGCCCTCGACCTGCTCGTAGACAAAGGCCGTTTTGGCGCGGCGCTCGATCGTCTGGGCCTGCCCCATCCGAAGACGCGGAAGCTGAAATCGATCCGCGATCTGGACGCTTTCTCCGACACCGTTCTGCGGACCTCATTCCTCAAGCCCGTCCAGTCGCAACAATTCTTCGCGCGATTCGGCGTGAAGGCATTCATGATCTCCGGCAGAACCGATGCCCGTGCCCACCTCGAGCAATGCGCCGCCGCTGGACTCGAGATGGTGCTTCAGGAATACATTCCCGGGCCGCCGACCAATCATTACTTCATCGATGGCTTTGTCGATCGAGAAGGGATCGTGAAAGCGCTGTTTGCGCGCCAGCGCTTGCGCATGAGCCCTCCAGATTTTGGTAACAGCACGATGATGGTGAGCGTGCCTGTGAGCGAGACATCTGCCGCGATCGAGACGTTGAAGACGCTGCTCGCTGACATCGAGTATCGCGGAATATTCAGCGCCGAGTTCAAGCGTGACGAACACGATGGCACGTTCAACTTGATCGAAGTGAACGCCAGGCCTTGGTGGTATGTGGAATTCGCTGCGCGCTGTGGCGTGAACGTTTGCGACCTTGCGGTTCGCGACGCTCTCGGACAAACCGTCCCGATGATCTCGACATATGCGATCGGACGTCGGTGCGTATTTCCGTACTACGATCTTCAGGCTGCGCGCGCGGAAATGTCCGCTGGCCGGATGGGAATCTTCGGATGGGCGCGCTCATGGGTTGGCCCCTATCAACCCGTCTTCAGGTGGTCCGATCCGCTTCCCGCGATCGGAGAGGTTGCGAAGCTGATTGGCGCGCGCGTCCGCAAAGGATCAGCTCGATCACGCTAGAGCTTGATGAACTTTGGCCGGGCCTTAGGCGTACAATGTGCACGTGACCCAGGGAAGCGTTTGAGCGTCTGATTCCATAGTAGAGGTTCATCCGCGCGACGCAGTCTGAAGTTGCTTCAACAACTGTTTGTGACTGTACACGCTGCTCAGAGCAAAGCCGTCGAAAGGCGGTGACGCAGAGCCACGGGGCTAGCGCGGGTCTTCCGCGATGCCAGCCGAGCCGCCAGCGAATCCGACAATGAGTCGGTGCCGCGGCGGCTTTTTGTTTTTCGGCCGCCCCGAAAATGCCCAAAAGAATGGAGTCTCTTTATATGCGGTCCATATTCGCACACGCAACGCGCATCATAACTCGCTCCGCATGGATCGCGTTCCTGCCTACGCTCATCGTGTGCTCGGGAGATAAATCGACCGGCACCACAGAGACTCCTGCCCCGGGAACAGTTGCCGACCTGATTGTAACCGCGATTGACAATACCTCGGTCACACTCGCCTTCACCCAGGTTGACGATGGAACGGGTCAGCCCGCCAGCTACGACGTTCGCTTCGCGCCGACACCGATGTCATGGAGCGCCGCGACACCGGTTGCGAGCGGAACCTGCGCCACACCGGTCGCAGGGACTGCCGTGGGCAGCGCACTTACTTGCACCATTCTCGGCCTGTCGCCGGAAACCGACTACGACTTTCAGGTCGTCGCATTTCGCGGGACGCTTGCCGCTACCGCAGTGTTTGGGGATGTCTCCAACGTCGCCAAAGCAAAGACTCCGCCGGTTGTATCCACCGTATCGGTTGAGCCCGTAGCGCCGTCGATTGGAATCGGTGCGACGGTCGCTCTTCAGGCGACTGCCAAGGATGCCAACGGAAACGTGATCTCCGGACGGAATTTCAGTTGGTCGACGAGCGACGCAAACATTGCGACCGTAAGCTCGGCGGGCGTGGTCTCTGGAATCGCTGCTGGTTCGGCTACGGTTACGGCTAGTGTCGCTGGGAAGTCGGGGACGTCGACGGTTACAGTGACTGCCGCGCCCCCACCACCACCCGTAGTCACCACGGTTACCATCGCTCCTACTTCGGCCTCCGTTGCCGCCGGTTCCACCGTTGCTCTCACCGCGACTGTCAAAGACGCGCAGGGTAATGTGATGACCGGACAGACGATCGCGTGGACATCCAGCAATACCGCTGCGGCGACTGTAAACGCGAGTGGAGTTGTGACCGGCGTCGCCGCCGGCTCAGCGACGATCACGGCGACGTGCGCTGGCAAGACTGGGACTTCGGCAATCACCGTGACGGCTGTAGCTCCGGTTGTAACGACTGTTACAGTATCGCCGCCGAGCGCGACGATAGCTGCCGGAGCGACGGTGGCACTCTCGGCCACCGTGAAGGACGCTCAGGGCAACGTGATGACCGGCCAGACGGTCACATGGACATCCAGCAACACTGCCGTCGCGACGGTGAACTCGAGTGGAGTCGTGACCGGCATTGCTGCCGGCTCGGCGACCATCACCGCAACATGCGCTGGGAAGTCGGGCACTTCGGCCATCACCGTGACAGCCCCGCCTCCGCCAGTAGTAACGACCGTTACGGTTTCCCCGCCAACCGCGACGATTGCCGCTGGAGCGACGGTGGCACTCTCGGCCACCGTGAAGGACGCTCAGGGCAACGTGATGACCGGCCAGACCATCACTTGGACGACAAGCAACTCCGCGGCGGCGACGGTGAATTCGTCGGGCGTAGTGACCGGTGTCGCCGCAGGCTCAGCGACAATCACGGCAACTTGCTCAGGAAAGACTGGGACTTCGGGAATCACGGTGACAGCTTCGACCGGTTCAGGGACGCTCCTCTTCGAGGAAGACTTCGAGAACACCAGCCTCGCATCACGCGGCTGGTACGACAATACCGGTTCGGTTCTCTCCACCGTCGAGCACATCGCCGGCAGCACGAGCTCGGCGCAGTACCGCTTTCTTGCGGGCGCGACGACTCCCACGAGCGGCAATGCTCAGCGGCACAAGTTCACGCCTACCAGCTCGTTCTATTTGAGCTACTACGTCAAGTACAGCGCGAACTGGGTCGGCTCGGGCCAGGCTTACCACCCGCACGAATTCCAGGTCATGAGCACGCTCGACGGCGATTGGGATGGTCCGTCGAACGGGTATATGGTGCTGTATGTCGAGCAGAACTATCAGAATGGCGGAAAGCCCAGGCTGGCGATGCAGGACAATAAGTCCGTCAACTCGACCGCCGCGCCGATCCCGTCCAATCTCATCGGAGTGACCGAGAATCGGTCGACTGGCGGTTGCAACGGAATGTCGGAGACCAACATGTTCTCCGAGTGCTTTGATGCCGGCGGATACTGGTACAACGACAAGCAGCTAACGGGACCTGTTGTCTTCCAGCCAACGGCCGGTGCTGGCTACAAGAACAACTGGAATTTCGTCGAGGCCTATTTCCAGCTGAACACAGTCGTGAACGGCATTGGCCAGCCCGATGGCGTGATGCAGTACTGGTTCAATGGAACGCTGATACTGGACCGGCACGACATCCTATATAGAACGGGCGCGCATCCCACGCTCCAGTTCAGCCAGTTCATTATCGCGCCTTACATCGGAGACGGATCTCCCGTGGACCAGTCGATGTTCATCGACAACCTGAGGGTAGGGACGGCGCGGCTGCCCTAGCGCTCGGCACAGGAACACCGGTCCTCGGAGGCTTGACGTTCAGTGCCTGGCGTCACTGAATCCGGGGGTGCCCGAGCGTAAACGTCGGGCACGACACTCCTGTGGTGGTCCCACAACACTCCTGATTTGCGCTAGCATCACAGCGATCGGTTTGGACAGGCACGGTCCCGTCGTAACATCGCTGAAGACAAAGAGTTAGCGCTCTCGTGCGGCTGCCGCGTGGACGACCCGATCGCGGCAATTACGCGGCACCTTTGCTGCAACCGCCCCCCTGCCAAGAGCTTCATTAGATCGCACAACTTCAATTCTGGAAAGCCGTCACCACGTGATTGCGGCGTGGTTTTCGGGGGTCACAACGGGTAGATGCTTACAGTTTTGTTTGCCACGAGAAATGGCGCGCGCACGCTTCCTGGCGTGCTTGCCGCGTATTGCCGCCTCGAACCCCCGGTCGGTGGCTGGAAGCTCGTCGTGGTCGACAATGCGAGCACCGACGACACCGGGAAGATTGTCAATTCGTTCCGCGATAGGCTTCCGCTACAATACCTCTACGAGGCCACTCCAGGAAAGAATACCGCGCTGAACACAGGCGTTGGTCATATCGAGGGCGACATCGCCGTGCTCACGGATGACGATGTCTTTCCCCGGCCTCATTGGCTGGCTCGCATACGGAAGGCTGCCGATGATCAGCCCGGATATTCCATCTTTGGCGGGACTGTTCTGCCACACTGGGAGGTTCAGCCGCCGGAATGGATCACGGGGTGCGTTCCGGCCGGGCCAGTGTTCACGCTTACTTCGCAGTCGGCAACCGAAGGTCCTACTTCGCCCGAGTCTATCTACGGCCCCAACATGGCCGTGCGCGCCGAAATCTTTCGTGCAGGCTTCCGTTTCGATCCATCCATCGGACCGATGGGTGCGAATTACGCGATGGGAAGCGAAACAGAGTTCGTGCTTCGCCTGGCGCGACTCGGACACCTGGCTTGGCATGTCGCCGATGCCGAGGTAGAGCACTTCATCCGTGACTTCCAGCTGACGCGCGCCTGGATTCTCAGCCGGGCGGTTCGCTTTGGGCGTGGCCACTATCGGATGACGCGCGCTGAGCAGCGATCGAACATATCGACGTGGCAGGGAGTACCGAGACACCTATTCAAGCAGATGCTCGTTCAGACCGCTCTCATGGTAAAGGGCGCGGCCTCGTTTGACGAGAAATCCGTCTTTCGCGCGCGATGGGCTTTGAACGTGGTGCGCGGACAAATCATTGAGGCGCGCAATCTTCACCTGCACGCACGGGGCTATTAAATGACAGGGAAGTTGGTCTACGACGTCGGGTTCAACATTGGACAGGATAGCGCATTCTATCTTTCCCAGGGCCACCGTGTATTGGCGATCGAGGCCGATCCAACGCTAGCCGGGGAAGGTCGCAAAAGGTTTCGTCGTGAAATCGAGGCAGGCGCGCTCGAAATCCTCAACGTGGGGATCAGCCACGAAGATGGGGAAGCGGAATTCTGGATCTGCGAAGAAAAACCGGAATTCAACTCGTTCCATCGGGGAATTGCCGCTCGGAACGGTTTTGCAAATCATTCCATTCGGATTCCGACAGCGCGCTTCGCGTCGGTATTGCGGCGTTTCGGGACTCCGTACTTCCTCAAGATCGATATCGAGGGCAACGAAATGTTGTGCCTCGACGCTTTGACTCCTTCAACTTTGCCGGCGTACGTCTCCATCGAGAGCGAGTGCCCGGTTGACGCGCAACCGATAACCGCCAACGACGGCCTGCGCGTTCTGCGCAAGCTTCGCGATCTGGGCTACGAGTCGTTCAAGCTCATCGACCAGTTCACTTTTTGTTCAATATCCAGCCCGCCTTCGCTCAACTACCTCGTCGATGCTGCTTCGCGGAGATGGTTGACGCACTCGCCCCTGAACCGCATCAGAGGAACGCATCGTCTTTCTCAACGGCTGATGACCAAGCCGAAGCTGGAGCGCAATCTCGGATGGAAATTCCCGTTGGGCTCGTCGGGCGCGTTGGGCGACGACACTGCGGGTCGCTGGATCACCTTCGAAGCCGCGGAGCGCGCCTACAAGCGGCACCGGGAGCTGTACTTTCGTAGCTCCGACGTGGCGCACCACTCGTTCTGGTGCGACTGGCACGCCAAGGTCGGCGTGCGGTCATCCGCGAGCAATGCCACAGAAATCGGGGCGGGATCGCTTGAGAGCGTCGACGGATGACTTGCGTCAATCCAGTACCCGCGCAATCGCTGGTGTCGTCTGCCGCGCACGCGTTGCAACGCCGCGCCCACGAAATCATCCCCGGCGGTTGTCACACGTACGCGAAGGGTGACGATCAATATCCTCACGACGCGCCGCCTTTCATCGCGCGGGGCAAAGGATCGCACGTCTGGGACCTCGACGGGACCGAATTCATTGAATACGGGATGGGCTTACGCTCCGTCGTCCTCGGTCATGCATTCCCCGCGGTAGTGGATGCCGTTCAACGTGAATTGGAGAATGGCAGCAACTTCACTCGTCCGAGTCCGCTCGAAGTCGAGTGCGCAGAGGCGCTCCTCGCGTGTGTGCCGAACATGGAGATGGTCAAGTTTGCCAAGAATGGATCTGACGTAACGACGGCCGCCGTAAAACTCGCGCGCGCGTACACGGGGCGCGATCTCGTGGCGATCTGCGGCGATCAGCCATTCTTTTCGACGGACGACTGGTTCATCGGAACCACGAAGATGCCGGGCGGGATTCCCGATGCAATCCGCCAACTGACGGTGAAGTTCCGCTTCAACGATGCCGACAGTCTGGAGGCGTTGCTCGTTTCGCATCCTGATCAGATCGCCTGCGTGTTC
>Ga0070679_100000343_pt1 | contig 39458 bp, 45 predicted proteins | sample KBSC63BmetaG_FD_65652 | JGI IMG/M metagenome (GOLD analysis project Ga0070679, IMG submission 65652) | Corn rhizosphere microbial communities from Kellogg Biological Station, Michigan, USA - KBS C6-3B metaG | ecosystem: Host-associated > Plants > Roots > Rhizosphere | place: USA: Michigan... | reverse complement strand
GCGGTCGTATTCGAGGCCTCTGCGGATTTCGAAATTCGGTGTTGTTTAGCTGAGTTCAAAAAGAATGCAACTGCTACACAAGCGATAAAAATCACCCCGATCAAAAGTGCGCGCTCGCTCCTCATGCGTTACGTGTGGTTTTTACGAGAGACGTATTAATTGCGGTGCCTCACCGCCTTGGTATATGGGGCGCGGTTCGACCACTTGCATGCGGATGCGCAGCAAGTCGCCGAGCATTTTCGGCATAGCGGCAAATGTCATGCGGCTGCGATCGTCATCTACCCAGCGTATCGGCATTTCTAGTATCGAATAATCGAGCCGCCTGGCAATAGAAAGTATTTCCACGTCAAATGCCCAACCCGTCACTTGCTGCCGCCTGAATATCCGCTCGGCGGACTCGGCGGTGAAAGCCTTGAATCCGTTCTGCGTATCAAAAATGGGCATACGGAAGAACGAACGCACCAGTACGCGGAATATATGTCCGAGAAATTCTCGATGCGTCGACTGCGGCACCGCAATATCCGCGCCCTGCACGTGGCGCGAGCCGATGACGACATCCGCGCCGCTCTCCAAAAGTTGCTGCGCCCTATCCCAATGTCCTATCGAGGTCGAGCCGTCGGCATCCATAAAGAGCCGGTAATAGCCGTCCGAATAAAGCATGCCCTCACGCACTGCCCAGCCTTTTCCCCTATTCCTAACAAATCGGAGGAATTTGAGGTTGGGTATTTCTGAGGCGAGACCTTTTACCACTTCAAACGTCTCGTCGCGCGAACCGTCGTCGACGACGATTATTTCGTAGGTGAATGATTGCGCTTTGAGATACTTGTCGACGGAGCGCAATGTATTTCCTATGCGCGCTTCTTCGTTATATGCGGGAATGATGACCGAAAGCCAAGTGGTTCTCTGCGGTGGCATTACCTGAGTCTACAAAAGAGATGTGTGCGCTGGGTGAAGCGAAAACGAAACCATTCACCGTTCTTTCACTTCGAATTCCTAAAGTTATACAAACGTGCGCGCTCTTTCGTTTCTCCGCATTTCAAGCTTTCAATATGGATACACGCGCGCAAGCGATAACAATAAATGTCATTACTGTTGCAGTACCTCTTTTACTTTGCTTTCTGACATTCCTTGCACTCTTTTATTCGCACCTGACATATATCATCGGCGCAGACGAAGCTGTCTACGCCACGAAAGCGCGCGCATGGCTTTACGGTACTCCCGCGGACCAATGGGGAATCTACCGGCCCATAGGCATGTCGATTCTCGGATGGATCGTGCTCCATTTTAGCGACTCCGAGCGAAGCCTCCGGCTTGTCGGCGTTCTTTTCGGCATGCTCACTCCCGGCGTCGTCTTTTTCCTCTTCCGGAGAATGTCGAATCTGTGGATCGCATTGGGTGCGGCGGCCGTCACGGCGACATCATCTCTTTTTATTGTCCAGGCGCCGCTGTTTTTGGATGATATCCCGTCTTCGACGATGCTTTTTGCGGCCTTAGCGGTCATATATATCTATTTTCAATCCAGCGGCAAAAGTAATTCCATCTATTTGCTGCCGATCTTTATTGCTTCGTCGTTTTATCTGCGCTATGGCACTATTCCTGCTTTCATCGCCATCGCCGTCTTCTCCTATCTCATATTGCTCCCTCGCTTTTTGTCAATGGAACGACCGAATTTCAGAAAGGCCGGCCATGCGGTACTTATTATTACGCTTCTTTTCCTACCACATTTTATATATTCACTCATCGCAACGCACGATCTTTTCGGCGTTCTTAATTCCGCTACAGACGTCGCGCATCGAACGTACATTGGACAAGGGGTTGTGCAGTATATAAATTGGCTCCCGCAGCAGATCGGCGGTTGGACGCTTGGCATTACCGCGATACTTGGCACGGCAACCACCTTCGCGATGCTCACGGCACAGAGGACGCGCGAGCAATATACCGGCCTTATTTGGGTAGGCTGCATCGGAATTCTTACGTTCTTTCTTACTGGGTTTTTCGTGCACGCCGAGCAGCGTTATGTTTTTTTCCCGATGGTCCTTCTCTCTGGTGTGGGCGTTGCAGGAATTTACTATATTTTGGCCGATTGGTCATTGCCTCTTGCGGTAGCGTCTCCCATCGTTATCGGCCTCATCGGCTTGTATTTCGGCGTTTCGGATTATCAGAATTCTAATGCGTATCTTTTACAAAAGTCCGGTGCAATCTCAAATGCAGTGCTCGTAGAAGCCCTTGGGCAAATGCAGGCAGATAGCGCGGATGCAAATGGGTGTGATATTTGGACAGCCATAAACGGTCCGCGCGTTTCCTGGTATTCAAAGTGCTACGTCGAAAAAGTGAAAGATGAAAGAACGTTCATATCAGATTTTTCCGCGCATCCCGGCGCCGCGCATTATTCACTGGTCTCAACTGGTCTCAATGACCCGCAGATAACACCGAGAAATGCGGCACTTTTCGGCGTGAGTCTCACCGAAATATACCGCTACAAGGATTTTTCTGTGGGAGACCTAGTGGTGTATCGGATAGAACTTGCCACATCCTCCCCAGCCACAACCACGCAGCAAACTCTTTAGCACTTCCGAAATTCTTCATGTGCACCGGTACATGATGCAACTGTTGAGGAATCCCGTTTGGTATCATGCACGCCGTGGAGAATCCCAATCAAAACACGCGATCCTTCGCAAACTATGCACGCGACGTGCGGGTGCTCATCGGGGTCGCAATAATAGCGGTTATAACCATTCTGCTTGTGCAAAACCCGACCCCGAAAACGCCGACCCGGACTACGCAGGCTGTACCGGCAGCCGATGTTGATACGGAACTTCTCTATACGTTCAATGTAGACGGTGTCCTCGACGAAGCCTCGCCCATGGGCGACACCAAAAGCCCGTATTGGTGGCTCAATTCCGGAGGCGAACTCATCATCCAAAACGGCGTCGGAGAAACAATCCAAGGAGATCTGCCGAAGACGGACCCTTGGTACACGGAATACGCAAATACGAATCCCGACGACACCGATGGCGGATCGCACCCGCAAAATCTTTTGCGCCTTGTTTCAAGAAGCACCTGGAATAACGTCCGCGTCGAAGCGTCGTACTACATCGCGAAGGATAATTTGAGCGCGAGCCCAAACCGCAACGAATCCAACGGGCTTCTCCTCATGTCGCGATACAGCGACGAAGGACAGACTCTGTACTATGCCGGCATCCGTGTCGACGGCACGGCGGTCATCAAGAAAAAATACAAAGGCACGTACTACACGATGGACCAAAAACAGATTTTCCCCGGAACATATGATCACGATGCCAATCCCGATCTTCTGCCGCATAGCGTCTGGATACGTTTGCGCTGCGACACGGTGACGAATAAAGACGGGAGCGTCACTGTCACGCTCTCCATGCAGGATCAGTCGAGCGGGAATTGGAAAGAGCTTCTCTCGTCGAAAGATGATTCGCAGTATGACAACACGCCGCCGATCACCGGCGCCCACCCTATCGGGCTTCGTACCGATTTCATGGACGTGAAATTTGACAACATACTCATGGAGAAGTTGTAGCCAAAGTGGTACTATGTCCGCAATGGTGAAAAAGAAGATCCGCAAAGCAGTGATACCCGCTGCAGGCTACGGCACAAGATTCCTCCCGGCGACCAAAGCAATGCCGAAAGAAATGCTTCCTATCGTCGACAAGCCCATCATCCAGATCGTCGTGGAAGAAGCCGTCGCCTCCGGCATAGAAGAAATCGTCATCGTGACCGGTTGGAACAAGCGCTCTATTGAGGACCATTTCGATTTTCCTTTTGCACTTTCGCGCTACCTCAAAGAGAGCGGCAAAGAAAAACAGGCCGACGAGGTGATAAAGATCGCGCAGATGGCGAATTTCATCTACGTACGCCAGAAAGGCCCGTACGGCAATGGCACGCCTATTTTGAATGCCCGCGCAGTGATCGGCGACGAGCCGTTCGCGATACTTTGGGGCGATGAATTCATCCATTCGGATCCGCCGCGTCTGAAACAAATGCTCGATGTCTGGGAAAAAACCGGCAAAGCAAATATTTCCGCCGTCCGCGTTCCGGAAAATTCGGTAAACAGGTACGGCATCGCAGATGTCACCCCTATAGAGTCCAATGTCTTCAAGATAAACAAAATGGTAGAGAAACCAAAAGTCGGCGAAGCGCCTTCGAATCTTGCCGCGCATGGCGCTTATATCATGCCGCCGCGCATCTTCGAGATATTGGCCGGAACGCCGCAAGGCAAAGATGGAGAACTCTGGCTTGTCGACGCGATATCGGCGCTCGCCAAAGAAGAAGACATTTACGCCGTCGAGATCCAGAATGGCAAATACTATGACACTGGCAACAAACTCGAATACATGAAAGCGACCGTCGAATTCGCCCTCAAGCACCCTGAGCTCAACGGCGAATTCAAGAAATTCCTAAAAGGTCTCGAATTGTAAACGAACGGAAGGTTTTCCCTTGGAGAGCTGTCTGAGCCGAACCCAAGTGCGGACATACCGCGCTTGGGTTCGGCGAGTTTTCGGAGAGCGAGGAGCTTCCGTTTGTTTAATCTACGGCGATTACTTCTGCGGCTGTTGTGCGGCTTGCTGCTTTATTGCGGAGATCAAATTCGGTGAAAAGAAATATTGGGATAACTTGCTTTTCCATTGCGGATCACTTGTATCGACGTCTGGAAGGACGCCATTGCCTTCTATCGGCTGCGCATCGTCGCGCACTGTCAGATCAACCACGAGCAATATCTCATGCTGTCCTGTCGGGTCTATTTGCGTCTGCATCGGGAATTGCCCTTCTATGGAACCCCAACCGCGGGTTTTGCTGCCGACAGAATATGCAAGGTGTAAGCGCTTCATCGCTGCCGTAATGACTTCTGCGGTCGATTGCGTCTGGCTGTCGGTAAGTATCGCGATCTCACGGATCTGTTTCAGCTCCGGCATCGCACCAAGCCCTAGCGTGCGCTGCGCCTGATACTCGCCGCGGTGGAAGAAATCATATGCGTATTCGTTGGGTCCCGAGAAAAGTCCGAGGAACGTAAGGGACGTCGTAAGGTCGCCGCCGATGTTGCCGCGCAAGTCCAGTATCATCGACGTGACGCCGGTTTTTACCGACGAACGGATCGCATCTTCAAATTCACTTTCGGTTTCCGGCGACATTTTGTCGATATACACGTACAGCGTCGACGGATTCACCAAATGCTCGAACACCGTCGGCTCCACGCCGGACTGATCGTAATTGGCTTTGTTGTTGGCGTCGCTGAGAACAGTTTTTGCATAGTCGACCTGTTTGAGTTCCTGAGCGGCCTGCGGTGACGACGAGGCGGCAAGTTCAGCTCTTTTAAGCTCATATGCCTGCTGCACCTGATCGGCGCTCGCGCCTTTGGCAACGCCCAAGTCTCCGTACAGGTCGGTGCTCGGATTCACGTTATTCACTTCATTGTGCAGATCCTGCGTCGCGCGCTGTGTGAGCAACTGATTGCGTCCAACCGGCGCGATGTTGTAGAGGACCGCACCGAGGATAGTTTCGGCCGTGGTTACTTTATCTTTATTCGGCGTTGCCGCCATCGCTTCGTTTACCAATTTTGCCGTGCCGGCGCGGTCGCTGGACGAAAGTGTCAAAGTCGAGCTCGCAAATTTCTGTACAGATGCAAGGAAAACCGCGCTCAGGTCCGCGTCGGAGGCTTTCTGCCAATAATTTGCCTGAATGATGTCAAAGCCCTCCATAATGAAACGCGTATATGCATCCGCTTCTTCAGGAGTTTTGTATATTGCGGCAGCCGCCGCGGCCGTTTGCGTGTGATGATCCCAGTAGTAGTATCCGACGCCGGTGCCGGATGCAGCAATAACAAAAAGAACAAGCAACACGAAATAACGTCCAAGAATCATGCATCTTATAGTACCAGCTTGAAATACGCTTGTGCTATACTACTCACATGGTGTGGGTCGGCTTGGTCATACTCATATATCTGCTCGGCTCTATCCGCATCGTAAAGCAGTATGAGCGCGGCGTAATATTTTTCCTCGGCAGATTTTCCGGCGTGCGCAATCCAGGCCTCACGCTCATCTTCGCGCCGTTGCAGATGATGTCGCGCGTTTCTTTGCGCACCGTCACTATGCAGATCCCGTCGCAAAAAATAATCACCAAGGACAACGTCTCCATAGATATTGCCGCAGTCGCCTACTATAGAGTGTCTGACCCTGAGAAATCTGTCATCCAGATAGAAAACGTCACGAGCGCCATCAATCAGATCTCGCAAACGACTGTGAGAAACGTCGTCGGCCGTTTCCAGCTCGATCAGCTTCTTGCCGATACCTCGAGCATCAATCAGCAAATAAAAGACGTGATCGACCAGCATACCGAGCCCTGGGGCATCGAGGTCTCGATCGTCGAAATAAAAGACATACAACTTCCTGACAACATGCAGCGCGCCATGGCCAAAGAAGCCGAGGCCGAGCGCGAGCGCCGCGCAAAGATCGTGGCGGCCGAAGGTGAATTCCAGGCGGCGACGCGCCTTGGAGAAGCGGCCGATGTCATTTCGCAGCATCCGGTCGCGCTCCAGCTGCGCACGCTTCAGACCATGGCGGAAATCGCCACTGAAAAGAACTCGACCATCATATTCCCCGCGCAATTCATGACCACGGTCCAGGAAGCGTTCAAAATGCTCAAAATCGATTCCACATCGAAGTAATTCCAGAACAAACGATAAAAAAAGCGGAAATGCAAGGCAATTGATAGGCGTCTTCGAATTATGAAGATGCGTCATGAAATCTTCATAATTCATCGGCTACCATGAAGCCGTGCAATTAAAAGGTAATTTATCGGTTATATTTGAACCATATGAAGATACTTTTAGTCGAAGACGAGGAAAAGCTCGCATCGGCGCTCTCCAAGGGACTCGAACATGAAGGCTATGCGGTAGATGCTATAGCTGACGGCAAGAAAGCCCTCACCCGCATCTCGCTTCACCGAAATGACTATGACCTCATTATCCTCGACCTCATGCTTCCCTCCATGGACGGCCACGAGATCTGCAAACAGGTCCGCGCATGGAACATCACCATTCCCATCCTCGTCCTCACCGCGCGCGCCGAAACGGACACCAAAGTCGAACTTCTTCTTTCAGGCGCCGATGATTATCTCGTAAAGCCGTTCTCCTTTGCGGAACTCACCGCCCGCGTGCGCGCGCTTCTGCGCCGGCCGGTAGAATCATTGCCGGAAACGCTGAAAGTCGGCGATCTCGAGCTTAACTCGAGCGAGCGCCGCGTGATGAAGAACGGCGAAGAGATTCCGCTCACATTGAAAGAATTCGGTCTTCTGGAATACTTTATGAGGCACCCGAACCAAGTCGTAAATCGGGAAGATCTTTTGAGCCACCTGTGGGATTTTAATTACGCAGGATTCAGCAACGTAGTAGACGTACATGTCAAAAACCTCAGAAGAAAACTCGGTGAAGGAAACCCTGGTGCGGTACTGGAAACAGTCCGTGGCATCGGTTACAGGATGGCTGCATAGGTATCAGGACGATCCGTTCTTCCGCACTGAAGTAAACGCCATATCGCTTCAGATACTCTTTGCGGTCTTCATGGTCGGCATCGTGAGCGCGTCCTTTAGCGCCAACACGTCGGACGTATCAACTGCGATTGTTTCTGGTATACGCAGTTCGCTCACGACTTCCACGCCGACTACGGCGGCGCCTTCCATCGTAAGCGAGGTGCAGAACATCAGGTCGCAGAATTTCCTGGTAGTCCTCGCGCTTATAGCGCTCGCTACCGCGATATTCGGCTACATCATTGCACGCGTGACGCTGGCTCCCGCGCGCAATGCGCTTTCCGCACAGAAACAGTTCATCGGCAACATCGCACACGAATTGCGCACGCCCTTGGCGATCATCAAGACCAATACCGAGATAGCGCTTCTGGAGCAGCGCATGAACAAAGACATGAAAGCGATGCACGCCTCGAACATCGAAGAGCTCGATCGCATCTCGGAGATCATCAACAACCTCCTCTCGCTCTCCGCTCTCATAAATCCGGAGAAAATGGATTTTCGTCCGCTCGACTTGTCCTCGCTTGCCTCCGAAGTCGCTCGCAAATACCAGCGCCTTGCCGAAGTTTCCGAGCATACGCTTACCGTACATACCGGAACTCAGGCATGGGTCATGGGGAATTCGACCGCACTGACGCAAGTTATTGGCAACTTGTTGAAAAACGCCATCAACTACACACCGCCGAAAGGCTCCATTACGCTTGCGGTTTCAGCGACGCCTTTTAACGAAGTGGAGTTATTCGTGCGAGATACCGGTATCGGTATCGCACGCAAAGATCTCGATCGAATCTTTGAGCCGTTTTACCGCGCCGAACAGTCGCGTACGCGCTCGAAAGGCGGTTCGGGCTTAGGACTTTCCATTTCCGCGGAACTCGTAAAAATCCACAGCGGCCGCATTTCCATCCGCTCTACGCAAGGCCGCGGCACGACCGTGGCCGTTCACTTCCCTGCCATAGAGCATCGTCAGTCCGAATCCGTAGAACAACGTGTGCCCCAACGAGTCTGATGCGCACGGCTGATTTTTATGATGTGGTACAATCCAAGTCCTTATTTATTCAAATTCTAGTTGCTATGGCAAAACAAGAAACAAATCTGTACACCGTTACTATTCCGCCGATGATCAAGGCGCTCGAGTCGCTTAAAAGCCTTCTCGAAAAAGCTGAAAAGCATGCCGCAGGCAAGAAGACGCCGCGGCTCGATTTCGAGGATGCGCTTTTGCAGAGCCGGCTCGTCTTCGACCAATTTCCTCTCGTGCGCCAGATACAGATAGCAAGCGATAACGCGAAAAGCGCCGCGGCTCGCCTTGCAGAAATAGAGATTCCTAAATACGAAGACACCGAAAAAACCATCGCCGAACTCAAAGCGCGCCTTGATAAGACGATTGAATTCGTAAAAAGCATAAGGCCGGAGCAGATAGTCGGCAAAGAAGGCATCAAAGTCTCGCTTCCTTACTGGGATGGCAAACATCTCACCGGCTTCGAGTACGTGACCGAACAGCTGATCCCGAACTTCTACTTCCATGTAACGACGGCATACTCGATTCTGCGCAAGAACGGCCTGCATATAGGCAAGAGCGATTATCTGGGCAATCTCCCGCTGAAATAATTCAGTACAGCTTCATACTTTTAGGTACAATTAACATGAATATGCCGAAGCACGTATTCTTCGACCTCGACAATACTCTGACACCTAGCAAGTCTCTTATTGAAGAGAGGCATGTCCCGATACTCAAAAGGTTGACGGAACACGCGGATGTAATCGTCGTATCCGGCCACGGCGACAAAGACATCAGGAATCACCTTCGCCCCGAACTTGAGGGCTCGTACTACACCTTGGGGCAGAACGGGAATACTGCCAAGCTCAAAGACGGCACTCTCGTATGGAACAATTCCCTTTCTCAGTCTCAAAAAGATGCCATTCTTAAATTCATTGAAAAAGCGCGCAAGCATCTCAACTACAAAGTAAAAGATGAAAACGACATCATCGACGACCGCGATTCCCAAATAGCGTTTTCTCTTATCGGTCATCACGAGGACAAAGCGATAAAAGACGCATTCGATCCGGACCATGCGAAGCGGCGCAAGTTGATGGAGGACCTCAAAGAGGACGTCGAGCGGCTCGCTCAGGAAAACAAAGTGGAAATGCGCACCGGCGGCACTACTAACATCGATATATTCCAGCTCGGCAAAAACAAAGGTTTCAACGTCGGCGAATTCATAAAAGAGATGAACTGGGAAAAGGAAGATTGCCTATATATCGGCGACGCACTCTTCCCTGGCGGCAATGACGAGACCGTTATCGGCGTCATTCCGACGCATGCCGTCAAAAATCACGAAGAAACCTATCGCTTTATCCAAGACAATTTGCTATCATAGCCCCTCATGAACGCACTGGAAATTCACGACCTGACAAAAACATACGGCAACGGCACAAAAGCTCTCGGTGGAGTCTCTCTCAATATCCCCGAGGGCGATTTTTTTGCACTCTTGGGCCCAAACGGCGCCGGCAAGACCACCATCATCGGCATTTCGACCGGACTCGTAAACAAGACCGCTGGTTCGGTAAAGATTTTCGAACATGATATCGACAAAGAGCCCGAGGTAGCCAAGACTTTTATCGGTCTTGTAGGACAAGAGATCAACTTCAATCCGTTCGAGAAACTTATCGATGTCATCGTGAACCAAGGCGGCTACTACGGCATTCCGCGCAAAATCGCCATCTCGCGCGCAGAACAGCTCCTCACCGATCTCGGACTTAAAGAAAAGATCTACGATTCGGGCATGCAGCTTTCGGGCGGCATGAAACGCCGCGTGATGATCGCTCGCGCACTCATACATCAGCCGAAATTCTTGATCCTCGACGAGCCGACCGCGGGCGTAGACGTCGAACTTCGACGAGGCATGTGGGAATATCTGCAAAGCCTCACGAAACAAGGTCTTACCGTGTTACTCACGACACATTACCTCGAAGAAGCGGAGCAGCTGGCAAAACATGTCGCCATCATCAACAAAGGCAGCATCATCGTGAATGATACGATGCAAAACGTGCTCAATATGCACACGGAAAGCGGTGAGGCGCACGAGAAATTCCGCGGCTCGAAACTCGAAGAAGTATTCATCAATCTCATCCGGGAAAACAAATAGTATGGATAACACCCGCAAATGGATAGCCTTCTACACGATGCTGCGCAAGGACGTAGTGCGCATCTTCCGCATATGGGTACAGACATTTTTGCCGAGCGTCATTACTTCGGTGCTCTACTTCCTCATCTTCGGCACGGTACTCGGCTCGAGGATAGGCTCGATGCAGGGCGTGCCATATATGGAATTCGTCATTCCCGGGCTCGTGATGATGGCGATAGTTACCAATTCCTACGCCAATTCGTCGTTCACGTTCTTCCAGTCTAAATTCTTCGCCCGCTCCATAGATGAAATACTCGTTTCTCCAATGCCGCCATGGCTCATGATCACCGGTTTCATCGCCGGCGGCGTTGTGCGCGGCGTGCTTATTGGAGCACTGGTGCTTGTAGTCGGACTCTTCTTCACGGGGCTGCAGCTCACGATAACCAATCTCGCTGTTATCCTTTTCTTCGCGATCCTTACTTCGATAGTTTTTGCGCTCGCAGGCCTTGTAAACGGCGTCTATGCAAAATCGATAGATGCAATAAACATCGTGCCGACGTTCGTACTGCAGCCGCTCACCTACCTCGGCGGCATTTTCTACTCGGTCCAGTCGCTTCCGCATTGGGCGCAGTTCATTACGTACATCAATCCTCTTTTCTATCTCATCAACGGCTTCCGCTACGGTTTTCTGGGCTTCGCAGATGTCTCTATCTGGACCTGCGTCGGCGTACTCGGCGTCATGATAGTACTTCTCATCGGTATAAATTGGTATCTCATTCGTACCGGCCTCGGCCTCAAGCAGTAATCATCGCTCCAGGTTTGTCCACGTATAGGTGAGACTGTTCCATTCGCGGCTTTCTTCGAACGTCTTTCTAGGAAAGTCCTTTTCATATTCTGGAAAAAATGTATCTGCGTGCTTGGAATCGTCTACTAGTGTCAGATATAGTTTGTCCGCATATGGAAGTGCTGCTTTATATATTTGTGCGCCTCCGCAGATAAGTATTTCTCCATGGCCGGGCTGTACTTTTGCCAGTGCTATCGCTTCTTCCACTGATCCGGCAAGCAAAACCCCAGAAAGTCCGCGCTCAAGAAGACTTTTGGCATAATTTACGTCGTGAGAAACGACAATGTTAGTCCTCTCCGGGAGCGGCTTTCCGCGGTAGCCGATAATGGATTCAAATGTTTTTCGGCCCATGATAATGGGATGTCCTCGAGTAAGGTCACGGAAACGTTTCAGGTCATCGGGAATACTCCACAAAAGTTTGTCGTCGAGGCCGAGCTCCCGGTTTCTCCCGATAGCTGCTATTGCCACGACTGTATTTTTCATAGCGCGCACTATACCACACCTTATTTCCACAGGCAGGGCAAGCTTCTCGAAACGCCTGCGGCCGTATAATACCCATATGAAGCGCGCGCACTCGTACGAAGTCGAGGTTAAGTCCCTGCTCGGCACTCCGAGCCGTGCGCAAAGCATCCGTAAGGCGATCAAGAAAATCGACCCAAAATCGAAGCTTCTGTCCAAGAACAAGCAGCTCAATCACTACTTTATCGACGGCGATCTGAAAAAACTCGCGCGCGCATCCGCCGATGATCTCCCCGCTGAAGCGGCAAACCGTCTTTCCGATATCGCTAAGAACGCGACCGACGCCTCAGTACGCACCCGTGACAAAGACGGCGAAGTATTTCTGGTCGTGAAAGCGTCGGTGGATGAGACCACCAGCTCCAACGGCATCGCGCGACTGGAATTCGAGGAACCTGTTAACCTCTCGCTCGAAGAACTGGATGAGTTGGTACTCAAAGCGGGCTACAAATATCAGGCGAAATGGTCGCGCGAGCGCGAAGAGTACCGCCTCAAGGGAACGAACATCACGCTTGATAGGAATGCCGGCTACGGCTGGCTTGCTGAATTCGAGCGTATCGTCGACGCGAAGTCCGCGATAAAAAAAGCCCGCAAGGACATTGATGCGCTCATGGAAAAACTCGGTGTCGAGGAACTCCCGCAGGAGAGGCTCAGCCGCATGTTCGACTTTTACAATAAGAACTGGCCCGATTATTACGGCACCGATAAGATTTTTACGATAGAATGAACTATGTTTTTATCCGACCTCGACATCCATGACGCCATAAAGAAAGGAGAAATAACGCTCGATCCTTTCGATATGTCCCGTTTGCAGCCGGCAAGCTACGACATACTGCTGGGCAACAAATTCGTGGAAAATGACGCCAGCAGCACGCATTTTGTCGATCCGTCGCGCAAGATCTATGCAAAAACCGTCGAGAAGCTCGTGCGCGATGACGATGCCTTTGTGCTGCACCCGGGGATCTCCGTTCTCGGACTCTCAAAAGAATTCTTCGGCTCTGATCATTACCTGATACAGGTTGGCGGCAAGTCTTCTCTTGCACGCATCGGCCTCATGATCCACAACACAGCAGGCATCATCAATCCGGGCCATTTTCTCAATATCACATTCGAGATAACCAACCAGAGCAATATCCCGATAATACTCAGGCCCGGCATGGAAATAGCGCAGATCACTTTCTCCCGCCTCTCCTCGCCGCCGAGCCAGAATTACCGCAAGACCGGCCGTTTCGCCAAAGACAACTGGAAACATTTTGCGAGCGCAAAAAAGAGAGCGCTCCAAAAAAAGAAATAGTATGCTGATACCGCACCTCCACGCCAATGCGAAGAACCTGCGACATCCTGAGGAACAATATCTGGACCTTCTGCGGGATGTGTTGGAGCGCGGGGAAGAGCAGATCGACAAAGGTACCGAAGTAAAAACCTACAGCCGCTTCGGCGCTCAGATCCGCTTCGATCTTTCAGAGGGTTTCCCGCTCCTTACGACCAAACGCGTATACTGGAAGGGCGTTCTGCATGAGTTGTATTGGTTCATGTCGGGAGACAGCAATATCAAATATCTCGTCGACAATGACGTGCATATCTGGGATGACTATCCCTATAAGATCTACGCTGAAAAAAATCCGAAGGAAAAGATAACCAAAGACGAATTCATCAAGAAAATAAAAGACGACGTGGATTTCGCAAAGAAACACGGCGAACTTCCTCACATCTACGGCGAACATTGGCGCCGCTGGGAAGCGGGCGATGGACGCAAGGTGGATCAGCTCGGCTGGCTCATCGGAGAATTGCGTAAAGACCCCGACGCGCACAATACGCTCGTCACTTCTTGGAACCCAGAATATATGTACTCAATGGCAAAACCTGGCGAAGGAGCGCGCTTCCCTATCTGCCACAACATGTATCAAGTCAATATAAAGAATGGCAAAGTCTGCCTCCAGCTCTATCAGCGCTCAGCAGATATCTTTCTCGGCGTTCCATTCAACATCGCAAGCTACGCGCTCCTTACTATCATTCTAGCGAAAATCCTCGATCGCGAACCCGGAGAGTTCATCCACACCTTCGGCGACTATCATATGTACGAGAATCACCGCGAGCAGATACAAGAACAGCTCTCTCGTTCACCGAAGGCATTCCCTACTATCTCGTTCACGCGGAATTTCCGCTCGCTGGAAGAATTCAAGCCCGACTACGTAAAACTCAATGACTACGAACCGCATGCAGGCATAAAAGCCGAACTTACCGTCGCGGGCGGCTATAACAAAAAATTACACGGTACAAACGTATGATCTAGCTGTAGACCGCACCTTATAAGATTTGATCACTACCTATGGAACACTATCCATTCATAAAAAGACAGGACAAAGCGGTCTACAAAGCGGTCTCGGGCGAGGAAAAACGCGAAGCGGAAGGAATTGAACTCATTCCTTCGGAAAATTATGTCTCTCGGGCAGTCAAAGAAGCGAATGCTTCCATATTTACCAACAAATATTCCGAAGGTTACCCGGGTCGGCGTTACTATGGCGGGCAGACATACACGGACATGATAGAAGATATTGCCCGCGATCGCGTTAAAAAACTCTTCAATGCAAAATACGCGAACGTCCAGCCGCACGCCGGAGCGCCCGCTAACATTGCTACGTATTTCGCGCTTCTTGAGCCCGGCGACACGGTACTCGGCATGGACCTCTCCCATGGCGGCCACCTGACACACGGGCACCCGGTCACCTACCTCACCAAAATATTCAAATTCGTCCGATACAAAATGAAAAATGTCGAGACCGGCGAGATCGACTACGACGAGATGCGCGAGGTCGCCAAACTAGAAAAGCCAAAGATACTTCTCGGCGGCTATTCGGCGTATCCGCGCGAACTTGATTACAAAAAAATGTCCGATATCGCCCACGAAGTCGGCGCACTGGCCGTGATGGATGCTGCGCATATCGCCGGGCTTATTGCGGGCAAAGCGATGAAAAATCCGTTCGACTACGGATTTGATGTGATAACGTCTACTACGCATAAAACCCTGCGCGGACCGCGCGGCGGCATGATACTTACGTGCGAGAACGAGGACATCGCAAAGAAAATAGACAAAGCCGTCTTCCCCGGCTTCCAAGGCGGACCCTTGATGCACAACATCGCGGCAAAGGCCGTTTGTTTCGGCGAAGCGCTCAATCCTAAATTTAAGGCGTACGCCAAACAGATTCTTAAAAACGCAAAGGCCATGGAAAAAGTCTTTAGCGATGAAGGGGTGCGTCTTCTTACCGGAGGCACTTCAAGCCATTTGCTGCTCGCGGATGTCTATGGCTCGCTCGGTATAGGCGGCGGCGATGCGGAGAAGGTGCTCGATGAAGTCGGCATCACACTCAACAAAAACGCGATTGCCGACGATACGCGCAAACCTATGGACCCGTCGGGTATCCGCTTCGGCACTCCGGCCATCACGACACGCGGCTTTAAAGAAAAAGATTGCGCCCGCATAGCCGAACTCATGATCGAAACCCTTAAGCACGCTTCGGATAAAAAGAAAAAGGCGGAAATCCATATTGAGGTGAAAAAAATATCCAAAAAGCATCCAGTACCGGAGCGGTTTGTCTAGTTATATTCGGCGAGCTTCGGTTGTATGATATGGAATGATGCGCCTTAAAAATCTGCCGTGGCAGCCTGCCGCGATTACCTTGGTTGCCGCCCTTATTGCCTTTGCGGCAGGATGGTACTTGAACGGCCACAGAACGCTTTCTGAGGCCTCCAAAGACGACGCCCAGCCTGTGCGCTACAACGACCCGGACTATCCGCTCATTAGTCCGCTTGTCTCAGTCGCCATACCTAATGCGACTGGATTCCCGGAGCTTGCAAAAGTCCAATCGGACGTGCAAGGTATCGTTACCGATGCCAAGAAAAAAGGCGTGCTGACCGATGCAGGGGTATACTTCAGGTTGCCTGGAAATGCGCACTGGTTCGGCATAAACGAGAACGGCAAATTCGATCCCGGGAGCCTCATTAAAGTTCCCATCATGCTCGCCTACCTGAAAGAAACCGAGGCCGATCCGTCCATGTTGGATAAAAAGATTTACTACAATCCGAAAAACAACGATCCCCTCCCCAATGCGCTTGCCGCCCAACTTCCTGCGGGTACATACAGCGCATCAAAGCTCATGGAAGCCATGATTGTCGACTCCGACAACGTCGCGAAAGACATTCTGACCAACCAGCTTTCGGACAAAGCAATAGAAGACGTTTTTGACGAGACTAATTCTAATTTCCTGCAAGACCCCTCCGGAACCATTTCGCCCAAACAATACATCATTATTCTTTCGCGTATCTACAGCTCGACTTATCTGGACCGCTACTATTCAAATTATGCGATGGATCTGTTAACGCGAACGACCTTTAAAGACGGGCTCGCTGCGGGAGTTCCTGTCAGTGTGAAAGTGGCGCACAAATACGGTGAGCGCGGCGTCTACGAAGACAATGCACTTTCTGCGGTCGAGCTGCATGATTGCGGGCTCGTCTATGCGGACACACCGTATTACATCTGCGTCATGACAAAAGGCACGGATGAGAGTGCGCTTGCCGGCGTCATCAAGGATATCTCTTCTACAATCTATAACGATCGCGAGACTTTCAAACCCACAAGTTAAGGTATACTAGCTCGATGTCTTTTGTGCCGCATTTCGATCTGATGCTCCTGGTGCAGACATTCGGCTATCCCGGTATTTTTTTGGCAATATTCGCCGAATCCGGACTTTTCTTCGGATTTTTCTTGCCCGGCGCATCGTTACTCTTTACCGCGGGACTTCTTGCTTCGCAGGGATTTTTCAACCCGTTCATCCTCATACCGGGGGTAACAATAGCGGCAATACTCGGAGACAGCGCGGGATTTTGGTTCGGAAGAAAAGTCGGGTATCGTCTCTTCTTGCGTCCTGATTCGCGATTCTTCAAACATGAACATCTCCAGCGCGCAGAAGTCTTCTATGAAAAATACGGCTCGCGCATGATACTTTTTGCGCGATTTGTCCCCGTCGTACGCACGTTCGCTCCTATTATCGCCGGTGTCGCAAACATGCGCTACCGCATATTTCTCATATACAACGTCTTGGGAGCGCTGTTGTGGGCATCGGGAGTAACAAGCTTCGCATATTTCCTCGGCAGAAAGATTCCTGGCGTGGAAAAGTACCTCTCTCTCATCATTATCGCCATCATTATCGTAAGTTCCATCCCGTTGGCGCTAGAGGCCTGGCGCGCGCATAAAAATCACGACCGGTGACGCAAAAGTACCAATGCGCCCCATAAACCGCCGAAATCTCCCAGCGACGAATGGAGGATTTCCGGCATATTCGGGAATTTTTTCATGATCCGTTTGAGATATTCTTCGACTTTCGGCACGGATATCCCCACCTCGTTGAACATCGAACCGCCCAAGACCACTCTGTCGGGCGACCAGTGCAGTATCGTGTTGTGCACGCCATATGCGCAAAGCTCCGCAAGTTCTTCCCAGATCTCGTTGCCTTTACCCAATTCACGCGGATGCATTTTGAATTGCTTCTCTACCGTGGAGCCCGAAACCATTTCCTCAAAGGTAATCGTCGGGTCGATATTAAGGTACTGTCCGCCGATCTCGAAGCCGTGCCTTGCGGTATCGATTTTTCCGCTGACAATACGGCAGCCGCTTACGCCGGTAGAAACCGTAATGTACGCGAGAATATCTACGTCTTTACCTGCGCCGAAGTGCGCTTCTCCGAGCGCTACCTGTGCGACGTCGTTCTCGATCTCCACATGAGCGCTAAGTCTCGTGGCGATATCATGCGCCAAAAGCCGTTCAGACCAGTTCGAAAGTACTTCGTCGACCATTGCGCCGCGTTCGCGAAGAATCCGCCCGCGTATGCCGATTTGAACACCGTCGATCCTTTCCTCACCCGCAATGCGGCTCGCCGTATCGACAAATTCCGATATGCCGACGTCGTAATTTTTGGGCGTGTCATACATGACGGGCTCGGTGAAACCCAAAAGGTCATTGCTTCCCGCAATACGCGTTTTCGTGCCCCCGATGTCGGCAAGGATTTTCATGGATCAATCAATGTTGCGCCATTCGTTTCTTGAACTCCGCTATAAGCGGCGTCTCAGGATTCGGCACGCCGTAGTATTTGGCGAGACCCAATGCCACCCAATCGCCGTACAATGCGGCGATAAAAAGCTTTTGAAAATGTTCGCCGCGCAATTGCACGACATCGACGCCGATGCCACGCTCCTCAAGCATTTGCCTGGTGAGCGCCATGCGGCGCTGCACCCGCGGATGGTCTTTCGGATCTTCGAGCATGATGATATGGAAATTGCCGGTGACGGAGCGCGTTGCATCCGCGACGTCAAACCCGGTGAATTCGTTGTGATTGAGTTCGGGGAAACGGTTGCAAAATGCCGGAATTTTGGAAGTCTCATTGAATTTCACTTTCCAAATGTAGGCAAGCGGAATATTTCGCGATGAAGCCCAGATGAGCGGCACTTTGCCTATGAGTTTCTCCGAAAGCTGCATGCCTTTGATCTGGTCTTCCGAGGGACTGACTTTCTTGCCGCCTTCTCTGATAGCGTTTTCCAAGACCTCATTGCCCATGAGACGCGCTATAGCAAGCATCGCATACCCTATGGCCATCCTCGGCTCCAATCCCGTATCCGGAATAGAGACGAACGGGATCTCATGCTCTCGCGCGAATTTCAATAGGTCTCCACCGAGAGATATCGCAGCCATATGCATGCCTTTCTGGAATGCATGTTGCGCTGCATCGAGTGTTTCTTCGGTCGTACCGGAATACGAACTCGCGATGAAAAGGTCGTTCCGGATCTGCGTATCCGTAAGAGCAGGAAGACCATAGTCGCGATGTATGGTCATGTCGAGATGCGGATCGAATTTCTGTATGAGCCACGCTCCAAGGTGCGAGCCGCCCATACCTGCTACAATATATCCTGCGTGTGAACCTAAGTTTTGCGGATTCTCAACGACGGGATGCCAATTAAATTGTTCCCCAAAACGCTTTAGTGTTTCTTCGAGAGATGCTGCCATAAGGCGATTGTAGCATGCGGCGTCGCCGCCCTTTGAAGGGCGGCGACGCAAGAATTTCACTGAACTACTACAGTACCGAACGCTCCCGGATTCATATGGTCGTGGTACGACCATGTGCCTGCTTTGTCGAACGTGAACGAGTACGAAGAGCCCGTTGAGCATTCGTCAAACGGCGTAGGCCCTGAGTAGCCCGGTGCGCAGTGCGTCGTGCGCGAAGTGCCGTCATAGCCGGTATGTGCCGGGTGCGGCGACGATGCGACCCACATTTGGCCACTGGTATCCACCCAATTTACGGTATCACCTTTCTTTACCGTTACGGTAGAGGGTGAAAAGTTCTGTCCGTCGTACGTAATCGTTACAGGGCCTGCTGAAGTACCGGTGCTCCCCGATGTGTCGCTCGAAGAAGAGGCGGTCGTGTCGGTGCCTGTATTCGTAGTGTCGGTCGGCGTCGTCTGCGTCGTGTTCGTATCGATCGTCGTCGGAGTCTGGTTCGTTCCGGAAGAGGTCTGTGAACTCTGCCACCAGATGAATCCGCCTACGATAATCACTACCAACACCACTATCCAAATCCATGCATTTCTCATATGGATGCCTTACTTAATATTATTTAGTAATAGTCTCGGTATAATACCAAATCCAACTTATTTTGCTTTCTTTTTGATAAGAAATTCCTTGCCGTGGCCGACATCTGTATTCACGGGAATTTCACGCTTGCATAGAACGCATTCCTCGGCTTCCCATGAATCAAGTTCTATCTCCAGAAGAGATTCGAGCCGTGGTACGCCTACCTTTTCCGCTGTAACATGCCCGCGGTTGCATAAGACGCTTACGCCGATAACATCTGCGCCCGCGTTTTTCGCCGCAGAAACTACCTTCTCTATAGAGCCGCCCGTTGTCGTAAGGTCTTCAACTATTAAGATCTTCTTCCCGGAAATGAGCTTGTCGTAGCCGCGTTTTATGATGAATCCTCCCTGCCCGTCTTTATCAGCGTATGTCGCATACACGTCTTTGCCTGACATCTCGCTCAAATGATACGCTGTCCATTGAGCAAGTATTGCTGCGGCGACCGCGGGACCTATAACGGCTTCAACGCCCGAATCGGCAAAACGCTTCGCCATCTCATGGCAGAGGCGCGAGGTATCCCGTGTATACGTATAGAGCGCGTCTTTATTTACGTATGAGTCTGAATGCCTGCCTGAAGTAAAGACAAAATGCCCTGCCCTGAATGCGCCGGATTTTTGCAAGATTTCCAACACTTCATCTTCGGTCATATTCAGAGTATTCTACAGCGCTTTTTGAATCGCACTATGAATATCTTGCGCGCACTCCCTAGCGCGCTCAGCAAAATTCTCTCCTGATGCTGCAAAAATAACGCTTCGCGAAGCGCTGAGCCACATTCCTCTGCCTTCCGCATCGACTGCGGCTTGCACGGATTTCTCGATATCTCCACCCTGCATGCCTATTCCCGGAACAAGTATCGGCAGCTTTTTTGCGACTGCGCGCACTTCGGCAATTTCCTTCGGATAGGTAGCCCCAACAACGAGTCCGCAATTGCCATTATCATTCCATTTCTCCGATATGTTTCTCGCGATCGTTTTGTAAAGCGGCTCATCTTTTGCTATAAGGTTCTGAAATTCGCCCGAACCGCCGTTGGACGTTCGGCAAAGTACAATCACTCCTTTTTCTTTTCTTTCTAGAAAGGGGCTGAGCGACACTTTGCCCATATATGGATGCACCGTGACTGCGTCGGCGCCCAGAAGATCGAAAATCGCTGTTACATAGCCGTCGTTCGTATTTCCTATATCCCCCCGCTTAGCGTCGAGAATTATGGGGATGTCGGGCGCAAGAGCGCGTATTTCCTCGCATGTCGCAGACAGCGCCGCCCAGCCGTCTTCACCGTGCGCTTCATAAAAAGCCGAATTCGGTTTGTACGCCGCGGCAATATCTTTCGTCGCCTCTACAAGCGCAACATTGAATGCCGTTATACCTTCCCGAGGACCGAGCTTTTTGAGATGCTCGGGAATCTTTCTGAAATCAGAATCAAGACCGATGCAGAGAAATTTGCCCTCGTCCCATTTTGCGGAGACTAGTTTCTTGAAGTCGCGCAGTGCCATTGAGCTTACATTATCGCATCGACTTGCGTACTTTGGAAGTTACTTTGCGCGCAGTTTTTCGCGCCGAGCGCGTCGCGTCACGCATGGTCCGGCGCGCTTCTTTTCCTGCAGCTTCACCCGTTTGCGCGAGTTCCGAGCGTAATTTTTGCCAGTTGTCTTTAAGTTCGTCGGCAGCACGCATGAGATCCTTGCGGTCGAGGCTTCGGATGCCTTCGTACGCTTTCGTAACGCCGTCTACGATGCCGACGAGTGCTGCACGGTCGATGTTCTTGAGCTGTTCCGCCTGTCGCATAACGTCATTCTTGAAATCAACCGCCCACTTTGCCGCTACCTCGCGGTTTTTCTTCGCGTTCTTATGGTAATAGAAATAATATCCCGCTGCTGCTGCAGCGGCTGCCGCACCACCTGCCAATATCTTGTTTCGCATTTTCATAGGCTGCTTTTTCTGCGTACTTGCTTCTTTAGTATCTTTAGTAAATGTTTGGGCCATGACCCAAGTATCGGAAAGGTATCATGAACTTCGAATGATTTTCAATTTTCTTTTTCCTTCCTCTCGCGCCTGCGCGGAACGAAGCTGAAGAGTACGTCCAGGACGCCCAAGAGCTTCCCACGCAGATATGCCGCATCCTCGCGCAGATTGTCGGCTTCCCGGCCCGCAACTTCGGCGATATGTTCGACATGATTCAGTATCCGCAGAAACTTCCAGAGTACGAAACCAAAGAGTGCGCCGAGGATCACAAGCTCGATAGAGGCGATGAAAAAGAAAATATCCATCTTCAGGAACTCGTCCATGCGGCGATTCTAGCACAGAAAAGGCATCATGGTGTATCCTAAAGGCATGTCCTTCAGGTCGCATATCGAAGAGGCATTCAAGACGAATACTACCCTGCTTCTCTACTATGGAATGCGTATCCTGGTACTCTTGGCCGCGATACTGTTCTTCGTGCGCGGCGATTGGGAAAGCGCGGTCAGCACGTTTTTGGTGGCGATACTCATGTCGCTGCCGTCGTTCATCAAAAGGCGCTACCGCATCTATCTGCCCTTCGCCATCGACTTCGGGATGGTGCTTTTCATATTTCTCTCGCTTTTCCTCGGCGGCATCGACGACTTTTACGGATTTATCCCGCTCTGGGACAAGATAGTGCATTTCCAATCCGGACTACTCCTCAGTGGTACCGGTTTCGTCGTTATCTACCTTCTCAATGAATCCGAACAAACGCCTATCGAACTCTCGCCGGGATTTGTCGCACTCTTTGCAATCGTCTTCTCGCTTGCCATAGGCGCCGTATGGGAAATGTGCGAATTCGCCGGCGATGCGATATTCCACAGCCATTGGCAGGCGAGCAATGCCGATACCATGTGGGATCTTATTTCCGACTTCGGTGGCGCAATCGTATTTTCCGTCGCCGGGTATTTTTGGATGTACCGGCACCGGCGATTGCCTTTTACGCCGCTGCTTTTGAAGTTTATGCAACAAGCGCGGGATGTCGCAAGGAAAGTTTCGCGTTAAAAGCGCTTACTTTACCGATGATGCGTATGCGGACAGGAGCGCAAAAAGAAGTGTCAAAGTAAGAGGTCCGAGAAAGATGCCCAGCGGGCCGAAATATGATATGCCGCCGAATATCGCGAGAAGTACAAAGAGCGGATGTACCTGCATGCCTTTGCCTACCAGGCGCGGCGCAAGCGCGTTGTCGATAAGGCCGACGATAAAAAGCCCCCAAATAAGGAGTCCGACGCCCATGGCCCATCCTGAAAAAAATGTCGCATACAGGATCGCGGGCGCAAAAACGATTATGATGCCCACCGAAGGAATGAGTCCTGCGACGCCGGCGAGGGTTCCCCAGAGAAGCGGGTTCGGTACACCGAAGAAAAAGAAGCCGATCGCGGAGACGATGCCGCGGATAAGCGCGATAAGGAGATTGCCGCGAATCACGGAGTTCACCGCAAGGCCGAGCTGACGGAATACGAGTTCATCGTCTTTATCGCGCAAAGGGCTATGCTCGATGATGGCATTCTTCAACGAGTCGCCGTCGCGCAGGAAGAAAAAAAGCGCGCAAAAGAAAATAAAGAGATTGAGGAATATCGACGCGATACTCGAAAAGGCATCGGAGAAGTGGCTGGAGATCCACAAGACCGCTTCTTGCGCGTACGTGCTAACGCTTCCCGCAAGCTCATCGGTAAATCCCGGGCCGACCATCTCTGGCGGAAGAGACTGTTGGATGTGACTTACGAGCATCGACGCATTCAATGCAAATGAACCGTCAGCGATCGAGCCATACAGTTTCGCCGCCTCTAACCCTATCTGCGTAAGGATGACCCCGAGCGGGACAAGGATTCCGAGCGCGACGATCAAGAGCGTCGCAAGTGCGGCGAGATCGTCATGTCCCTGCAGCCGCTTATGGAAATAGAGATACACGGGCTGCAGGACCGCGGCAAATGCGGCCGCGAGCGCGAGCGGCACCAGAAAAGGCAAGAAAATCTGGAACGCAAGGATAAGGCATGCACCTATGAGAACGAGCGGAAGGTATGCGGAGAGCGTTTTAGGATCCATCGCACGAAGTATAGCATTCTGCCGTAATGCCTTTTTAGGCGCTATCTTTTTCCTGGAAACGGAACGTGACCGTCGCGAGGTAGATCAGTATGGCTGCCCATATCACCATCGCGAGAATGTTCCAGCCCGTGTCTTCTATGCCGGAGCCCTTCGTCCAGACGTCTCTGAGCGCCGTAGAGAAGAAGGTAAGCGGCAAGAATTTCGCGATCATCTGCAGCCACCATGGCATCTGCGAAATCGAGAAGAACGTGCCGCCGAGGAAGAGCATCGGGAAGACTATGAGGTTCGATATTGCAGGCACTGAGTCGGTGGTTTTAGCGAGACCGGAAATCGTGTAACCGAGCCCGAGGAACATGGCCGTACCAAGCACGACGATAAAGAACAGCAGGAAGTAAGACCCTATCACGTGCGCGTGGAAGAGAATGATACCCATGATGATGAATATCGCCGCTTGCGCAACGGAAACGATGAGGCGCGTGATGGTGTTTGCCGCCACGAATTGGATCGGCTTCATCGGCGTTGCCAAGAGGCGTTTCAAGGTCCCTTTCTCCTTGTATTGCGTGAACACGAACGCGACCGAAAATACGCTCATCTGCATAATGGAAAGCGCAATGAGGCCGGGCAAAAGAAATTCGATGTAACGGAGGTTATGCGAATTGACCTCCTGCTGCTCTACCGCGACTATCGGGCTCACGTGTGCCTGCGCGAGCGTCATTTGATTTATCGCCTGATTAAGGATGGACAAGACGGCTTCGGATTCTGCAGCTTTGCCGGCGTTGGTATATGCGGTGATGGGCTGCGCGGCCTCGCCTTTTGCCATCGGTATCGTCGTATCTGGAATATCCAATATGACCGATCGATTGCCCTGGTCGAGCTGCGATTTTTCCTCATCGAGCGTGCCTTCGTGAATGGCGAATGTCGGAAGCTGTTTTATTTGCGAGATGAATTGCGCGGTTGCCGCATCCGGATTGTGCGTGACGAGGCCGACATCTATCGAAGTCGGCTTGTCGAAACCGATATAGCCGAAGATGAGCATTATCATCAAAGGCATGAAGAGCGTGAAGAAAAGCGCCTGACGGCTTCTCAGGAACATTTTGAGCGACGCGACGGTGAGTTTGTAGGTGGTGTACATATGATTCCAGTTTGGTTTGTTCGCCGATTATTCTCGTTGATTCGCCCGCGCTATTCGCGCAAGGCGTGACCGGTAAGGTTGAGAAAGACATCCTCGAGATTTGCCTGCTGTTGCAACACCGGCTTCGAGAAACCGGTCGACAAAAGTTCCTCGATGAGTTTCTTCGGCGTCGAGAGCTCGATTATCTTTCCGTGGTCCATAATAGCAACTCTGTCGCAGAGAACTTCGGCTTCATCCATATAATGCGTTGTTATGACAACCGTCGTACCGCGCGCTTTGATAGCGCGGATAAGATCCCAAAGATGCCGGCGTGCCTGTGGATCGAGCCCCGTCGTGGGTTCATCGAGAAAGAGCACTTTCGGTTCGTTGACGAGGCCTATTGCAATGGAAAGACGCTGACGCTGCCCGCCAGAAAGCTCTTTCGCTTGGCTTTTGGCCTTGTCCGTAAGCTCAACTTCGGTAAGTAACTGCATCGGATCAACTTTGCGACCGTACAGCGCTGCGAACGTGTCTATAAGTTCCGCAAGGTTGAGGTTTTCAAAAAAAGTTACCGCCTGCAGCTGTACACCGATAACTTCTTTTACTGCGTCGGTTTCTTTGTCGACGTTTTTGCCGTCAAGTATCACGGTGCCTGCGGACGGCCGCTTAAGACCTTCGATTATCTCAAGTGTCGTGGTCTTGCCGGCGCCGTTGGGCCCGAGAATGCCGAAAGTCTCGCCTTTTCCAACGGAAAAAGACACGCCATTTACGGCAGTGAAATCCCCATACTTTTTTACGAGGTCTTTTACTTCGATGATAGATGCCATAAGCGGCAAGTATAGAACATTAAAACGTTGCAGAAAAGCGAAGATGATTCGGATTTCACCGGCAACTTATCGGTTTTTTGGTGACGAAACGAACGCCAAAACGCCGCCCCGTAGAGAGCGGCCTATGTTTTGGCGGTAAAAGCATGATTGTCCTAGCTAGTTACCAGAATTCGAATCGGAGGAATTGTCCCATCCGCTGGAATTGCTATTGTCCCAATTGTTGCTGTCCCCATTATTGCTGTCGCCGTTGTCCCAATTGTTGCTGTCCCAATTGCCGTTGTCACCGTTGTCCCAACTATTGCTGCCCCAATTGTCGTTGTTGCCGTTGTTCCAGCCGTTGTTCCAATTGTTGCCTCCCCAACTGTTGCCCCTGCCATCCCAGTTGTTTTTGCTCGGGATGATCTTCAGGATGATGGCACAATTGTTGTTGTTCCAGTTGTTCCAGTTGTCACTCGACCAGCTGTTGCGGTTGCTCCAGTCCATATTCGAGCAATCGAAACCGTTGTTGCCATGCTTATGGTTGTGGTTATTGTTGCGGTTCTTATTGCTGAAGTTGCTGGAATTGTTCTGCCTGCTGTTATCGAAGCTGAAGCTGCCGCTTATCGACTTCTGCTGAAGGAAGCTGAAGTTCAGGGAGCCCTGGCTTTCGCTCGAGTTGCTGCTGTTGTTGCTGAAGCCGCTATTCGAGCGGTTGCTGCCGCCGTCCCATGCCGATGCGGAGAGAGGCCCCGCCAACATAAGAAGCGCCCCAGCGGCGCCAGCTATTGTCGCAAGCATTGCTTTGTTCTGTTTGATCAGTTGCATACCGAATTAGTTTATTATGGCTGATAAATTTTTATGCATGTTGTCATGCGCACATCGACCGCCCGCAGCATAAATGCTCGGCGGTGAAGCCCTTGTTAATCGGTGCTGTAAAAAAGAAGTGGCGCTGCCGTAGCAGCATCGCAGTAGTTATGGCAAGCGCCTCGATTTGAGGCTTTACAGATGCGCCGGCCGAATACCAAAAATCCGGAGACGTGCTCCGGGACTTTTGATATGCATGACCCTAAGGGGAATCGAACCCCTGTTAACAGCTTGAAAAGCTGCTGTCCTAACCACTAGACGATAGGGCCGGCTACAAACCCGTACATTTGAAGCTCGAGGAGATAGGTCCTCGGATTTCGCAGAAACATAACTACACGCGGGCTTCAAACACCGGCATTTTAGCCTATTTTCGGCATAAAATAAATATGGTACCGTGTCCAGCACGGAGAGGTGGCTGAGTGGTCGAAAGCACCGGTTTCGAAAACCGGCAGGCTGGAAACGGTCTCGAGGGTTCGAATCCCTCCCTCTCCGCACGGAATTTAAGAACGGCCCCCGCGGCCGTTTTTAAATTCCGAGGACCGGATTCGAAGAGCGCAGGCCCGACGGGGCCGAGCCGGGGTCGCGCAAATTTCTAGCAAGAAATTATGTGCGACCGAATCCCTCCTCTCCATTTGGTAAGCAGACTCAATCGGGTATCTTTTATGCATGGACAAAGTTTCCCTGAGATCGTTGACCTGGGAATTTGTTCTTTTTGTAATAAAAGAAGCGCGTGCATGCATCTTTGCCGGCACTTTCTTCCTGCTATTGTTTCTTTCCAATCATATTCCCCTATTCGGTATCGCCCGCTACGACTTCCTTTTTATTTCCGCGCTTCTACTGCAAATTCTTCTTTTCACCGCAAAAATAGAGACCTGGGACGAGATAAGGGCGATATTCCTTTTTCATATCATCGGCACGCTGCTCGAGCTTTTCAAGACAAACCCTGCTGTGAATTCGTGGAGCTATCCCGAAGCCGCTTTCTTTAAGGTTGCGACCGTACCGCTATTTGCCGGGTTTATGTACGCCGCTGTAGGAAGCTATATCGCACAGGCGTGGCGCATACTCAATCTTGAACTAAAAAATCCGCCGAACTATAAGGCAATGCTTGTCTTCTGCGTACTTATCTATGCAAATTTCTTTTCAAATCATTTTATTCCGGATATGCGCATCGTGCTCATCCCGGCTGTTTTTCTGCTTTTCTGGCGCACGCAAGTGTACTTTACCGTATACGAAAAACGACGCTCGATGCCGCTCGTGCTTTCATTCTGTCTTATCGCATTCTTTATTTGGATAGCGGAAAACATCTCGACTTTTTGGGGCGCATGGCAATATCCAGACCAAGTCCACGTTTGGAACGTAGTTTCCACCAACAAAATCACTTCATGGTTCCTTCTGGTCATCATCAGTTTCATCATCATTGCATATCTGAAACACTACAAGAAAGATGTCTTGAAGGCGTAGCCCTCAACACAAAAACCCGCCGGGTACTGCGGGTTTTTGATGTGCACACTTCAGCGCCCTTACCGCAAAGCGTTATACGGAATAGGACCTGTTTGTGCCTGATTGAGGAGTTCCGGAATGAGCGGTACGAGGATAGATTTCGGGTAATGCCCGCCGTCTGACGGAGTTGAGGTGACCGGGAACATAAGCGCAGGCACGAAGAGCTCTTGCGAGGCGCCATTGGTGTAGTTGTACGTATGCATCAGGACTTTTGTCGGTGTTCCGATTTCGATATCGACATTTTTTGTCTGTACGTCGCTGTCTTCCGGCGGGATCCACGAATTCGGTCCGCCCTTTTTGAGCACCGACAGGATTTTGTCCGAGTCGGTTTCCAATTTGTAGGAAGAACTCGTGTATGTTTGCGATGTAAGTCCGTAGACTGACATTACTTTCTTGTCGCGGATGCTAATGCCGACTTGGAGACCGTACGGAGATGCGCCGTCTTCGTAGACCTGTATACCGGAAATTTTGAGCGGATAGACTACAGTGATCTGGTCTGGTGCCATCTGCGTACCGCTATCGCTCGCGACGCCTTCTGAATATTGCTGCACCACTGGGTCGGCATAATTCGAGAGATTCACGCCGTACGCATTGAGGAACTGTTTGGCGATGCCGATAAGCTCGTCGTCTTTGAGCATCGCGCTCATGGAAAGCGGTTGTACATCGCTATTCTTACCGTTGAGCGAAGGCCACTGCGTATAGTCTGCATTAATGCTTATCGTACCGTCCACAAAACTCGCGTCGATGAGATAGCCGTACGGTTTGTTTTCGGCGAGTTCAAATGTCCGCACGCTGGTGTCGGAAAAGGCGCTGAGATTTATCAGGCCGAAGTTGAACTTCTTGAGCTGAGAGGCGACTTGTGCGCTTGAGTTCTGCCCGGTCACACGGCTGTATACGTCGCCGGTCGCGCTTAGGTCAAGCGGATCGCCCTTGTAGACATAATTGTAAACCGTCATGGGGCCAGGTGGAAATGCTATACGCGCACTATTTGTTGTTGCATATGAGGTCGCGACTTTAGCGACGGCAGGAGTTGCGGCTGCCGTGTCTGCCGCTGGCACTGCAGAGCCAGCGGCAGGCGCGGTAGCCATCGTCGGCGCAGGCGCAGCGGTAGTTTCATTCTGGGCAGAAGCAGCGGAGAATGCGCCGTGCGCGACTCCATTGCCGCCAAGACCGCCCTGCTCGCTTTGCTGCGGCGCTAGAGTCCCGTACGCATCGCTGCCTAGACTTTGTATCTGCTGGTTCATAGCGAAAACCGGTGAGCCGGAACCCGATCGCACGAATTGAGCCCCATACGGAAGCGCTATTAGAACGGCGAGCGCAGCTACGGCATACGGAAGATATGAAAAATAGCGGGAAAACGACGAAGGCGTCGGCCTGCCGATAAGTTGCGCGCGCAGCCGCGTAACAAATTGCTCATCGAGGCGCGTGTCAGGCTTTTTGGCGAGAAGTTCCGATATGAGCGTCCGCATTTCCCCCTCATACTGGGCAAAGCTCGGTTCTATTGTTACAAGTTCTCTCAATATGTCATCAATATTTTTATTCATACGTGTTGCAGTAACGCCACGACTAAGACCGCGAAAACTCCAGCAGGTACCGATGCTTTAAGTTGCGCAATAGCTCGTGAGTAGATCATCTTGCTGTTGGCTTCGGATTTGCCGATTATTTCCGCAATCTCTTTATGCGAGAGCTCTTGCCAGAGCCTCAGTACCAAGACGTCGCGCTGTATCGGAGAGAGTTTTCCCATGTGCTTCTGTACTTCTTTGAGAGCCAGTTTCGTCTCCGTATCGCGCACCATGTTGTCCTCGCTTGGCAGGTTCCATACATCGTCTATGTCCGATGCAGGACGCGCCGCGCGATAGTGGTCCCGAACGCAATTGTGCGCGACGGTGTAGAGCCACGAGCGGAACGAGCGGTCAGTATCGAATTGCCGGATGTTCTTTAAGGCCTTAAAAAACGTCTCGGATGTAAGGTCTTCGGCCGTTTCCTTGTGGTGCGTCTTGTAGTAGATGAAATTGTATATGGAGCGTACGTAGGCATCATAAAGCTCCGCAAACCGCGCGGTATCGCCTCTAATGGCCGCTTCTATGGCAGACCTCTCGTCCATATTCAGATGTTCTACTACATCATATAGTACGCAGGACATTCGGTTTGGTAACACCTGCAAGCAGAGCGTATAATTTTTGCATGGCTGAAGAGACCGTTTTTTATTTCGCGTACGGCTCGAATATGTCTTCGAGCATCTTCACGCACGGTTTCCGCAAGATCACGCCAAAGAGCGCTGAGCGCGCTGTGCTTAAAGGCTACCGACTGGCCTTCAGCGAGCCGGGCATCCCCTTCTTTGAACCGGCATACGCCAATGTCGAGAAAGATGAGGGCGCGCGATGCGAAGGCGTCTTGTATCGCATTACGCACAAAGAAATGGATTGGCTCGATATCTCCGAAGGCGGCCGCGCGTACGATATTATCCATGTGCCTGTCGAAGGCGCAGTAAGCGGTACAGTGACCGCGCAAACTTTTACGAGCAAAGCCATTGCGCATGGATTGCTGCCTTCGAAACGCTACATGGACATCCTAATCCACGGCGCTGAAGAGAATGGACTTTCAGAAATGTGGGTGACAATGCTTAAAAACCAGCCGCGCGTCGATCGCACGCGCGTCATATGGCTGCGCAATGTCGTGATTGCCTGGATACTCTGGAGCAGGAACCGGGGACTTCCGCACCCTTTTCGCTGGTGGAAGAACCACCACATACGGCGTACGGCACACAGAGGCACTTTCCACAGGCGAAATTAAGGGGCTAGCGCGTTTTTGTGGGGGTGATACTATGTGCGCGACAGATTATTTACATAATTTTATTTGCCAATATGGCGAAAAAAGCGAATTCCGCATTTATGAAGCCGATGAAAGTAAGCGAAGACCTCGCTCCCGTCGTCGGCAAGGGGCCAATGCCTCGCTCTGAAGTCGTAAAGAAGCTCTGGGCCTACATCAAGAAGAACGGCCTCCAGGATTCCAAGAACAAGCGCAACATCAACGCCGACGCGACGCTCAAGAAAGTTTTCGGCGGCAAGGGGACCGTCTCTATGTTCGAGATGACGAAACTCGTCAACAAGCATCTCTCCTAAGACTTGATTTAGATAGGTCGCGACATTATCCCCGCCAGATAAATAATCGGCGGGGATTTTGTTTATGGTCAGGTGACTTCGCCCAAGGTCGGTATATTGAGCCGACGGCGAAATGTCTCCCCTTTGAAAAGGTTTTGCGTGCGCTCAGGCAAATCGCCGCGTGCTCCCAAATGCGCGTTCCTATTCATCGCATCAAAACTTGAGCCGAGGTAGACCACATGCTTGCCATACTTTTCGGAGAGTTCATCTATGCTCTCGTATACCTTTTTGATACCTTCGCTTTTCTTTATCTCCCCGAAAAGATCGAGTTGGCCCGAACCCGCAGGACGCAATTTCGTAAACGTGACGCCGGTCGAGCGATACAGCGTTCCCGGACGGAATACTCCGTCGTAATGCTCGAATATAGCGCGCAAGACATCGTGCGGGAGCGCCGTGGGATGCTGGAGCTTCACTTCGCAGGTATGGAATTTAAACTCTTGGGTTTTGAGGAAAAACCAGAATGAATCGCTCTCCAAATTCCACCGGCGCGCCTTGATGCAAGCGTTCTCAACATTTTTGGAGAGCTGTGAATAGACGAACTTTTTGTCGCGCGATGGAGGCGTAAAGGTTTTGGTTTTCTGTATTGATTGATAGCTCGTGCGACCGCCACTCTCGAGTTCCCATTGCACGATGCCGTTGAGCTCCCTCCAGAGCTCAAGAAACGGCTTCGAGACCGCCGACCGCACCCAAGCTTCATCTTTGCGAGCGAATTCAAGCGCCGTGCGGATGCCGAATTTTTGCAGGTATGCTGCAGTGTTGGGGCCTATGCCCCATATATACGCCGCGGGAGTTTTTGCCAGAAAATTCTGCGCTTCGGTAAGCGGTATCATCGTAAAGCCATCAGGTTTATTGAAGCGACTGCCGAGTTTCGCCAAGACCTTCGTCGCGGATAACCCCAGACTGAAGGTCATACCGAGTTCAACCAAAAGTTCCCGCTTTATCGCATGCGCCATGTCTTCGTAGCGCATCCTGTTTACTCTGCGCATGCCGGTAAGGTCGGCAAAGCACTCGTCTATGGAATATTCTTCAACGACCGGCGTATAGCGGCGCACGATGTCGTACATGCGTTGCGAGAAAAGGCTGTAAGTTTCATAATCAGACGAGCGCACTAGCGCATCCGGTGCGATCTTGCGTGCCTCATCGAGACGCATGCCACGCTTTACGCCTCGCGCTTTTAAATCGTAGGTACAAGCAGAGACTATGCCGCGCTCTTTGCCGGTGATGATGGGCTTGCCGCGCAGACGCGGGTCTTTAGCGACCTCTACCGATGCAAAGAATGAGTCGCCGTCTACGTGGAGTATTGCGCGCGGGAATGCGCGAGGCTGTCCCCAGGTCATACATGGTCGGTAGTAGCCAATGTGCAATCGGCAAAATGTATAGCGACCATGTCGTTCAAGAATTTGCGCCGCCGCATTTCTTCGCGAAGAAGCGCACGCTCACGCATCCGTGCGATTTCGGAGACCATTGGCAAAAATTCGGAGATATGTTTCATAGGATTATGAGAAGAGAAGTTGACGGACTTGCGCACGCATCAAGCGGCGCTTCCTGGCAGAGAATTCCCTCTTGAGAAATTTAAGTTTGGTCGGCGAGACCATCTTCACTTCGAACCTTGAAAAGGTGTTTTCCATAGTTATTTTCCTAGATTTCTAATATTTACGTACGACTGCTGTGACTACTGCTTCGATACTGAAGGATTCTTTCGGATAGATAGGTTTGTATCGTTCGTTTGCCGGTTCCAAATAAGGCTTCTTATCTTTCTCCCGATAATATTTCATGGTGTATTCGCCATCTACCATCGCTATTACGATCTGGCCGGGCTTGTACTGCGCACGACGCTCGACCACTACCATGTCGCCAGGACATATCCCCGCATCGATCATCGAATCGCCTTTTACTTTCAAAATGTAGGTGCTTTCTTTGTTGGGTACCAAAAATTCGTCGAAATTAAGTACATCGAGCGTTTCTTCTTCTGCTGCAGATGGGAATCCTGCCTCAACAAGTCCAAGGAGTTTGGTGCCACCGAGCATGTGGCCCGGGATGAGCCTGCCCTGTGCGTCTTTTTCTACGACGCCAGCTTCGATGAGCTTGTCCACGAAATAGTGGACAGCCGCCTTGGATTTGTATCCTAGAAGCGCCATCATCTCCGAGTAGCTCGGAAGGCGACGATGGCGCTCATAGAACTGCACGACCTTTTCTTTCCTATCCATATCCGTAGTATATTAGAACGTTCGTTCTAAAGCCAGTATGAAGTTGTGTATAAGTCATTTATAGTGGGATATGCAGCCATGAAATTCGATATCCCTGAAGAAATAATGAGTGACAAAAAGCTCGCGAAATGGGTCAAAGAGCATGGGCTTATCGACGACAAAGACTGGCGTCGGCCGAAGAATCCTTTTCACTCCCTCATTCGTTCGATCGTCTATCAGCAAGTCTCGGGGAAAGCTGCGGCGAGCATTTTGAACAAATTCAAAAATCTTTTCGGCGGCAGATTCCCCACGCCGGATGAAGTGCTTGAAAAAACTGGAGAGGAACTGCGCTCAGTCGGACTTTCGCGCGGCAAAGTCATCTACATCCGCGATCTCGCGGAGAAATTCAAAGACGGTACGATAAACCCGCGCAAATTCCCACGCATGTCCAACGACGAGATAATCGAACATCTCACGCGCGTGAAAGGTATCGGCACATGGACTGCACATATGTTCCTTCTTTTTACATTGCGCCGTCCCGACGTACTACCGACTCTCGACCTCGCGATCCGCAAAGGCTTCCAGATCGTGTACGGTCTCAGAGAGATCCCTGAACACGAGGCGATGGAAAGATTGGCTCGCGGATGGCGCAAGCATGCCTCACTCGCCTCGCTCTACCTTTGGCGAATCTACGAGACTGGGAAGAAGTAAGTTTACCTGAACAAAGGTTTTGGACCGGAGACTTTTAAAAGCGAAATGAGTAACGGCGCGGGAACAAAGTCTTCGCGTCGGAGCATTGTTTGGGCGAAGCGAGTTTTCGGAGGCGCGAGATTTTATCCCCGCGCACGAAACGTCATAGCATTATTATTGCGCCTTAAACGTCGCTGAAACCGGAGCGCCATCCGCACCTGTCACGAGATTGTCGCCTCCATGAATCGAGAACTTGCCGTCGCCGTTGTCCGTGAAGAGAACGACTTCGTAGGTCTTGCCTGCGACCGTATTGCGCAGAAGCGGAATCATAACGTTCTGCGCACTTTTACTTATGAGTTTTGCGCCCGGATACCAGTGAGTCGTGTCACGCACCGCTACCCATGTCGGCTGCGAGACCGATACGTCAGCAATGGTCACGTTCGAGCCTGCCGGCTGATCGGCAACGCTCACTGTCTGTCCGCTCGCCGCAACGATCGGATTCGCGACATATGCGGTCTTCCCCGGCGACACGCTCGGCGTCGGCGTAGGATTCGTGCTCGAAGATCCGGTGCTTGCCGTCTCTGTGGTGCTCGATTCTGTCGAAGTCGCGTTCGCGCCGACTAGTGTGCCGGAACGCTCCCGCGCGATTAACCATCCCCCTCCGATAATTACTACTAAAGCTACGAGTCCAGCGATTATCCAGTTCGTAGTTGTTTTTGTGCCATCCATAACCCCTTAATTATTTAAATTAAATAACCATGCGCACTGCTAATACTACCAGTGTAGAGCCCCCTGCATGTCCGTCAAATGAAGGTTTTCCCCAGTTTCTGATGTCTTCTAGAACGCGTTTTTTATCTCAGATTCTGAAATAGCGCCGGCACGCAGCACGACCGGCGTGCCGGAAATAAGGGAAACGACCGTCGAAGCGGGCCTGAGAGGCAAGGTACCAGCGTCGATGACGAGATCTACGACATTTTTCTTTGAGCCAAGCTGCGAAAGAATTTCTTCTACCGAAAGTCCCGTCACTTCACCGGAAACGTTTGCACTCGTCGCAGTAAAAGGTTTGCCAAGCGAGCGGACAGTCTCGATACAAAAGGAATTGTCCGGAATACGCACGCCAATCGTCCCGATGCCTCGCGCGATACCGCCGTCTACCCTTTCTTTCTTCTTCAATACAAGCGTAAGAGGTCCCGGCAAGAATTTTTCTGCAAGTTTTCGTGCCACATCCGTGACTTCTGCATATTCTCCGACCATCTGCATGTCTGCAAAAACGGCGTGAACAGGTTTCTTCGCATCTCGGCCCTTTATTGCGTAAATTTTATCGACAGCTTCGTCTGAAAACGCATCCGCACCCAAACCATAGAGTGTGTCGGTCGGATACAAAATAACACCGCCTTGTCGCAGAGTGCCTGCGGCTTTTATAGAAATCATCCCCTCATTTCCTGCAAGCTGGATTGTCTCCATTCGGTGCGCGCTGAGGGGATCGAACCCCCGGCCCTCGTCACGTCAAGACGATGCTCTACCACTGAGCTAAGCGCGCTTAGTTCTTACGACGACAATATAACAGAAAACACCGACTTTCGGTAGCTATTCATCCTGCAAGAATCCGCCGGCCTGATGTTTCCAAAGCTCTGCGTAGATGCCACTCTGTTTGAGCAATTCGTCGTGCGTTCCTTCTTCTACAATCCGACCTTCGTCGAGGACGACGATACGGTCCATTTCGCGTAAGGTCGAAAGCCTGTGTGCTATGGCTATTACGGTTTTTCCTTTCATCAGCTCACGCAGAGCTTCCTGTATCGCAACTTCGCTCTCGCTATCAAGCGATGCGGTCGCTTCGTCGAGTATGAGTATCGGCGCATTCTTTAAAATCGCGCGGGCAATGGCTACGCGCTGGCGTTCGCCGCCGGAGAGTTTGACACCTCGCTCACCTACGAGAGTTTCGTAGCCGCTCGGAAGCATGGAAATGAATCCGTCAGCCTGCGCAAGCTCCGCGGCATGCTCGATATCTTCTTCGGTCGCGTCATGTTTTCCATACGCGATATTTTCGCCCAAGCTGCGATGGAAAAGGATAGATTCTTGCGGCACCACCGCGATAGCTTCGTGTAAGCTATTCTGCGTCACGCTCGAGATGTCCTGCCCGTCTATCGATATCGTGCCCTTTTGCACATCGTAGGCACGTAGCAAGAGTTTCGTAACTGTGCTTTTACCCGCGCCGCTCTTGCCTACCAAGCCTACGCGCTCACTTGCGCGGATCTCTATACTGAAATTGTCGAGCACGGATTCTTTTTTGTTGGTGTAGGAAAAATCCACGCCGTCAAAAGTGATGGCACCGCCTTCTATCTGTAATTTTTTCGCACCGATACGATCTTGTATCTCGTGCGGCGTCTGCAGTATCTCCACCATTTCGCCGGCATCGGCAACGGCATCGTAGATGCGGCGCAATTCACGGCTGATGCCGACTAGGTTATCAATGATACCGAGTGCATATACCTGGATGAGCACGAAGTCGCCGACCAGAAGCTTCCCGCCCTGATACAGATAGAGCGCGCCGAAAAGCAGTCCGACCTGGATCGCGATCATCAAAAGCCCCTGCACCGCCCAGATGTATTCGTCGACAAGCCACGAACGGTCCGTCGCTTTTTTCCAGGTGAGTACGAACCGCGAGAAGAGGTCGAATTCAAATCTCAAATTCGCAAAGAACGTTATCGCTTGCTGGTTGATGATGGCGTCGGCAAGGCCGCCTACCATGCGGCTGTCGGCCTCGGCGCGCCTCACACGTATCGGTTGGCGCATTTGGGAGACGATTATCTGGAACGAAAAGAACACTATCGTCCAGGCCAAAAGCCCCGCGCCAAGCATTACGTTGCGGTGAAAAAGCACGATGATGGCGCCTGTTATATATATGAATGTCGGCGTCAGCGTAAGCGAGAGGCTGTCGAAAAGAGTTTCAAAAGAAGACACGTATTTGCTGACGCGGCGCGTAAGCGTGCCGGAAAATTGCGACGCGAAGAATTGCTGCGAGTGCCGCAAGAGGTATGAAAAGGCCGAAAGGTAGAGGTCGTGCATCGTGCGGCTTTCGAAAAGCACGATGCAGATGCTGAAGACGCGTCGGGAAAGCCACTGAAGTACGAAGAAAAGCGCGACGAACCCGAGCGTCTGATACAGAGCGGTAATGCCGACTTCCCCGGCACGCACCGCTATGAGCTGGTTGAAAAATCGCGCCAAGAATACCGGGATAGTGAGTCCGGCAAGCTGTGTGGCGATGGTTCCCGCAAAGACGCCAGAAACTAAAAACGGGTATTTGCGCACGTGCGAGCCGTACGAGCGGACGATCGCGCCAAATGATACTGTGGTAGTATTGTTTTTCATCTAGGGATTTCTAACCATACCATATGCGAATCTATGAGAATCTTGGGCATTGAAACATCAGCGGACGAAACAGGCGTGGCGCTCATCGAAGCGAGCGGCTCCGGTGAGGAGGATTTTCGCTACAAAGTACTCGGCAATGCCCTTCTTTCGCAGGCGGAACTCCATACACGCTACGGCGGCATCTTTCCCAATCTCGCCAAACGCGAACACGGCCGCAATCTCGTCCCGGTACTTATGGAAGCTCTCCGCCAGGCGGGAGCACTTGTAGCCGTCGAGACGGACCGTGCATCCAATGAAGAACTGATAGAAAAGATCGGCCCATTCTTTGAACGTGAGCATGAGCTGCATGAATATTTTTCCGAATTCCTGCGTGCATATGGCAAGCCGCAAGTGGATTGCATCGCAGTGACTGCCGGCCCCGGACTTGAGCCAGCACTGTGGGTCGGCATCAATTTTGCCAAAGCTTTGGCGTTTGCGTGGAATGTGCCGCTTGTCGCTGTCAATCACCTCGAGGGGCACATCATCGTTGCCCGCGCCAAAGACGGCATACTCGCGCGCATAGATTCGCCCGCGATAGCGCTTTTGGTTTCCGGCGGGCATACCGAGCTCGTAGAAATGCAAGAATGGATGCGGTACCGCACTATTGGCGCTACACGAGATGACGCCGCAGGAGAAGCGTTCGACAAATCCGCACGCCTCATCGGGCTCCCCTACCCGGGCGGTCCGCAAATATCAAAGCTTGCCAACGCTGCACGCGAAGCCAATCTCGCGCGAGGAGCAGAATTGCCACGCCCGATGCTCAAAGATGATTCATTTGATTTTTCTTTCTCCGGACTCAAGACTGCCGTAAAGAAAATTGTCGACAATTGGGGTCATGGCACCGCCGATATGAAAAGTGCGCTCGCCCGCGAGGCCGAAGAAGCGATAGTAGATGTGCTTCTGGCGAAAACCAAGCGCGCCGTCGAAGAATTTAATGCAAAGACCGTGATAGTCGGCGGCGGCGTCTCCGCCAATGAGTTCCTCCGCAAGCAGTTCGCGGCTGAATTTAAAAACGGTCCGCACGTGCTTTTTCCTTCTCCCGAATTCGCCACAGACAACGCGGTCATGATAGCGCTCGCTGGCTATTTCCACGCGGAGAAAAAAGAATTCATCGGCGCATCGGAGCTGCGTGCCAACGGCAATCTCCGTCTCGCGAATTAAGCCCTTTTTTGCTACTATCCAACGAATGGATTCGCGAGGCAATGCCCCAGAAATATTCCTGAAACCATTCAACCCCGCTGATGCGGAGGCCCGCATTTCTACGCTTTGGGAGGAAAAAGGCTATGCAAACCCGGATGTTTGCATCGAGAAAGGTATCACCGACAAAGACGCCAAGCCTTTCACCATAGTCCTTCCCCCGCCCAACGTAACCGGCACGCTGCACATGGGCCACGCAGCGATGCTTGCCATCGAAGATATATTGGTGCGCACCGCGCGCATGCAAGGCAAACGCACGCTTTGGGTGCCAGGCACCGATAGTGCCGCCATCGCCACGCAGGCCAAAGTCGAGAATGAGATCTACAAGAAAGAAAAACTAAGGCGCCAAGACCTCGGCCGCGCAGAACTTTTGAAACGAATCGAGGAATTCGTCGAAGAAAGCAAGACGACCATCATCAATCAGGTCAAAAGAATGGGCTCGTCGCTCGATTGGAGCCGCTATGCATACACGCTCGATGAGAAACGCTACAACGCCGTTATGGAAGCATTTGTACGCATGTACGACGCGGGTCTCATATATAGAGGCGATCGCATCGTCAACTGGGATCCTAAAGGGCAAACGACTATTTCCGATGATGAGATTGTCTACGAAGAGCGCACCGCAAAACTGGTGACTTTTAAGTACAGCAAGGACTTCCCGATCCCAGTGGCTACGACGCGTCTTGAGACCAAAGTCGGCGATACCGCGGTGGCAGTGCATCCTGACGATGCGCGCTACAAAGAGTTCGTCGGTAAAGAATATGACGCTGATTTTTATGGAACGCC
>Ga0070679_100000341_pt1 | contig 39607 bp, 35 predicted proteins | sample KBSC63BmetaG_FD_65652 | JGI IMG/M metagenome (GOLD analysis project Ga0070679, IMG submission 65652) | Corn rhizosphere microbial communities from Kellogg Biological Station, Michigan, USA - KBS C6-3B metaG | ecosystem: Host-associated > Plants > Roots > Rhizosphere | place: USA: Michigan... | reverse complement strand
CCATCGCCATCGCCATCGCCATCGCCATCGCCATCGCCATCGCCATCGCCATCGCCATCGCCATCGCCCAGGGTGTTGCCCGCCCCGCGCCCGCGGTACATTCGCGTCGCCCTTACTCTCGGAGCATGAGGAGACCGATGAAACGATTTGCCTTCAGCGCGCTGCTCGTCGCGTTCACCGCGGCGCCGCTCGTTGCGCAGGATAGTACGACGGGCCGCCGCGGCGGCCGCGGTGGTCCGCCGCGCGATCAGAGCCGGGCGGGCCCGCCGTCGCCCTACCGCGGCACCATGGACTCGACCCGCGCGCGCGACCTCTATGTGAGCCGCAACCCCGAGGACCTCGCCGGCTGCGGCGGACAGTGCGAACGCCAGATCCAGGGGAAGCACCGCACCGACAGCGTCTACGCCGCGAAGGCCGCGACAGGCGTATTCGAATTCTCGAAAGTGCACTACAAGAGCCGCCCGGACGGCCTGGAGATCCCGGCGTACGTGTTCGCGCCCGTCAAGAAAGGGACGGCCAAGCACGCGGCGCTGGTCTGGGTGCACGGCGGCGTCCACGGCGACTGGGACACCGGCCTCTATCCGTTCATCGTCGAGGCGGTGAAGCGCGGCTACGTCGTCATCACGCCCGACTACCGCGGGTCGACGGGCTACGGCGACGAGTGGTACCGCAAGATCGACTATGGCGGTAAGGAGATCGACGACGTGCTCTCGGCCGTCGACTATCTCGCCACCCTGCCCTACGTCGACACGAAACGCATGGGTATCATGGGCTGGAGCCACGGCGGCTTCATCACGTCGCACATCCTCTTCCGCAACGACAATCCATTCAAGGCCGGCGCGGCGATCGTACCCGTGACGAATCTCGTGTTCCGGCTCTCCGACCACGGCCCGGGCTACGCGCGCAACTACGCGCCGGAGGAAGGCATCCACGGCATGCCGTGGGAGCAGATGTGCGGCGAGAAGCGCGATCGCGACTGCATCGACGTGTATCTCGAGCGGTCCCCGGTCTTCCACGTGGAGAATCTCAAGGTCCCGATGCTCGTCCACGTGGCGACGAACGACTGCGACGTGTTCTTCCGCGAGGATCAGCAGATGGTCTACACGCTGATGGCGCTCAAGCCCAAGCTCGCGGAAACCAAGATCTACAAGAACCCGCCGCCCGGCCGAGCGGGATGCGGCCACACGTTCAGCCGGCGCGTCAATCCCGAGACGCTCGAGCGTGAAGACTCACCGGAGCAGATCGATTCGTGGAATCGGACGTGGGCGTTCTTTCAGAGAAATCTGAAGCCGTGACGGGCGGTGGGGACGCGGGCGATGAGCGATGGAGGCTGTGAGCCTGAGGGAGCGGAACGACCGAAGGATCTACTGTCCATGAGTAGGGGTCCGCTCAGCGCATCGCTCCACGAGACTGAACGCGGAAAGCGACCGCGGACACGGAGAAGTCACCGAGACTGCGTTTGCAGTTGCTGGTGACGAGTATTTTCGAAATAAAACCGCTCGGGAGGCGCCTTATGGCATCCCGAGCGGTTTTTTTATCTCAAATGCCTCATCACCGAAAACGACAAACGCTGTATCCGCGTCCTTCAGTGTTTTCGGTGCCCTTCCGTGTTCCGGATGACGACTGGCGCGCTCCGGATGACAGCTCTCACGCTCAGGATGTCACCGGACCGCCTTCCCACCAATCGACCCCCGCCGATCATCATTTACGAACCGCTCGAGCGCCGGCATCTTCACCGCCGGCAGCGACTTCGCATCGAGCGACGCATTCGGCGGGATCAGACCTTCCCGACTGAGCAGATACGCCGTGACCGCGTACGTCTGGTCCGCGGTCAACGAGCCGGGCGCCGTCAACGGCATCGCGCGACGGATGTAATCGAACAATGACGTCGCATACGGCCAGTAATTGCCGATCGTTCGAGGAATCTTGTAATCCTTCGAGAAGTCGACGGACGCACCCATCGGCCCGCCGAGCAGTTGTGGATACGCCGGCGGCTTGCCCTCGCCGTTCGCGCCGTGACAGGACGCGCACGCCGACGCATACACCTTCGCGCCGTCGGCCCCGTTGCCCGTCCCCGGCGGCAGCCCCTGGCCATTCGGCGACACATCGATGTTGATCGCCGCGAGCTCCTCCGGACTTGGCGAATGCCCGAGATCGAAATTCTTCGGATCCTTGTCGCCGAGGTAGTCGTCGCGCGCGTCGAGGCGGCAGGCGGTGAGGGCGAGGGTCAGCAGCGCCGCGCCGGCGAAGAGTCGTCGCATCACGTGTTCGCCTCGAAGGTCACGACGCCGTTGCGCGCGACACGCCAGGCGCGGATCGGATTGAAGTGGTAGTCGGTACCGGGACCGCGCACCGCGCGCAACTGCGCCATCGTCGGCTGCACATAGCCCTGATCATCCACCGCTCGGCTCATGAGTAAATGCTCATCGCCGTTCCATTGCCACATGTACTGGAAGCGGACCATCGCCTTGGGCGTGAGCGGCGACAACAACTCCGCCTCGACCCACGACGCGCCGCCGTCCGTGCTGACGTCGACCCGCGAGATGCGTCCGCGGCCGCTCCAGGCGAGGCCGGTGATCGGCCACCATCCGGTGCCGCTCAGCCGCTTGGGATATGCCGGCGAGGTGATGATCGACTTCGCGTCCATCTCGAAGCTGAACCAACGAATCTTGCCGCCGGGCAGCGGGTCCGTGTACTTGGCCGTCTCCCAACGCGTCATGAACGGCTCCGGGCCGAGCTTGATGCGCCGCAGCCACTTCACGTTGGTGTTGCCTTCGTAGCCGGGAAGCAGCAGCCGGATGGGGAAGCCCTGTTCCGGACGCAGCGGCTCCCCGTTCTGCGCGAACGCGATGATCGCGTCGTCACGGCCCTTCGAGACCGGGATGCTGCGCGCGAGCAGACAGGCGTCGCCGCCTTCCGCAAGAAAGTATTTCGCGTCGCGCTGGACGCCGACTTCATGAAAGAGGGTGTCCACCGGAATTCCGGTCCACTCGCTCTGGCTGATCATGCCGTCGACCTGCTGCGGTGTCATGTCCGGCTTCGGCGTGCGGTACGCCGCTCGGCCGTTGCCGGAGCATTCGACGAAGTGCGTGCGCGTCACCGCGGGAAACCGCATGAGATCGTCCATGGTCAGCTCGATCGGACGATCGACCATGCCATGGATGACCAGCCGGTGCTTCGATGGATCGATGGTCGGAATGCCGTCGTGGATGCGCGTGAAGTGCAGATCCGACGGTGTGATCGTGCCGGAGAGATCCTGTAGCGGCGTCAGCGCCGTACCGGTGATCTCGCCAACCGGTGCGCGCGCCGGCGTGAAGAACGGTGAGCGCGTGCCGACGGCCGTCGTGGGCGCGCCGGGAATCTTCGTCGGGTCCGGCGGTGCCACTGGGGGAGGTGCGGCCGGCGGCGCGGTGGCTTTCTGCTGGGCCGCTGCGGGAAGTTGGCTGAGGAGCACACCGCCCGCCGCGGCCGCGGCGCCGCCGATCAAGGTTCTCCGACTGATCGAGGATTTGTCGTCCATGAGTGATCTATGATGATCGAATCATCGTGACTTGAGGACCGACGCGGGCGCGCCGACGATCGCCGCCGCCGCGTTCGTGACGCGCGGGAGCAGCGTCGGCGTGTGCGTCGCCACGTGGCCCTTCGTGTTGTACGGTACATCGGCGGGCGCACCGCCGCTGGGCCAGTCGTTCTCCTTGCCCGGCGAGTCCGGACGCGGCTGCGACGTGATGAACGCCGCCACGTCGAAGGCCTGCTGGTCCGTGAGCGATCCCGGCTTGTCGAACGGCATGTTGTGCCGGATGAACGACGCCGCACGCTCCGGCCGAGCCATCGAGGCGCCGATGCTGAATGATTTCGCGCCCCACAACGCAGGAAACGGTCCCATCCCCGCGCCGTCGGTTCCGTGGCATCGCGCGCAATTCTCGGCGAAGACCTTGGAGCCCGTGAGCGAATCGCCCCTGAGCGCCGGCATCTTCACCATGCCCTCACCGCGCACGTGCTCTCCCACCGGCACGCCGCGCGAGATGAACGACAGATACGCCACGATGTCCTGCATCTCGCGACTGTCCGGGGGGAGCTTGGAGCCCGCGAGGCTGCGCGTGAAGCAGTAGTTCACACGATCCTCGATGGGCACGACCGCGTCGCTGCGGTCCATGTACTTCGGAAAACGCGCCGCCACGCCCATGAGAGGTGCCGCATTCACACGCCGCCCCTCATCGAGATGACAACTCGTGCAATTCAGATTACCGCCGACATAGGCGCGCAGGCTGTCGGGCGTGTGAGTCAGGATGGCCAATCCGCGGTACACCGCCGTCTCGAACGGGTCGTCCGGCGTGCTGTCGACGACCGGCGGCTGCCACGTATTCGCGTTCCACGTCCGAACCGCCTGGCGTCCAGGCACCGACGCGGCGGTGTCCGCCTGATCGCTCGTCTGCTGAAGCGAGCAGGCTGTGCCGAGCGCGAGGAGTACGTACAGGCGAGCTCGCGTCATTCGTCAGTTCACCGTGCGCAGCGCCTTCGCGACCGTGTCGAACATCTGATCGATCTGCGGCTTCTCGACGATGAGCGGCGGCGACAGCGCGATCGTGTCGGCCGTCGACCGCACGAGGACGCCGGCCTCGAAGCACTTGAGAAATGTCTCAAAGCCGCGCGCGCCCGTCGCGCCGCTCCGCGGCTCGAGCTCGATGGCGGCGACGATCCCGATGTTGCGCAGATCGATCACGTGCGGAAGGCCGCGCAGCGCGTGGACCGCATCAGCCCAGTACGACTCGAGCGACGCCGCGCGCTCGAACAATCCCTCGCGCTGGTAGACATCGAGCGTCGCGAGTCCCGCGGCCGCCGCGAGCGGATGCCCCGAGTACGTGTAGCCGTGAAACAACTCGATGCCCGCGGCGGCGCCATTCACGACGGCGTCGTAGATCGAGCCGCGCACGCACACGGCGCCCATCGGGACCGTCGCGTTCGTAATGCCCTTCGCGAGCGTCATGACGTCCGGCGTCACGCCGAACTTCTCGGCGGCGAATGGCGAGGCGAGCCGCCCGAAGCCCGTGATCACTTCATCGAAGATGAGCAGGAGGCCGTACCGGTCGCAGATCTCGCGAATGCGCTCGAGATATCCCACCGGCGGAATGAGGACGCCCGTCGATCCGGCGACCGGCTCGATGATCACCGCGGCGATCGTCGACGCACCGTGCTTCGCGACCATCGTCTCCAGCTCGTCGGCGAGCTCGACGCCATGCGCCGGCTGCCCGCGCGAGTATGCGTTGCGCGCGGGATCGTGCGTGTGCGCGAGGTGATCGACGGATGGCAGCAGTTGCGCCATGAACTGCCGGCGATTCGACTCGATGCCTCCGACCGCGACCCCACCAAACCCAACGCCATGATATCCGCGCGCCCGCCCGATGAAGCGCACGCGGCTTGGCTCACCCTTCGCCTGCCAGTACGCCAACGCGATCTTGAGCGCCGAGTCGACGGCTTCGGAGCCGGAGTTGCTGAAGAAGATGCGATCGATGCCGTCGGGCAGGATGCGCGTGAGTCGTCGCGCGAGCTCGAACATCACCGGGTGGCCCATCTGAAACGGCGGCGCGTAGTCCATCGTCCCCGCCTGCTCGCGAATCGCCGCGGTGATCGAATCGCGGCAATGGCCGGCGTTCACGCACCAGAGCCCGGCGGTGCCGTCGAGAATCTGCCGCCCGTCGTCGGTCGTGTAATGCATGTCCTTCGCGGCGACGAGCATGCGCGGCGCGCGCTTGAACGCGCGGTTCGCGGTGAACGGCATCCACAGCTCCTCGAGCGAGGGAGCCGTCACGGGCGGAATCGGGAGTGTCTCGAACGAAGTCTGCGACATGGCGTGCTCGCTGAGGGGGGTGCTACGATTGAGCGGAATATGGTCGCCAACGACGGTGCGGGGGAGGAGACGCCAATGAACGAGGACGACGCCGATCTCCAGGCGGTCGAACGCCAGCTCCACGAGATTCGGAATCGGAAACGCGGTCGCGTGCGATGGAACGTCTCCAGGCACACCGCGGAAATGGCCATCGACGCGATCCTGCCGAGGGAGAAGCCGGCGCGGCGAAGCGGCAAGCAGCGGCGCCGGAAGCGCACCAAGCGCCTCCTCTGAGTCATCTCCCACGAGAACCCGGGCTCTGCCGATGAAGTTGGCACGACCTCCGCAATGGAGAGGTCGGCTGCGCGCCAAGCGCGGTAATCTCACGGGAGGGACTGATGGCAGACGTACAAATTCAGCAGACCCCGGACACGGGGTCCGGCGGCGGGTGGGTCTGGGCACTCGTCGTGATCATCCTGCTCGCGGTCATCGCGTGGTTCGTGTGGGGCGGCGGCATGCATCGCACGAGCACGACGCGAATCGACATCAACACGCCGGGAGCAACGGGCGGCTCGGGTGGCGGCTCAGGCGGTGGGAGCGCAGGTGGAAGTGGCGGCGGATCGGGCGGCGGCGGTACCGGAACGAAGACCCCGTAACGCTGTTGGCGCGGCGGAAATCGAGAACGCGCTCTCCGATCGGCTGTATCGGAGAGCGCGTTTCGTCGATCACACCTCGCGAATCAAATGCGCCGAGTCTTCCATCCCCCTCGCCTGAACACGAGCGCTCCGGCGACCGCGAGCGTCGAGAACGCGACGGTCATTGCGAAGTAGATCCCGCGCGGGCCCAATCCGAGCCTCACGCCGAGCACCCACGCGAGCGGAATCTCCCAGAGCCAGAACACGAACAGGTTGAGCAGCGTCGGCGTCCGCGTGTCGCCCGCGCCGTTGAACGACTGCGAGATCACCATCCCCCACGCGTAGAACGGAAATCCCAACGCCACGATTCGCAGCACATCCGTCGCGACCGGCACGACCGCGAGATCCGGTGTGAAGATCAGCGCGATGTTCCGCGCAAAGATCGCGAGCGCCGCGCCGACGATCGTGAGCACGAGCATGTTGTATCCGCCGGCGAGACGCACCGCGCGCTCGGCCCGCTCGGGCTTCTTCGCGCCGAGTGCCTGGCCGACCATCGTGGCCGCGGCATTCGCGACGCCGGACGCAGGCAGCAGCGCGAACATGATCACGCGCATGCCGATCGTGTATCCGGCGATCACGTTGCTGCCGAACGTCGACAACACGCGCGTGAGCGCGATCCAACTGCACATGCCGATCAACAACTGAATCGTCGCCGACCACGCGATGCGCGCCATGCGTCGAATGACCGCGAGATCTACCCGCAAGTGCCGCAGGTGCAGCTCGATGCGCGACCCCGGTTTGATCAGCCGACTCAACGCGATGAGCGCACCGGTACCGCGTCCGATGTTCGTCGCGATCGCTGCGCCCGCCACACCCAATCGTGGGAACGGACCGAGCCCGAAGATCAGACACGGACCGAGCAGGATGTTGATCGCATTCGCCAGCCACAGAACTCGCATGGCGATCACTGCGTCGCCGGCACCGCGGAAGATGGAGTTGATCAGGAACAACATCGTGATCGTGATGTTGCCGCCGAGCATGATGCGCGCATACATACTGCCGATTGCCATCACGTCAGGTGTCGCGCCCATGAGCTGCAGCACTTTCGGCGCGAACAGCGCGCCCGCGATGCCGAGCGCGAACGACACGCCCGCGCCGAGCAGAATACCTTGCCCGGCTGCGTGCGCGGCGCCTTCGCGATCGCGTTCGCCGATGCGGCGCGCGACCGTCGCCGACGCCGCGATGGCCATTCCGATCGCGAGCGCGTAGACGATCGTGAGCCACGACTCGGTGAGCCCGACCGTGGCGATCGCACTCGCGCCGAGGCGCGAGACGAAGAACACGTCGCAGACGGCGAAGATGCTCTCCATGATCATCTCGAGCACCATCGGCACGGCGAGAATGAAGATCGCGCGCGACACGGACCCGGCCGTGTAGTCGCGGTGCGATCCACGGAGCGCTTCGCGGATGGAATCCCACACGCCGCCGTCGTGCGGCGGCGCCAACGTATTTCCGGAGTCGAGCGACTCGACCGCCGATTCCGACATCGATGTACTCACGAGAAACCTCGGTCTGGCTGAGATCGATGGCGTGGGCGGCGGACGCGGAGGTGTTCCGGATGGAACGAGAAGGGGCGGCACCGGATCGGCGCCGCCCCTCGAGTGTGCCCGAGCTTGTTTGCGCGATCAGTGCTTGTGAATTCGGCTCGTGACGACCACGAGCACGCTGACGTCGCCGCCGAAGGCGGTGGCGCTGGGCTTGGTGGTGGTCATGGTCTTGGTGTTGTCCACGGCACTGACTCCAGATGAGAAACGCGCGCTGGGTTTCCAGCGGGGATGAGCATTGTAGAACGATCGATCGATCGGCGCAAGTGTGAACGTTTGCTTCGATCTGTGGTCCGCGAGTGGAGGCATTCGTGACTGGGATGCATCAACGTCTGGATACGGACAACCAACGGGGACAGCCAACGGGCAAATAACTGGACTGCTGAACTGCGACCACCATGACGCAGGAACGAGAGAAGCCTCGCAACGAGCCCTGAACTTATTGTGGTGACAGCCAATACCACCCTCGCGACAAGACCTACGGAGTCACCTTCGTCTGTACTGGATTCCCATTCACGTCGAGCACCACGATCGGCGCGATGTGCGTCGCGGCCAACGGCCCTTCGATCTTCGCACGATCACCGACGATGAGAATCGCGAGATGATCCGGATCGATGTACTTCTGCGCAACTCGCACGACGTCATCCTTGGTCACCGCGTTGACCGCGCGCGCGAACTGCTGGTAGTAGTCCTCCGGCAATCCCTGCGTGTAGATCGACGCAATGCTGGTGTTCACGCTTCCGACTGATTCGAACGCCGCCGGTAAGCTCTGCACGAGGCTCGCCTTCGCCTGCTGCATCTCTTCATCTGACGGCGGACGCGGACCGCGAATGTCCTTGAGCTCGCGCATGAATTCGATGAGCGCGCTGTCACTCTTCCCCGTCACGATGTCGCCGCCGGCGCGGAAGGGGCCGGGACCACGACCGAACGCGAAGTTGGAGCCCACACCGTAGCTGTAGCCTTTCACCTCGCGGATGTTGTGATTGAGCCGCGATTGGAACAGCACGCCGAGCATCTCGTTCATCACGCGAAGGGCGTAGTAGTCGGGATTGCTTCGCGATGGACCCACCTCGCCGATGGAAAACGTCGACTGCGCGGCGGCCGGCTTGTCGATGAGATAGATCGTCGTAGCCTTCGGCGCAGGCGGCGCCGGATAGTCGAACGACGGAATCGATCCACCCTTCGCCCACCCGGACAGCGTCTTGTCGATATCCGCCTTCGCTTCCGTCGGCGTGATGTCGCCGACGACGGTGATCACCGCGCGGCCCGGCTCGAAGTAGTTCTTGTAGAACGAGAGGACGTCGTCCCGCGTGATCGCGTTGAGCGATGCTTCGCTCACCACGCGGCCGTACGGGTGGTTCGGGCCGTATAAGAGTTTTGGATAGACGAGACTCGCAATCCCCGCCGTGCGATCCCGCGTCTGCGTGAGATTCACCACCGCCCGGCCGCGAATACGATCGAGCGCCTCCTGCGGGAAGGTCGGATGCTCGAGCACGTCGGCCAGCACCGCGAGGACCGCCGGGAACTTGTCCTTCGTCGATTGGAACGCGATCAGGCCGTTCTCATTCGCGACACTCACGCTGATGTTGCTCAGCCCGAGCATCTGCAGATCGTTCGAGAGTTGATCGCCGCTGCGATGCATGGTGCCTTCGGTCAGCATCTGCGCGACGATGGTCGCGAGCCCGACCTTGTTCGCCGGCTCGAACTGGCTCGCGCCGCCGACGAAGTTGATGCGGAACGAGATCAGCGGCAGCGCGCGCTTCTCCGACACGACGAGCTGCGCGCCGTTGGCGAGCGTCGTCCTCGTCCACGCCGGCACGCGCAACGCCGGCGTCGCCCCGATGGTCGGCACCTTCGTGCGATCGAGTGCGGCGACCTTCCGGGTGGGCTGCTGCGCGACGAGCGGCGCCGCCATCAGCGCGACGAAGCAAAGCGTGCGTCGAATCATGGCTTCACCTCGCTGGCCTTGTCCTTCTCGGTGTAGGGATCGGTGACGACGGTGCTGCGGTCGGCGTGCGACGCGACATCCGTCTTGCCCACGGGAACGGTGCTCAACACCACGCGCATGTTGCCGAGGTATTTGTTGGCCACGCGCTTGATGTCGGCGGCCGTCACAGCCTGTGTCGCGGGATACTGCACGCGGAACGTGTAGCTCGGATCTGCGAAGAACGTCTGATCGTTCGCGAGCTGCGAGGCCTTCCCCAAGTTCGATTGCAGTCCGCTGATGAACTGGGCCTGCTGTCCCGCCTTCACCCGCTTGAGCTCATCGGCGGTTGGGCCATCGCGCTTCAGCACCGCGATGATCGAATCGATCTGCGTCTCGAGCTCGGTGAGCGAATGTCCGGGGCGCGGCACCGCGACCACCTGGAACTCGCCGATGTTCTCCGATGGATTCTGGAACGCGCTGATGCGCGTCGCACTCTGCTTGTCGTACACCAGCGCCTTGGTGATGCGTGCCGTCCGCGAGCCGCCGAGGAGGTCGCTCAACAGATCGAGCGCGGGCTGATCGGCGCTGTGCATGTCGACCGACGGCCAGACGACGGTGAGCTGCGGAATCTGCACGTGGTCCTCGAGCGTGATCCGCTTCTCACCGGTGAGCGAGCTCGGACCGACGTTTGGACGCACGACGGTCTTCCCGCGCGGAATGTCGGTGAAGTACTTCGCGACCATCGCCTTCGCGCTCGCGGGGTCGAAGTCGCCGACGATCGCGAGCGTCGCGTTGTTCGGCGCGTAGTAGAGGCGGAAGAAATTCTTCACGTCCTCGACGGTCGCGGCCTTGAGATCGTCCATGCTGCCGATCGTTTGCCACGAGTATGGATGCCCCGGCGGAAACATCGTCATGTCGATGACTTCGCCGTTGCGTCCATTCGGCTGATTGTCGATGCGCTCGCGCCGCTCGTTCTGCACGATGTCGCGCTGGGCCTTGAACTTTGCTTCGTCGAGCGAGTCGAGCAGGAAGCCCATGCGATCCGACTCGAGCCAGAGCACGGTCTCGAGATAATTGCTCGGCACGGTTGCGTAATACTGCGTGCCGTCGGACCACGTGCCGCCGTTGTTGTCGCCGCCGACGCCCCCCGTGTATTTGTCGTAGACGCCGTATGGCACGTGGCCCGAGCCCGTGAACATCACGTGCTCGAACATGTGGGCGAAGCCGGTGTGGCCGGGCACCTCGTTCTTCGAGCCGACGTGATAGGTGATCACGACGGCGACCGTCGGCGTCGAATGATCCTCCGACATCACGACGGTGAGCCCGTTGGGCAGCGAGTACTTCTGGAACGGGATGCGAATGGACGCGCTGCTCGATGCCTGTGCGGCGAGCGGCGCCGTGGCACATGTGGCGATCAGCGTGGCGAGCGTCGTCCAACGCATGGGGCGGGATCGGGGCACGATCGAAACCTCAGATACGGTGGTACCGAGAAGTATGATGAAGGGCGCAGGGATCGCCAACGTGTCCCGGAGTCAGGCGAATACATTCCTTACAATGCGCCTGAAACGTCTCGAGCTCTGGTGGCGACGACTCTGGATCCGACTCCTCGTCGGCCTCATGCGCCGTTCGAGCGACGAGCGGCCCGACTGGGCGTCACGCCGCATGCGCGTTTTGTTCCTCCGCCACGATCGTGCGGGCGACATGATTCTCTCCACGGGCGTGATGCGCGCGATCGCGCGGTCGCATCCGACCATCACGCTCGACGTACTCGCGTCGCCCGCCAATGCGGGTATCCTCGCGTCGGCGGATTACGTGCACGACGTCATCGTGTTCGACAAACGGCGGCTTGCCGCGTACGTCCCGACCGCGCGGCGTCTCCGTCGCGCGAAGTACGACGCGGTCATCGATTGCATGGTGACGGCGCCGTCCGTGACGACGCTGCTGCTCATCGCGGCGAGCGGCGCGCGGCATCGCGTCGGCATCGCGGGCCGCGGCAACGATTCGGCATTCACGGTACTGGTTCCACCCGACGACCGCCCGCGCGCGCACATGGTCGATCTGCTCGGCGCGCTCGCGCCGGCGTTCGGCGCCACGCTCGACGAGCCGCAGCGCCGCCCGGTGCTCGACATCACCGCGCAGGAGCGCGATCGTGCGGAATCCACCTGGAGCACTCGCACCGGCCCGCGCGTCCTGATCAACATCTCGGCGGGAACCTCGGCGCGGTTCTGGCCGAGCGATCGGTATGCGGCCGTGATGCGGCACATTCGCGAGCGCGATGCGAGCGCGCAGCTCCTTGTGATCTCCGCGCCGTGGGAAGCCGAGCGTGGGCGCGAGGTCGCTGTCGCCGGCGATGCGACCTACGTGCCCACCGCGACGCTCCGCGACATGATCGCGCTCGTGGCGACGTCGGACTTCGTGTTCACGCCGGATACGAGCGTGGGACACGTGGCGTCGGCGTTTCGGCGGCCGGCGGTGGCGATGTATCTGCGCGGCAAACGCGATCTCTGGCGACTCTACGACACGCCATCAGAGAGTATTGAACACAGCGGGGAGACGCTCGCGGACTTGCCGGTCGAACGGGTGCTCGGCGCCGTCGATCGCGTTTGGAATGCGGCGATGGCGGCTGTGGATCAGCGCGTCTGACGCATTTGGCGCAGGCGCGGCATCAGTCGATGGGACATCCACAGTCAGGACAGGTTCCCTCGAACTGTTCACCCCAGCCTCGGCCGGTCAGGAGACGAGCCTCGCACATCGGACACCGTTGTGCTTCGCCGTTCATGATCGCAAGCGTTTCGAGGAAGAAGAGGACGGCGGCGCTCACACCGAGCCAGGTGCTCCAACGGCCAAGGTAGAACATCCCCGCGAGCGTCGGCAGTGCGAGCCACTTGGCCCAGCGGGCGACGTGTTGCCGCCGCGCGATCTTCTGGCGGAGTCGTTGCGAGAGTGCGGATGCCGGTGAAATGCTCATTCGAATTCTGCGTCTGCACGACGGGGTCGACGGTGCGGACGATGAAGTCGTCCAGCCAGGGCTACCCGCGATTGATGAGCGTCTCGACGATCGAATCCACCGCCGCGCGATCCGGCACGCTCCCCTGCGCCATGCGCGGCGATCCACCGCCACGCCCTCCCGCCGCGGCCAGCCGCTCCTTCAACCACTTGCCCGCATCGAGCCCGGAATCTTCCGACGCTGCAACCAGCACCGACGGCGGATTCTCGAGCGCTCCGGCCACGATCACCCGTGGCAACGCGAACGACGCCTGCGCCAGCGTCCGCAGCTCGTCCATCGATGAGACATCTCGAATGACGATCGTGCGAACGCCGTTCGCATCGGGCGTCGCGGCGTCATAGCGCGCTCGTGCGCGGAACCCGGCGAGATCCTTCTCCAGCCGCTTCCGCGCGTTGTCGCTCTCCTTGAGGCGTTCCGCCTGCGCTGCAACGACGGCCGGCGCATCATCGAGCGACGCGGACAGCGATCCCGCGATCGACGCGAGCGCCTCGAAGTCGCGGCGCACACGCTGAATCGCCCGCTGGCCGCAGAGAAACTCCACGCGCGTCGCCTTGCGAATCTTCTCGGACGAGCGGACGAGCACCGCGCCGATCTCCGCCGTGGTGCGCACGTGCGTGCCGCCGCACGCGCTGCGGTCGACGCCGTCGATCGAAACGATGCGAAGCTCGCCGCCGCGATCCGATGGCTTGCGCAACCCGGCGGCGGTCGCCGCATCCTCGAACGTGACCATGACGGGACGGGCCTCGCCGACGATCTCGTTCGCGCGCGCTTCCACCGCGACGAGTTGTTCGCGCGTGACCGACTCGGTCTCGAGATCGAGCGTCGACGAGTCCGGCCCGAAATGCACGCTCACCGTCTTGAAGCCATACAAATCTTCGAATACCGCCGAGAGCAGGTGCTGGCCGGTATGCTGTTGCATGTGGTCGCGTCGACGCATCCAGTCGATGCTGCCCTCGACGGTGGATGCCGAGGTCGGCAACGGCGCGGCAAGGACGTGCGCGACGCGATCGTCCTCGTCGACGACGTCGATCACCGCCACACCGCCCAGCGAACCCCGATCGTTCGGTTGGCCGCCGGACGTCGGATAGAACGCGGTCTCGTCGAGATAGACCCGCAGTCCGTCATCGCTGCGATCGACCACCGTCGCGCGGAACGCCGTGCGATAGCCGTCGGTGTAGTACAGGCGTTTCGTCATGAGATGCCGACGCGCGCTAGAGACCGAAGCCGAAGTCGAAGCTCACGAACCACCGGTTCTCCGCGCCGCTCGTGACACTTCTGAAGAGGCCGATCCGCGGGCCGACGAAGACGATCGGCCAGAGCATCACGTCGCCGCCGATGTACGTCAGATTCTCCTTCGCGATCCAGGGATCCTTCCACGTCCGCAGCACGCTCGCGCCGACCGCGAATCCCGAGCCGAAGCTGCCGTAGCCGTGACTGATATAGGCGACCGACGCGCGGCCGCCGGACAGTCCGGGCTCAACCCACAGCCCGACGTTTCGCGAGTGATCGTGGCCGTTCTCGCGCCAGTCCTCGCCGATCACCACGCCCCCGGCGATGGACGCTTTCTGCGGCGCGCCGACGTGGACGCCCAGTCCAGGCAGAAGGTGCGACCGAGGGACGGTGTCCTCGCCCGGCACGCAGTCGCGACACCGCTGCGCATGCGCGGACGCGCCGCTCACCGCGAGTGCCGCGAAGGCCAGGTAGGACGAAAGCTTCGACCTCACACGATGCCGGACGTTCATGGCAGCAATGTATGCGCGGTCACTCACTCCCGCAGGGAATCACCTCGTTGAACTCGCGAAAGCGCACGGGCCCCGATGTGAATGGAACGCGCGCGAGATCGACGGGCTGCGTGACGACTGCCTCCACCGGACACCCCGGCGCTGGCGCGCGCGTCCGAACATTCACCTCCATCCCGCCGGATCCACGATCCACGCTCGCGATGGTGACGTCGTATCCAGCCGACGGCCGCGCTCCGAGCGCTGCGACGACGACCATCTCTCGCGCGAAGTCGATGGGTGGCAGCGCCGGCGGCGGAATGAACGGCTTGTTGATCCGCTCCCAGAGCTGCCGCCACGATACGGAATCGCGTACCACGAAATTCGAGTCTTCGGTGATCCCGCTGTACGTGCTGAATGCCCGCGCGCCCGCGCGCAGACGCGTCAACGACACCGCGCTCAATTCGCTCGCCGTCTGCGACGCTGCGATGCGCGGCGCGGCGCACGACAGCAGCGCGAACATGAGGATCGTCGCGCGCATCACGGGCGCGGCTCGGACGCGTGTTCGGTCACGTGTTCGGTCGACCGCAATCGAGGCCAATGCTCCCTCGGCACACTTCGAATGCCGTAGCCTAGCACGCAGCACGACACCAGCGCCATGGCGGCGAGCGTGACGAGCAGGTCCTGACTGGCCGCGATCGCCGCCGTTCGGCGCGACTCCACCTGGAGCGCGTAGTCGAGCAGCTCGACGGCCTGGCGCTGGTCCAGCCGCTTCTCGCCGCGTTCGACAGAGGTGATGAAGTCGCTTCGCTGCTTCCACGAATCGCTCACGCTGCTGAGCACGTGCAACTGGGCCGCGGCATACACCATTCCAGCCGCCACCAGGACGAGAACGATCGTTGGAGCGATGAGCAGGAGTTTACGGTCGAGGCGCACTCAGGCAATTAAACACAGATGCACCTCCGGCGCCGCGAAAAGCCGAACGGGCACCCCGCTCGTCCCGATCCCGCGGCTCACGAGCAGCGTCCGGTTCCCCGGTCCTTCCAGCTCGAATCGGCCGCGGCAATACGCCCGATTGAGCGGCCCTCCGGGCACCACGAGCGAATGGCCCGTCGGAAGGTTGATCTGGCCACCGTGCGTGTGTCCCGCCAGCGCGAGGTCGAACGCCCGGTCACCGATCATCTCCACGCCATCCGGCGAGTGCATCAGCACGATGCGCGTGTCGCCCGGCCGCGCGTCGCCCATGGCGAGATCCGGCCGCGGCAGCCCGCGCGTCGGATCGTCGATCCCGCTCACGATCACGTCGTCGAACGGCGCACTCAGCCGAACGAACGAGTTGGTGATCATCTGGACGCCGGCGCGCTCCAGCGCCGAGATGACTTCGCGCCAGTTGGCGCGCAGGTCGTGATTGCCCAGCACCGCGTACTTCCCGAGCGGAGCGTGAACGTCGGACAGGAGCTCGGCGAGTGCGTGGACGTACGACGCTCGCACCGACACGAAATCGCCGCCCAGAAGCACCACGTCAGGCGTCGTCGCGGTGAGCGCGGCGCAGGCGTCGACGAGCAGGCGGCGATGCGTGGTCGCGCCCGCGTGAAAGTCCGACGCGAAACCGACGCGCAGCGGCACGCGCCCGGCCGCCGTGCGGCCAACGTCCACTGTGATCTCGTTGGTTTCGACGCGACCCTGAAGGCCGAGGAGCTCGGAGACGTGTGCCGCCCAGTTGCCGGGTCGAAAGACCGTGTCGAGAACGAGCTCGACCGAGCGGCGGCGCGCTTCGAGCCGCCGCTCGCGCGGCGTGAAATGCTCGATCGAGCTCGCGGTCATTCGTCGTCGGCCGCCTCGGTGTGCTCCTCGGCGTCGGCGTCGTGTTCGACCTCGGCGTCCTCGTGCTCGGCAGCCTCGTCGTCGATCTCGTCTTTGATCGGCGAGCGCTTCACGGCGTTCTTGCGCGGGCGCCCGCCCTTGCCCTTGGCGGCGTCCGCCTCGAGCATGGCGAGATATTCGCGTCGCGCCGCGGCCATCGCTTCGTTTTCCGGCAGCGCACGCTTCGCGCGGCGTGCTTTCTCGCGATTGTAGTGGTCGCGCGCGCTCGACCCGGTCGGCTCGGTGGACCGCGTAGGGCTCACGACCGGTGGCTGTGTCCGCGTTCGCGAGGTCGTTCTCGACTTCATGGACTCTGATACTCCAAACCTTGGGTTATGGTGTCGGGGGCCCGCTCGCCGCGGCCAGAACGTCGACGATGGCCGAAGCGACTCGCGTGGGAGCGTTGACGAGTTGCGCGGTGATGACGGTGGTTCCGGGGCGCAATCCGGTGACGAACCCTGTGGACGATACAGACGCGGTCGACGCTATACTCGACGTCCAGTTCGCCTGCGCGGCGACGTTGAGGCTGAGCTGCAGTGTCGTTCCGACGGTGATCTGAGTGTGTGCCGGCGTGATGGCGAGCGTTGTGGTGTCGATTGTACCGCTCGCGCTTGGAGAGGTGCCGGCAATTGCCGCGACAGTTGGCGGGAACGCCTGATCACAAGCAGCGAGCGCAACGAGGGCCGCCGCGGCAGAGGTGAGGATGAGAGAGCGCATACCCGCAGGGGAGACAGAATCTATGCCGCAGGGGAAGGGAGATGCCCGGGACTCACTAAGAATTGTGGATCATCCTGCGGGGGTGGATGTGACCGGCGACCTTGATCGCGTGGTCCGGTGTAGTACGGCTAACCTCGACACGCGTCCCGTCATGCCTGATGCCGATCTCGTCCTCGTCATAGACGACGAGCCCCAAATCCGACGCGCTGTGCGCGATGCACTGCGCGATGTCACCGCCCGAGTCGACGAAGCCGCCAACGGAATGACCGGCGTCGACGCGGCATCCAATGCGCGACCCGATCTCGTCGTGCTCGACCTCGGCCTGCCCGACATGGCGGGCGTGGACGTCTGTCGCGAGATTCGACAGAAGTCCGCCGTCCCGATCATCGTGCTCTCGGCGCGCCATTCAGAGCACGAGAAAGTAGATTTACTGAACGCCGGGGCGGACGATTACGTCACCAAGCCGTTCAGCGTGCTGGAGCTGGCAGCGCGCGCCAAGGCGCAGATCCGTCGTGCGAAGACGCTCGCGGCTGCGACGACGTCGGGCGGGCCGGTGACCATCGGCTCGCTCGTGATCGACACCGTCGCGCGAAAGGTGTCGCGCAACGGCACGCAACTCCATCTCACGCCGATCGAATGGCAGATTCTCTCGACGCTGTTGGCGTCGGCGGGGCGGACGTTGACGCACCAGCAGATCTTCGACGCGGTGTGGGGCCGGCAGTTCGGCAGCCCGCAGCAGTATCTGCGTGTGCACATCACCAACCTGCGTCGGAAGATCGAGCCGGATCCCGCGGCGCCGCAGATCATCATCACGGAACCTGGCGTCGGCTATCGCGCAGAATTGTCGCGCTGAGTGCCGTGCTGCGCAGGATTCGCCGTCCTGGCCGACTCGCGACGTGGTGCATCTGGCTCGCACTGATCGTCGCGGCGACGTGGGCCATGATGCAGGCGCGAGACGTCATCGATCAGGTCCACGTCATTCTCGTGTACCTGCTGCTCGTCCTCGGCGCGTCGACGTCGGGCGAACGCCTGCTCGCGATCACGTTGTCGGTGCTCGGCTTCATGAGCACCGCGTACTTCTTCCAACCCCCCTACGGCAGCATCGCGGACGGTAAGCCGCTCGACTTCGTCGCACTCGTCGCGTTTCTCGCGACCGCGATCGTGGCGACGCACCTGCTGACGCGCGCGCAGACGGAAGCGCGCGAGGCCGAAGCGCGCGCCGTCGAGATCCAATCGCTCGCGAAGCTGGGATCGGAGACGCTCAGCGCGGGACGCGCCGCGGACGCGCTCGCGCGCATCGCCGAAGTCATCCAAACGACACTCGGCATGTCCGAATGCTCGATCATGTCGTGGGACGAGGCCAGCGGCTTCCGCGCCTACGCCGGCGCGAGCGCCGGGCACGCGGATAGCGACGACATGCTGCTCGGCGTGCTCGAGCGCGCGGCGCCGGCCTGGGTGCGCGCCTCCGGGGAGATCGTCTCGGGCCCGTCGGGCGAGCACGACGCAGCCGCGCTCTCGCAGGGTGAGCCGATTCAGAAAATCGTCATTCCACTCACGGTGCAGGGCCGGGTGGTCGGCGTGCTGCGGCTGTCCAATCTTTCGCCCGTGCAGCTCGATCTCGCCAAGCGCCGCTTCCTCGACGCGATCTCGTACTACGCCGCGCTCGCCGTCGACCGCGTCCGGCTCGTCGCCGAGGCCGAGCATGCCGAAGCACTGCGCGAGGCCGATCGGCTCAAGGACATCGTGCTTGCATCGGTGTCGCACGACCTGCGCACGCCGCTTACGACGATCAAGGCGCTCGCGCAGAGCGAAGCGCTGCAGGGCAATCGCTCCGCCGCGGCGATCGAGGAGCAGGCGGACCGCCTCACCCGGCTCGTGAGCGATCTGCTCGATCTGTCGCGGCTCAAGGGCGGTGGCTTCGCGGCGACGCCGGAGCTCAATACCGCGGAGGATCTCGTCGGCGCCGCGGTGCGGCAGACGCGCGGTCTCTTCGGCGATCGTCCCGTGCGCGCCATCATCGATCTCGACAGCCCGGCGCTCGTCGGGTACTTCGACTTCGCGCAATCGCTGCGGATCATCGTGAATCTGCTCGAGAACGCCGCGCGCTATTCGCCACCCGCGCAGCCGATCGAGCTGTCGGCGATGCGTGAAGGTGACATGCTCGTGTTCTCCGTCGCCGATCGCGGACCCGGCGTCGACGAAGGAGACGCCGCCCACATCTTCGAGCCGTTCTATCGTGCGCGAAGCGCCGCGCCCGACACGGGCCGAGCGGGGCTCGGGCTATCGATCGCGAAGACGCTCGCGGAAATGCAGGGCGGCACGGTGAAGTACGCGCGCCGACCGGGAGGCGGCAGCATCTTCTCCCTGCTGCTGCCCGCGACGGAAGTCGGCGTCGAGGCGCTCGAGCAGAGCGCATAGTCAACGAGGGCCGTTTGGCGGCGCTCCACAACCGGCGCAGTTCAGGAAGCGCTCGCTGTGCCCGTTGCTGTACTGGCCGCTCTTTGTCCCGAACGGTACGTTAGAGGGTGGAGATACGCACCCGATTGGAGTCCGCGCTCGGCGGCACGTATACCATCGACCGCGAGCTCGGCGGCGGCGGGATGTCGCACGTCTTCGCCGCGACCGAAACAGCGCTCGGCCGCAAGGTCGTGATCAAGGTCGTTCCGGCGGAGTTGGGCGCCGGCGTCAACGTCGACCGATTCAATCGCGAGATTCTGCTCGCCGCGAATCTCCAGCATCCGCACATCGTGCCGGTGCTCGCCGCCGGCGAGATGAACGGCATTCCGTACTACACGATGCCGTTCATCGACGGCCTGTCGCTGCGCGCACGGCTCGAGCAAGGGCCGCTGCCGCTCAGCGAAGTGGTGAGCATCCTGCGCGACGTCGCTCGCGCGCTCGCGTACGCGCACGCCCATGGCGTCGTCCATCGCGACATCAAGCCCGACAACGTGCTGCTGTCTGGCGGATCGGCGACGGTGACCGATTTCGGAATCGCGAAGGCGATCAGCGCGTCGCGCTCGAATGAATCGAGCTCCACGCTCACGCAGCTGGGAACGTCGGTCGGGACACCGGCCTACATGGCGCCCGAGCAGGCGGCCGCGGATCCGAGCACCAACCATCGCGCCGACATCTACTCGTTCGGCTGCCTCGCGTACGAGCTGCTCACGGGACAACCGCCGTTCGCGGGATTGCCGCCGCACAAGCTGATGGTCGCGCACATGAGCGAGCGTCCGCGCAGCGTCGCGGAGCTGCGCCCGGACACGCCGCCCATGCTGGCCGATCTCGTGATGCAGTGTCTCGAGAAGGATCCCGATGCGCGGCCGCAGAGCGCCGCCGACGTCGCGCGTCTGCTCGATGCGGTCACGAGCTCGACCTCGAACGAGTTCGTGCCCGCGATCGGGCTCGGCGGTCCCACAACGCTGCGGCGCGTGCTGATCCTGTACGCGATAGTGTTCGGCATCGCGGTGCTCGTCGCGAAGGCCGCGGCCGTTGCGGTGGGTGTTCCGGACTGGGTCATGCCGTCGACGATCGGCATCATGACCGCCGGTCTCATCATGATTCTCGCAACAGCGGCCGTGCAGCGCATCGCGCGGCGAGCGCTGTTGCGCACGCCGCAGAACAGCGGCGCTTCCGCGGCGCCGCCTTCGACGATGGCGACGCTCGCCATCAAGGCGAGTCCGTACATGTCGTGGAAGCACACGACACGCACCATCGCGTCCGGCATCGTGACCTTCGCGGTGCTGGTCGTCGTGCTGATGGCACTCCGACCGTTCGGGCTCGGCCCCTTTGCGTCGCTGATGGGGCAGGGCACGCTCAAGAATCGCGACAAGATTCTCGTCGCGGATTTCACGTCGAACGGCACGGATACCACGCTCGGCCTGGTCGTCGCCGAAGCCGTGCGCGCCGATCTGGGCCAATCTCCCGTCGTGTCGGTCGTCACGCCGCAGACGGAGGCGGCGACGCTCCAGCGCATGCAACTTCCGGCCACGACCCGCGTCGACACTGCGATCGCCCGACAGATCGCGCAGCGCGAGGACGTGAAAGCCATCGTCGCCGGCGACGTGCATACGATCGGCAACGGATTCGTCGTCACGATGAAGCTCGTCTCCGCCGATTCGGCGCGCGAGCTCGCATCGCTCAGCGCGAGCGCGGACGGCGTGAAGGATCTCATTCCAACGATCGGCAGACTCACGCGCAGGCTGCGCGCGCGCATGGGCGAGTCGCTCAAGCACGTGCAGTCGTCGGGCGAGCTCGCGCAAGTCACGACGTCGTCGCTGCCGGCGCTCAGGAAGTACACCGAGGGATTGCGCGCGATGAACGTGACGTTGGAGCCCGACACGGCGATCGCACGCTTCAAGGAAGCCGTGGCGATCGACACCGGCTTCGCATCCGCGTATCGCGCGCTCGCGATCGCGCTCGGCAATCGTGGCCGCGAGCGCGAGACGCAGATCTCGGCGCTCGAGAAAGCGTACGCGCTCGCGAACAATCGGCTGCCGGAGGTCGAGCGCTGGTTGTCGATCGCCGCGTACTGGAATTCGGGGCCGCATCCCGACGTCACGAAGGCTGCCGCGGCGTACGAGTCGCTGCTCGTCATCCGCCCGACGCACTACGCCGCGCTCAATAACCTCGCGCTCATCTACGCGCAGAAGCGCGACTTCGCGCGCGCGGACAGCCTGCTGCGCCGATCGATCGCGTCGAACCCCGCATCGCTCACGGCGTACGGCAACCTGCTGAACTATCAGGCCGAGGAAGGCAAGGTCGCCGCGATGGAGTCGACCTACGCCGCACAGCTCAAGGCGAGCGGAAACAATCCGCGCATTGCCGAGGGTCGCGCTGCGATACTCTTCTCACGCGGCGAGTACGACAGCACGGACGCGGTGCTGGATTCACTCGTGAACGCGAATCCGTCCATGGAGGATCTCGGCCGCATGCGTCAGAGCGTCGGCCAGTTCACGGCGATGGTTCGCGGCAAGATGAACGAGAGTCTGCGCCTCGCGAGCGCCAACGCGACGAAGTCGGCGGCGCTCGGCAATCCGGTCGCGCTGCTCAACGCAACGTTCGACTCGGCGATGGTGGAGGGATGGTATCGCGGCAACAAGCAGAAGGCGCTCGCGATCATGGAGGCAGGGCTCAAACGCACGCCGCTCGAAACGCTCAAGCCGCTCGATCGCCCATACGTGAGCCTCGCGCAACTGTATGCGTTGGCGGGCCGCGCCGATCTCGCGCGTCCCATGCTCGCGCAGTTCGAGGCGACGACGTCGACGATGAGCGCGGTCGACGCGGCCTCGTCGCGTCACGGTATGCTGAGCGCGATCGCGCTCGCCGAGCACCGGTATCTCGATGCGGCGCACGAAGCGGAGGCGGCGGACGTCGGCCCGTGCACCACGTGCGAGGCGCCGATGATCGCGCTGGGATACGATCTCGCGGAGAAGCCCGATTCGGCGATCGCCTGGTATTCAAAATATGTGAATTCGAAATCGATTCTGAATCGATTCGGGAACGACGGGTTCTTTCTCGCGGGATCGTACAAGCGGCTCGGTGAGCTGTACGAGGCGAAGGGCGATCGCGTGCACGCTGTACGGTACTACACGAAGTTCGTCGAGCTGTGGAAGGACGCGGATCCCGACCTGCAACCGAAGGTCGCGGAAGTCAAGCGCAAGCTCGCGCGTTTGAGCGACACCGAAGCACGCTGACGCGGTTTCTCGAACGCATCGAATGCTCGTGGAGCACAGTGCGCTGCGTGTGCGTTGCACGCGTGCAGGTCATCTTTGTGCAATCTTTACCCGCGATTCTCCGCGTGCCTGCGTAGGATAAATACAAGCCGCTGATTGCCCCCCAAACGTCAACTCAGTGGCCCGCAGGAAACGACAGGAGCTCAGGTGTTTCGCGTCATGAGGGGTGGGTGGGAAATCATGCGCGTCACCTGACTCCTGTTCGTTTTCTCCCCTCCCACTCCGCCGCCTCCATCGCGAGTGCGCGACGATCAGCGACGCCTCACCTGCGGTCGCGATCCCTTTCCCTGATTCACGACGGTGTAGATCACCGACTCGGCGGCGTACGTTCCGAATTGATGGAACGTGGGGAAGACCCTGCGATCCGACACGGGCGTCCCGACGAGGACCATCGGACTAATACGCGTGAGCGACTCCGTCGCGGAAGGCGCGAGTGCGTGAGAGAATCATGATGAGCGCCGCGAACCCCGCGTACGCGATGCACCAGTGATACGGGAGCGTCGAGCCGGTGGCCCACGGCCAGTAAATCCCGCCGGCGGGTGTCACCGAGTGAATGAATCCGAACAGCGCGAGCACCGCGCACGCCACGAACGACGCGGCGGCCGCTCCCGCCTTGCGGTCGATGAGAAAGGCGACGCCGCCGCCCCAGAGCATTGCCGTCAGAATGAAGCCGTGGGCCAGCAACAGCATGACCGCGCAGGTCGAGATGAAGTCGGGATTGGCGATGCCGGTCGCCTTCATCGTCCCGGCGGGGTCGATCGCCGCCGCGTTCAACGCCCCGTTATAGGTCTGTGATAAGAGAATCAGCACGAGCTGCGCGACCGACGGAAAGACCGCCAACGTGACCGCCGCGAGATGTCGCCTGGGCGTGGCCGTATACGCTTGATCGGTGATGTCGAGCGCGACGAAGACGAGAATCGGCGCGAGCGCGGGCCGCGGCAATGCATCCGCGAGAAACGCGATGTAGCCGAGGATGCCGCCAAGCCCGATGAAGAGGCCCGTGGCGAGCGTGTATCCCGCGCGTCCGCCCATCGCCTTGTACGCCGGATGGCCGATGTAGGGCGTCGACTGGCTCACACCGCCACAGACGCCGGCGATCAGCGTTGCGATCGCCTCGGTCAGCAGAATGTCGCGCGTGCTGTAGTCGTCGCCGGCGAAGCGCGCGCTCTCGGTCACGTTGATGCCGCCGATCACCGTGAGCATCGCGAACGGCAGCGCGAGTGGCAGGTATTCTTTGATCGCGATCGGCATCCCCCGCATGAAGCCGAGCGTTGGCAGCGGAAGCCCGACCGGGAAGCTCGCCGTCACCACGGACACCGGCCGGACGGACCAGCCGAGCGCACCGAGCGCATAGTACAGCGCGGCGCCCAGCACAACGCTCGCGAGCACCTCGGGGGCGCGAAGCGGCAGCCGGATCTTCGCGACGAGCGCATAGATGATCACGCCAAGCGCCAGCATGCCGACGATCGGCTCGCCGAAGATCTCGCCGAGCTGCAACGTGCCGAGGAGCGCGATGCCAACGCCGCCGATGGAGCCGAGCAAGCCCGCTTCGGGAATGGCGCGCCGCACGCGGTCGCCGGCGAACGACATCACGAGCTTGAACACTCCCATCAACACCATCGTCGCCATGCCCACCTGCCAGGCGACGATCGCCGCGTCGGCCGCGGCCATGCGCGTCTTGGCGGCGATGAACGCCGGGCCAAGCACGGTGAGCGCCATGCCGATCGTCGATGGCGCATCGAGTCCGAGCGGCATCGCCGTGACGTCCGTGCGTCCGGTTCGGCGAGCGAGCCGAATCGCCATGATCGTGTAGACGACGTCGCCGAACAACACGCCGAACGCCGTGCCGGGGAACATGCGCCTGTACACGAGCTGCGCGGGAAAGCCGAATCCCGCGACGAGAATCCCCGCGAGCACCGCGAGATTCACGACGTTGTCGAGCATCAACCCGAAGAACGCGTTGACGTCGCCCGGGCCCGCCCACTTGTAGTGTGGAGGGCTGGAGCCAGGGCCGAGCGTGCTCGCGCTGCGATCCACCGTGGCCGTCATGGCGCGAGAAGATAGGATGGCGGACCCCCGCTGGCCACCGTAGCTTCCTCGCACTCCACTCCTTCCTACCCCCAGAGGCTGCGATGCGGCATTGCTTGATGTACCACGGTGGTTTCGAGCGGAATTTCTCCAAGCTCAAGCCGGGCGCCACCACGTTCGAGGGAACCGACGGATCGTCGCATGCGCTTCCGGACGTGCCCGACGACGTCGACGGCGTGCGCGTGGGCTACATGGAAAAAACCGGCAAGAAATTCTGCGCGGTGCGTGTGCAATCCGGCAAGAACGACATCGTGCTCCAGCACGAAGTCCTGCTCGATCCGCCCACGCACATGGGGTACGGAAAGCGCTTCGGGCCCGAGCCCACGGTCATCGATGACGAAGCGATGGCCACGCTGCTCGCCGACATCATGGCGAAGAATCCCGATCAGAAAATGCAAATCGCCAATGCGCGCGCCAGCTTCTCGGTGACGGGGCAGGGGAAGCGGTAGCATGGCCGAGATCGCCGTGCTCATCGCCGCAAGGCGGCGTCAGCGGTAGGCTTCGCCGCAGCAACGCGCTCTCGGGGCCGCTGGCATCATTGTTTCCTGCGATGCCAGCGGCTTTTTCGCGAGCATCGACGTGAACGACTCCGGCGGCCTGCTGCACCGCATCCTGATCACCGCGATCATCATCGCGGCCGCGTTGATCGCGGCGGCAGTGATCCGTGCACTCTCGCGCGCGGTTCTCGGCGGCGAGCGCCGTGACCGCTCGCGGTTCTGGATCGCGCAAGCGACGCACCTCTTCGTGCTCGCGACGATTCTCGTGGTCATCGTCGTCGTGTGGTTCGCCGGCGGCAAGACCCTCGCGACGTCGGGCGCATGGATCGCGGCTGGGCTCACCGTGGCGCTCCAGCGCGTCGTCACGGCGTTCGCCGGATATCTGATCATTCTCCGCGGTAACGTCTTCACGGTCGGCGATCGGATCATGATCGGGGGTGTTCGCGGCGACGTCGTCGCGCTCGGATTCATGCAGACCACCATCATGGAGATGGGGCAGGCGCCGGGCGAGCAGAACGACGATCCATCGATGTGGATCCACGGCCGACAATATTCCGGCCGCATCGTGCGTGTCACCAACGACAAGATCTTCGACACGCCCATCTACAACTACACGCGAGACTTCCCGTACCTGTGGGACGAGCTCGTGATCCCCGTGCGCTACGCCGATGACTATAGGGTCGTCGAGCAGATTCTGCTGGAGGTCGTGCGCGAGCACACGGCTGACATCGTGGCGGAAGCCGCCAGGGCGCTCGAGCCGCTCGAGTCGAAATACTTTCTCAGCGACTCGCCCGATCTCGAACCGCGCGTCTTCATGCGCATCACCGACAACTGGACAGAGCTGTCGGTGCGGTTCGTGGCGCACGAGCGCGGCCTGCGCGTCCTCAAGGACGCGATTTCGCGCGAGATTCTCGATCGCATGAACGCGGTGCACATCGGCGTCGCATCGGGGACCTACGCGATCGTGGAGGTGCCTCCGCTCACGGTAAGCACCACCGCCGCGCCTCCGCCGTCCTGACGCTCACGGCGCGATCTGCTTCGTCATCCACGCGAGGCTCTCAGCCACGTGGGTGCTCCAGTATCGCCACGTGTGCGCGCCCGGCCACTCGGCATAACTGTGTGCGTAGCCAATTCGGGTGAGCTCGAAATGGAACGCGCGATTCTGATCGACGAAACCGTCGTCGACGCCGCAGTCGATGAACAGTGCCGGCCTCGCACGGCCGCTGCGTACCAGTTCCTCTGCGGCACGCGCCGCGTCGACATCTCGCCAGCGGCCGATGTCGGTACCCCAATAGTTGAGATAGCGCGGCCAGAACGAGCCTGCCGCCGGACGAATCTCCGGGACCGTCGCCGCGTAGCGAGGTGGCGCGACGAACGGATGCGGCCCGACGTACATCGTCGACAACACGCCCGAATGGCTCGCTGCCGCCGCGAACACGTCGGGATGCTTCAGCGCGAGAATCACGGCGCCGTAGCCGCCCATGCTCAGGCCGCCGATGCCGCGATGAGCGCGATCGGCGAGCGTGCGATAGTGGCCGTCGATGAATGCGACCACGTCGTGCGCAACGTAGTCGTCATACCGCTCGTGCTCGACGCAATATGTGTCCGGCGCTTCGACGTGCAGCGTGTCGGCGCACGTGCGGAACGAGAGCTGGGTGTTCCAGGTCGTGTACCAGCCGTCGTCGCCGTCGGGCATGACGATGATCGTCTCTGGTGCGCCGCGGGCCACGAGCGAATCGGCTGTGCCATCGATGTTGCCCTTCGCGATCCAGTCCGCTTCCGCGCCCGACAGTCCGTGCAGGTAGTACGCGACGGGATAGCGCCGGTTCGGCTCGTGATCGTACGACGCCGGGAGATAGACCATGAGATGCTTCGCCGCACCGAGCGCGTTGGAGAAGAATGCGTCGGCGAGCACGCGACCGCGGTTATCGGGGCCGGCGGCGTCGAAGGAGACGGCCTGATTGGGCAGCCGGTGCGCGCACGCGGTTCCAACAAGGAGAAGTCCAAGCCTCGCGCGGCGCGCCGTCATGAGAATTGTCATAGAGTCCCATTCAGGTGGACCACCGAAACTAGCGCTGTCATTCGGTGGTTTCTCCTGCTCTGACATATCTTTGTTCCATGCTCTGGTCCCCGAGCGCGAGATATACCTGGTATGTCGCCGCTCTGCTCACCCTCGCGAACATCAGCGCGAACGTCGACACGTTCGTCCTGAGCCTGCTCGTCGACCCGATCAAGCGCGACCTCGGCGTCACCGACGTCCAGATCAGCTATCTCCAGGGGCTCGCGTTCGCGATCTTCTTCTCGCTGCTCGCGCTTCCGATCGCGCGGTGGGCGGATCGCATGAGCCGCCGGAACATCCTTGCGATCGGCATCGCACTGTGGAGCGTCTTCACGGTTCTCTGCGCGGCGTCGCACACGTTCGGGCACCTGTTTCTCGCGCGGCTCGGCGTTGGTGTCGGTGAAGCGACGCTCATCGCGCCGGGGATCTCGCTGCTCGCGGACTACTTTCCCGTCGAGAAGCGCGGGCGCGCGATGAGTCTCACGTCGCTGGGCATCTTCCTAGGGGCGGGGATCGCGTATGTGATCGGCGGCTGGGTCGCGGGGCTGCTGTCCGTGAACGACGTCTGGCACGTGCCGCTGATCGGCGCCATTCATCCGTGGCAGTCGGTCTTCCTCGTCGTCGGATTGCCCGGCATCCCGCTCGCGCTCCTCTTTCTCACGATCCAGGAACCGCCGCGCGACCTGCGCCCGGAGGACCGGCGTCCCCTGTCCGACGTCATCCGCTACGTTGGCGAGCACGCGCGGACGTTCGCCACGCAGTCGCTCGGCTTCGGCTTCTCGTCGCTCGTCAATTTCGGCATTGCCGCGTGGCTCGCGGTGTTTCTGATGCGCACGTACGGGTTCACGCGTGCGCAGGCGGGGCAGGTGCAGGGATTTCTGACGATGACGATCGGGACGGCGGCGATCGTCATCGGCGGATGGATTGCCGATTGGTACGTTCGCCGCGGCCGCATCGATGGTCCGCTGCGTGTGGGCATCATCGGCGCGCTGGGCATGCTGGTGGCGGGCACCGCGTATCCGCTCATGCCCAGTGCAACGCTGGCGATCGTCTGGCTGGCGGTGGTCAACTTCTTCGCTGCGCTTCCGTGGGGGGCAGCGTCTGCGGCGGCCGCCGAGATCACGCCGGTCGCTCTGCGGGCACAGGGGGCCGCGGTGTACTTCCTCGTCGTGAATCTGGTCGCGCGCAGCCTGGGACCGACCTCGGTGGCGTGGCTCACCGAGCGTGTCTTCCACGATCCGTTGGCGGTTGGACGCTCGCTGGCGATCGTGAACGCGGCGGGAATGATCGCCGCCATCCTGCTGCTTTCGGCAGGGCTCGGTTCGTATCGGCGTACGGTGACGCGTCGCATGGAGATGGAACGCGCACCGTCGCTGCCGATGGATACGGTGATCAAGACTGCTTAGTCGAGCAGGCGCGCCGGTTGTCCGGCACATCATCTGCACACGCTCTCAGCGCCACCTATGGGGAGGAGTGTGCACATGGACGGGAACGATTTCACGTCACCCGGGACGACGCAGGGATCTCAGGGCGCGTCGTCATCGAGTGGCTCATTCGGGAACACCGGGGATCTCTCGGGTTCGCAGGGTTACGGCGCGAACACTGGCAGCAACACCAGCGCGAGCACCTCGTCGAGCGACCAGGGACTCGCGGATCGCGCGCGCAACGTGGCAGGATCGGCGCAGGATCGGTTGGCCGATGTCGGCACGAACGTGCGTGAGCGCGCGGGCCAGATGAAGGACTCGCTGGCCGATGCGCTCGAGAGCGGGGCGGACAAGCTCCGCCAGCGCTCGCAGGGCGGACAGCTCGCCGGCACGACCGGCAGCACCGCGGTCGCGCTCGACGATGGCCGGATGTCGCAGGTGACCGGACGCGTGGCGGGCGGCATGCAGGCGACGGCGGATTGGCTGCGCGACGCGGATCTCGACGGCATGCGTTCAGGGATCGAGCGTCAGGTGAAGGAGCATCCGGGCCGCACGCTGCTCATTGCAGTCGGTGTCGGTTATCTGCTCGGCAAAGCGCTGAGAAAGTAGGAGGATCGCATGGCGCTCGATGGACGGGACGGCCGTCGAGGGATCGGCACGCTCGTTCGTGATCTCGCGGACGGCGGTGTGAAGCTCGTGCGTGAGGAGGTTCGCCTTGCCCGACTGGAAATCGCCGGGATCGTGGACGGCATCGGCAAGGGCACCGCGTTCGTCGCGACGGGCGCCGTGCTTGCGTTGCTCGGCGGCCTCTCGTTGTTCACCGGTCTCGTGCTGCTCGTCGGCGACCAGTGGCTCCCCGAGGATCTGTACTGGCTCGGGGCGCTCATCGTGTTGGTGATCACCGGCGCGCTCGCGGTCTGGTTCGCGAAGCGTGGCCTGGCTCTCTTGTCGCCGGCGGCCCTCGCGCCCGATGAAACGGCGACGACGCTCAAGGAGGACAAAGAATGGCTGAAACAACGGCTGACGTCCGGCGCGACATCGAGCTGACCCGCGAGCGGATGTCGAGCACGCTGGCCGAGCTCGAGCAGAAGTTGAATCTCACACAGGTCGTGAAGGATCACCCCTGGCCGGCGCTGGCGCTGGCCGTGGGCGCGGGTGTTCTGCTCAGTGGTTCCGGTGCCGACGTGAAAGCGGCTGCCGCGACGGCGACGGCAACGCGCGGTGCAAGCTCGAAGATGGGGGCGGCGCTCGACGACATCGTGGCGCGTCTGATGACGGGCGTGCATGGCGCGCTCGAGGACCGCATCAATGGGTGGGTCGACGAACTGAAGGATGCGATCGGCGCCCCGTCGACGTCGCGATCGGTGTCGCCGATCGCGCAGCGCGGCGACTGAGCGCTCGGCGTCGCCCGACGGATGACGAAAGGCCCGGCAGTCAGCGACGACTGCCGGGCCTTTCGCATCTCCACATCAGCGTTCGCTCAATCGGCGATTCAGCGCAACTCGGCGAGGCATGCGCTCGGGCCGCCTTCCAGGCCGGACCTGAAGTTCTGCATGCGCTGCTCCTTCGTGCCGTGGCTCTGGCGGGCGATGCGCGCCTGGATCATGCGATCGACGCGCGGGTTGCCGGTCGATTCCGGCGTCGGATCGCCCGCGAGCGACATCCCGTAGAATGCCTCTTGGATGTCGCCCTTCTCGAGATTGCCGTCCTTCTGCGACTGGAGCGTGAACGCACCCGCCAGACAATCGGCGGTCGATTCGTTCTCGTACGAGCTGCGGGAACGATGGCCAAGCTGCATCGCGACCGCGTGCCCCATTTCGTGCGCGATGATGCCGACCGCCGCCATGTCGCCGTCGGTGTTCAACTGATCGGCTGCGGCCTTCGCCATGCCGGCGACGAACACCTCATCGTAGTAGATCGTATTGTCTTCCGCGCAATACTCGGCGTTGTCGCTGCGAATGACGCCACAACTGGTCATCGCCGCGCGCTCGTACCGGGCGATGCGCGGCGCCTCGAAGACTTCGTGGATCTGCCGGAACTGGTTGGTCCACATCTGGACGAGCGCGCCATACGCTTGCCGGACCTTCTCGTTCGAGGCATTCACGTCCGCGCGCGACACCTCGATGCGCCCGGGCGTCGATGGATCGACCGGTTCAGCAATGGCTGCGGTCGCTGGCAGAGCGAGTGCGACGACGGCAGCCGCGGCCGAGAGGCCGCGCAGAATACGTGTGTGGGTCATGTTGCACCTCCGGTCTGTTAGTACCCGAAGGGGCAATGCAGGTTGCCGCGGACTCTACCTTTGCCTGATGAGCCGAACCCGCCTCGAAGCGTTCAGCGATGCCGTGATCGCGATCATCATCACGATCATGGTGCTCGAGCTCCGCGCGCCGCACGGAGCGGACTGGGCCGCGCTACGCCCGATCCTTCCCACGTTCCTCACGTACCTGCTCAGCTTCATCTATCTGGGCATCTACTGGAACAACCATCATCACATGCTGCACATGACGGAGCATGTGAACGGCGCGATCCTCTGGGCGAATCTGCACCTGCTGTTCTGGCTGTCGCTGGTTCCGTTCTCGACGAGCTGGATGGGAGAGAACCATTACGAGCCTGTCCCCACGGCGCTCTATGGCATCGTCCTGCTCGGTGCCGGGCTGTCGTACTGGATCCTTCAGGAGGCGATCATCGCGTACCAGGGCCGCGGTTCGCGGCTGCAATCCGCGATCGGCCGCGACGTCAAAGGCAGGGGCTCGATGGTGACCTATGCCAGCGCGATTCCGCTCGCCTTCGTCAATCACTGGATCGCCATCGCGATCTACGTGGTCGTCGCGCTCGTCTGGCTCGTGCCGGATCCACGCATCGAGCAGAGCATCTCCGCCGGCGAACAGCGCAAACGAGCGTCGAGCGTTTAGAGGTTCCTCGAGAAGTTTCTTCCGTTCGCCGCCGCTCCGGCACCGAAGGCTTCGAACAAAAAAGCCGCCGCGACTTCAGTCGCGGCGGCCTTTAACGGACTCTCATTGAGCTACGCGTATCGGATCCACTTCGCCAGCTCGGCGAAGCTCGGCTTCTTGCCGTACATCAGCATGCCGACACGGTAGATCCGGCCCGCGAGCCACACGGCACCGATCGAGCCGAGCAGCGCGAGCAGCAACGACCCCGCGACCGACGCCGGCGATACCGACGTCAGCCCCATGCGAATCGGCATGATCACCGGCGACGCCCACGGCAGCCACGAGAGTACCACGGCCAGCGTGCTGTTCGGATTGATGATCACCGGATTCACGAAGATCCACCCGCTCATCAACAGCAGCATGACCGGTGTCTGCGCCTGCTGCGCTTCCTGGTCGCTGTTCACCATCGACCCCACGGCCGCATAGAGCGTCGCGTAGAACACGAAGCCCACGAGGAAATACGCGATCGACACGCCGAGCACCGACCACGCCATTCCGGCGAATCCGCTCGCGACCGTCGACGGGCCCGACGTTGCGACCGCCGCGCCCGCACCCGCAGCCTTGAGCACGATCGGCGCGAAGAAGCTCTGGAAATATCCGCCGAGGACGAGCCACGCGATCATCTGCGTGAGTCCCGCGCCGCCGACGCCGATCACCTTGCCGGCGAGCAGCGACTCGGGCTTGATGCTCGAGATCACCACCTCGGCCACGCGCGTCGTCTTCTCCTCGAGCACGCCGCGCATCACCATCTGGCCGTTCACGATGATCGACATCAGCAGCAGCACGCCAACGATGATCCCGGCGAAGAGTCCCGTGAGTCCCGATCCGCCGCGGCCTTTCTCCGTCAGCTTCTCGCGTGACAGCTCAAGACGATTCTTCGCGACGTCGTTGATGACGGCCGGCCTCACGCCCTCGCGCTCGAGCCGAACGGTCAGCACCGACTGGCGAACCGCCGTCTCGAGTCGATCCATGTCGGAGATCGTCGCGGCGTTGCGGCCGAAATACTTCGCGCGCTTGCCCGTGATGGTGCTGTCGTCGACCACCAGATAACCCTGCAGCGACTTCGGCTTCATCACTTCCTGCTCGGCGGCTTTCTCCGCGGCTGGAAGATCCGCGGGCGACACCGCGACCACGAACGGCCCCTGCACGGTATCGGCGATCGCACTGTCTGAGCGAATGTTCTGCGCGATGCGATCACCGACGCCGGCGCCGGTGGCGTCGAGGATACGGATCCTGCGCACCGACGAGGACGGGCCGCTCTTCGCCGACATATAGAGCGGGAACAGCATGGCCGCGGACATCAGGATGGGCACGAGCAGCGTCATGAGGACGAACGCGCGCGTGCGGACGCGCTCGAGGTACTCGCGCTTGGCAACGATGAGGATTTTGTTATCCATGACCCGACAACCCCGCCTCGACGCCAGCGGCGCCCACGCGTTGGAGGAAGATTTGATGGAGTGACGGCTGCATGAGCTCGAAGCGCTCGATGTTCGCGCCCGCGTCGATCAAGCGGCGCAGCAGCACCTGCGCATCGGCGTTCGGCGCGAGCTCCAGCTCGAAGAAGTTGTTGCTGTCGTCGACCTTGCTCACGAGCTGCGGATCGCGAAGCACCGTGCCGACGCCGTTGTGCGCACCGCCGCGGAGCGCGAGAGCCACGTTGCGCATGCCGGCGTCCTGCTTCACCGACGTGATCGATCCGTCCAGCACCTTCTCACCACGCGCGATGATGCACACCGAATCGCACATCCGCTCGGCATTCTCCATCACGTGCGTGCTGAAGATGACGGTCTTGCCGCGGCGCTTGAGCTCCACGACCGCGTCCTTCAACGCCTGCGCATTGATGGGATCGAGACCGCTGAACGGCTCGTCGAGGATGACCAGGTCGGGATCGTGAAGCAGCGTCGAGATGAACTGCACCTTCTGCTGCATGCCGCGCGACAATTCGTCGACCTTGGCTTCGCCCCAATCCTTGTCGGGTGTCATGAGGCTGAAGCGTTCCATCCACTCGTCAATGCGCGCGGCGGCGGTCTTCGGGTTCAGCCCTTTGAGCTCGGCCAGGAACATGAGGACGCGCCGCACCTGCATCTTCTTATAGAGCCCGCGCTCCTCCGGCAAATACCCGATTCGATCCAGGACGCGCCGGTCTGTATTGGGATTGCCAAACAGCGAGATGCTCCCGGAGTCGGGAAGGATGATGTCGAGGATCATCCGGATCGTTGTGGTCTTCCCGGCGCCGTTGGGACCGAGCAAACCATACACCGACCCGCACGGCACCTGCAGCGACAGGTCGCGCACCGCGACATGCGCCTCGTACCGCTTCACGACATTCCGGATGTCGATGGCGAGGTCAGACATGGGTGATTGATAGGATGGGGCGGGGAAGGAGGGAAACTTGTACTGATAGTGTAGTACAAGTCTGGCTTACACAAGCCGCCCTGCATCAGGACGGCCGCCCGTCGACGGAAGTTTCGCGGTGGCGGCGCCGCAGGTGACGCGGTTTCTTACCACCATGCTCACGCATCTTCTCGCCGACACACTGGTCATCTACCTGGCTGCCAGCCTCAACAAGCCAATCCAGCCGGTGCTCGACACGTTCGCCGCGCGCGAGCACGTCATCGTCCAGCGAGAGAGCGGCGCGACGCTCGAGCACATCCGGAAGATCACCGAGCTTCATCGCATGCCGGACGTTCTGCTGCTCGCCGACGCCGACGTCTTTCCGAAATACCTAGTTCCGGGATACACGAGCTGGTTCGCCGAGCTCGCCAGGAACCGCATGGTGGTGGCGTTCACGCCCAGGTCGAAGCACGCGAACGAGATCACGCCAGCGAATTGGCGAACGATTCTTCAACGCCCCGACGTCGAAGTCGGCCGCAGCGATCCGAATCTCGCGCCCGTCGGCTACCGCACGCTTCTGCTATTTCAGCTTGCTGAACGACACTATCGGCAGCCCGGCCTCGCGAAGTCCCTACTGGCCCACGCACCAGCTCGCAACATTCGTCCGAACGCAGCCGAGCTCGCCGCGCTCCTCGAGGCCGGTGAGCTCGACTACATCTACGAATACCAGTCCGTCGCCGAGTCGAAGGGCCTGCGCTTCATCTCGCTTCCGCCGGAGATCGACCTCGGCGATCCATCGCGCGCGAAGGAATACGCGACGGCTTCGGTGCGCATCCGCGGCGCGACCCCCGGCTCCGAGACGACGGTGACCGGCCAGCCCATTCTCTATGGATTGACGGTTCCGACGCGAGCGCCTCATCGCGCGCCCGCACTTCGATTCCTCGCGTATCTCGGCTCACCGGCCGTGAGAGCGCAGTTGCGCGCGGCGCATGTGGACATGCTTGCACACCCGATCGTCGTCGGAACGAACGCGCCCGCCGAGCTCGCACGTGGAAACGATCGTTAGTCTCGAGACCGCGGCCGCGCCGCGAAGATCGAGCGCGGTCACACGCGCCGCGACCGGCGTCGCGGCCGGGCTCGTCTCGTCGCTTTTCTTGCTGTTCCTGCTCGCGCCGCTCGTTGGACTGGTATCGTCCGGCGGAGTGCGCGGCATCGCGGCGCTCGGCAATGATCACGAGTTGCGCGGCTCGCTCGCGCGGACGGCCATCACCGCAACGATCGCGACGCTGCTCGGTGTGATCGGCGCGACGCCAGTCGCGTACCTGCTCGCGCGAAAGCGTTTTCGCGGACAGTCATTGCTCGCCGCGCTCATCGATCTGCCGATCGTCATTCCGCATCCCGTCGCGGGCATCGCCCTGTTGCTCGTACTCGGGCGTGGAAGCCCGGTCGGCGGCGCGCTCTACACATCCGGACTCCGCGTCGTGGGCTCGACGACGGGCATCGTGTGCGCGATGCTGTTCGTCTCGGCGCCACTCTACGTGAGCGCGGCCCGCGAAGCCTTCGTTCGCGTCGATCCACGGTTCGAATCGGTCGCACGCACGCTCGGCGACGATGCATGGCGCGCGTTTCGCCGGGTCACGCTGCCGCTCGCCGCGCGTGGCCTCACCGCGGCCGCCGTGGTGATGTGGGCGCGCGCCGTGAGCGAGTTCGGCGCGATCGTCATTCTCACGTACAATCCCAAAGTCGTGAGCGTGTTGAGCTACGATCGGTTCACGAGCTACGGTTTGAGCGAGACGCTGCCCGTTGCCGCCGTGCTGGTGTTGCTCGCGCTCATCCCGCTCGCCGCGCTTCGCGCGTTGCGTGCGGGTGGGCGGCTCGCATCGAGCTGACGTCGGCGTGATCGCACTTCATCAGGTGTGCGCTCGCGCCGGCGGGTTTCGGCTCGTCGACGTGAGCTTCACCGTACCACAGGGCGGATACGGCGTCGTCATCGGGCCCGCGGGAGCGGGAAAGACGACGCTGCTCGAGACGATCGCCGGTGTGGTGCGATCCACGTCTGGACGGATCATACTCGGCGACGAGGATCTGACCCACGCGCCGCCCGAATCACGCCGCCTCGGGATCGTGTATCAACACGCATATCTGTTTCCTCATCTCTCCGTGCGCGAGAACGTCGCATACGGCGCGGTGAGCGACAGCATCGTGAATGAATTGAGTGAGCGCTTCGGCGTGAATGCACTCGCGCATCGATCCGTCGACGCATTGAGCGGCGGTGAGCGGCAACTCGTCGCGATCGCTCGCACCCTCGCTCGCCGGCCCGAAGTCCTGTTGCTCGACGAACCCTTCAGCGCGCTCGATCCACGAACGCGAACGACCGCACGCCGCATTGTCCGCGCGTTGTATCAGGAGCGGCGCTTCACCGTCCTTCACGTCACCCACGATTTCGCCGAAGCCGGCATGCTCGGCGACGTCGCGATCGTGCTCGACAAGGGCCGCGTCATTCAGGCCGGGAATCCGGCCGACGTGTTTCGGAAGCCGGCGTCGCCGTATATCGCCGACTTTCTCGGCGCGGAGAATGTGTTCGTCGGCGAGGCACGTCCCATTCGCCCGGTGTCACCCGACTGGCTCGCGAGCGGCGACGCGGACGAGGACCAGGTGCAGCGCGCCGTCGCGTTCACGACTGGCGCGCTCACCTTCTACGCGCTCGGCGACGCACGTTCGGGGCGGATGCACGCGGTAATTCGCGCCGAAGAAGTCTCGTTGTCCACGGAGCCGTCGATGTCGTCGCTGCAGAATCAGTTTCGCGGCGTCATCACCGAGATCGCGCCCGCCGGGGCGATCACGCGCGTGACCGTCGACGCGAGCGGCACGCCGATCGTTGCCGCGGTGACCGCGCGATCGGTGCGCGAGCTCGAGCTCGCGGTCGGCAACGAGGTCGTCGCGGGCTTCAAGGCAACCGCCGTGCATCTCTGTTGAGACCGAGCGCTTGTTGATGCGCCGCATCGCGTGATAACGTTGCTCCCATGACCAACGCCCGCTCCCGCCTCATACTCGCGGCCGCACTTGCCGTCGCGACCAGCACGCTCGGCGCTCAGCCGACTATCCCATCCACGAACGCGAAAGTTCGTGCCGCGCTCGACATGCTGAAGGCCGACAACGCGTGGACGCTGCAACAGCAGATCGAGTTGACCCAGATCCCCGCGCCGCCGTTCAAGGAGTCCACGCGCGCGGCCGAGTTCAAGCGGCGTCTCGAGGCCCTCGGCTATCGCGATGTCCGCATTGATTCCGTCGGCAACGTGATCGCCGCGCGGCGCGGGACGGGCGCGGGTCCGACGGTGGTGATCGCGGGGCATCTCGACACGGTGTTCCCCGAAGGAACCGACGTCACCGTGAAGCACGACGGAACGAAGCTGCGCGCGCCTGGCATCGGCGACGACGATCGCGGACTCGCCGTGGTCCTCGCGGTTGCGCGCGCATTCGAGAAAGTCGGGCTGCAGACGACCGGCACCATCTACTTCGTCGGCGATGTCGGCGAGGAAGGCCCCGGCAATCTCCGCGGCATGCGCTACCTGTTCGGCAAGGAGCTCAAGGGGAAGGTCGACTACTTCATCTCGGTGGACGATACCGGCCTTGGCATCGCCAGCCGCGCCGTCGGCAGCAATCGCTATCGCGTGACGTACAAGGGCCCTGGTGGCCACAGCTACGGCGCGTTCGGAATTCCAAATCCGATCCACGCGCTCGGTCGAGCGATCGCCGGCATCTCGGACATCCAGGTTCCCACGACGCCGAAGACGACGTTCAATGTCGGCGTGATCCAGGGCGGAACCTCCGTCAATTCGATCGCGGGCGAAGCCTCGATGGAAGTCGACATGCGCTCCGAGGACGCGAAGTCGCTCGCCGCGGTCGACACGAAGATTCAGAAGATTCTACACGACGCGCTCGCGGCCGAGAACGCCCGGTGGACCGGGCCGCGCGCGGTGAGTGCGAAGCTGAGCATGGTCATCGACACGATCGGCATTCGGCCGACGGGCGCGCAGTCCGATGCCGCTCCCATCGTGCGCACCGCGCTCGCGGCCGCGAAGACGCTGGGCTTCACGTCGTCCACGAGCGCGTCGAGCACCGACGCGAACATTCCAATCAGTCTCGGCATTCCGGCGATTCGCATCGGAGGCGGTGGCACCGCGCAGGGCGCGCACTCCGTCGGCGAATGGTACGAGGATGGTCCGAACGCGTGGCTTGGACCGCAATGGGCTACGTTGATCGTCACGGCGTTGGCGGGAGTGCGATGATGCGCATCTCGCTGTTCGTTGCCGCGGCCATCGCAGCGACGCGCCTCGGTGCCCAGCAGCCGAGCGCCACGTATCATCAGCTCGGCCACGCGATTCTGCGTGAGATGATCGAGACCAACACCACGGGCGCGAGCGGCAACACGAGTCCGCTCGCCGAGCAGCTCGCGGTTCGTTTTCACGATGCGGGATTCTCGGAAGCCGACGCACAGGTCGTCGGGCCGACGCCGAAGAATCGCAATCTGATCGTTCGCTACCGGGGAACCGGCGCGCGCAAGCCGGTCTTGCTGCTCGCCCATCTCGACGTGGTCGAAGCCAAGCGCGAGGACTGGACGTTCGATCCCTTCGTGCTCACCGAGAAGAACGGCTACTTCTACGGCCGCGGCACGCAGGACCAGAAGGGCGGAGCGGCGATGCTCGTTGCGGCGCTGCTCCGGCTCAAGGCCGAGCATTTCACGCCGGATCGCGATCTGATCCTCGCGTTGACGGCGGGCGAGGAAGGCGGCATGCCGTACAATGGCGTCGATTGGCTGATCAAGAATAAGAGATCGCTCATCGACGCGGAGTACGCGATCAACGTCGACGCCGGCGGCGGCGAGATCGAGAACGGCAAGCACACCCTGTTCGACGTGCAGGCGGCCGAGAAGGTGTATCACTCCGTTTCGCTGACGGCGAAGAATCCGGGTGGACACAGCTCGCTGCCGCGCAAGGACAACGCGATCTACGCGCTCGCGAGTGCACTCGAGCGTCTATCGAAGTACGATTTCCCGGCGCAGCCCAATGACGTGGTGAAGGCCTACTTCGGAAAGGCGGCCGCGGTTGCGGCGCCGGCCGTCGCGGCGGACATGCGCAAAGTGGCCGCTGGAACCGCCGATGCCGCGGCGATCGCGCGCCTGAGCAAGACGCCGCTGTACAATGCGCTGCTTCGCACCACCTGC
>Ga0070679_100000339_pt1 | contig 39857 bp, 39 predicted proteins | sample KBSC63BmetaG_FD_65652 | JGI IMG/M metagenome (GOLD analysis project Ga0070679, IMG submission 65652) | Corn rhizosphere microbial communities from Kellogg Biological Station, Michigan, USA - KBS C6-3B metaG | ecosystem: Host-associated > Plants > Roots > Rhizosphere | place: USA: Michigan... | reverse complement strand
TAAAAAGGATGGCTAGTAAAACCGGCCGCCGCGTGCTTAAAAGCCGTCGTAACAAGGGCAGGGCACGTCTCAGCCACTAATATTAAATATAGGCCTAAGCTTCGCACCTGGATGCAATGCAAGAAAGAAGCAAGCAACGGACCAAGCTGTATTTAAATATAGTGGGGGAGCAGTCACAGCTTCTGCCGCAGCAGTGCGACAAGAAGATTGGGGGCAGCTAGCTTTGCTGGACAGCAGGCCAATCTGGTGCGAAACTTAGAATCATGATCTCTAGAGCACATCGGTTTCATGGTTATAACAGTTTAAATTTTGTTTATAGAAACGGCCAAACCGTGCGCGGGCCGCTTTTTGCTATTAAATATGCACCTAACCCAAAACGCAAAGACTATCGTGCGGCCGTTGTGGTCAGCCGCAAGGTCAATAAATCAGCTGTCAAGCGTAACCGCATGCGCCGCCGTCTCTATGCCTTGCTTCAAGAGATTGAACCATCAATTAAAGGGCCGTTCGATATCGTTATTAGTGTTTTCCACGACACGCTCCTAGAAGAGCCGCCTAAAAGCCTTAAACATCAACTAAAGAAGCAGCTAGAGCAGGCTGGCATCCTTAATTAAATTTATGGCTACGCACTTGAGCGCAAAATTGGTGCGCCAGCGAAGCACGGACTTAAGCCGTATTTCAATACGGTGAGGGAGTACTGGAGTTGGCAAGCCGATTTGGCGCCAAGAGGCACTAGTCAATGCCCAGCTTTGCCGGATTTGGGCTAGTGTGGTGCGTAAGCCATAAGCGTAAGCACTAAATAAAGAGCCCTGTACGTGTTATAGTAAGTTCCGAGCCCGCAATTATAGGCCAACTTTATTATGTTTGAAACTCTTATAGTACAACCAATTTTTAACCTATTAGTGCTTATTTATGCCCTAATCCCCGGTCATAACTTTGGTCTGGCAATCATTATATTTACGGTTTTGGTGCGCTTACTTATGTGGCCGCTGGTTAAAAAACAGCTAAACCACGCCAAAGCCCTGCGCGAACTCCAGCCCGAGCTTAAAAAGATCAAAGCTGCCACCAAAGGCAACCGCCAGAAAGAATCGCAGCTTACCATGGAGCTTTACAAAGAAAAAGAAATTAATCCCTTTGCGTCCCTTGGTATTGTTCTGGTACAGCTGCCAATTTTAATCGGCCTCTATGTAGGACTTAGAAAAGTTATAGATGACCCGCAGCAAATCCTGGATTTTTCATATCCGGCGCTGCATCACCTTAGTTGGATGAAAGAATTGCAAAATAACATCCACCAATTCGATAATTCTCTGTTTGGGATAGTAGACTTAACCCGCAAAGCTGTCGGGCCACTTTACTGGCCTGCGCTGTTAATAGCGGTTGCGAGCGGTATTATGCAATTTTTACAAAGCAAACAGCTAATGCCGCAAAGCAAAGAACAGCGTAGTTTGCGCAAAATTTTGAGCGAGGCCAACTCCGGTAAGTCGGCAGACCAGCAAGAAGTTAACGCCGCTGTTAGCCGCGGCACAATTTTCTTAATCCCGGCCTTTGTAACAGTTTTTGCTATCCAGTTGCCAGCCGCATTACCCCTGTACTGGTTAGCCAGCAGCACTGTGGCTCTCTGGCAGCAGTCAATTATCCTAAGAGAAGGCGCCGAAGAGGCTGATAAATCAGTAAAAGTAACCACAACAACTCTTAAAGAAACTCCTAAAAAACCCAAAAACAAAAAATCCTCAGCTGCCAAAAAAAGTGGAAGTAAGAGGAGGAAAAAGAAGTGAGCAGCGCAGACAATGACCAAACAACAACCGTAGCATCGGCGGCTAATGACTCCATCGAAGAAGCGATTATGTACGCCAAAAGGTACCTAGAGGACCTTTTATCTTTTTTTGGCCTTAATACGGACGTGTACGCCACCACAGAAGACCAGGAAGTAATCGAGCTAAACGTTCCGTCAACACACCTAAACGGCTTCTTAATCGGCCAGCGCGGCGATACTATGCGCTCTTTGCAGTATTTAATTAGCACAGCGCTTAAGAACCAGAATTTTTCCAACACCCGCGTTAACGTAGATGTAGCGGATTATAAAAAGCACAAAGCCGAGCGCCTAGAATCCCAGGCAGAAGAATGGTTTAAAGAAGTAAAAGAATCTGGCAAGCCAAAGGATTTGGCGCCTATGAATGCTGCAGAGCGCAGGGTAGTGCACAAGGCGGCATCGGAATTCGGGCTGGAGACCGAATCGGTAGGCTTTGGCCGCGACAGGCACATCGTACTAAAGCCATCCACAAAAGAAGAAAATTAGTCCCCCGCCCTCACATTATAAATACTTAACATGTTAAGTATTTTCTTAAGCGTTATCTCAAGTCTAGTATTATTAATAGTGATGATGAAGAGAAAGTGGGACGCGCGGTTTAAGCATTTTATTGTTTCACTGCGTTCCAAATTAAATCGCTTAAGCGCCAAAAGGTACCTATTTTTAGGGGCATTTGTTAGCGTTTACTGCGTATCTTTACCGTTTTTAGACTATTTTCATCAAGAAACTACCGAATCCTACCCTTCTGAGCTAGTTCTGCTTTGCATTTTTTATGTGGTTGTCGGCTTGGTTCTGCTGGCCGCTTATAGCTTATGGCTAAAAACCAAAGGCGAAAGGCTTTTTGCTACAATCGTCACCACCTATCTTTTTACCGAGCATTGGGCAAACATTATTAAATATTTTGATTGGCTGCGCAACTTGGTTGGCTCGGCTATTGGCGCGGTTATCATCCCTGTTATTGTGTACATTGTAGTTGGCTTGGCAGCCATTGGTTTGCGAAAAGTCGAGCTTAAAATTGAAGAGAAGAAATGGTCAGAACGCCCGCTTGAAACAATCGCCAAGTTTGCCTGCGTAGTAATATTTGTACTCAACAGCTTTGCACTCTTTACCTATCTGCAAAACCGGCATGCCGTTAACGCCTATAAACAGCCGGTTAACGTGGACGGAGTCTCGAGTGTAAAAAGCCCTAGAGGCAGCGCTCCGGATATTTATTACTTTGTTTTTGACCGCTACGCCAGTCCTGCTTCCATGAAAACCAATTTTAATTTTGATAACAGCGACTACATTAATTTTTTATCGTCCAGCGGCTTTAGCGTGCGCGACAATGCTTTTTCTAACTATCAGTTCACTGCGCCGTCTGTGGCTTCGACAATGCGCATGGATTATCACACGGATTTGGCAAAAGATTTTCGCGGAGCCGAACCTGATGATTACCTTCCCTATAAGCAGCTTATCCAAAATTCGCAGGCAGCTAAGCTTCTTAAAACGGCAGGATATAAAACATATAACGTTGGTAACTGGTGGGATCTAAGCCGCAAAGAAGACGGCGCCGTTAATGTGCTGCCGGAATTCACGGCCACAGTTTTAGGTAAAAAATTTATTCTGTCGGAGTTGCAATCGCAAGTTATTGACAAGTCCTTTTTGGGTGGAGTTTTTAGGCATGGATCGTTAGGAGGATTATTAAAAGTTACACATGGTGCTCCCGCGCCAATTTACTTGCAGCAGCTTAGCGATGTAAAACAAATATCAACCTCGAGCCAGAACCAACCTAAGTTTGTATTTGCACATTTTTTAAATGCCCATCCGCCTTATGTTTTTAACTCAGACGGCACCACGCCGCCATACAATAAAGATGATAATAACACCGGGGTGCCGCGCAGCGTTAAATACACCAACATGGTAAAGTTTGCCAACAGCTCAACCGAAGATCTCATAAAAACTATCCAAGCCAACTCCAAAACGCCGCCAATAATAATTATCCAGGCCGACGAAGGGCCCTATCCGCTCGCAGATCCGGCGCAGTGGCAAAACGCTTCGGCGGACACACTAAAATTGAAATTCGGCACAATGGCAGCCTATGCGCTGCCTGGAATGCAAACGCAGCAAATCGCCAAAATAGATTCCTCTGTGAATATTTTCCGCGCAATATTCAACAATTATTTTGGCGCTAACTTTAAGTACCTGCCGGATTGTTCTTATGTATTTAACCCCGGCGGCAAACCTTTTGTATACTACGATATCACTTCAAAACTTCACAAAACAAATACAGACTGCGAGAAATTTAAATAAAATTATTCTGTATCGGTTCGGCGAAAAGCTCTAAAGAATTTCTTCGTAAAATTGCGCAGTGCGTAACTTACACCTAAAAAGGTGCCAATCACAGCTTGCACTACGATGCTTCCAGTACCAGCATCCAAATACGCAAAAACGTGTGAAGACATTTCCTAAAAACCCTCTTTATTTAATATTAAGCACTACCATTATAGCAAAAACTTTATTTATGCAACAATTTCGCAATTTTTAGTTTTTATTAAGCACTTCCTCATATACTTCTAAGGTTTGCTCAGCCATTCTTTTCCAAGAATATTTCTTAACCTGTTCTTTACCCTTTTCAACTAAAGTTTGGCGCAGTTTTGGGCTAGATAGAACCTCGATAATCTTGTCTGCCATATCATTAACATCGGTCGGGTCAAAATAATGCGCCGCATCACCCAATACTTCAGGCATGCAAGCGGCATTACTAGAGACTACTGGTGCGCCGTAATGCATTGCCTCTAATGGCGGCAGGCCAAAGCCCTCACTGAGTGATGCCCAAATATATGCCTGGGTATTCTCCATCGCCCATTTAAGTTGTGAATCTGGAATATAGTCGGTAAAAATTACCGATCCAGTAAGGTCTAGCTTATTAACAAAATCCACATAAGAATTGAACGAGGCGTCTTTTTTCCCTGCTATAACAAGGAATAGCTTTGGATACTTTTCGAGGACTTGCTTAAAAGCTTCTATTACACGAAATAAATTTTTATGCGGCAGCGGCCGCCCATTAAACATAATAAAATCTTTACCTATTAAGTTTTCCAGCGGCTCAGCTTTGCCGCTCAGCTCTTCTGCGGCCAAGTGTGTAACTCTAATTTTACTGCTATTAATTTTTGCGAATTGAGCAACATCATCCTTAACATACTTTGTGTAAGTTAAGATTGCGTTGCTTTTTTTCGCAACAACCTTATTCACCCACGCATAAACCATTTGTTTAATACTAAATATTAACCAGTTCTTTGTTGGATTTTTAAATCGCAGCGTAGTGAGGTCGTTCATAGTTGTGACGGTCTTGCCTCTGTATAAGACTGGCTGTTGGACAATTGGAAAATGAACCAAATCGGCCTTTAATTTTCTTAAGTTCCACCAATAACCCAGCTGCTCGGAAAAAGTAAATTCTTTGTAAGGCCACGCTACTTTTTTAAAATTCTTGTTCGACGGCTCCCACCCTTCAATATCTTTTGGGTAAAGCAAAATAGTGTATTTATTCTCGTGGTCGATTTGCTGCAAGTAATGGGTAAGACGCTCAACATAGCGGCCTGTGCTTGTCCTTAGCTCCCGGGCATCTATGACTATTTTGCTCATCCCGTTAGAGCCAGAAAACGCTTAACCCTATTTTTCAGGTAACGTTTTCCCATCCCCGTTTTTAAATATTTTTCCCTCATTAGTGCGTCATTAGCGTCTATACATGCTTCATAATATATTAACTCATAAGGGCCTCGCTTTTTTGTGTAAGACGATTTGCCTTCTTGATGTTCGCTTAATCGTTTTCGTAGGTCAGACGTATAGCCTGTATATAATCTCCCGCTCTTGCCACTGCGTAACACATAGACATAATACATGCTAGCTCTAACGGGACTCATGCGGCTTTCTTTCTTATTACTTTCCACCAGGCTTGCCTTAACCTTCTTAAATTATGGGCGTTTGGTGGCAGGTCGTGTGTAATTATGGAGTTTATGTATTCTACCGATACTTTGCGGGATTTTTGGATTTTATGCCTTTGGATTAATTTTTTGGGCCACAGCAAAATCGACACCAAAACCCCTTTTGTGGAGGCCAAAACTTGTCCACGCGATAAAGCTCTTCCCCAGATCATGAAGTAAGCTAGCGCAAAGCGCGGAAAAATTTTAAACATTAATCTTGCTGGAACATTTTTCCACAAAAGCTGCGGGTAATTTTTGAGCGTTTGGTAAATTGCAAAATTTTTAATCCTGCCGCTGGTTGCGCCGATTTGGTGGTAAACAACCGCCCTTGGCTCAAATGCAATTTTCCAGCCCGCCAACTGCGCTCTAAAGCTAATGTCCACGTCCTCGTAATAAGCAAAAAAATCTTCGTCAAACAGTCCAATCTCTTCAAACATTTTTGCCCGGTATAAGCTAGCACCACCGCTGGCGCCAAAAATCTCAGTACTATCGTCATATTTATCGCTTACGGGTTCTCCCCTGCCGCGCGGAAACGCCAGCCCCCAAATCGTGTAAATGTCCCCTGTGCTGTCAATGTGCGTGTTGTGCTGGTCGACAATTTTGCTGGTTACGATGCCTGTCTTAGGATTTTTATCTAAATATTCCACAAGGCTTTTAAGCCAATTTTTATCGGCAGCAGCATCATTATTAAGGAGGGCTATGTATTCAAAGCTATCAGCTAAAGCTTTGGCAATTCCAGCGTTAACACCTCCGGCAAAACCGCGATTTTTTGGCAGTTTGATTATTTCAACAGATGGATATTGTTTTTCTAGAAGCTCAACCGAACTGTCGGAAGAGCCATTATCTACAACAATAATGTGGGGATTTAGGGTTTGCTCCTTAAGCGAATCTAAACAAAGGGGTAAATCAGGGGCTCCATTCCAGTTAGGAATAACAACGGCTACCTTTTTAGATCGACTAAAGTACTCCATTTACTCTATAATACCCTACTAGCTACATATGATTACGCAAGTTTTTTCTAAGAAGAACCGCGCCCTATTGTCGGAGTTGGTAAGAACCGATTTCAAACTACGCTACCAAGACTCCATACTTGGCTATCTTTGGTCTCTCCTCAGGCCTTTGTTCATGTTCGTTATTTTATACCTTATCTTTGCAAGAGTCTTAAAATCTGGCGGAGGAATACCACACTTTCCCGTTTACCTGTTACTTGGAATAGTGCTTTGGAATTTTTTTGTAGAGATGACTACACAAAGTCTTGGGTCAATTGTTGGCCGCGGTGATTTAATCCGCAAGATCCATATTCCACGCTGGCTAATCGTTTTTAGCAGTAGTATAGCAGCGTTGATTAATCTCGGGCTGAACCTGATTGTTGTGCTGTTTTTTATGACCCTAAACCACGTACAGCCGCTAGATACGGCAGTGCTCCTACCATTGATAATTTTTGAAGTATATATTTTAGCGCTTGGACTTTCTTTGTTTTTGTCGGCTGCTTTTGTCAAATTCCGTGATGTGATTTATATATGGGAGGTAGTATTGCAGGCCGGGTTCTATGCTACCCCGATTCTATATGCTCTATCCTTTATCCCGAATGTTACAATCCAGAAAATTCTACTACTCAATCCTATGGCGCAAGCAATTCAAGATGCACGCTATAGCATCATTACACACAGCCCTTTGGTTATTACAACCTGGCGGATTTTTAATGGCGGATGGTATGTGCTCATACCTTTTGCAGTAGTAATTTTTGTGCTCTTTTTTGGCCTTACGTATTTTAGAAAAGAATCTAAGTATTTTGCGGAGAATATCTAATGGCGTCAGATAAGAGCAGTGTTATAAAAGTTGAGCACTTAAATAAATTGTTTAAACTGCCTACAGAAAAAACAAACTCGATTAAAAGTGCCGTAGTTAATTTCTATCGGACTAAAAAAACCTATAATATTCAAAAAGCATTGCACGATGTCTCTTTTACGGTTGAAGAGGGCGAATTTTTTGGAATTGTTGGCAAAAATGGTAGTGGTAAAAGCACCCTGCTTAAGATTCTTGCTGGCATCTACGCGCCAACACAAGGCTTGGTTAAGGTAGAGGGACAGCTTACTCCCTTTATAGAGTTGGGGGTTGGCTTTAATCCGGAACTTACCGGCCGCGAAAACGTTTACTTAAATGGTGCCCTGCTTGGATTTTCTCGCAAAGAGATGCAAGAAATGTACCAGGATATTGTTGATTTTGCTGAGCTTGAAATGTTCATGGACCAAAAGCTTAAAAATTATTCTTCCGGCATGCAGGTGCGTCTAGCTTTTTCTATCGCAATCCGTGCCAGGTCTGACATTTTGATACTTGATGAAGTTCTGGCAGTTGGCGACATTGAGTTCCAGCAAAAATGCTACGACTACTTTAACGAGCTAAAATATAGAGGCCAAACGGTGGTTTTGGTAACGCATGACATGTCAGCTGTACGCCGTTTTTGCGGCAGAGCTCTATTACTAGACAAGGGCAAAGTAGTTGAAATCGGCGATCCAGACACAATAGCCCGAGAATACGAAATAATAAACTTACGTAACGCCGAAAAATACTTAAATAAAGAAGATAAAGATCCTAAATATCATGACCGCGATGGCAACAGGGAAGCAGAAATAATAGAAGTAGAAACATTTAGTCCCAAAAGCAATAAGGTTCAAAAAACATTCTTTGCTAATGAGGAAAAGATAGGTGTTAGAATTACTTTCTTAGCACACCAGGACATTGCATCGCCGTCCCTTGGTTTTATTTTCCGCAATAGCGCCAAAGCCACTGTTTTTGCCACAAATAACCATATTAAGAAAGTCAAAACCAAAGATCTTAAAAAAGGTCAAAAGCTTGTGCTGGAGTGCTTGATAGATAATGTCTTCACTAACGACAAATATACAATTACTTGCGCCATTGAAAGTACGGATTTTGCCATAATCTATGATCGCATAGAAGATGTAGCTACATTTATTCTGAGTGGCCACGACTTAGCGCATGCTCTTGTTCACCCACCGCATGATTTTATTGTCCGCGAAGGTAAGGGCTAGAAGAGAGGTGGTGGGTTTATGAGCTTTAATCTGAGAAAAATCTGGAGTTTAGCGTGAAAAAAAGAATAATTCATGGCGGGATTAAAGTTGTCCACTACGGTCTAAATAAGCAGCCTAAGCTTAAGAAAAAAGTTAAAAGCTTTGTGTTGGCTACGGCTGGAGCCAATGAATGGAACAATTTTAAATATGGACGCTGGTTGGATAAAAATTTCCCCGATTTTATTGAAATAGCGAAGCTCAGAAAGCTTGAACAAGATTTAAAATATAGACCGCTTATTTCCGTGGTCGTGCCTGCATACAGCCCAAAACCGGATTTTTTACGCGACTGTATAGAATCCGTCCTGGCGCAAATTTATGAAAATTGGGAACTCTGCATTGTGGATGATGCTTCGCCCGATGAAACCACGTGCGAAATCATAAAAGAGTATGCTGCTATTGATGACCGCATAAAGTATAGATTCCTAAAAGAAAACCAACATATTGCCCATGCCACCAACGCCGCAATAGAAATGGCCGAAGGCGAGTTTGTGGCATTGTTCGACCATGATGATTTGCTGTGGCCAAATGCCCTTTATGAAGTTGTAGCAGCCTTAAATAAAAATAAAGAGCTTGATTTTATATACACCGACGAGGACAAAATAACCGAAGACCGCCATTTTCATATTGGTCCGTTTTTTAAGCCGGACTGGAACCCGGATTTTTTGCATAGCGTTAACTACATAACCCATCTTTCGGTAATACGAAAAACCCTCCTAGATAAAATAGGCGGCCTCAAGGGCGATTATAATGGTGCGCAAGACTGGGATCTGTTTATGAGAGTCACCTCTGCCACCAAAAATATTTGCCACATACCTAAAGTTGTCTATAGCTGGCGTATCCATGAATTGTCTACTGCAAAAGACACAAAATCAAAACCATATGTAGTAGAAGCACAGAAAAAAGCTCTCGAAGATGATTTAACGCGTAAGGGCTACCAGAATGTTTCGATAGCGCTTGACCGTAAACATAAGGGATATTGGAATGTGCAATGTCCTCTTGTTGGGAATCCGCTCATCTCGATTGTCATCCCCACAAAGAACCAATACAAAGTTATAAAAAGATGTATAAATTCTATTTACAAAAAGACCACGTACAGTAATTTTGAGATCGTTATTGTCGATACAGGCAGTACGGACCACAAGGTTCATAGCTGGTATAAAAAGCTGCAGCGTAAACATCCCAATGTGCAAGTTATTGACTGGCACGAGCAGCCATTCAGCTACTCGCGTACATGCAATAAAGGCGCCGAAGTAGCAAATGGTGAATTTTTAGTAATGCTCAACAATGACACAGAAGTTATTACACCAAATTGGCTTGAGCTTTTGGCAGGCGATGCGCAGCGCCCGGAAATTGGGGCAGTGGGGTGTCTTTTGTTCTTCGCGGATAAATATCACATCCAGCATGCCGGCATTGGTGTGGGCCTTGGCGGAGTTGCCGCCAACTCTTTTTCAATGATGACGCTAACCCAGCCAATGACTCCCACACAGCACTTAATGATCAATACTAAGCATAATATGTCTGCCGTGACTGCAGCATGCATGATGATCCGTAGGGGTGTTTATGAGGAGGTTGGTGGTTTTGCCGAAGAGTTTAGGGTTACGTACAACGATGTTGATTTGTGCCTACGCTTGCGCGAAAAAGGTTACGAAAATCTCTACACGCCGTATGTGCGCCTAGTTCATCACGAATCAATAAGTGTGGGCATGCCCGAAGAAATTGCCAAGCGCGATACTTCGGAGTTTCGCAAAGCAAAAGATCTTTTTCTGTCGCGCTGGTCAAAATATGTAGAGCACGACCCCAACCTAAATCCAAACCTTAATAAAGACAATGCTTTTTATGATGTGCCTGATATACAAATCGGAACTGAAGACAAAGAAAAAGCTGAAGAATAAAAATCAACTAAGGCTGGTACCAGGCTGCGCCTTCACTGCGCCATCCATGAGAAGTTAGAACGGCACCCTCCCATGTATCTGCAGAATAGAAATGTTCAAATGTTGTGGGTGAGTATATACGATAAACAGGATGTCCATTATTTGTCGGATTCCCATACCAAGCAATTCCTTCACTGCGCCATCCATGAGAAGTTAGAACGGCACCCTCCCATGTATCTGCAGTGTATAGATGCTGATTGAGCGCGGGAGAATATAATCTGTAGACTGGCAAAGAGGTGCTAGTGGGCAAGGCTGTCCAAGCAACTCCTTCATAGTGGTAGCCTGAACTTATCATCTGATCGCGTTCGTAAACATCACTTGTCCAGAAGTGTGTATTACCTGGCATATTAGAAAATCTATATACGAGTTCTTGTCCTGTCAGCGGTGCTACTTCCTGTCTTATGGAGCTAATGGACGTAAAGGCTACGCCTTCATAGTTATATCCTTGATTTATTAACGTATCTCGATCGCCAATAGTCGCTACCCACTTGTGGGTTTGGGTTGAGTTATTATAAAGACGATAGACAGGGTATCCAGAATTCACGTCGCCAGGATCAGCATAAAAATCTACTCCTAGTCCCTGAAGACCGCCAGCAATCAGACCATCATACTCAGCTTTATTGGCTGTAATGAAATCGGAGCCATCCGACATAACTACACGATACACAGGCACATTCCCTGTTAGCGGAATGACGTTGCCAAAGAAAGCTTTACCCTGGTAAGTAAAATCTTCATTATCAACCAACCACTGTCTATCATTAACTGACGATGTGTAATATGGTTGACCATTAGGTCCGGTCAGGTACCATACACAGGAGCGTGTAGTGTTAGTAGCCTCATCACAACCAGGTAAAGGCACTGACTTCGTGCTGCCAAACCACTGGGTATAGATAGTATAAAAATTTTGATTACCATGAAAATGCGGGGTATACCAATATAGCGCAGCTGTCGCTCCACTATTCATGTGCACAGAAGTACCATCAATTGTGTAGTACCCGTCATGGAATGTTGCTGGAGAACTTGGGCAAACTGCAAATGTACCTTGCAGGGTTGGCCCCCCGTAACAGCTTTGTGGGTCATCAGAATTGTCCCAGTTGCCTTTTACTACTGCCCAGCTGATATTTCCGCGTGATCGCTGCTGACCAAATTTAAGCAGCCATGCGGCATGGATTATTTGCTGCGCAAATCCGGCTTTTGATGCGCTATTAACACAAGTGCCGTTTACCGAAGTTACTGCTGTGCCATTAATGGAATATAAGTTAACACCGGAATAGTTATAGCTTGTACCACTGTCCGGACAACCATAACCAACAGAAGCCGATATAGCCAATGCACTGCAACCATAAGGGCCATCTCCTTTTACTAGACCCTCTTCTTTCTGAAGAGTTGCTAGCAGCACCTCTGGGTTAAGACTGTAAGCTTGTGCTGCATCGGTTATTACTTTACCGGCAGTTACATTGCCGCCGTACAAAAAACCATTCGTAGGATTATAACCTGTTGGATCCGGTGCACTAAAACCATGGTTAGAGCTAATACAGCTATTGGGAAAACCGTTTAAAAAGCTATCAACTTGGGCGGAAGACATGGAGTTAAAGTTATTAAAGACAGAATCGTCAATAATATCGTTTTGGTCAAATGTATACGCTAGAGCCTTCATAGGCATAAGCATGCTCAGTACTAAAAGAACAGCTATTAATAGGTAACTTTTTCTTAACTTCATTATTGAATCTCCAAATTCATTGCGTCAGTGCTTGTTTTAGTCTGGCCATTAAGAATGGCAACGGCTTGCACTTGCCAGGAACCAGAAGTGAGCCCTAAGTCTGAAGGCTTCCAGGAATTCCAATACGCCGCACCGGTAGAATCTGTTGTTTGAGAGCTTAAAGACTTAACTACACTACCATTAGTGAAAGTAATTTGGCAGGTAGCGCCAGAGGTTGTGTTGCAAACAGAAGAGAGGGAAGTGGTTGAAGGAACATTTTTATGAGCGCTTACAAAATTACCGGTTGGTTGAAGCAAATCAGCAACATGTGTCGTAGCTTGTTTTGAGTCTTTTGTTTGAACAGGAACTTGTGGCGTTATGCCTTGCTGAGTTTTATTTAAAGTGCCCGGCCCAGGGTTATTATTTGTACCGTATTGACCACTCGCGTTGCCGGAGGAAACTTTACTTTTGTCCTTGTGTAGAATGTGCGTTGTATTAGTGAGTTCAAGTAAAGCAAAAATCACTACCAATAAAACCACAGCAATAAATGCCGGGTGTCGAAAAAACGATCTTTTTTTGCGTGACTTCATCATATTTATTTTACTACCTGGATTTTTAAGTATAAACTTTTTGCGTAATAAGGGCAAACTGACCAGACACTTTACTACGGTTAAGCCAAAAAATTAACACACACATGATATGATGCTTATGAGAAATATGAAGACTCTTGCTAGCCTGTTTAATAAAGTATTACTTAAATTATCTAACCACCCCGTCCATTTTTTTGCTATTACCTCACTAATTTTTGGTCTTCTTTTTGTATTATTAGTCCCACCCTTCCAAAATCCTGATGAGTATACTCATTTTACGCGTTCGTATGAAGTTAGTGAGTTGAAAATATCACACAAATATCGGCAAGGGAGCGTATACATTAAAGGAAGCGAGCTGCCTTCTAGTATATATACTACTAATAAAAAAACGAGACTATACCATAAGCAGGGCCAACCTGATGTCCCCCAAGCTAAAAAATATACTTGGGAGGAAACGGAGAAGGCTGCTGACATACCACTTAGTAAGTCACATAAAGAGGTTTATGATACGAACGCTTTCCCGGCTTATGTACCGCTAATTTATATACCCCAAGCTGCTGTAATAAAAATTCTTAATTTTATAAATACACCAATAATATACATGCTCTATGCTGTTAGGTTTGTAAACTTGATTGTGTGGATAGTCCTTGCTGCTCTCTCTCTACACATACTACGACCTTCAAAACGAAAACTTGCTTTAGCGGGCATACTTCTAATCCCGATGTTTATCGCTCAGGCGGCTTCTCCTGGAGTGGATGGTCTACTTACTGGCCTAACGCTCCTATTTTTGGCGATTGTAAGTAATGTTATTTTCGAAAAAGAGAAACTATCGCATAAAAAACTCATAACGCTTACAGGTATATTGACTCTTATGGTTATGGCAAAGCCAGTATATATAGCCTTTGGTCTTCTCGTATTTATTATACCTACTAGGTGGCGTGGTTTAAGATCCTTCATCTATAAATCTTTTATAGTTGTGCTACCGTTTGTGGTTTATGTGGCGTGGTCGCTATTAACTAAAGAAAAAGGATCGATTTATGTCGAGGGTGTCGCAATAAGCAACGCCGACCCTTCAGCACAGGCGGCATACATAATACCGCATTTTTTTAACTTCGTAGAACCATTTGTTAATACACTCGCACTTGGGTGGGGCGATGGTATAGGTTGGTCACTCATAGGTACGTTTGGTAAACTTGATACACCATTGCCGCTTATGTTTATTGTACTGGGCTATATATTAGTATTCGCAGGAATATTTGCTGGAGTTAATGAGCGCGAAGAAATTCATAATAGAAAGAATTTGTATACAAATAAATTAGCGTTGCTCACATTACTGGCTCTTGTAATTTATACAGTGGGCGTTTACTTAAGTATGTATATATTTTCTACCCCGCCGAGGACTAAAGTAATCACTGGGGTGCAGGGAAGATATTTGTTGCCAATACTTCCCATGCTGACGTTATTTATTACAAAACATTTAGTCACCCTACGAGAAAGGGCTTATGTAGCCGTAATGACTTTAATTCCTCTAACCCTTCTTGTTGCATCTGTAATAATAATCTTTTTAAGATATTATGTCTTCTACCCTCAATAAATAAAGAAGACTGAGATAGAATTATTTTTTTAAGTTCAGTAAAACCAAACCGCCTAATATAAGAATAATCCCTAATATTTTTAAGAATGTGAACGACTCTTTAAAAAGTAAAAACGAAGCAGTAAAAATTAAAACATATACAAGAGCTGTGGTTAAGGGGATTATATAACCTAAATCGTATTTAGATATTAGAAAAGTATAAATTAAGAAACTTATTCCATATAAGGTAACCCCGCTAATAGTATAGGTATTAATATTTAAATGAACCTTGTCGTTTACATAATGGACTAATGCTCCCGCCTTACTTCCCCACTTTAAAATTATAAGAGCAGTGGACGTTGTCAGGACATATAATAGGATTAATAATTTTGACACTTATATTATTTTACAAAAATTTGTGAAAACATAAAATTATATCACCTAAATAATGCATTCATTTAAGGTATAATGCTCTGTAGAATATGAATGATTCGGTTTATGTAATTATCCCTGTATATAACGAAGCAAAGGTTATCCGTAAAGTCGTTCAAGAGGTATTAGATGTTTTTCCTAATGTCGTGTGTGTAGACGATGGCAGTGTAGATAATTCTGTAAATGAAATTTCTACGACTGAGGCACATTTAGTTAAGCATCCGATAAATTTAGGGCAGGGAGGGGCGCTTCAGACGGGTTTAGATTTCGCGTTACTCAATCCTAAGGCGCAATATTTTATAACATTTGATGCCGACGGCCAGCACGATCTAGAGGATGTCAAAAGAATGTTAACCGAACTTAAAAAGAGTGAATATGACATTATACTTGGATCCCGATTCTTAGAAAAACACTCCTCTGTTAAAGTGCCATTCAAAAAGAGAGTCCTTCTTCGGTTGGCATTATGGTTCACGTTATTCACGAGCGGTTTAGAATTAACAGATACCCACAATGGGCTAAGAGTTTTTAATCGTAAAGCAGCTGAGGCTATAGATATAACACTATCTAATATGGCGCATGCATCAGAAATACTTACAATAATCCGTCAAAAAAAATTAAAGTATAAAGAACTACCTGTAACTATCCATTATAGTGATTATTCTATGGCAAAAGGCCAGTCTATGTTCAATGCTATAAATATTATTTTTGATCTGATGGTTAAGGGGAGAAAATAATGCTTATCAAATTTGTTCTGTTGTTAATGGTTTTTATAATTGCAATCTATTTTATGATAGCGGCAAATCACACTAGAACTGAAGCGTGGAAAAAAATCCTTTTCAGTATTTTTGTAATTTTTATGGTTGTTGCAACAATATCTCCTAACATAACGAATAGCTTAGCTAACGCCGTAGGAGTTGGTCGTGGTGCGGATCTATTACTGTATATGTTGGCAGTGGCATTTGTTTTTGTCGTCATAAGTATTTATATAAAATTTCAAGAATATGAACAACGAATTAATAAATTGGCACGAAGTATTGCTGTTGCCGAGGCTGAGGCGAGAGAAAAACAAAAAATAACTAATTATTAGCTACGTTCTTCAGGTACCAAGCATATGTTCGCTCCAGGCCTTCTTTTAGGGTGGTGGTATGGTGCCATCCTGCGGCATTTAGTTTAGACACATCGTAAACTCTTCTTAACATGCCTTCAGGTTTTGTGGTATCAAATACTAACTTGCCTTCATAACCCACCAACTCCTTAATAAGTTGGGCTAGCTCCTTCATGGAAACATCTTCGCCAGTGCCAACGTTTAAGTATTGTTTCTGATTATAGTTCTCCATTAGCCACACAATTGCATCGGCTAAATCTTCAATATAGATAAATTCACGGCGCGCTTTACCACTACCCCAAATTACCACTTCGGGCGCATTATCAACTTTTGCTTCATGGAAACGTCGTATTAAGGCTGGTATAACGTGGGAACTTTTAGGGTCGAAATTATCCTTTTCGCCATAGAGGTTATTGGGCAGTATTGAGAAGAAGTTTATCCCGAATTCATCATAGATAAATTCGCAGAACTTAATACCCGTAATTTTGGCGTATGCATAACCGGCTTTTGTAGGATCGGGTTCCCCTTGCGCAAGGTATTCTTCCCTAATAGGTTGGGGGCTATCGTTTGGATAAGCTGCGGCCGTACTTATGAATAAAAACTTTTTAACTCCATGTTCTTTAGCTTGCCATATTACATTGTTCTGAATCTGCAAATTTTCATAAAGGAACTCAGCTGGATATTTTGAATTAGCTTCAATTCCCCCGACTCGCGCAGCACAATCAATGACATATTCCGGCCTATTTGCTTTAAAGAAATCTTTAACCGCGCGAGTATCCATTAAATCGAGTTCAGAGTGTGTGGCCAAAAGTAAATTATTATAGCCTCTAGCTTTAAGACTTTCTACGACGGCAGAACCTACTAACCCCCGGTGTCCGGCAACGTAGATTTTAGAAGACATGTTCATCTTAAACTTATTGACCATGTATGCGCTCATTTTTTAAATCAGCATCAATCATAAGTTCTGCCAACTCTTTAAATGTAACTTTCGGTTTCCACCCCAGCTGCTTTTTTGCTTTACTGTAGTCACCAATAAGCAGGTCAACTTCTGCTGGGCGGAAATAATATGGGTCTACACGGACAATTACCTTACCAGTTTTAGTGTCTACTCCCTCTTCCTCAACTCCCTCGCCACGCCAATCAAGATTGATATTGAGCGCCTGAGCGGATAGTTCTACAAATTCACGCACAGTATGAGTTTCGTTAGTGGCTAGAACATAGTCATCGGGCTGGTCATGTTGAAGCATCATCCACATACCTTCTACATAGTCTTTTGCGTATCCCCAATCACGTTTAGCGTCTAGGTTACCTAGATATAATTCTTCGTCAAGCCCCAGCTTAATCCTAGCCATACCACGAGTAATTTTACGTGTGACGAAATTTTCTCCTCGACGGGGGGATTCATGATTAAATAGTATTCCATTACAGGCAAATAAATTATAGCTTTCACGATAATTTTTAGTCACCCAATAAGAATAAACTTTTGCTGCGCCATATGGCGAACGGGGGTAAAAAGGTGTTTCTTCTGTCTGGGGGACTTCCTGTACTTTACCGAACATTTCTGATGATGAAGCTTGGTAAAACTTTGTTTTAACTTTGGACTCATGAATGGCATCGAGAAGTCGCAGGGTGCCAAGACCCGTAACGTCACCTGTGTACTCAGGTATATCAAAACTAATATGAACATGACTCTGCGCTCCAAGATTATAAATTTCATCTGGCTTAACCGACTCTATGATGCGGGATAGGCTGCTACTATCACCAAGGTCGCCGTAGTGAAGAATTAGCTTTATGTCTGGATCGTGGCGATCTCTTACTATATGTTCTATGCGCTGACGATTAAAGGAGGATGAACGGCGGACGATACCATGGACTTCATACCCTTTTTCCACAAGCAACTCAACTAAATAAGAACCATCTTGTCCAGTAATGCCAGTAATGAGTGCAACTTTTTTCATATAAACCAAACCTCCAACTTAAAGTTAATATTAAACCATTCTGGTACTTATGAGTAGGTCATTTATGGCGCTTGGCCTTTGCCGTAACCCGTCGCGCAATTAGTTTAGTGGCCAACCTTACTGGTCTTTCCCAAGTGGGCGCAACTACCTGTAAAGGCTTTGGTAAGTATTTCCTTTTTACTAATTCCGTTTCTTTAATTACGGCATTACGATTAGAAACAGTTTGTGAGTTTGAGTGCCAGCGGAAAGCCGCTAAAACTGTATGCGTATTAATAAACTTTCCTTGCTTTCGTAAACGAAGCAGCATATCTAAATCCATTGAATATTTATTTTGGGGATCAAATATTCCAGCTTTTTTTAAAGCGCTTTTACGGAGTAAAAGTCCGGGCATGGGCACTAAGTTAGGCCCCCATCGCATAATCCATGGGGCGAACCGTCCCGCGCGACTGGTAAATATATGCTCACCTTTTTCGTTGATATATTCACAGTAGCCAAAAGCAACTACTGCATCGGGATTACTGTCCAGAGCCTGGCAAGTTGTAGCAAGAGAATTTTGTTTTAAGAAATCATCATCACCAATCCACGTAATATATTCGTGCCATGATTTTGCTTGCGCAACGCCTATGTTAACTGCTGCAGACATTCCTCCTGGATCATCCACCGTAATAGCATTGTATTGCTGAGCGAGTTTAAGAGTCTCTTTATTTTTAAGCGGGAAAACCATGACAATATCAAATGTGATTGGTTTTTGGGCTGCAATAGACTTAAGTGTTAAGCGCAACAAGTCATTGCGCTTCCCCAATGTGGGAAGTACGACTAAAACTTTTGGCTTTCTAGCGTGAGTATTATTGGGTTTTTTCATCATCTAATTATTATACGAGCTATACTAATAAAAATTGAGTGAAAATAATTTTTGTGAGAAAATACAAATTATACTTATGGTTAAAACAAAACTAAAAATCTTCTCCCTAGCCCTGCTTTGCAGTATGGCTTTTGCGGGCCTTCACAATTCTGCGGTATTTGCAGATAATACAGCCCTTTCGCCATATAGTTGGGATCCGGGCTTGTTTGCCACTAATACTCGCTATAACGACCAAGTACATGCCTGGGGGCAAAGAAAAACTGGTGGAGCGTGGGGGACTGGTCCCGTTAATTATCAATCAGGCGCTACAACATCTGTTAACGCAAATGCCTCAGGAACAGTAAGGGCAACTTTGAATGGCACATATTGCCCTAGTGGAAAATGTAGCTATGGGGGCGGCACTGGCTATAAAGGACTTGTGCAGTTTTGGAATGATCCGAACAACTATGTTGCTTTTGGGTTGATTCATGACCCGGGTGTGTCGCCAACAGGAACAACACTAATGATTGAAGGGGCTGCAAACGGTAGGCCGGTTGGCGGCTACTGGCCTAATAATGCAATAACTGGCACTTCGCATGTCTTTTCGGTTACTTGGTCCAGCGCTGGGGTAATTTTAGTTATTGATAGTCAAGTACAACTTGGTTCCTATCCTGTAGCAGCGGATCATCCATCAATTTCGTTCCTTGCAGCGGGCCGCAATACTGGCGATATAGCGGATACAACCTTTACGGGCATTTCTTTTTCATCGGGTTCCGTTACGGCTCAGCCTGTTACTGTACCCGGTGGTAGTCCATACTTAACCTACAGCGCTAATCTTACGGAAAATGGATCCGGTACAGGACATTCTGCTTACATTAATGCGCACGACGCTAACTCCAACGCGATTTCTATAGGAATTCAGAGCGATAGCGGCGCTCCTGAATCTAATGGCCAACCTTACTATATTTGGGAGCGTGTCCAGGGTGGAAAATTCACTTATAGCTACCTTGGCCCTGCTTCGCATAGCAGTCTTCCAGTAACCTTAAAATGGTGGCAGGGAGATGACACGGCTGTATTCTATGAAGGCGCAACACCGGTAGCCGACATAGATGTTCACCTAGATCCCAGGCTTTTCTTTAATATCGAAGGCAATGGCCGGCTTAACGGCGACACGGTTAACGATACGATTACAAACACACAAATTTCTGTAGGCAATAGCTGCCCCACATTCTGCGGGCTTAATGGGTCTTGGAATACCACCGACTTTAATTTCTTTGGTTTACACGCAACCAACACCAATGGCCAATCGCAAAACGGAGCTAACTTTACGGTTGACGGCACTGTTTCGGGGCTACCCTCAGGAGGGAACTGGGACAACAATTTAGTAGCAGGTATTGGCATGATAGCCCAATTCTGGAACGGCCAATAAATGTCTGAAATTAACACCCCTGAAGCTAAACATGCTCCACACAAATCTAGACTTGTGATTGGCTACCTGGTACTGGCATTAATTGCTATCTTCGGGACATACTTTTGGCAACATCAAAAATATCTATCTGAAGTTACAAAGGTGAATGAAGCAAGTAGCAAGCTTAACACGTCAAGCCAAAAGCTAGCGGGTGCCAATAAACAAATAAAGAGCCTTAACACCACTATTAGCAGCCTTAGCCCAAAGAACTTACAAGCCGCTAGCCCTAAAGCAACAACAGAAGTAACACCTTCTAGCTTGAGCTTAACTGTGAATGGGGCAGTGCGCTATACTCCAGACGCGCTAGATACTGATAAGAATGCGGGAGTAGCTGTGAGTATTACTTTAAAGAATGATTCTAGCGACACGCTGAGTGTAAGTACGAGCAATTACAAACTACAAGATAAGGACGGAAACGTTTATTTGGTTAATGGTTTACAGAATAATTCTTTGGAGCAGCAATATTTACCGTCCAGCTATGTGCTTTTAGCTAATCAATCACTTACCCACGGTCAGAGCGTAAAAGGGACAATAATTTTTATTGTCCCTAACTCATCTCTAACGTCCTTTAATCTGTCCGATGGAACGAATACATACCTAGTTAACGCACAATAAAGGTTAGGACTTATAACAAACTCAAAAGGTATTGGCCGTAGCCGGATTTTTGAAGGGGTTCTGCCAGTTTGCGCAATTGGCCTGCATTAATGAAACCTTCGCGGTATGCAACTTCTTCTATGCAGCCGATTTTTACACCTGTGCGTTTTTCTATTACACGGATATATTCCGATGCATCATTCATAGATTCGAATGTGCCCGTGTCTAGCCATGCCGAGCCGCGTTCCATAGTCTGGACTTTTAGCTTACCGCGTTTTAAATATTCTTCGTTGACGGTGGTTATTTCAAGTTCTCCCCGCCCGCTTGGCTGAATATTTTTGGCGATATTTACAACTTCATTGTCGTAAAAGTATAGGCCGACTACTGCATAATTCGATTTAGGCTGGGCAGGCTTTTCTTCCACGGATACAGCTTTCATTTCGTCGTCAAATTCTACAACTCCATAGCGTTCAGGGTCGGATACTTGGTACGCAAAAACTATACCGCCGCCAGGATCATTACAGGATTTTAATGACTGGCCAAACTCATCGCCGTAAAAGATATTGTCGCCTAAAATTAGAGCGACTTTATCTGATCCGACAAATTCCTCGCCGATAATAAATGCCTGGGCCAGGCCCTCGGGCTTTGGCTGAACGGCATATTGCAAATTTATTCCTAATTCTGTCCCGTCGCCTAACAGACGCTGGAATTGTGCTTGGTCATCTGGAGTTGTAATAACGAGAATCTCTCTAATACCAGCCTGCATGAGGGTGCTAAGAGGGTAATAAATCATTGGCTTATCGTAAATCGGCATGATCTGCTTTGAAATACCTTTAGTAATTGGATATAAGCGCGTACCTGAACCGCCGGCTAAAATTATGCCTTTCATCCCGTTAGAAATCCTTTCTGTAGGAGTTATACACACATTTTAAGTCAATCGTCGATAAGTCGTTATTTCTAACGGGATTCATGAATTCTCCTTATTTTTTTCTTGTTCAATGTACTTTTTAAGGTCTTCGTGCCAATCTGTTGGGGTGAAGCCGATTGATTGGATTTTAGCTAAATCCAATGTGCTTTTGAGCGGCCGCGGCGCAATATTTTCTTTTCCGGCAAAATATTCAGCGGTTGTAGTATCCATTACTTGTTGGTCAAAGCCCGCGAGATTAAAAATTGAGCGCGTAATATCCGCCCAGCTGGCTGGGTCGCCGCCGTTAGTTACGTTGTAAGTACCGTATTCATGATTATCTTTAATTAATAAATCAACTGCCCTTACAAGCTCTTTAGTAAATGTTAAGCGGCCAATTTGGTCGCTTACAACGGATGGAGCGACGCCTTTTGCGCCGAGTCCCAGCATGGTACGCACAAAGTTTTTGCCCTCGCCAATTACCCAGCTTGTCCGCAGAATGTAGTGTTTGGGCGCTAGTGATACTGCTATATCCCCAGCGGCTTTGCTGGCGCCGTAAACGCTTAAGGGGCTATATTCTTCTGTCTCGGTGTGCGGATCGTGTACGCCGTCAAACACATAGTCTGATGATATATGGACAAGTGTAATGTCGTGCTGCCGGGCAACTTCCGACAAATAGGCTACGGCTTCGGCGTTAACTTTCCATGCGGCAACACGGCCTTCCGGAGTCTCAGCTCCATCTACATTAGTAAATGCCGCAGCGTTGAGAATGTATTCAACACCCGTCCACTCAAATCCGCGCACACTTTCTGGATTTGTAATATCCAGCCCATTTTTGTCTGCAAATTTTGCTCCCGGGTATTGCTCCCGCAAAGCGGTACCAAGCTGGCCGTTTGCACCTACAATAAAAATTTCTGTGTTGTTCATCCCGTTAGAGCTAGGAAACGCTTATTCCTGTTTTTCAGGTAGCGCTTTCCCATTCCTGTCTTTAAATATTTCTCTCGGGCGAATGCGTCATTAATATTCATACACGCTTCATAATATATCAGTTCATAGGGGCCACGACTACGAGTGTAGATAGATTCGCCAGAACTATGTTCGCTTAAGCGTTTCCGTAAGTCATGCGTGCAGCCTGTATATAATCTTCCACTTTTAACACTGCGCAACACGTAAACATAACACATGCTAGCTCTAACGGGATTCATGCTAAAACTCCATTGGTTGGATTTCTTTAAGCATCGGATTTATTTTGTCTTTTGCAGACACTTCTGCCATTTCAAGCGGCAAAGGCCACTGTATTTTAAGATCCGGATCTGCCAAATTAACAGCCGTGTATTTAACATCCGGCGACCAATGGGCGTTTACCAAGTAGCTGTATGTTGTGCCATCTTCCATTGATTGGTAAGAGTTGCCGCATCCTTTTGGCACAAACAAAGAAATGCCAGGGTTTAGTTCAAATGTTAATACTTTGCCAAAAGTGTCTCCCTTGCGCAAGTCAACAATCGCCGCAAAGGCTGAGCCAACAGAAATGCTCACGTATTTGTCCCAGGGTTCGGCGTGGATCCCGCGGGTTACGCCGCGCTGCGCATTGTAAGAAACGTTATTTTGTACTACTTCAAAATCTGCCGGAAAACCCTGTGCAATCATTTTTTCCTTCTGGAAACTTTCTTTAAACCAGCCTCGGCTATCGCCGTGTACAGCGAGTGCAATTACTAACAGCCCCGGAATGTCGGTTCTACTAATGTGAAGTTCATTGTAACTGGACGGGTCGAATATGTTCACAGTGCATCTCCTATGGTCGATTTAATTATCAATTGGCAATGTTCAATGCTCAATGAATTACCAATGTAGCAATGGTTCAATGCATTAGTACATTTACTATTTGTCCATTCATTGAATATTGATACTTGAGCATTGAGCATTTTGTTACGTTTCATCTTCCCAGCTCCTCGTATTTTGTTTCTGTTTCTTGCTTTTGAGGCTTCCACCAGGCCTCGTTTTGCTTATACCATTCAATAGTATCAGCTAGGCTCTGATGGAAGTCGGTATATTTTGGTGCCCACCCAAGCTCTTGGCGGAGCTTGCTCGCATCAATAGCATATCGCAGGTCATGGCCGGGGCGGTCGCTTACATGGTCGTAATCGTGTACGTCTTTACCCATAATTTCTAAAATCATCTCTACAACTTCTTTATTGTTCTTCTCGCCCTCGGCGCCTATCAAGTAAGTTTCGCCTATTTTGCCTTTTTCTAAGATAGTTAAAACTCCGGAGCTGTGGTCTTCTGTATGGATCCAGTCACGGACGTTCTCCCCCATGCCGTAAAGTTTTGGCTTGCGACCTTCTAGAATTTCTGTGATTTGCCGCGGGATGAATTTTTCTACGTGCTGGTAGGGCCCATAATTATTGGAGCAATTGGAGATAGTTGCCTGCACGCCAAAGCTGCGCACCCACGCCCTAACCAAAAGATCTGATCCGGCTTTTGTAGAAGAGTAGGGGCTGGAAGGGTTATAGGGTGTGTCAGGTGTAAATTTTTTAGGGTCGTCAAGTTCGAGGTCGCCGTAAACCTCATCGGTTGAAATGTGGTGGAAGCGCCTGTTATGCTTTCGAGCTGCCTCTAGAAGCGTGTAAGTGCCAACAATATTAGTGTCTAAAAACGGACGTGGGTCATGAAGGGAATTATCGTTGTGGCTTTCTGCTGCAAAATGCACCACGGCGTCGCAATCTGCAAATAATTTATCTACAAGTTCTGCGTCGCAAATGTTGCCAACTTCCAATTTGACACGGTTTTCATCTAAGCCCTCAAGATTTTTCTTATTTCCTGCGTAGGTTAGGGCATCTAAAACAGTAATCTGCCAATCTGGCCTCTGATTATAAACGTAATGGACAAAGTTAGAACCAATAAACCCAGCGCCGCCGGTAACTAAAAGCCTCACAGCAAAACTCCCTGCGAGGTATTTATCAATTTACAATTTACAATTCTCAATAATTTACCCATTTATCATTTACCATTCATTGAATATTGAATTTTGAACATTGAGCATTACATTTAGTATATCAAGCCCAGTGTTATTATATGGGGTATGGCGCAAAAGAATACAACAGTTAGAAAAGCGGTGATTGCCGCTGCGGGATTTGGCACCAGATTTCTACCTCAAACCAAAGCTCTACCCAAAGAAATGCTCCCCATAATTGATAAGCCTATCATCCAATATGTTGTTGAAGAGCTTGTCTCTGCCGGAATTGAAGACATTGTAATTGTTACGGGCTATCACAAAAGGTCTATCGAAGACCACTTCGACCATGTAAGTGCCGACCTAAGGGCTAACCTTAGGCAGGGCGACAAACTGGAAATGCTGGAAGAAGTTAAGCGGATTTCTAATCTGGCTAACTTTGCTTATGTGCGCCAAAAAGGCCCTTACGGCAACGCCACGCCGCTGCTTAACATCGAGCATTTAATCGGCGATGAGCCTTTTATTTATGCCTGGGGAGATGATTTTATTAAAGCTATTCCCCCGCGCTTTGCCCAGATGGTCTCGGCTTATGAGCAGCGACAGGGGCTGGTGCTGGCCTGTATACGGGCTCAAAACGAAGAAGATTATAAAAAATACGGCTTTGTGGGCGGCACCGAGGAAGAAAAGGGCTTAGTACGCATGAATAAAGTGATTGAAAAGCCGGGTAGTAAAGAGGCGGCCCCGTCTAATTTGGCGACTGTAAGCGGCTATTTGTTTGAACCGGCACTTTTTGGTTACTTGCACAGGCATCTAAAGACGTTAGAAAAAGGCCAGGAATTTTGGATGCAGCCGGCAATCCAAACGATGATGGATGAGGGAAAGGATGTTTGGGCGCTAGAAATCAAAGACGGCAAATTCTATGATACTGGCAATAAGTTGGAGTATTTGAAAACAGTAGTAGACTTCGCTTTAGAAAATGGTGAAATTAAAGACGAATTTCTACAATATATTAAAACAAAAACCTAGGCATAAACAACGCTCATGGTATAAATGGATATATGATAAATTTATTTAGAAATCACAAGCGATCTCATTATTTTCTGGTGGCGGCTCTCGTACTAGGGACTTTAACTTCATTACTGCCTTCGCATGCTTTGGCTGCTTCAACTAACCTTTATATGGCTAATAGTGGCGCATCTTCTGGATCGGACCTATATGTGCAAGTACGGACTAGTACTGGCAGCCAACAAATTGATTCCGTAGAAGCAGATTTTACTTATCCTACTTCATTACTTACATATGTGGGGACGGACAATACGGGGTCGGCTTTTGATGTGAATGCCAGTGAAACTGGGGGATCTGGTGCGGTGAGCGTACAGGTTGGTTCTACAACGCCACAGGCAGGGGACTTATTAGTAGCTACGATACATTTCACCGTAGGAGGTCCTGGGATTTCGAATTTGAATTTTCAAAACACATCCGTTGTTTTAAATGGTGGCGTCAATGTACTTAGTCAGACAAATAATGCAAAGTTCCTTGGTATAGCCGGACCATTAGTGCCTGTGTATCGCTTATATAATACTGGCAATAATGACCGCCTCTTGACTATGGATGCCAACGAACGTGCCTTCTGGGACGCTCGTCCGTCCTCCGGTTGGACTGATGAAGGTGTGGCTTTCTACGCCTCACAGGCTAGCGCTGCAGGGCTATCTCCGGTGTATCGTTTCTATAATGGCACTATTCACGACCGCCTCTTGACTATGGATGCCAACGAAAAAGCATACTGGGACGCTCGTCCATCTTCAGGGTGGTCAGATGAGGGTGTGAATTTTTACGCGGCAACGAGCAGTATGACCGGCTTAACTCCTGTCTATCGTTTATACAATACCGGTAATCACGACCGCCTTTTAACAATGGATGCCAACGAACGTGCCTTCTGGGACGCTCGTCCGTCCTCCGGTTGGACTGATGAGGGTGTAGCGTTCTACGCCGCCCAGTAAGCGAGCTGAAAGTAATATATACAAAATTTATTTAGCTTTTTGCATGGTAAAATATGCTAAATGACCGTGAGGAGTTGTTGGAGTGAATTTACAGTCTGAACTTGATGCATTAGCTAATCGGATCGCTAGCTTTAGCGGACCCCCAAAAGTGAGTGACAAAACATGGAAAGGTTTTGTTCAAAATAGTGTAGTTGCGTTAATGGCGGGCGGTGAGAGCAGCCGCTACGCCGCTGTGCTAGAAGGCAAAAAAGTCCAAAAAAACGCCCACGAGCTGCCAAATGGCGACACCATGATAGAAATGTGCATCCGGTCCTACCGGGAGGCGGGCATAAAAGATTTTGTGGCATTGGTTTACCATAATTCGCACAGTGTTGAGGAGCGTCTTGGAGATGGCAGTTCACTTGGCGTGAACATCACTTATTGCCAGGATCCTGATCCGCCCGCTGGCAAGGGCGGCGCTATCCGCAACGCACTCGAAACTGGCGCCATCCCCAAAGACAAGTATCTTTTTGTAGTGAATCCAGACGACGTAATTTTAAATTACCCGGGATCTTTTGTGCGGCACATCGGTGAAGGTTTTTTAGAGGGTGAGAATAAAGGGATGGTCGCTACGGCCGTATTAGGTATGGGCCAGCCGTATCCTGGCACGGGCATGTTGGTGAATGGCAACCAGGTGGTAGATACGCAAATGTATCCATTTATACCCGTGCCCTTCCACGCCGGAGCGACTGTTTTTTCACCCAAAGTTTTTCCGCGCTTTATCAAAATGTTTAGTCTAAAAGAAAAAAGCGACTTTGAGAGCGCGTTATTCCCGGTTTTGGCAGAAGAAAATAAGCTGTGGTCTGTAGTTATAGACAAGGGCGTTTATATCCCAGTAAACGATCTCAAAGCCTACAAGCAGTTAGTGAAATTATTAGACGAAGGAGAAAAATGGCTAAAATGAGTGGTTTAGATCCGTCGATTTTCCGTCGTTATGATATTAGGGGTGTGGTTCCAAGAGATTTGGATGAAAAAGGAATGGAGCAGATTGGCCGCGCTTTTGCTAAGGCAGTAAAACCTAAAAAAGTAGTGGTTGGGCGGGATGTAAGGCTTACGGGACCGGCGCTAAAGAAAAGCTTAATCCAGGGCCTAACAAAAGCCGGTGTCGACGTAATAGATATTGGTACAGTTTCTACCGATTCATTTTATTTTGCGTCTGGTTTTAAGAAATTACCGGGTTTAATGGTAACTGCTTCTCATAATCCTCCAGAATATAACGGGGTTAAGATGGTCCGGGTTGTCCCAGATGTTGTAGGGAGTGAAGAAATTCAAAAAGCACTAGAAGAAGGGTTGCCGCCAGACGCCGATAAACCTGGTTCTGTTCGCGAAGAAGACCTTACCGATGCTTTTATCTCCAGGGTGTTAGAAATAATTCCAGCAGAAAAAATCAAACCCATAAAAGTAGTTGTTGATACAAGCAATGGCTCCCAAGGCAAGTACTGGGAAATTTTAGCAAAGAAGCTGCCTATAAAAATGATCCCACAATTTTTTGAGGCTGACGGTAATTTCCCAAACCACGACAACGACATTATTCAACCGGATGCACAAAAACCTCTTCGTGACCGTGTAATAGCAGAAAAAGCAGACATCGGTTTAATATTCGATCCGGATGGGGATCGCTGTCTTGCGGTGGATGACAGAGGTGTGACTGTACCCGGAGATTATCTTACTGCGCTTTTGGCGGAAACAATGCTTAAAAATGCTCCCGGCAGTGCAATTGTTTACGACATCCGAGCTAGCGATTGTGTGAACGACATGGTAAAGCAAGCAGGCGGCCGCCCGGTTGTGTGGAAGATTGGACATGCTTTTATAAAGCCCAAAATGCAAGAGGAAGATGCTATTTTTGGCGGTGAAGTATCCGGCCATTTTTATTTTAAAGATTTTTGGTTTGTAGATTCTGGGCTGGTGACAGGCTTAGCACTTCTGGAATATGTAAGTTCTTTGGGCGCGCCCTTGAGCACAAAAATTAAAGAGTTAGAAAGCAAATATTTCCTAAGTGGAGAAATTAATTCTATTGTTGATGACCATGAAACTGTACTGAAACAAATCAAAGAAAAGTATTCCGATGGTGAGCTGAATGAACTTGATGGTGTGGCCATTCGCTATCCGGATTGGCGGTTTGTTGTGCGAACCGGCGCAAATCCTCCGGGCATTCTTCGACTTACCTTAGAAGCCAAAAACAAAGAACTAATGGAACAAAAACGTGACGAAGTTTTAGCGCTTATCCGCGCCTAAGGTTTGTTGCCAGCGCCAAGCATCTTTTAGCGCATCTGCTAAATTTTTTTCCGCTTTCCAACCTAACTCTTTTTGGGCCTTATCTACTGCCGCATAGGAGGCTGTAATGTCGCCAGGCCTTCTTGCGCCAATTTTATAAGGCACTTTTTGTCCTGTAACTTTTTCGAACGTATTTATTACTTCCAGTACGCTACTGCCTTTTCCGGTACCAATATTAAATACATTATAAAAAGCCGCGTTTTGTTTATCTAAAAATTCCAATGCTTTTACATGCGCCTTTGCTAAATCGACTACATGAATATAGTCGCGTATGCAAGTTCCGTCAGGTGTTGGATAGTCATTGCCAAACACTGTAAGTTCCCCGCGCCAGCCAGCCACGGTCTGAGTTATGAACGGCACTAAGATAGAGGGCGTTCCTTTAGGGAGTTCGCCGATTAATGCTGATGGGTGTGCGCCTATAGGGTTAAAATATCGCAGCGATAAGCTTTTTAAATTTTTACTCGCCGCCGTTGTGTCGCGGATAATAGTCTCGTCCATTTGCTTGGTGGCTCCGTACGGCGATGCCGCTGGTTGCACGGGTGATTGTTCAGTGAGCGGCAATTTATCTGTTTCGCCATACACAGTGCATGAAGATGAAAAAACCAGGTTGGGGATTTTATTTTTTTCTAAAATTTCGAGCAGCTTAACTAAACCGGAGACGTTATTATTAAAATATTTTAAGGGGTTTTCTACTGATTCACCCACGGCTTTATGGGCCGCAAAATGGATCACTCCCTCTATTTTTTCGACTTGCAAAACTTTATTTAATTTTTCTTCGTCCTGATAATCCTGCTCATAGTACGTAATGTCTCTGCCTGTTAACTTTTTTAACCGCTCGATTACTGATTTTTCTGAATTATTAAAATTGTCTATAATTACCGGCTTATAGCCAGCCTTAATTAATTCAACAACCGTATGGCTGCCAATATAACCCGCTCCGCCCGTGACTAAAACATTTTTCATACCTTAATTATAAGAGCACACTATATAAAAGCCATATTTTTATTCGACAGTGACGGATTTAGCTAGGTTGCGTGGGCGGTCGACGTTTTTATCTAGCTTAATTGCTGCGTAGTAAGAAAATAGCTGCATTACAATTGCCACTAAAATTGGTTGGGTTTGCTCCATAGTTTTTGGAATATAAATTACGTCGTCTACTAATTTTTTAATATGTTTATTGCCCTCAGTAGCAATGGCTATCACTGGTCCTTTTCGTGCTTTTATCTCTTCAATATTGGAATATGTTTTTTCTAGCAGCGGTCCGTCGGTTGCAATAGCAAGGGTTGCGAACTTGCCGTCTATCATAGCTAACGGGCCATGCTTCATTTCTCCTGCGGCGTAGCCTTCGGCATGAATGTAGGATATTTCCTTTAGCTTAAGCGCTCCCTCAAGCGCGCAAGGATATGCATAACCGCGGCCAATGTATAGGAAATCACGGTAACTACTGTATTTTTCGGCAATGGATTTTATATTATCTGCCTGCGATAAAGTTTTTTCTGCTTTTTGCGGCAATATTTCTAATTCGTCCAGCAAAGGTTTAAAAAGCTTTGAGCGGCTGCTTAAATGCAGAGCAATTAAAGTAAGTACGCTAACTTGGGCAATGAATGCTTTGGTAGATGCAACGGCTCTTTCTGGGCCCGCGTGGCAATAAACTCCGGCGTCTGTCATCCTGGCAATTGTAGAACCAACTGAGTTGACTACACCAAGTCTAAGCACGCCGTAATCTTCTACTTTTTTAAGAGCGGCTATCGTGTCGGCAGTTTCGCCGGACTGCGATATTGCAATCACTGCAGTGCTTCTGGAGAACGGTTCGTTGCGATACTTAAATTCAGAAGCCAGCTGCACCTCTACTGGAATACCGGCAATTTCCTCTATTAGATATTCTCCAACCATTCCGGCATAAAAAGATGTGCCGCACGCCACGATAACAACGCGGTCAATATATTTAAATTGCTGCTCCACGCTTTCTAGCCCACCAAGTTTTACCGTGTAACTTTCCGGCTTAATACGTCCTAAAGTGGCGGAGCGAATAGTTTGAGGCGCCTCGTATATTTCCTTGAGCATAAAATTAGGGAAGTCGCCAAGCTGCGCTTCTTCTAGATCAAAGTTTAATTTCTCAGCACTTCTATTTACCGCAATTGAGTGTTTAAAGTTTTTAATTTTGTAACCGCTTTTACCAACAACGACCATTTCGTAATCGTCTATGTAAACAACTTCTTTTGTGTGCTCCATTATTGCAGAAGGGTCGGAAGCTAAAATAAATTCGTCTTTACCAACACCTAAAATTAAAGGGCTAGATAACCTTGCCGCAAAAATACTATCTGCTTCATAGCTAGTTACCGCGGTTATGGCATAGGCGCCGTCTAGTTCTAATAAAGTAGCCTCAAAAGCTTTTTTAAAGTTTTTGGATTTTTTGTAGTGGTAGTCTATGAGGTGCGGAATAACTTCTGTGTCGGTTTGGGTAATAAAATTGTAGCCAAGTTTTTCCAGTTTTGTCCTTATTTCAACGTGGTTTTCTACAATTCCGTTGTGTACGACAAAAATTGTCTGGTCTTCATTATAGTGCGGGTGAGCGTTTTGGCTAGTGGGCAATCCATGCGAAGCCCAGCGTGTATGGCCAATGGCTAAGCTCGAATTTGTTTTTGATTGTTTTTTTAAGGCTAATTCCAAGCCTTTTACGCGGCCGGCCTGTTTTACTGCTTCAATTTTGTCTTTATTAAGATATGCTACGCCGGCAGAATCGTAACCACGGTATTCTAAAGCTTCGAGTCCGGACAAAACTGATGATATTGCATTTTTCTCTCCTAAATAACCGACTATTCCGCACATAAGCTAGAAGCTCCATTCTATAACCTTTTAGTAAGGACGCTATTTAATTATAGGGCAAACAATGTAAGAAGTTATTTATCCACAGCTTGCCCACATATTTTCCACAGAAACTGCTAAGTTAGTTGTAAAATTTTTTGAAGTAAGTTGGTAGTGCTTGCAAGCATCGAGAGTGCAATTTATAAAAGGGACCAAGTGCATATTCTCTAAAAAGGAGGGTAATAAAGTTCGCTGTATTTTTTGTGCAGCTTGAGCTGCACTGCACCTATAAATTCCAAACCGTACATCTATAGTCTATTCACCAAGAAAGGAAGGTGAGAGATCTTGAGTCTCTCCAAGCAGCTTAGGCTGCTTTTTTGTTGCCTGTCCGTGCTCCTCGTGAGCATGGTTGTGCCGGGCATAGCTTCGGCTAGCATCACCAACACACGCGCAGATGGGTGGGGTACGAACGAGCTTTCCGGCTCGAGTTGGCTCGGAGGACAGGGCGTCAACATCTATTCGAACGGCTCGTCAGTGAGTGGTCCGTCGCCAGACACATACAACCACATCCCCAACAAGAACGGCACCTCAACGACAACTGGCATCGAGTGGCAATGCGTGGAACTAATTAACCGTCTGTACATCGCTCGTGGCTGGATCACGTCGACATGGTCTGGGGACGGCAACCAGCTCTACGCCAACGCACCTTCGAATCTCACAAAGGAAGCGAACGGTTCGATCACTTACCTGAATCCGGGTGATGTGATTGCTCTAGACGATGACGGAACTTATGGTAATGTCGGTCGCGTTGGCATTGTCAATTCGGTGTCCGGGACCACTGTCCAGATCGTTAATCAGAACACTACGGCCGTCTATAGTTCTGCCACATTCAATTCTGGCACAATCACTATGAATGGATGGGCGCACTACTCCGTTCAGGGCGTGATTCATGCGCCAGTAACTGGCGGAAGTAGTGGCTCGACGGATACTTTCATGGTGATCAATAGTGCCGGTGCGGCTTTCGCGAATAACCAATTCAATTCTGGTTTGGTACCTCAAACAGCTAACGGGGATGCTCTAAAAATCGCGGTAGGCGGCAATTACATGGGTCTAATCAGCTCCTGTGGGGCTGCCTGGGGCGCCTCGTCGCCGACATCAGGCTGGACACAGATGACCAGTTGTGGAGATGCCCGCGACATTGCCGTCGGATCTGCTGGCGTCTTCATGATCATCGATAGTTGCGGTGCTGCATGGACAAACAATGCAATCAGTATGAACGGTTGGTTGCAGCGTACAGCTTGCGGTGACACGACAGCTATTTCCGTCGGAGGAAAAAACATCGCGCTCATCAACGCGGCTGGAACAGCTTATGCATCCACGAGCTGGAACGGCTCGTGGTCTCAGGTGTCCAATGTTGGTGATGCTCACGCGATCGCGGTCAGCTCCGGCGGCATGCTGATGATGATCAACGGGTGCGGCGGAGCTTTCACGAACAACGCCTTCGTCAACGGCGGCTGGAATCAGAAGGCTGGCTGTGGAGATGCGCGTGCGATCGCTGCTGGCGGCCATAGGTTTGCGCTCATCAACTCCGCATGGACAGCCTTCGCGACCGACAACTATGCCGGTAACGGCGGCATGACTCAGATCTCTAACGATGGCGACGCACACCAGATCTCGGTAGGTGATACTGGCACGATCATGATGGTCACAGCTTGTGGCGCAGCTGCGGCTAACAACAACATCAGTGTGAACGGCTGGTATGCCCCGACCGTGTGCGGTGACGCCCTCGCGGTAGCGGGCTAGATGTAGGTGCAAGGTGGTCGGGTGAGGCTTGTGTTCGGATCTTCGGGTCCAGAACCTTGCCTCGCCCGACTGCCATAGAAATTTTTATTAATTTGATACATAATTATGCTTATGAGTAAAAATATTGCTTCACGCCAGGGTTACTCAGTTTTTCGAAGATGGCAAACTTGGGTTCGGCATATAATTTTCCCTGATCGGTCAGATTATCAAAATGGATTTAGTGTTGTTGAAGGATTATTAATTTTTATAATCGTTGCAATACTAGGTGTTACTGGCTGGTATGTTTATAGCTCAAACAAGAAAACTAATAACTTGCTTAATAGTGCCGATAAAACAAGTGCCTCAACAAAATCACCAACCATAGCCTCTAAATCTAGCCCCACAACGGCAGCGCTTAAAGAATATAAAAATAATGACTTTAAGTTTAGTTTTCAATACCCTTCCAGCTGGAACTTAACGGAAGATATAAGCGATCAGGGAAGAGGTAGGGAAGGACAGGTTTATGTCACTTCTCCCAATGGGACAAATGTGCACTTTGATCCAAATTTTGGTGGCAAAGGAGGTGATTGTGCCGATGATCAGGCAAATGACCAACGAACTACTAGGACGTGTGAGACGCGCGTGATTCTATCTGTAGAAAAACTAGATTCAAGCACTGCGGATAATCCAGTGTATTTTTACAAAGCAAGTTTTACCGACCCAACTAGGGATGGCGGTAAAACAAAATTCTTTATCTTTATAGGTAATGGTAAATATGCTCCAACCACAACAGGATCTACGCTGGGAATTCTACTCGGTGGTTATGATGCAATAGAAGCTCCGGTAGGAGGTATTACAATTTCTGTAGAGGGCAAGGATGATAATAAAAATAGTTCCCCAGACTTCTTTAATACGCAAGAGGTTAAAGAAGCCACACCTGTCCTAAAATCTTTCAAATTACTATAGCTTATCTATAAAAGCATGCATATTTTTAGCAAAGGCTTTTTCAGAGAACTTTGATGTTGATTTGGTGATTTCTTCTTGTTTAAACTTTGAGGGGTCGAATTTTTTTAGGGCTTCGCATAATGATTCTACAGTTTGTTCTTTGAAGAATAGGCCGGTTTTATTTTCTTTTACATAGTCTAGGGCGCCGCCTGCTCGGCATGCAATTACGGGCGTACCGGCCGCCATGGCTTCTACTGCTACAATTCCAAAATCGTCTACGCCGGGAAAAATAAAGGCTTCGGCTTTTTGAAAATAGCGCGGCATGTCCTGATCTTTAATGTTTGTTAAAAACGTAACGCGCGGGCCGGCCATATTTACGAGCTTATCGTGCTCCGGTCCATTGCCGATTACGGTTAGCGGCACACCTAATTTATTGCAGGCCTCAACCGCAAGGTCAAAACGTTTATAGGGTGTTTGGCGGCCTGCGATTAAAAACCCGTTTCTGATAGTTTTTTGCTTTGTTTTAAAACGCTCAATATTTACTGGCGGATAAATAACAGTCGCATCACGGTTGTAATACTTTTTAATGTCATCCTTTGTATGGTTGGAATTGGCAATAAAATAATTTGGCCGCTGGGCCGCCTCATAATCCCATTTGCGCATTTTTCCGACAAGCGTGCGTAAGCTTAAACGGGCCAGGGGGTTTAACATGCCAAAACCAGGATTTTTTATGTACTCAAAGTAGCGGCTCCAATAATAATGTGTTGGTGCATGGCAATAAGTTACATGAACTGTGTTTGGTCCGGTTTTTACAGCTTTTGCTTCTGCGCCGCTGGACGAAATTACTAAGTCGTAATCGGAAAGATCTAGCTTACTAAATGCTTTGGCGCGCAATACTGGCAATAATTTTTTTGAGGATTTTGGCAAACGCTGCAGCGGCAATGTGCGCATATCCGCATCGGCAAACCATTTGTCGCCGTACCAAATTTTAGGATCTTTGTTGTACTGCGAAGTATAAATGGGCGCATCCGGAAACATTTTGTGGAGCTCTAAAACTACGCGTTCCGCACCGCCAGTTCCTGTTAGCCAATCACACACCAAAGCCACCTTTAGGTGCTTTGGATTTATCATTTTTCGTTTACCATTTGTTAAATTATTTTTCATTTGTCATTTTTCATTGTGCTGATGATTTTCTGAAGAATCAAGTTTAATTCCAAAGCCTCTTGCTGTAATTGAGACAAATCCTCTTCCGGGAGTAGCCTAGCTAAGAGTCTTAGCCAATAGCGAGTTTCTGCAGCTTCTTTTTTTGCAATGTATATCTTATTTTTAAAATCCGACTTTGAACTCGCATTATTGGCTTCGGCATAATTAGCGCCAATGCTTGTAGCAGATCTAATTAGTTGGTCAATTAGAGGTCTGAGCTTAGCGTCTTGGCTGTATTTGCCACAAGTTTCAATAACCCCAACGCTAAAATCGATCATTCTCTGCTCAAGTTGCTGCAGCTTTGTCTGATAAATGGTCATTGGTAAATAATTGTGAATTGTAAAATGGGAAATGTAAATTGCTAGTCCTTCGGACTATTCGGCGCCTCTAAGCACCACCCTGATTGTTTTAAATAAAATTACTATATCCAGCCAAAAGCTCCAGTTCTGCACATAGTACATGTCGAGTTTTCTGCGCTCATTAAAGCTGATATTGCGCCTGCCAGAAATTTGCGCTAAGCCCGTAAGGCCGGATTTAACACTTAAAATTGCATGGCGCTTTTCGAACAAGCTTAGTTCTTCTGGGATTAAGGCTCGTGGACCAACCAAACTGAGATCTCCCTTTATTACATTGAAAAGTTGTGGAATCTCGTCGAGACTGGTTTTTCTTAAAAATTTACCAAGCGGCGTGATCCTAGGATCTTTAGAGATGAAGTCGCCATTTGCGCGGTATTCTTTGGCGAGTTCTGGCTTGCCCACCATAGTAAAAGCTTCTTCAGGTGTTGTGCCATCATACTTTTTATACTGGCTTCTGAATTTAAAAACGCGGAACTTTTGGTCAAAGCGCGTGAGGCGAGTCTGGCGGAAAAATATGCTACCACTTCCGCTAAGAATTTCTGCAATGGCGACTAGAAGAATTATTGGAGAAGTTATGACTAATAATAACGAACCAAGGATTAAGTCAAATGCCCGCTTTACTATGCGGCCCCAGCCAACCAAAGCAGTTTGATGGACTGTGACAACCGGCAGGGATTGCTTGAATAATTCCACTTCCAAATTGCCCACGAACATTTCGCTGTTGCCAGGGATAAAACGGAAGGCAATGTGGTGTTGCTGCGCAAAGTCCACAAGATCATTATTTAGGTTTTGGTCAGCATAAAGTTCTGTCTGAACAATACTATGAATATTTTTGACTCTGAGGCTGGCGAGAGCCTCTTCCATGGTTTTGAATATTTTTAAATGCGGGTAGCGCTTGGCAGCGTGTTCTTTATCCGTAACTACGCCCAAAATCTTGTAGCCGCTAGTACGCCGATCCTGCAAAATATCTATAAGCTCAAAAGACATCGGCGTGTTGCCAACCAAAAGCACATTAGTAATGCCGATATCGTAGCTAAACATTAAGCTGCGGGTTGCGCGCGCTAAATTTCTAATCATAAGAAGAAATAAAAAGGCAAAGATAAATCCGTAAACTGGGACTAATTTAGCCGGGAAAACCGGTTTGTTAGAAAAATACGCCAATCCGGTAACAAAAAGTAGGCCCAAGAAAGAACCAATCAATAGTTTGCCCGCTTCTACAAAGCGTTTTTCGTAAATAGAACTGTTATAAAGGCCCATTAAGGCGAAGATTAAAATCCAAAAGGGAAGCACAAGCAGAAAAATCTCAAGGTAAGTGACTGCGTGAACATGTTCGCTGATTGGCTTGTGGCTAATAGAAACGCGCAAAATGTAAGCACCGGCAAAAGCGGCCACTAGCGCCAAGAAGTCCCCCACCACCAATGCCAAGCTATATGTTAGCGAAGCGTTATTCTTCACGCTATTCCTCCATAGCTTGGCACAATTATCAATTTACAATTATCAATTAAGCAGCCTCGAACCAGGTTTGCTATTTCTTTTAAGGATTGCAAACTTGGTCTTGGCAAGTAATTCTCCTTAATCAGTCGAATTCTCAATGATTTATCATTTAACATTTGCCGCTTTAGTCCGAAAGCAGTTCGTTTAGTAAATGAAAAATGTAAATTTAATGGTAAATGGTAAATGAAAAATGGTAAATATCCAAGGTATCTCATCTATACTAAATTGTAGCATTACTTGTCCCGTCAGAATCCTACTTTGAGGGCACGCAAAATGCACACTTTAAGAAATAAACCGTAAAAGCAAAGGATTCTGTCTGGGATGAACCTGACAATAAATAAAGTTGTAAACACGCTGGCTTGGATAATCTTGATAATCCTTGCGCTTTTGCCGTTCCATGCCTTTTTAACAGTTTGGCTTTCAAGCCTTGCCGGCCACTATACTCCGCTGCGCCTATGGAAGGAATTTTTACTGGGTGTGCTTTTTATAGGAGTCGTGTATCTGTTATTTAAAGACAAAAACCTCCTAAAAGAATTTACATCTTCGCTTTTGATGCGCTTGGTATTAATTTACTGCGCAATTTCTGTGGTTTGGGGGTTTGCAGCATATGTCTTGCACAAAGTTACATTGAAAGCTTTGGGATATGGCTTGATAGTTAACCTGAGATTCTTAATTTTCTTTATGGCGGTTTGGGTTATTGCGGCAAAAACTCCAGCTTTGCGAGCATTATGGCTTAAAATTTTGCTTATCCCTGCAGCCTTAGTGGTTTTTATAGGGTTGCTGCAGCGTTTAGTTTTGCCGTATGATTTTTTAAAACATTTTGGCTACAATTCCAACACAATTTATCCTTACGAAACTATCAATCACAATGTTAACTACCCGCGTGTAATCTCAACTTTGCGCGGCGCTAACCCCTTGGGCGCCTACATGGTTCTTGTTTTGAGCGCTATTTACGCGGTGCTAATAAAATCTAAACAAAGGCGCCTGCAGCTTAGTATTTTTGCAGCTGCCAGTATTTTGGTTTTAATTTTTAGCTATTCGCGCTCTGCCTGGATTGGCGCGCTGCTAAGCGTTGCCTCTTTGGTACTAATAAGTTTGGGCAGGAATAAGGCTCAGAAACTGCTGCTGCCTGTCCTTGGCATGGCTCTTTTAGTATGCGTTTTAGTTAGTATATTCTTGCACCATAACTCAACTTTTGAAAATATATTTTTCCATACACAAAAAAATTCTGCTATTAAGACTACCTCTGATCAGGGGCACCTTAGCGCATTTAAAGATGGCGTGCGCGACGTCGTGCACGAACCGCTTGGCCGCGGCGTAGGCACCGCCGGTCCGGCATCTGTTTATAACAATAATAAAGTGCGCGTTCCCGAAAATTATTATCTGCAAATAGCGCAAGAAATCGGCTGGGCGGGAATGATTTTATTTATCATTATTAATTATTTAGTTGCGTGCGAGCTCTGGGTTAGAAGAAAAGACATGTTGGCGCAAGTTTTGTTGGCAAGTTTGGTCGGGATAACCTTCACTAATCTTTTGTCACACGCTTGGACAGATGACACTTTAGCTTACCTCTGGTGGGGCTTAGCCGGCCTGGCAACCGCACCGCATTACCCCGCTGGCAAGCGGAGCTCGCCGCGCCGGTAACGCTCTTGGCGCATTGCTGCATTGCCAGCTCCGGTACTCCCTCCCTGTATGTTAAATACAGCTCGGTCCGCTCCTCGCTAGCGCCTTGCACTGCACTCAAGTGCGATTGCCAGGACATCTATCTAGAACTATACTATCTGGTAGGCAAAAAGCTCATGGCAAAAAAATCAAAGCAAAATCGTAAACTGGTTGTTCAATTTATTCAATACATGGTTAGCGGCGGCGTGTATTTTTGGGTTGGCTATGCGATCCTTAATTACCTTTATTACGCGGCGCGTTGGAGCCTCTGGTGGGCGACAATCGTGAGCAATGTTGTCGGCTGGTCGGTTAACTTTGTTCTGCAGCGCTATTGGGCGTTTAACAATAAGTCGCTTAAGAGCCATCAGACAGAAGTTACAACCAAATATGTTTTTATAAC
>Ga0070679_100000332_pt1 | contig 40130 bp, 45 predicted proteins | sample KBSC63BmetaG_FD_65652 | JGI IMG/M metagenome (GOLD analysis project Ga0070679, IMG submission 65652) | Corn rhizosphere microbial communities from Kellogg Biological Station, Michigan, USA - KBS C6-3B metaG | ecosystem: Host-associated > Plants > Roots > Rhizosphere | place: USA: Michigan... | reverse complement strand
TCTTATGTTATAATTTATATATCCTTTTGTTGGCAAAACCACGAGGAAGTACAAGGAGGAATGGTGCCCGACACCGTCACTCAGCCGCGAATCGAGATCAACCTCCAGGAGGTCATCGCGCTCCTGCAGGGCCTGCCCAGGCAGACCAGCCGTGGGATCATGCATGACATTGTGGAGTACTACCACAGCAGACAGGTCATCGACTACAACGTCACGCTTCCGGAAGACGAAACGTTCTTCTGGATGCCGAGGGCGATGACTCTTGACGACGCCATGCTGCTCGTCATCATGAACCGCCTCGGCAAGGTCGTCGGCCCGGAGTACTTCGTGCTCGAGCCGATCGACATGACCAAGCTCTGGCCGGAGATGCGCGAGCGCGCGTTCGAGCAGATCGAGTGGACGCCTGGCTGGTACGAGGAGAACCAGCGGTCCCGTGAGCGGCTCGCCAAAGAGCAAATCCGCGAGCGCGGCGTCCAATACTAGGCCGCCGGCCTCCTTTCAACAAAGCCGCCCCTCCCCCGCAGGGGAGTGGGCGGCTCGTCATTTTATAAACAAATTGCATCTCTGTGTCTAAGTCCGGCCATAAGGAGCCAACCCGAGTAGATGTTGTTAAAAACAGGCGCCCTTGGGTGCGAGGACTGTCTGAAGCTAAATAAATAGCTGGGAGCTATTTATTTAGCAAGTCCCGCAGCAAGCCTGTTTTTAATCAACAGATACTTCGAGTTGGTGACGCGGCCGGTGGTTTTTGCTACTTTTGGCCATCCAAAAGTAGAGAATGTTTGCTACTTTACAAAGTAGGACTAGTCAACCCTAGCGTCTTGGTTGAGCAAGCGTTGGCGCATTTGTGCGAAGCGGCGCTGCTGTTCTAGGGCGATTTCTTCCGGAGATTTTTCCTGCGTAGTTCCGTTTCCATTGTCATTACCATTTGCCTTATGGGCATCGTTATTGGTCTTTTCTGAACGGCTGCCGATTATGTTAACGACTGGAATGACAATCGGGCTACGCTGGGTTTGCTCGTACAAAAAGTGCGTTACATAGTCGCGAAGCTCGGCCTTGAAGCGGTCTAGGTCTACGCGCTTAAAGCGTTGGGTTACAGCGCGGCGCAGTTCTGCCCTAAAGGCGTTCATTAGTTCTTCGTTGTCTTTCATGTAGATAAAGCCGCGGCTGATGATGTCCGGGCTGGTTAGCAAACTACCAGTCTTTTTGTCGATTGTTAAGACTACTGCAACTAAGCCTTCTTCGGCCAGCAGCACACGGTCTTTAACAACTATATTGCTTACAATCGCACCGGTTTGGTCAACCAAAATTGTGCCATGCGGCACTTGCCCTTCAACCGCGATCTTGTCTTTGGCAATAGTTATGATGTCGCCATTTTCGACGTTTACACAATTCTTGCGCGGTACGCCGGCCTGGACCGCCAAATCGATATGACGTTTTTTAGAGCGGTACGGGCCCCAAATCGGCATAAAGAATTGCGGCCGAGCTATCTCAATTAGCTCCTGGTATTCGTCCATGCTGGAGTGGCCGGAAACGTGCAGCGGCCCAACGTGGTCAATATCATGGTTGCGGTGCTCAAATACATGCACGCCTTTACGCATTAAATCGTCTACCATATCTCCAATCAGTGCGTCGTTGCCAGTCTCTGGGATTGGCGTGCTGGATAAAATTACCGTGTCTTGTTCTTTTAGGCTTACATGCTTGTGGTCGCCCATACTCATGCGCACAAGCGCGGAGTTAGGCTCGCCTTGCGAACCCGTACAAACAATTACAACTTGATCGTCTTTTACAGTTGCAGCTTGGGCAATCGGAATGAATGTCCCTTTTGGAATCTTCATAAAGCCGTTTCTAACGGCCATATCAAGCGTACTAACCATACTGCGGCCATCCATGGCAACTTTTCTACCGTGGTGGACTGCGGCGTTCACGATCATCTGTACGCGGTTCATGTTTGTAGAGAAAAGTCCGACAAAAATGCGTCCCGGAGCCTTGTCCATAATGTCTATGAAACTTTTCTCAATTTCGGATTCAGATGGCGTACGGCCTGGTCGTTCTGTGGATGTAGACTCGCTCATTAGTAGCAAGACACCTTCTTTGGCCAGTTCCTTAACGCGGTCCATGTCGGTGCGTTCGTGGTCGAGCGGGTTGGGGTCTAGGCGGAAGTCGCCGGTATTTAGGATTCGTCCTGCTGGCGTATCAACCACAATCATGGTGCTACCCGGAATGGAGTGCGTTACGCGGATAAGTTCAATGTAAAACTCGCCTACCTTCAAACGCTCGTGCGTCGTTTCGTTCATCTCAACTGTTTTAAGCTCAAAGCCGTCCGGCATTGGCAAGCCGAAATTTTCGAAAATTTCTTCGACACGGCCAATAGTAAATCGGCTGCCGTAAACCGGCACGCCCGGATATTTAGGCAAAATGTGCGGCAAGCCGCCAATGTGGTCTAAGTGGCCGTGGCTAATTACAAAACCGCGGATTTTGGATTTAATTTGGTCTAAGTAAGTTGTGTCTGCAATACCATAGTTTATGCCCGGCAAATCAACGCCAAGGTCGTTGCCGCAGTCAATTACAATGGCGTCGTTGCCGTATTCGATAACGGCAGTGTTTTTAGAGCCGCCGCCGTCCATACCGCCAAGGCCGATAATCTTTAGCTTTGGAGTGTCGTCAATTTGGTTGGCTCGGCGCTTAGGCGTAGGCGCAACAATGTCCATCTGTTTGGACGAGGCGTCCTGGTATTGGTTTGCAATGCGGTTGGCATCTTGCACGGCTTGTTTTTGCGCGCGCATAGCTGCACCGCGTGATACGCTGCGGCCATTACCGTTTCCATTGCCATTATTACCACTGCGCCTCTGCGGCCTCTGGTTATTTGGCTTTGGCCTTCCTTTGGGATTGTTATTTTTTTCTGGATTCATTTAATTTTTCCTTTCGAACTTTTATTGATCATTAAATTTTAATTACTTAATTTTTTGAAGCGTTAACGGAATTTTGGCAAAATCATCAATCAATGTTTGGCGCATCCCGCCGTTGTAAAGCGCCGCTGCCGGGTGAAAAAGCGGCATATACACCTGGCCGTGGTAGCGCTTAGGCTGGCCGTGGCACTGGCTAATCTTTAAACTGTCCGGCAAAAGCACCTCCATGCTATGCCTTCCCAGCGTCACAATTAGCTTTGGCTCGATAACCTCTATTTGCTTTTGAAGATAGGGCAAAAATGCGGCTTTTTCTTCTGGCAGCGGATCGCGGTTATTTGGCGGCCGGTATTTAACAATGTTAGTGATGTAAATATCGGACCTAACCAATCCAATGCCCTCGAGCATTTCGTTTAAAAACTTGCCCGCGGCGCCTACAAAAGGCAGCCCTTGCTCGTCTTCGTTTTTACCGGGCGCTTCGCCGATAAAAACAATATCAGCGTCTGCGTTGCCGTCCCCCATTACTAGGTTCTTGGCCGACTTGGCCAAATCTGGGCAGATATTCTGTTTTAAAATATCTGCTTTAATTTGATCGAGTCTTTTTTGCTTATCTTCGCTTTCGGTCATTTTTAGGGGTTTTGAAGATACCAACGAAATTCTGGATTGCTCCTGCGAACAAAATTACGGTCACTGCATATTCCAACAAACTGCCGCTGTTTATGGCCAGTGATACAAACAAATAGGCAAGCAGAAGTTCAACAAGTCCAAAAGTTAAATGTCCGAGTTTAGTCTTGTGCCAGTTGTCTATTGCTTGCAAATCCATACCTATTTTTTGTTCAGCTCTCTTACCGCCGCCTTCATGGAAAGTTGTAGTCTGCCGCGGTCGTCTATAGCTACTAGTTTAACAGTAACATGGTCGCCTTCGCTAACTACATCTGACGGTTTGTTAACTCGCTCTTCTTTGAGTTCAGAAACATGCACCAGGCCTTCTTTGCCCGGCATAATTTCTACGAACGCGCCGAATTCCAGCACTGATACAACGCGGCAATCCTCGTATATCTTACCTACCTCAGGTTCGGCAGTCAGCGTACGTATATATTTGATTGCTGCTTCAATGCTCTTTTGGTCTGGGCTGGCAATCATTACCGTGCCGTCGTCTTTAATATCAATTTCAGCGCCAGTCTCGGCTATAATCTTATTGATCGTTTCGCCGCCCTTACCTATAACTTCGCGGATTTTCTCCGGGTTAATCTGGATTGCCTCTACTCTTGGAGCGTATGGGCTCATTTCCTTGCGAGGTTCAGGTAGAGTGGTTAGCATGTGTTTCAATATTTCTGCGCGGCCATCTTTGCCCTGCATCAATGCATCCTTAAGCACACTAACCTTAAGGCCATGGACTTTCATATCCATCTGAAGAGCTGTTATGCCCTTTTCAGTTCCTGTAACCTTAAAGTCCATATCGCCGGCAAAGTCTTCTGCGTCGGCAATGTCGCTTAAAACGTAATGTTTAGCGCCGTCTACCATTAGGCCCATAGCAATGCCGCTAACCGGCGCTTTTAGCGGCACGCCGGCGTCCATTAACGCCAAACAGCTGGAACAAGTCGCTGCCATAGATGTGCTGCCGTTTTGGCTCATAATTTCTGTAACGGAGCGCATTGCGTACGGGAAGTTAGCTTCATCCGGCAAAACAGCCGTCAAAGCGCGTTCCGCAAGGTATCCATGGCCGATTTCACGGCGTCCAGGGGAGCCCAGGCGGCGCACCTCACCAACTGTGTATCCAGGAGCGTTGTAGTGGTGCATGTAGCGGCGTTCGCCCTCGGTTTCCATGGTGTCTACCATCTGGGAATAACTTAGGGGTGCTAAAGTAACAATATTCATTCCCTGGGTCATACCGCGCGTAAACAAACTAGAGCCGTGCGCCCTTGGAAGCAAGCCTACTTCGCTGGAAAGCGGGCGAATTTCGGTCAATTTACGACCGTCTGGACGGATATTATCTTTAACGATGCCCTCTCGTACATCTTTGTGAAGCGCCATAGTAAAGGCCTCGTCGTACTCATCTTTTAGTGTGTCAAATTCCTCACCCATCTCTTTGGCAAAATGCTCGTACATTTGCTCCTTAAGGCTAGCAACTAAGTCGTTGCGTTCCGGATAAGGTGCGCGCAGCCCTGCGCCTAGTTTGCCAGCAACCCAAGTATCGACTCTTTTTTGGACGTCTTGGTCCGGCAGCACTAATTCATACTCTTGTTTGGTTGGCTTCATTTTCTTAACCAACTCTTCTTGCAAAGCAATTGCTGGCTGGATTGCCTTGTGGGCAAACTCCATAGCCTCGACAACTTTTTCTTCCGGAACTTCCGTTGCACCAGCTTCCACCATCATAATGCCTTCTTTTGTGCCGGCAACAACCAGGTCAAGTTCGCTATCTTTCATCTGTTCTGGCGTAGCAAAAGCGGTAAGCTTGCCGTCTACAATTCCTACACGCAGGCCAGCAATAGGGCCATCAAAAGGCGCGCCGGTGAGCATAAATGCGGCAGACATGGCAATCATCGCCACGGCATCGGGCCGGAAGCTAGGGTCCATAGAAAGAACAGTTGCGACACCTTGTACTTCGTGGCGGTAGCCCTTTGGCCATAGCGGGCGGATTGGGCGGTCAATTAAGCGACCAATTAATATTGCGTCATCGGATGGCCGGCCTTCGCGCTTAATAAAGCGTGAGCCGCTAATCTTGCCGGCTGCATACATTTTTTCTTCATAATCAATGCTCAAGGGGAAATAATCCATTCCCTGTACTGTTTTTGAGCTCACCATAGCAGTACCCAAAATTACCGTATCGCCGTAGCGCACAATAACCGAGCTGGAGGTTCTAAAACCTACTCTATTAACTTCTAGCGATAATTTTTTACCACAAAAGTCGGTTTCTACTTTAATTATTTTTTTACCGTAAGGATTTATAGTTTCTGCCATTTACTTTTAAAATGGTCCTTTCTGACTTTTTCATGGGACAGGGTGCAAATATATGCCACTTGTGCCGTGTCCTTTGTTGGCTATATATCTGTAGCTCTGCCTATGAAAAAGAGTTTAGTTAATGTGCACAAGCTTATCTGCCTCTTTTGGCAGAGCGTAGTCTGGGCACTTTAGCGGCGGATGCCGAGTTTTTTGATTAGGGCCAAATATTCTTCACCGCTACCAGCAGCAATATATTTTAGGTGTCTTTTACGCTTTCCAACTAACTGAAGGAGGGCGCGGCGGGCAGCGTAATCATGCTTGTTCTTCTTCATGTGGGCAGTAAGCTCAGCAATGCGCTCAGTCATAATTCCTACCTGTACGGCAGGAGAGCCTGTATCGGTTTTGTGAGCCTGCAGGTCTTTTGTAACCTTGGCTTTTTTCTCACTCGTAATCATTCAGGGAGTAATTATAGCAAATTACCCCTCTGTTAGCAACCCTTGTTCAAGATAATCACACTAGTTCTGTGTTTTTACCTATAATTGGCACATCAGAACTAAGTGCTGCTTCTATTTTTAATAAGACCTCAGAATCGTCTCTTTCTACTCCTTCTTTAGGGTAGATTTTTATAGCATTCTTAATTCTTTGCACTTCCCATCGGGAATATCCGAATTCCGCCCCTATTACATCTACAACACTTTGCGATATTTCTTCTTCCCCGCTTTCGCTCCTTAAAATTAGATCATATGACTGATCCTCTTCGTCCCACTTCAGCTCATACCTTGATTTATAGAGTTCTAGATTCGTCGTATCTGTTTCTTCCGATTTGGTCATAGAAACTTCGACGTAGTTTGTCCCGTCTTCATTGGAAATTAACTTATAGGTTATTATACTTCCATCTTGGGTTTTAGTGGTTTGCGAGACTTCAATATTTTTTTCTCCGACTATATTTTCGGATGAATTTATAAGTGTGCTACTAGTAATTTTTCCACCGTGAACTCGGATGAGATCATTAAAATATTCTTGCGTTTCTGTAGCTGGCTTACCTGCATCCAGAATTTCAGAATATAATATTGTTTTGCTCACTTCTTCCTGTTGAAGCTGAGAAGGTGCGTACTCTTCATCTGGGCTTGTACCTTGCACCTCCACACCAGCAGCCACTTGTTCGTAATCTTCAAAAGCCCCTTCCTCAAGAACCGCATCGATTGCTTCACTGTAATTATTTATATCCTCTGTCTCAATACTCGATTCCTCACCAACCAGTTCTCCAATCGCGTTAATAGAATCAATTAGGTATGGCTCTACTTCCACTCCGCTTAGCGCTGAGTGGCCAAGTTTATTTTCTAATAGTGATGTTGGATGAGAATATTCAGAGTTATCGGCCCAGCTTTCAGGAAAATAATCGGGCACAATACTAGGGATATTACTTCCTACCCCGCTAAAACCTTCAGCTGCTCCATAATTAAAACTGGCCCCAGCGTCAAGGCCTGCGGCACCTATTCCACCTTCAAAGCCACCACTGCTAAAACTTTCGCCTGATGGAGCTGGGGAGCTAGTTAATGTCTCCATAATTCTATCTTTACTGTGGTTATATTTTGTATTTTTACTTTAATAACTAAATAATATCAAATTTTAGCTACTTTGTCAATAGGTTTAGCGTTTTCCACTCTATAATTTCCAATTTTTGTGCGGCGTAAGGCTGATAAATATGCCCCTACACCGAGTCTTTCCCCTATATCTTCTGCCAAAGAACGGATGTATGTTCCACTACTCACCTCTGTTACAATTTTTAGCTTTGGAAAGTCGTAATCTGTTAACTGTAAGCTGTAAATTTTTACTTTTCTGGGCTCCAGCTGAACTTCCTTGCCTTCTCTGGCCAGTTTATAAGCCCTTTGCCCGTCAACTTTTATGGCGCTAAATTTATGAGGAGTTTGCTCGATTTCGCCTGTAAATTCTTTTAAGGCCTCTTTGATTTCCTCTAATGTGGGCGCATTGTCTGATTTTTCTGTAATCTCTCCCTCAGGATCGCCGGTTGAGCTTATCTTCCCTAAAATAACTTCGGCTTCGTAAGTTTTATCCAGTCTACTAAACTCCTCTGCCCTTTTGGTGTAACTACCAACCATAAGTATTAAAAGACCGGTGGCAAAAGGATCCAACGTACCCGTATGACCCACCTTAATCTTCCGCACCGCCTTGCCCTGTTTCCCGGCAGAGCCGGAAATACCGGCAGGCTTTTGGCGCATTGCTGCGGTAGCTGCCTGCGAGTCGCGCTTCACCGTATCATTTATACGGCTCGCTCGATTCTCGTTGCTTTCTTGCACTGCATCCAAATGCGAAACATTAAGGCTGTCTGCTAATTGAGCTTGTCTTAAGATATTACGAACCTTGGCCACCACATCGTGCGAAGTCCAACCTGCAGGTTTATCAACTAACAAATATCCATCCATAAGACGTTATGTTCAATGAACAATGAGCAATTGTCAATGCTTGATCATTGAATCTTGGACATTGACCATTCTCCGTCTTCTACAAAGACGGAGGAGGCATGAATGGAGGCGGCCCCGGAGGCGGAGGTACGGCAGGAGGCGGCATGTTGTTTGGTGGCGGAGGAGCTACCGGTGGCGGCCCCGGAGGAGGCATAGGTAAATTCAAACTTGGCGTTGCATTATCGTATGCTGGCGGCTGTGTAGGAGGCTGGGCCACTACTTCAGCAGGCGGCTGATGCAGTTCCGGACCCATAGGCATAGCGCCTACATTTTGCTGTGGATGGCCCGCCGGGTCAAAGGGCGCTCCGCTAAAAGCATTTTCCACGGCTTGGCGCGCGCTTTCTTCGGTCAGATCTCCTGGAGCTGGAGCAGGTGTAGCTGCGGAAGCATTTGCAAGCATTTGATCAATTGGATTTTGCGAAGGCGGTGGCGGAGCCATTTGCCTTGCCTGAGAGTATGACTCCCCTCCCTGCGGATTTAAGGGAACATTATTAACAGGATCAACCAGCATGCTCGGTTCTGAACCAGGACCACCGCCGTTACTGGTATCTGCACTAAAAGAAGAGCTCATCCTTGGCGGTTGTCTAAGCGGGTCCAAAACTGCATGAGGCGAATCTGGGATAGGCGGCTGCATAGCGGCAGGCGGTGGAGACGGCAATGGACTAGGGGCAGCAGCTTGCGAGGAAATGTGCGGCTGCATATGCTCATCCAGCCTTATCGGTGGCAAGGGTTCTGGAGCCGGCAATGGAGGCAGATCACCCAAATCATCTAATTTTGGCGATGGTAGGGGCTGAGTGTCTGCCGCTGGAGCGGGCGGTGGAGGAGGTGGTGGCGGTGGTATTACAGGCTCTTGCTTTGGAATTGGTGGTGGCGGCGGTGGTAATGGGGGCGGAGCAATTGTTGCAACTGGCGGTTCCGGTGCGCTTGGCAATGGAGCAGGTTCTACTGGCCTTGCATCTTCTTTTTTGTCTTCTGCCTTTTCTTTCTTTAGAGGTTCTTCTTTGGCCGCGTCAGGTTTCTTTGTGCCCTCCTCTACCGTAAGTAAGTTGCCCTTGCTATCAATATGGATTTCGCTGGTATTGATTTCTACTTCGTCGCCGTCGCTTTTCTGGCCATCATGGCCCACATTTAATTCACCATCTTTTTTCTTTTCCGGTTCTGGCGGCTTTGGAGGCGGTACTGGTGCCTTTGGCTTTGGAGGCGGTGGTGGCGGGGCTGCTTTTGGTTTGGGCGGCTCGGGTTGCGGCTTCGGTTTTGGCGGAGGTGCGGCAGGAGGCGGTGGGGGCGGCGGAGGAGGTTGCAGCTTACTAATCACCAGTTGCTGGTTAGCACCGGCAGCCATCAGCTGCGCACTCATTGTCATAACTTTAGGAGAAGTCTTTTTATTACTAAAGCGCTCTGTCTCGGCAACAATCCCAGTCAAGAACGCCGTGGCGCTTTGATTGTCTATTAAATTTTGTCCAAATGCCTCAGACAGGCTTACGAGCATCTCGGCAAGGCTACTCGCAAACGGATCTTGCCAATTTATCTGGCCCAAATCCGGCGCCTTGCCCTCGCCTGCACTCAAAGCAATTACAGTAGCGTCATGCAAAATGCGTCCGTGCGCAGTGATTGCGCCGTCCAAATGCCCTCGGTCAGTAACACCAAGCGCAATGATTACTTCAACATTAAAATCGCCTTCGGAATACTGCAGGTCTTTTTCGCTCAGCTTGGTTTTGTACGGAGTAATAAAAATTCGCACCACATTATCGTCTATCTTGTAGCGCAGCTTGTCGGCTTTGGCCTTATCCAGCGAGATTATAAAGTCGCGTAAGCTATCGGTGTTTGTCTCTAGTGTTTTTTCTGGCTGCAAGAATTCAATAGTAGACGGGATTTTACCGGAAAAAACAGCAGTACCACCCTTGCCCATTTTGTTGAGCAAAAGCGTTAAGCCGATCGCCGAAGCGAGTTGGTCCACAGAAGGGTTAACGCTAACCGTGACTAAGATATTCTCAGCCTGTTTAACGCGCTCGACAATCTGTTGTTTTGCGGCTTGATCCATTAAATACTTATCCCTATTGACCACGAGTTACGCACTTGAGCACAAAATTGATGCGGCAGTGAGGAACGTAAGCGAGCCGTATATGTAATACGGTGAGAGCGTACCGGAGCTGACGAATCGATTTGGTGCCAAGAGTACACAGCAAGGCCGGGCTTTGCCCGGTTTGGGTGCGTGCGGTGCGTAAGTCGTGCCATGTTTTTATTTTAGAAGTTTTGTTAGTTTGTGTTTGTTAGATAAATAACTTCTTAAGATCAGATTAGCATAAGCGGTAATATTTATGCAATAGGCATGTACTTTGGTAAAGTACCACACATTCTGTTACTTTTGGTGTCAAAAGTAACCAAAATCACCGGACGAGATTCCAACTCGATAAGATCACTAGTCAAAAGCTACAACAGCCTGCGGGACGCAAGCGGTCTCGCTCTTGCTTACTCTTCAAGGAGTCGCTCGACACGTCCTCGGCTATTAGTTGTACTTTTGACGTGCTCTTTCGGGTTGTAATCTCATGCCCGAATCCAGAGTTGCAAATTGATTATTCTTTCGTCCTTTTGGACTCATCAGCGTAAACACACATTTACGGAGAATATTGGGGCGCTTTAGCGCCCCGTTGACCTACAAGAGGCCACATAAGAACTTCGCCTTCGGATACTTCACTTTACTGCAACCAATAGCACTTTTACTACTTTTTTACCTAGCTCTAATTAACTCCTACCCTTTACAGGTAGAGCGAGCCGTAGTAGCGACTCCAGAGGACGACAAAGCTATCGTCACGTCGCCGGTACATAACGACCTGTTCGTAAACATCGTAGGTGTAATCGCCCTCGTATGTTTCCTGTGGCGCACTCACTCCTGAGATAAAGAAGCGGTAGTTGCCGCTGCGCGAGGGGCCGTGCCTATCGACGCTCCAACACAAGAACTTGTCGGAGCAAAACTGCTGGTGTAGCCGGTCCTCAATCTGTTCCAGATCGAGACACATTGTGAAGCCTCCTCTTAGGAGTTGTTCCTCCTTAGCCCTTTCGAGCTTTGGACTGTATATATTTTACCATAAACATTATAAAAATGCAATCTTTGCCTATATCCTATTAACCCTTTGACAAAAGCGTTGCTAATCTGTATAGTAATAACCCATGCCAATTATTAAATCAGCTAAGAAGCGCGTAAAAGTATCCGAAAAGGCTACATTGCGCAATGTTAAGACAAAGCGCACATTACGTGTTGCTCTTAAAGAGTTTGCTGCAGCATTACAGAATGGCAAAGAAGCAGAGATTGTTAAAGCCGAACGCGCTGCATTAAGTGCTATCGACCAGGCTGCTAAAAAAGATGTAATCCACAAGAACAAAGCGGCCCGTAAAAAGGCGCAAGTAGCCGCCCAAGCCAAAGCCAAAGGTGTAAAACTCGCCAAAGCACCAGCTAAAAAAGCCACTGCTAAGCCCATAGCAAAGAAACCCGCGGCCAAAAAGCCAGCCGCTAAAACTGCAGCCAAGAAAGCTCCGGCTAAAAAGCCAGCCGCCAAGAAATAGTTACTTCCTAAAGAGTGGTGATATAAGTTTTTAAAGCCTCGTCCAAATCTAGCGACGAGGTTTTGCTTTTTAGGTCGATTTCGAATGCGAAGTTGACCATATTTTTAAATTTTTGCTCGTCTAGTTTGTGCGCCAAATTGGCCGCTTTGCTTACAGGATATGGATTCATGCCTAAATCTTTGGCAATTGTCGCGGTAGATTTGCCGTCGGCGTACTTTGTAACCGCCAAAAGCTGCAACTGCCAGGCAATCATCGCCAGAATTGCTTGCGGTTCTATTTTTAAAGCCCGTTGTTCTTCGTAAAGTTCTAGAGCCCTGCCCTTTCTGCCGGAAAAAGCGGCGTCTAAAAGATCAAAAACTTTGCTTTGCGGCAGCGAATCTGTGAGTTCATCGATTGCCGCACGAGTAATTTTTGGCTCGTAAGTCAGTAGCTTGTCGAGCTCGTTAGAAAGCAATGCCTGGCCTGTGCCAACACGATCTACCAAATAATTTGCGTCAGCTGCACTAAGCTCACCGCCTCGTTTTTTGGCTTCTTCAGCCAGCCACCGCGCCAAACCATGTGCATCCAGTTCATTAAATTCTTCCGCTAAAGTTTTGGATTTTAAAGTTTTAAAATATGCCGTTCTTTTATCGACAATAGATTCATACAAAATCAAGTCTGTATCTTCGCCTGCAGCCTCAAGTATTTGCTCGATTTTTTCCACGGCTTGCTTGTTTTGCGAAAGATCCCGCACCACAACCATTTTTTTGCTCGCCAAAAACGGCAGGTTTTGCAGCGCGTCGATAACTGCTGTAACATCAACATCTTGCGCATCGATTCGCTCTAAAGCTAAATCACCGTACTCTTTTACAAATTCGCCAATTAGCTCTTTAAGCCGCGCATGCAAAGCAAAGGAATTGTTCCCTACCAAACTAATCACCATAGTCCCAATATGATACCATTGGGTGGCTATGTCGAGTGATGCAATGGATAGTAATTCGGTTTTTCCTCTAAATTTTGTAATAACGCCTGGCGCATCTGCACCACGCAGGGCAACTAAAGGCGCCGCTGGCTTTGACTGTACTGCGCTAACGCGCGAATTTTTAACTTGCGTGAATGGCGAATTAGTTCCGGTAAAACCCCCGCAAACAAAACAATTCGACATAGTAAAATATTCAACTGGACTATCTTTTGAAATTCCGCAAGGTTATGTAATCCTAACTTTTGCCCGGTCCAGCATTGCTAAAATGCCGTTAATGTTAGCTAATTCTACTGGAGTAATAGATTCAGATTTTCGTGGCGAGATAACTTTCATGTTCAGGATTTTCAATCCTCAAAACATTGCAAACACTTCGTATCAAGTTGGCGATAGAATAGGCCAATTAGTGGTCTTGAAGTTGGGCGAATTAGCGCCTGTAGAAGTATCAGAATTAGCAAAATCAGCCCGCGGTTCCGGAATGTTTGGCTCTACAGGACAGCGTTAAGAAAGTTTTTGTTCTTTAGGGCAAATATGCGTGCCCCGGCCGGCCACGCGAATTTTTATAATTGTTTCCCCGCAGCGCGGACACGGCTGGCCCTGACGATGAAAGACATTAGCGAAGCTTAAATAACTTCCTTTTTTGCCTTCCGAATTAACATAATTACGGTCTGTGCTGCCGCCTTTTTCAATTGAGAGTTTTAACACAGTGCGGATATCAGCATGGAGCCCTACTAATTTTGTGCGCGGCACATCTGCCACTTTTGTAAGCGGGTGAATTTTTGCCATCCAGAGCGATTCATCGGCGTAAATATTGCCTATTCCTGCTAAAATTTTTTGGTCCAAAAGCACTGCTTTTATCGGGCTGTTTTTGCGCAGCATTAAGCGTTCTATAAATTTATCTGCAGTAAAATCGTCTTCTAAAGGTTCCGGTCCGACGGTTTTCATAAAGTCAATTTCTGGTACTTCCGAGCTTGGAATTAAGCGCATCCAGCCAAACTTGCGCTGGTCGTTAAAGAATAACTTTGAGCCGTCTTTAAAATCCAATATTACGCGAGTGGATTTGTCAGGCAAATCTCCCACAAGCGAATCATTCGGATGCCCTGCCCCAAAAACTTGCTCACCGCGAAAAACCAACTGTCCTGTCATGCGCAAATGAACAACCAAAGAGTATTCATTTTTTAGCTCAATTATTAAAACTTTAGCTCGGCGGCGCACCTTTATAATTTCTGCACCAATCAAAAACCGCGCAACATCAGCAGGCGCATTAGGAAAAGATTTTGGCCAATCATGCCAGACATCATGAATAACTCTCCCTGGCAAAAGCCCTGAGAGCCCTACTTTAATTGTTTCCACTTCCGGCAATTCAGGCATATGACAATTATACCTGCTGAAAGGCTAATTAATTGTGTTTGACTCCGTAATTTTCAGGATGGTCAAAGAAATCCACTACAACATTAACTGAACGTTCGGGATTGTTGGCAGGGTCGTCGTGGCCTGCACCACGATGATGAAGAGCGTATTCAAGCCGGGCTTTGCGGCCTTTTAGATGCGCCTTTGTAAGGAATCTTTGCAAGCCATTAACGGTTATCTTTTCAGGATGAGCTTTGAGATGCGCCTTTTTATGTTCCGCTGAACCAATAATTGCAGTTTCATAGTCTACAGGGGTTACAAACGGAATTTGGCCGTCTTCGATTGTCTTTTTGATGCGTTTGTCGCGCACCGGGAACATGTGGTCTTCCGGATAAACAATAGCAAGCGCGCCTTCAAGATTAACTGGAACATGGTTATCTGACAGGGCTTTAAGCTCACCTAATGTTTTTGCTTTATCAGAACCTGCATTTTTACCTACGGTTTTGCCATTTATGCTGGTCGGATCTAGTGCTTTTGCTTCAATCAAACCTTTTAACACGTATTTTGGCCAGCGGATGCCAAGTTTTAGCAACCCTTCTTTAGGATCCATTCCGGACGGTCCCATTAATGCCAGCAGCGAACCATTCTCCGGTAAAAGTTGTTTAATATTTTGTGTGCGGGCAATCTCCCTAATCCGGGCAGCTATCAGGGCGCCAAGTGAGTGGCTCGCCAAGTTAATTGCCTTGTTTTCGTCTAAAAAGCCGGCATCTTTGGCGGCGTCGATAGTTGCTTCAGCCATAAAGTTAAGCGCGAAATCAGGGTCTCTTTTAAGACTTTTAGAAACTTCTGGGTTATAAATAGGCTGGTCTTTAATAAGGACTTGGGTTTGGCCTTTGCGAGCAAGCAAATCGGCCTGTGCCATTAAATTAACCCGGCCGTTGTCCATGCCGCCTTCAATGATTATCGGGTTTTTATCCGGGTTGGCTTGGCCGATCACAGAGTAATTGATTGTGCCGTATTTGGATTCTGCTGTTTTAACATCTTCGAACTGCGCCTGGGCTTCAGGAGATACGTCAGATGCACTGGATTTTAAAATTTCGTTTTTGGTCATTTCTAATCTGTAATTATAGCATAAGCTTGAATAAATTGCAATAGCTTGGCTTTACGTTTCGTCCTTTTGGACTCATCAGAACAAATTTACATTTGTTGACGTAAGACCCGCGAGGGGTGAGCTGCACAAGTTGTGTGCTCTTAGAAAACCCCTCCGGGATGTGCCGGCAGAACTACAAACGGTCGCCCGCCACCATGGCTTCGGCGGCCACCTTGACCTCGTCCGCCTTGCCCAGCTCGATCATCTCGAGCGGAACACGGCCTCCGAGCCGAGGGTTCGCAGCGTGAAGCCATTTGTCGGCGAACAGCGGGGTGAATGCACTCAGGAGGATCCCCCGGACCATCCCGAGTTCGCCCCCTACGCTCCAGCGCTTGGACTTCGCCCAGTTGATGAACGCCTCGGGGCTTTCGAAAGCCTCGAGGTGGAAGCCATACATCCAGCCGGTGATCTTGCCCACCCGGCCGCCGTAACGGGCGGTGACCTCGATATAGCTGAACTCGTCGCCAGTGTCGCCGCGCGGCCTGATCTGGTACTGCACCCGACCGGACTTGGCTAGAGCGCAGCACTTCCCCACCTGTACCAGCGTGGGCAGGAAGAAGCCACCAATGCCACCGATCTCGAGGCCCCCGGGGACTGATTGGTACTTCGACCAGTCGATCATCCTGCCACCTCGAACCATCCCTTGATGAACGGCCGGAACCACCGGAAGAGCAGCGGGAAGACCAGCGCGATGACGAGAGCTTCGGCGTAATCCTTCTCGCGCCACTTCTGCTCCAGGAGATCCCAAAAGGCCGCCGCGATGATGAGGTCGGGGCCGGCTACGAGGAGAGGTTGAGATTTCTTCTCTCCAAACACGACCTTGTTGATGCGCTTCTTGAGCTTTCCAAGCAACAGAATCGCTCCTTAGTTGAGACATTAGTGCCAAAAGCACCTCCTGCACCCCCTGTGCATTGATAATATTTTACAATTTTTATGTGTTTTAGTCAATCGGTTATACTACTGTTACATGGATAGTTTGCAGGATATTTTAGGTAAAAAGAATTTTACTCCGCCGGACGAAATTTCTGTTATTAAAGATTACATAAAGCGCCGCTACGACAGCCCATCAAGAGTAAAGGTAGAAAAAACGGCAATCATCGTTAGCGTGCCAAGCTCTGCCTTGGCTGCCACAATTTATTTGGAGCGCCAAACTCTCATAGAACACTGCAACTTAAAACTACGCCTAGTCGTGCGCACCGGACGATAAGATTTTTTCTAGATGAGATTTCATTTCGTGGAAATCGTCGTAGCAAATCGCTTTCATGCCAACTTCTTTTGCGCTGCTGCAGTGGCCTGGGTTGTCGTCGATAAAAATACACTCCTCGGGATTTACCTTTAGCCGCTTTGCCGCCAATAGATAAATGCTTGGATCTGGCTTTATGTAACCCACTTCATAAGACAGCACAATGTCGTCAAACAGTTTAATGTCTTTTTCTTCGAAAAGATCTTTTAGCCAGTTGTCGCCAGCATTCGAAAGCAGCCCAATTTTATATTTTGGCTTAAGTTTTGTGCGGATATAATCAAATAATGGTTCATTCGCTTTGTTTTCGGCCATATATTCTTTAACTGTTGCTTCGGGAACATGCGCCAAAGCGGACACTTTTTTTATTAAATCTTTATAATATAATATACCGAGGTTTTGCTGCGCCATTAAGTCTAGAGCCTCTTGGTGTTTTTTGGGCTGACCTTCAAAATATTTATCACGAAAAACCTTAAAGCCCGAAGTCGTTAAAACTCCAAAGCAGTCAAATATCACCGCCTTAATCACTAATAACGCTCCAAAACAACCTGCCCCGCACTAAATCCTGAAGCGAAATAGTCTGTGATCAGATTATGAAGCATCAAGATCTTAGTGCCGGGGTCAAAAATAACAGCTTTTATCACCAATTTATTATACCAACGCTTAAAGTTGCACCTTGGAGTTACTAATAATTTTGTTGTAATCCGTAATTTGCCTCTGGAATAAAATTTGCAGCGCGCTTACATTACCGCCAGAGTTCCCTACGTTTGTACCGCAACTAGAAGCCCACAAGCGTGATAGCTGGTCGCCGCTGTCGTTAAGTTCTAAAATTGTGCGTGTGCCTAGCGGGCATTGGCCTTCAGGATTTGCTGGTGATTTGCTATTTGTGCGCTTTACCAAAAAACCTTCGTTGTTGATTGCTTTTAGAAAAACTTCGTAAGATGTCTGATTATTGGCAAAGGTATGCTCTTCAATAACGTTATTTTCATAACCGCCAAGGATATCTACTTTGCGCTGGAATTGGTCGACGGTAATTTTAATTGCGCGCTTTTGGTCCTCGCCCACAATGTGGCCGTCAGTCGTGTAGCTAACTTCGGCATAAGTGTCAGAATACTCAGGTAGTGGTTTTACAACCGGAGCCGCTGGCCCCACCGGTTGCTTTTTAGGATGGCCGCCAAAAATTTTGACAACCAAAAAAAGCAATACAAAAAGAATTGCCATAAAAATAACCAGATTGCGGATAAAATAACTCCGTTGCATAACAGCAATATTTTACAATATTACTATAAGTTTTGCAAATCTTGCAGCTACCCGCTCGTACTACACCGTATCAATAAATCCTTCTTTTGTAGCTAATTTACCAGCTAGCTTTTGAGAATTGGTAAGCTCAACGCTTGGTTCTACCACTTCAGCGGCTGCCGGAGATATGATAGGACGCTCCGCCCTACCGCGTAAAAAATGCAGGGCGCCCAAAACTAACTCTTCCCTATCTTTCTCAAAGTCACTTATGCCCAACTCTCCCGCTACTGTTTCTCCCATAGACCCTCCTGGGTATTGAATAATTTAGTGTCTGCAGAAAAAATTGCCTCCGACAAAATTCGTTTTCCCTGCCAGTGGGCGCTTCTTATCGCATATTCCAGCCTTTGTTTTCTGGTTGGACCTTCATAATTACCATCGTCGTTTTCTGTGGGACGGAGCGGAGCGTCAAATCTTCCCCCACCGCCTGGAGCTGTTTGTAACTCAAAAACATCTAACGTCATAACAAAACCCTCTCTTGCACTCAATACTATGACAATGAAGAGTTATTCTGACTGTTAAATACTTAACCTTTTTACTGCAAAAGCTGTGTAAATTCTGCTGGGTATTTATGGGATAAGCGCTTGGCGGCTTCCGCTTTGTCTACCCACTCGTAGGCTACATGTTCATCACTTAATTTTATTTTAGCGTTTTTAGGAATTTGCACTTTATATACCATCAAGACTAAACCTAAAATTTTGTCCTCAAACGGGATTTTGTGGTTAGAGATTACGGCGTGAAAAAATTCGGCTTCTTTTTTAAGTTCTTTAATCCCAGTTTCTTCCTCGATTTCGCGCTTCAAAACTTCCAGGACGTGCTCACCTTCTTCTATACGGCCGCCGGGAATGTCCCAATAAGCCTCTGTAGGCATTCTATGCCCTTTAAGGCTAGATTTAAGAACAAGGATTTTACCCTCTGCGTTTTCTATTAAGCCCTTAACCCCAACATTGAACAGCTTCGCCATGTATTAATTTATTATTGCACGTAATTGCTAAATCACCTTTTAAATTGTATAATTTACATCCATATGTCTGAGGTACGTATACGAGTTGAAGGTGAAGAAAGATTTGATGAGCGCGAATGGTTGCGCCGTGAAGTTCTTTGGGCAGCATTAATTGTTCCGTACAACTTACAGTATGATGGATGGTTTAGTGGCACGACTATTCAGCAGCATAATAGCAATTTCTCTAGAGCCGCTTTATATTCAGAAAATAAGATCGATGTTAATAGTCAAGAGATGGCCTTCTTTAACCAGGGCAAAAATATTGGTGGGATTTTATCTCGCGCCGCTTTATTTAGGACCACAATGTTTGAACGGCCCAGGCACGACGATGAAGAACTCACAGAACGCGCCTTAAAATCGCAAACTTTAAGTGTAGATATTGCGGTTGGTAAACACAAAATTCCTAGTATTGAAATAGGTGGGGATGACCTTATGGCATACAGAGAATGTCAAAGGCTCGCTGTTTTGGCAGGCGATTTGCGCCCAGAAGCTCATTTTGCGAGGACACAACGCCTGCTCCGCGCGGCAAAAGTTATGACAGGACTTGCAATCAGAGAAATTGGTACATGGCAAGAAATGGCCCGGCAAAACCCTAAAGAACCTTTGCCTATTTTAAGAATTCCTAACGGCGGCACGCCAAGGTCTGCCGGGCCACGCGTGGAGAGATTGCAACCGGTTTTTCACGAAATTGTGAGCTCAGAAATCTACAGGTCTCTTTAGACTATTCTTCCGCTGCCTCTAGGAATATTTTTTCTTTGAAGCCGCCGCGCTTGTCGGCTTTTTCAGCGCGCACTTTTTCTAGCTCGTCTTTATTCGACCCTATTGCGTCAGCGAGTGCATGCACAATTTCTTGCAAATCTGCTAATTCATCAACACTCAATGCTTCTTCAAATTCTTTTAATTCTTCACTTAGTTTTGTAATTAACGCCTGCAAATGTTCTTCGTCGCTCAAAATCCGTGTTTTTAATTTCTTGCCATCCGCCGCAATAATAGCCGGAATTTTATCCCTTACTAATTTGTTATAGATTTTCATTAAATCTCCCTCACTCACCCCTATTCTATGCACCTATATTACATTGACTACATTTTTTTGCCATTCACTGTTAAGGCAACGTCCAGCGGTATAGCTGTTAGCAATTCTTTTTTGTTTTCTTGTTTTTTCATATACACCTGAAAAACATAAGTTCCAGATGTGGTTAATGCGATAGTGGTAAACTTAATTCTATTTCGCATTCTATCGTGAGTCTCTTTAAACTCTACATTAGCTTCCGCTGTTCCCAACTTTTCTCCTTTTGGATCGACTAAATCAACTTCAACCAGTATTTTCTCCGCTTTACCCTTAGTGTCTCTATAAAAAAGACTCACGATCTCAAAGTTAAATGGCCCTCCTACTTTCTTATTTTTCTCGTACTCCTTTTCATCAACCCTTACGTCAAATTGTAAATTTTCGTATAGATCAATCAGACTAATCGTGTTGTTGTCAGCGTCAATTTTGCTTTCTCTGGCTAATACGGTCCAGATGTGTTTTATCATTATGAAATACTCCTTCCTGTAACACTAGCTGATGCGTAGCTATTTTTATTAAACTTTGAATTAATAACAATATTTTCTGAATATTCTCTACTCCTAATCTCCTGGTTAATCCTGTACTCCATACTATCTTCCTGCCAGTTGTCAGTTGCGTAGCTTGTGATAGTAGGAGTTAAAGGCTTCTTTAAGAATTTAATATAAATCATAAACCCCAGCTCATCTGCTATTTGGAATAGCTTCTTTAAGGTGTAGCCATCATACCCTGGAGTTTCCCAACTAGCTATGGTTGATTGTGTAGTATTTAGCCTACGAGCTAACTCCTTCTGAGTTATACCGGCAAGTTTGCGCATTTCATATAAGTTTTCCGTGACCGAAAACATTAATCTAAAATATCTCATTCCAACTTTAATGCCGGGATCTTTTCTATAAACATCCTTTAGATAATCTGAAATTTTTTTACCTTGCATACTGAACCTCCTTCATCAGTTTTATTGCCAATCTTAGTTTACGCAACGGAATTTTATTGCTTTTTTTAACATAACCGTTGAGTAACCAGATAACTCCTTTCTTAATCGTGAAAAATATTCTAGCCCAGCACCCACCATGCCTTATCCTTAAGCACCAAAGCTTATTCCCGACTTTTTCGTAATGAGTACCGGCGAAAGACTGAACACTTTCTAGCTCCACAATAGCTTCCAAGGTAGCTTCATAAAGTTTTCTAGAGGTTTTCTCAATTTCCTCCAGAGCCTCCGCTGTTGGAAAGCTGCCACTTTCTCTTGGGTATAATCTAACTTTAAAAGTCCCCATACATAAATTATAGTTTATATCCGATATTTTAGTCAACTAAATTTAAGTACCCTAGAAAACGGAGGAAGCGAGGCGGTTTAGACAGATGGGAGAAACTACAGTTCTCCCCAGTTTTTGCCTACTGAAATATCCGCTTTAAGTTTAACTGGAAGTTTGTATACATTCTCCATGGTTTCTTTAATTATTTTGCCTGTTGCTTCTGCTTGTTTTTCTGGAACTTCTACCAAGATTGAGTCGTGGATTTGCAAAAGCAGCTTAGCTTCTTTTGGCAGCTTCCCTGCAACTTGCACCATGGCCATTTTCATAAGGTCTGCAGCAGTTCCCTGCAGCGGCATATTTACAGCAGCGCGGTAGCCGGCTTCGCGCACGGCAAAGTTAGACGAATTCACGTCTGGCGTAGGACGGCGGCGCCCAAAAATATTTTCTACATAACCCTGCTCTTTTGCCTGCTCTTTTGTTTTATCAATATATTCTTTAAGCTTTGGCCGGACTTCAAAATAACGCCTAATAAATTCACGCGCGGCACCAAAATCTATGCCAACCAAAAGACTCAAGGCATGGGGGCCTTGGCCGTACATCGTGCCAAAATTCACTGCTTTTGCTTCGTATCGTTGCTGTTTGGTAACTTCTTCCGGCTTAATGCCATAAACTAACGCCGCGGTTTCTATGTGAATGTCAGCATCGCGGTTAAAAGCATCTATCATACCTTTGTCGCCGGATAATGCAGCAGCTACACGGATTTCGAACTGGCTGTAGTCAGCGCTAATAAATACATTCCCCTTGCCCGCCACAAAAGCTGTACGGATATTTTTGCCAAGCTCGGTTCTAACTGGAATGTTCATTAAGTTCGGATCGGAACTATTTAGCCGGCCGGTTTGCGAACCAGTTAAACCAAACGTTGTATGCAGTTTGGAATTCTCGTCTACTTGTAGAGGCAGCGTATCAACATATGTATTCTTGAGCTTTGTAACTTCGCGCCACTGGGTTATAAGGTCAATAACTGGATTTAATCCGCGCAGTTTATCCAGCTCGGACGCCGCGGTTGAGTAACCGGTTTTACCTTTTTTAATTCCTTGCGTGGGAAGATTTAGCTTTGTAAACAAAACCTCCGCCAATTGGCCGGGAGAGCCAATATTAAATTCATGATCTGCGGCTTTATAAATTTGTTGCTCAAGATCGGCAATGCTTTTGTCGATTTTTTTGGAAAAATTCTTGAGGTAGCCAACATCCAGACCAATGCCTTCGTATTCCATATCCGCCAATACGGACTCTACCGGCCAATCTATGTCATCTGCTACTTTTTGGATTTTTGGCAGCTCCTTTAGCTGTTTCTTTTGATGCAAGTAAAGTTCGCGGATAATCGCAATAAATTCTGGCGCCCTGTCTATAACATCTTCCGGAGGCAAATCTTCCAACGCCGCACCCTCGTATTTAAGATCATTAGCTGCAAGGTCAGTTAATGTTTGCGCGCGGACCAATGCGTTAATCAAAAACGCGCCGACCAAAACGTCATGGCCAACCTCCGGTAAATCCTCTATTCCTAAAGCTTTAAAGAATTTTAAGGTAGCTTTTACGTCGTGGCCAACTAACGGCGACAACTTAGACCAACTCTTAACAAACAACTTTGGGTCAACTTTTGTAAAATCAATTGTAAAACTGGTTTTGCCGTCGGTGCTTAAGATCAAAACATGCGGATCTTTGCCGTGTTTGCCGCCGCTGCGCGAATAAACAAAAACTTGTTCGGAATCTGGTAATTTTAGTTCTTTCAGTTTTTCGTTGCTGTTAATGAGTACATTTTTTGGCAACTCCAGCTTAACTCCGCCCACAAAATCTTCTTTTGGAGCTTGTGACCGCATATTAGCCGGTAAGTTATTAAGGAGACTTCTAAATTCTAGTTTTTGCAGCAGATCGCGCAATTCTTTTACGTCGATATTATGGCCGTCTACCTCTTCTAGATTTAGTTTTACCGGCGCATCGCACCAAATCTCAGCTACTTTCTTGCTCATGTAGGCAGAGTCTTTTCCAGCTTCCAGTTTTTTGCGCGTGCTTTCCTTAATTAAAGCTAGGTTTTTATAAATGCCGTCTAGAGTTTTATATTCTTTTAATAAATCCAGCGCTGTTTTTTCACCAATTCCCGCAACGCCCGGGATGTTGTCAGAGCTATCTCCTTTTAGTGCCTTCAGGTCCAAAAATTGATGTACATCAATACCGTATTTTTCTTTAAAGCTTTCCGGGTGGTACAGCTGGATATTAGTAAGCCCAGTTTTGAGCGCATAAACATGGGTGAGCGGACCGACTAGCTGCAGCGCATCAAGGTCAGAGGTAATTAGCATAGTTTCTATACCCTTTTTGGAAGCTTGTTCGGCGAGCGCGCCCATAATGTCGTCCGCTTCGTAATCGTCCAGCTCATATAGCGGCCAGTCAAAAGCCTGTAAAAGTTCATGAAGCAGCGGAATTTGGGCGTAAAAATCCGGCGGCGCCGGTTTGCGCCCGGCTTTATATTCCGGATAAATTTCTTTGCGCTTTCTTATATTTGTCTTTGGCTTATCCCAGGCAACCGCGACATAATCCGGTTTTAATCTTTTTATAAGTTCCAGCGCCATTGCGGCAAAACCATAAACCCCGCCAGTCGGGATTCCTTCGCGCGTAGACAAGTTTGGCAATGCATAATAACCTCGGTAAAAAACCGATTTACCGTCAATAATCGCCAGCTTCTTACGTTGTTCCGCCATTATCAACTAGTATACGCCAGAGGTGTTTAAACAGCGACTGCTTATGATTTTATAAATACTTTTTTAGAACTTTTTCGGCTTCGGTTTTAAATTTTTCTATGTCGTTGCCGTTGTTTTCTATAAAAATATCGGCTTTAGATTTTACGTCATTTAAGCTTAAGGCATGTTTGTCGCCGCCGTGGTGGGACTGGGCTTTTTCCTCGGCTAAAAATTCTTCGTACGTAATATGGTCTTCGGTGCCGCGATTCCTCCCCGACACACGCTGGTACCTTACTTGGGGATCGGCATCTGCCCAAACCATCGTGCCTCCTAGTTCGTGGAGTCGGTCAACTTCTCCGGAATTGCGCAAGCTGGCCATTGCCAGACCGTTATGTTTTCCGGAACTTTTTTTATAAATCACTAAAGCCTTATCCACTAAAACTCCAAGGCCGAACTCGCGGCGCCATTCAGCACTAATTTCCCGAAGCGTATCCCGCCGTAAAGGTATTCCGCGGCGTCTAGCTTCATCGCGCAAAATATCCGTAACAGACACATACATCCAGCCGTGGCGCTCAGCCAGCATTTCGCCAAGGCTATCCTTGCCGGATCCGTCTGTCCCACCAATCCCAATTAGTTTAATTTTTGCCATAAAACTATCTTATAACAGAAATTAACTTAGTAGGTAGGTGGTTCCCATTTATCCGCTTGGTTTAAAGCGGCCAAATCCTGATCTCGCTTTAACCTCTCAATAGCATTATTTTCTATTTGGCGAGCACGCTCTGTCGTAACCCCAAGCTCTCTGCCCGCTTCTCTTAAAGTTTTTGGATTATTGATATGAATACCAAGTCCGTAACGCATTTCTAAAACTCTGCGTTCCCTTTTAGGCAATCCTACTAAAGCTTCTGATAGTGTCTTGTCCCTTAATTTCTCAGTTACTTTATCTTCAACGGATGGTGCTTCAAGCTCTAGCATTTCACCAAAAGTTGTGTCTCCGTCGTCACCAACGGGTTTATCAAGGCTAACCACTGAGCGGTCCGCTTTACGGATTTCGATAACATCCTCAAGCGCCATTTCTGCAACTTCAGCAATTTCTTCGTCGCTTGGTTCGTGACCAAGCCTGGTAGTAAGCTCACGCTCGATTCGCCCGACTTTGCGCGAACGCTGGGCGACGTGTACAGGCAAACGGATAGTGCGGCTGGTGTTTTCTAGCCCGCGCTGGATTGCTTGGCGGATCCAGAGTGTACCGTAAGTACTAAACCTAAAGCCTTTACGCCAGTCATATTTTTCTGTAGCCCTGATTAAGCCGAGCATTCCCTCCTGGATTAAGTCCATTAATTCCAGGCCTTGCCCCTGGTATCTGCGTGCGTTGGCTACGACAAGTCGTAAGTTGGAGTTGATTAGCTTATCCTTAGCAGCTAAGTCGCCCCGTTCTATACGCTTTGCTAGGGGGATTTCCGCCCAAGCTGCAAGCAGGGGGTACTGCCCAACTTGCATTAAGAAAACCTTCAGAGAATCAAGTCCTCCGTTACGCAGCATTGCTTCAATCTCTCGATCCTGATTTTCTTGATGCCTGCGGAGCAACTCGACTTCCCTGTTAATATCTGTAACCTTTTTGTCATGCGGTGTGAGATTTTGAGTTGGGTCTGGAAGTTCGTTCGGTTGCTCACCGCCTTCTAACACACGAAAGTCAGGACGAGGCTGCTCGCCTTGATCATGTTTAAGATTAGCTGCTGCGCCTTCTCTTCCCATAGCGGCTATACTTTAACACTTTATAGATTTAAAAACAACAATCTACTGGAGGTATTCGTGGAGTTTTCGGGTGTCTTTGTGCTTGCGCAGCTTAGCTAGTGCCTTGGCTTCAATTTGGCGGATTCGTTCGCGTGTAACGCTAAATTCCTGGCCTACTTCTTCTAGCGTGTGGCTTTTGCCGTCTTCCAGACCAAAGCGCAGTTTTAAGATTTTTTGCTCGCGCTCGGTTAGGGTGCTCAAAATTTGCTTAACTTGCTCTTTCAAAAGCTGCTCCGAAGCTGATTCTGTAGGAGTTTTAGTATCTTCGTCCTCGATAAAATCGCCGAGCACGGAATCTTCCTCGTCGTCGCGCACGGATGCGTCCAGACTAGAGATATCCTGCTTAATTTTCATGATGTGTTCAACTTTGTCTACGTCCATATCCATTGCGGCGGCGATTTCTTCGTTCGTTGGCTCGCGGTTCAGTTCTTGTGTTAAGCGGCGCTGAGTCCTGAGCAATTTATTTATAGTCTCAACCATATGCACAGGAATGCGGATTGTGCGCGCCTGGTCGGCAATTGCGCGGGTAATTGCCTGGCGGATCCACCACGTTGCGTAAGTTGAGAATTTAAATCCGCGGTCCGGGTCGAATTTTTCTACCGCGCGCAGTAACCCAGTATTGCCTTCTTGGATTAAGTCCAGAAGATCTAGCCCGCGGCCAACATAACGTTTGGCGATTGATACGACCAAGCGCATATTCGCCTCGGCCATTTGGTCCTTAGCTTTTTTTTCGCCGGCGACGACGCGCTGGGCTAGCGCCAATTCTTCTTCCGATGTTAAAAGAGGGATTTTACCGATTTCACGCAAATAAAGACGCACGGAGTCGTCCGCGATATCATCAATATAAGATGTGTCTTCGACCACCACTTCTTCTTCATCTTCGGCCACCCATTCGTCGCTTAAATTCTCGAGCGACGGTTCTGTTGCAGGAACAATTTCGATTTCTTCCTCGGCCAGCTGCGAATATAGTTTGTCCAGCACATCAATGTTTGCCGGAGTGTCCGGAATCAGCGAAAAAATTTCGCGCTGTTCCAGCTTACCTTCTTTTTTGCCGCTCTCAACAAGCTGTGCGATTTCTTTATCGTACTTGTTGATATCTACTTTATCAGTAGCTTTTATTGCTTTAGCTTTTGCCATAAATTCCCTCCCGTTTACCTTTCGCCTTTTACCATTTTCTATGCATTATCCGTTATTCATTTACCGTGAACGGTTAATTGTAAATAGTGAATAGGTCATGGTTAATTGTTATTTAATGAGTTCGTTTAGTTTGTTCGCTTTTTTTATAAGTTCTACCCGCTGCTCTTCGGTGCTCGCCGCCCCTATCGCTTGGGTTAGTTTTTGATTTTGGATTTTCACATACCGGTCAATCTGCCGGTGTTTGAGCTTTTGCGCTATTTCTTCCAGCTCTGGCACTGGTAAATCAGCATAAAGTTCTTCAAACTGTAATATTAATATTTTAACATAATCGCCAGCAGCTTGCAATTGCACAGACAGTTTTGGATCTCCGCTAAAATCAGGGTGCTCCTTTAAAAACTTAAGCACTTCACGCCTCGGGCCGTCTGTAAAAAATTCCGGATGGCAATCGTCTAAAAGGCTCCTTAGCTTTGGCTGCATTAGAGTCATCGCCAAGAAGTGGTCTTGCAGCCGCTGAAACTCGACCGCTGCGCGGTCTATGGCTTTTGGTTCAACCTTGGGCTTTTTCTGGCGCACTTCCGGTTCGGCTGGCTTTGAAATTAGTTTTGACTGCACCGCTTCTAAACTCGTGTGTGTAATTTCGGCAATTTTTTTAAGATAATGTTCTTGTTCTACTGGGTCGCGCAAACGGCGGATTGTTGCCAGCAAGACATCTGTAAAAATACGTTTCCCTTGCGCGCTGGATAGATCGACTTCTTTTTTATAATGCTCAATCAGCCAGTCCGGCGCATAAACCGCTTGTTCAATTGCCTTTTCCCAAGCGCTTAAATCTTTTTGTATTAGCTCGTCCGGATCTTTTGCGCCTAAGATTGTGACAATTTTTAAGTTTACTTCTACCTTTTGCGCCACTGGAATCATGCGTTCTGTTGCCGCAACCCCTGCGCGGTCGGCATCGAAACAAAGCCTGATGTCTCCAGTGAATCTTTTAAGTTCGCGCAAGTGATTTTCGGTCATGGCAGTTCCGGCGCTGGCAACTACATTTGCAATTCCAGCTTGATGAGATGCGATTACGTCCATATTGCCCTCCACCACCACTACAAATCCTGTTTTTCTGATTGCCTCTTTGGCCATATGCAGTCCAAAAACGTTGCGGCCTTTGTCGTAAACAATTGTTTGCGGCGTGTTTATATATTTTGGCGCGTTAGGGTCGTCTTCTAGCAGTCTTGCAGTAAAGCCAATTACACTGCCCTGGGCATTGCAAAGCGGCACCATGACACGGCCGCGGAACATGTCAGAAAGGCGCGAATAGCGCTCGGTTGCTACACCGGCGCGCTTCATTTCGTCGCTTTCATATCCATGCTTTGTCAAAAAACCGCTCAGCGCCTGGCCAGTGTTGGGCGAATAGCCCAAACGCCAATCCAGTAAAGTTTTTTTGGAAAATTTACGGTCTTTTATTAAATATTCTAACGCGGGCTTATTGGCTGCTAGCTGGCGCTGATAAAACTTAGCTGCCAGCTCCAGAGTCTCAAGCGCACGGTTTTTAAACTGAGCGTTTGTGTTACTCCCAGTGCTTTTAAATTGGTCAAGGTCCACCCCGGCCCTGCGCGCCAGCATGTCAAGCGCCCCCTTAAAGTCCAGCCCTTCGACTTCTTGGATAAAAGTAAACATGTCGCCGCCGCGCCCGGAGCTAAAATCGTGCCAAATTTGTTTTTCAGGGCTAACTATAAAACTCGGGGTTTTTTCGTTGCTAAAAGGGCTCAAGCCCTTAAAGTTGCGGCCGGCACGTTTAAGTTGGACGTATTCGGAAATCACATCCTCAATGTTCAACCGCGCTTTTACCTCGCTTACCGCATCCATATTTATAGCGTACAGGGTTTATTGCACAGCGTACAGAGGTGCTATCATTGACTAATGAGAAAAAGTGCCCGTGCTTTAATTATTCAAAACAAAAAACTCTTGCTTGTTGGCAATAACGAGCTAGATATGCTGTGGTCGCCAGGCGGTGGCATAGAAAACGAATCGGCGCTCGATGCACTGAAGCGCGAACTTCAAGAGGAACTTGGCGCAGAATTAAAGTCAGCAACACACTATGTAAACGAAATATATGAAGATCCTGCGGGGAAAGATGACCGGGACATGCAATATTTTTTGGTAGAGATCGATGGCGAACCTACACCGAATAACGAAGTTAAGAGTCTATACTGGTATTCACGCGCAGACCATGAAGCTGGCACTCCTAAGATATCGCCGACTATCGGCAGGACAATTGTGCCAAGATTAATCGAAGACGGTCTCTTGTAATATGAATCGTCCTGGAGTTGGCGTTGCAGTTTTTATAATTAGAGATCATAAATTTTTAATGCTCAAACGTGCCGGTAAGCATGGCCGTGGCACTTGGACTGTACCCGGCGGCTGGATTGAAGGCGGCGAGACTTTTGACCAAACCTCAAAACGCGAAGTAAAAGAAGAGGTTGGAGTAACTATCAAAAACATTCGCCCAGCAGGAATTACAAACAATATATTTAAGGAAGAAAGTGTGCACTCCATCACCGTGTGGATGGTCGCCTATTTGAAATCCGGCGAACCAGAAATTATGGAGCCCGAAAAAATTTCGGAACTTAAATGGTGCGATTTTGACTCTTTGCCGGAGCCCTTATTCTTACCTTGGGAAGAACTATTAAAATCAAAATTTCTAAACGGGCTCAAAAAACAGTTACAATAGTGCTTATGCAACCGCAGCAGCCTGCAACTACTTCACCACCGAGCCCAACCCCGGAATATAATTTTATTTTCAACGACCAAAAACCAAAGCGCGGCTTTAGCCTCAAGCTGCCGGCAAGCAATAACATAGGCAAGCTAGCACTTTTAATCGTGAGTGGCGGAGCAGTTATAGGAGTACTAATTATTATTGCGTCTTCACTTTTTAGCCCAAAAATTAACAAAGCCCAAATAACCGATGTAATTGCGCGCGCGCAAGAAATCAGCCGCGTGAGCGACCTTGTATCCCAGCGCGCGACAGATATAAATACTCAAAATTTAGCTAGCACTACCTCCGCAACTTTAACCAGTAATGAAGTGCAGCTTTTAAACTACCTAAGTTCGCACAAAACAAAGATCCCCCAAAAGGACTTATCTCTGTACCTAAACAAAAAGACAGACGACGAAGTACAAAGCGCCCTACAAAACAACCGCTTAAGTGAATACTACTATTCTTATCTCAAAAAGAATATGAACGATTATGAAACCGCTATAAAAACTGCCTACAATACCGCCGGCGGCCCAATAATAAAGTCAGATCTTAATGGCATTTCCATCAGCGCTACAACCATTCTAAGCACCCAGCAACTTGCCACCGCACAATAGGGCTTTTAATGAGGGTAAGGCCAACTTCCTCTATGCTTGTTAGTTGACTTTTTATCACACTTATGCTATTATGTACGTACATCCAGAAGATACAAAAAATATGTCGCACGAATCAATAACCATACCAAGCCCCGAAGACACTTTACCACCCCAACATGATCCTAATAATATGCAGGGTGCAGAAAATACTAGAGACATTCCCAAGCTTTCTCCCAAAGGAATACTACGAGGCCTAAAAGCTTATAGGAAAAAATGGCAAGAAGCTTTAAGCAGCGAGCCCGCCCCTACTACTGAAGGTATTATAAATACAAAATACAATCAGCACACTTCAACACATATTGATGAGCTCCCCATTAAGTTGTCTAACGCAATGCTCTTGCAAGAAATTAGGAAGGCAAAACTAGAAAAACAAGGATATGGCTCTGCCTTGATGGCCTTGGCGAGGGAGACTCACAACCCAACCCGAGCTTATGCCACTGGTTATGAACAAACATTTAGGCAAGGCGATTTAGACAACATTGATAATGCTCGCAAAAACTCACGCCTCTATAGAAAATATGAAAGAAAAGCGGCAAGATTAAATCGTAGGCTTACACAACATAATGCAAAAACAGCAAGACGGCAAGCTAGGTAATAGATTATGTTCTTCCAGTAAGATCATTGAATAATACTACTTAGCATTGATTATTGGGGTTCGGACATTAAGTGGTGACTAAATTATAGGAATGCCTTATTAAATCCTTAACTTCTTCCCACGAAAGCTGGCCGGTAAGTAAAATCGTATTCCAGTGCTTTTTATTTAGGTGATATCCAGGCAAGACAGTTTCGTATTTTTCCCTGAGAGTTTCTGCCAAGAGCGGGTCGCATTTAAGGCTAATTTGAACCGGGGTTTTATTTTCTCTCACCAACGCAAACATTTTCCAGTCGCCTCGCACCGCACTGTCCTGCTCCCTGGCGGAGCCAGGAACTCCGACAGTGCTTGCTGCGGATTGCTGCGGCGTTGATTCCGCTACTCCCTTCACCGTATTTAAATACGGCTCGGTCCGTTGCTCATCACCTTCTTGCACTCCATCAGCACGTGAGACGCTGGAATTTGGCACAAAGACTTTATAAACTGCGGTGTTTTCGCCAAATGGATAATCCAGTTTCGTATCCGGCATACTTAAGAGGTAATTCTCGACTTCTTCATGTGTCATTGGGGTCATTTTGATTTATCTTTAGGTAAAAACTCCAGGCTGGCGGAGTTTATGCAAAAGCGCTGGCCTGTTGGCTGATCGGGCGCATCATTAAAAAGGTGGCCCAAGTGGCTGCCGCACTTTGCGCAATTCACCTCTACCCGGTGCATGCCGTGACTGTTGTCTTCTACCAATTTTACAGAACCCGTGCTGGCAACATCGTAAAAACTTGGCCAGCCGGAACCTGAATCAAACTTGGTATCGCTCATGAACAAAATGTTGCCACAAACTGGGCAAACATAGGTGCCGGCTTCTTTATTGTGCAACAACTTGCCTGTAAAAGGCGCTTCTGTACCTTTTTCGCGCAAAATGCCGTATTGCTCTGGAGTGAGTTTTTTATGAAGTTCTGCGTCAGTGTACTTTTGAGCCATTACCCCTCCTTTTTCTTATCAAGCCTTTCAAGTTTGAGCATCTTAAACACAATGTAAACCGCTGCGACAACAATTACAAAGCTAATGAGGTCGCTTAGGAATTGCCCATATTTAAGCTGCGTGGCGCATTGAGCCGTACTGTCTACGTGCTTAATGCACGCTGTTTTATGTTCCAGGCTTATCCCGCCGGTAAGTAGCCCGACTAGTGGATTAAAAATATTGTTTACCAAAGAATCTACCACGGATTTAGAAGCAAAACCTAGAATTAAGCCGATCGCTAGGCCAACTACACCTTGTTCACGCACAAAATCAACAAAACCCTGTAAGAATTTTGGCGCCTTTAGCGCTGGCAAAACAACCGTTACTTCGCGCTCTCTTCTGACCACCCTTTTTGTCTCTGCCTCAGCAGATTTATCTTCTTCGTCTTTGGCCACTTTAAACCTCCTCTTTAATTTACATTTTATCTGGGGCAGCGATTCCGAGCAATCCTAAACCGTCTTTTAATGTGTCGGCATATTTTCTGACAAGCTCGAGCCTTATCGCTTCGCGCGGATCGTCAATTACGCGGCTTTTTTCGTAAAAACGGTTAAAAACTTGGGACAGTTCGTATAAATAAGTTGCTACGTGATGCGGCATTAACTCCTTGGTTGCCTTTTCTACGGATTCTGCGTATTCACCAAGTTTCTTCGCCAGACTTCTCTCATTTACATCGAGATTCGAATGTTCTGCTTCCGTAGATTTCCCAGCTTTGGCCAGGATATTCCGCGCGCGAGCATGCGCATACTGCAAATAAGGCCCGCTATTGCCAACTAAGCTCACAGATTCTTCCGGGTCGTAAATAATATCGGCGCCGATACGGTTCTTTAAGAAAGCATATTTAACAGCACCTAAAGTTATCCTCTCGTCGTCATTGCTCGAAATCTTTCTGTTGGCTTCTGCGGCAACATCTAAAATATCAACGGCGCGCAGAATATTGCCTTTGCGGCTGCTCATTTTTACTCCACCGGCGAGCTTTACAATACCGTGCGTTAAGTGGCGCGTGCGCTTTGGAAGCTCCGGTTCAAAGTGTGCCAGTGCTGCCATAACAACCTTCATATACTCGGTTATATCGTTGGCCGTAATTATGACATTTTCATCAAAGCGGTAATCGCGCCACTTCGCCAGTGACAATCCAAGATCTTTAGCCTCATAAGTTGGCAGCCCGGCGGAGGTAATAAAAACTCTGGTATGGAGGCCGTCTTTTTCTCCCTTATATATAACCGCCCCGTCTGATTCCTCAAAAACGCCTTTTTCTTTTTGCGCAGTGACAGCTTCTATGCCTAGTGGCGTGGTTTGGCTTTCTGGATAATATTTTTCAAACGGTTTTACGCCAAGCTGTTGATAGAGTTTGCCAAAACCGTCATAGCTCCACTGCCGGCAGGTCCAATAAATTTGTGCAAAAGCAGAGTCGTGATCGTTTTGCTCATGCAGCCTGTAAACACGTTTATTCAGCTCGCCAATTTCGGCTTTTGCTGCTTCATCTTCTGCGTAAGCATTATTACCTTTAACGTATTGCGCACTAATCCACTCCAGACGTTTTTCCGCGTCGACTTCTTGCAATTTTTCCGGATTTTCGCCACGTAATTCCTTTATAATCGCCCACATAGTAATGGCAACATGTCGGCCTACATCGCCGCCAAAGTTGACTCTATGAACACTGCCGCCGGCATTTTCTATAAAATTAGCTATGGCGTCGCCCACAACTGTCGTATAAAGATGGCCAGCATGCAAAACTTTAAAAGGGTTTGGGTCTGAGTATTCAGCGACCACGATTTTACCCTCAAATGTTTTAGGCGGTTTTTGGTTGAGGCTTTTTAGTAGTGCCTCATTGCTAAATTTGATGTTTATAAACCCGGGACCAGCAATATTAACTTCTGCAATTCCGTCCTGGCCATGTAGCTTACTGGCCAAAGCTACAGCAATTTCGCGCGGATTCTTGTTCAATCGTCCGCCAAGCTGCAGCGCAATATTCGTGGCAAAATCGCCGAATTGTTCATCCGGACGCGTAAGTTCGGGCTCAACGTCCTCGTTGAACAACTCTTTTACCGCTTTTTTAAGAGTGGCTGTTATCTCCTGCATACCTAGTAGTAGACTTTCTGTTGGCTTAAATTTTTTACTTCCATAAGCTTTTCTTTCAACATTTTATGTAACGCTCTGTCACCAGCTGTTGTTTTCAAATATTTTTCGCGACGTCTGGCATCTTTTTCGTTAGTGTGCGCTTCATAATATACTAATTGCCACGGTCTATAGAATTGCGTTGAAAAATTTAAGCCACTATTGTGTTTTGCGAGTCTTTTTCTTAAGTCATGGGTAAAACCCACATAAAAGCTTTTATTTACGTCTGAATATAAAACATAGATATAGCAAAACACTACAGAAAGCTCACTACTAGGCATAAAACTATAATAACAGTAGTGGACTACTTTTCGCGAGAGTTGGGCAGATGAATGAACTTCCAGAGCGCAAAATAAACGCTGCACAATAAAACAAAGAACAGGCCGGTAATGTTAAGTGCGCGCGGGTGGCCAAGCGGATCAACAATGCGGTCCGAAACACTCACAATAACGCCGCTGGGGTTGGTTAAAACATCCCAGCTATTCCAGCGCAGGTTGCGCCCCAGGTAAATCGCAAAACTGGATAGTAAAATGACACCGGCAATGATTAAATCGCTTTTTTGTTCGCTAACGCGGCGGCGAATCTGATGATGCACCAAGTATAAGCTAGTAAATCCTAAAATAAACCCATTAATTACAAGTGTTCCAATTAGTACAATATCATAAATTTCGCTGACTTCTCCGGTTGGTTTAACATGCAAAAAATCAGTTAAAACATACCAAGTATTGGGTAAAAACACCAACCACAAAATTGTAAGACCGATGCTGCGCCAGCTCATCCATGCTTGTTTTGCCACACGGCGAGCAAGCAGCCAGCCGGCAATTAAACCCAGCCAGGCCAGTACCAAGTTGCCGATAACAAAACTATACCGCCATGTACCGGTAATAATTAAGCGGTAAGCAAAAAAAGCTATACAAAGTCCAGATAAAAGCACCGCAGACTTAACAAACCGCTTCTCCACCCCATTGAGAAAGTTCATGATCATAATTATATAGTAAAAATGGTTATACTATAACTTATAGAGGAGCCCGCTTATGAAACTGATGATCTTGTTTGGCAGTTCGCGCCGTGGCCGTAAAGGCGAGGTGGTAGCAAATTGGGTAAGAGAGAATGCTGGCGCAGATGAGCGCTTTAAGCTAGTAGACTTTATAGACTTGCAAGTGCTTAATTTGCCTTTTTTTGATGAGCCGCTAAGCCCTTTTAGTATGGCTCACAAAGGAGTGGGCTATACCCATAATGTTGGCAAGTTGTGGGCAAAGCGCGTTGGAAATATTGACGGGCTAATTATTGTTACTCCCGAGTACAATCATGGCTATCCTGCTGTGCTAAAAAATGCGCTGGACTGGGTTGGCCCAGAGTGGGTTGATAAGCCGGTAGGTTTTGCAAGCTATGGAGGCGCAAGCGGCGGCTCGCGCGTGGTCGAGCAACTACGGACCGTAACAATTGAACTTGGGTTAATCCAAGTTGCCAATCCTATTCACTTTGTGTTTTTTGAGCAAGAATTTGACGAAAAAGGGCAGCCAAAGCGAGCAAGTGCTAATGACTCGCTAAAGAAAATGTTCGACGAAGTAAACCGTTTGCACGATATTTTTTGCCTTGCTAAAGAGGCTAACCTAAGCGCCGGCCAATGCAGCAGTGAGAATCAAGAATAATAAGTAAGCCACTGCGGGCTATTGATCATATTTTCTAGTCTAAACTGCAGGTCTTTTAATGCTTTTTCGCGCCCGGCGTTATCTAGGCCGAGAACATTTAATGCCACATAGGGTTCATGCACATTAAGCCCGCAAAACGCCAGTGTACCATGGTTAATTGGATGCAAAATCTGCACTGGCGTGCCATGGTGTCTGCCCTCTAACTTGTAATAATCCGCGGGGCCGCCGCCAGAGGCAATAACCATTGCCTGCTTACCACGGAGCAAGCCGTTTTCGTAAATTTTACCGCCGTCCCATGCAACGCCCATAGCTAGCACGCGGTCAAACCAGCCTTTCATGATTGCGGGCACGCTAAACCACCAAATCGGAGTAACAAATAAAATTAACTCTGCCGTCTGCATTTTTTGAATTTCGCTGGTAATATCCGGTGAAAAAGCATTATCAAGCCGTGCTGCGTGGCGCTGCTCCAGCATGTAATTAAAATGCTCGCCACTGGTCGTAACAAAGTCCCATTTTTGCGCGGCCGGGTTAAACCCTTGACCGTAAAGATCGCTCACAACTACATTGTGCCCCTGACTGCCCAATACCTCTATGGCTAAGTTTTTCATAGCAGAGGTAAAACTGGTCGGCTCATGATGAGCATAAACAATAAGCACATTCATTATGCTTATTGTAGCGTAAGCGCTAGCACATTGACAGAACAGGGGTTATTTACTAAAGTTGAATCAATAATATAAAAACAAAAATGACCGACATAAGAAAAGAGTTCCCCGATCACGATACCTCAACGCGCATGGGCCAGCGTTTTGAAAATCCTGACATAGAAAGGGAAGCAAATCGCATACGAGCTGAAATAGACGCACTTGTTGAAGAGCGCATGACAGGATTTGACAAACGCAACCGCGACGCTAGCCCGGAAGACAGAGATATAGCAAAAGCCGGGCAACGAGCCTTTATAGAAAAAATGCTGAGCGCGCCGAGAGCTAGTGAAGTAGATACTCAAATCAATGAAAGCTATGGGCTGGCGGAGCCAGAGGCCGTACAACATCATGAAGAATTGGTTGATGTAGTTGATAAATCAGGCGAATGGGCCACTGAGCAAGAAGTAGAGGTCGTAGCCCACGAGCCTACAGAACAAGGCGGCCTTGAAGGTAGGATTATTGAACGTAATGGTCAACACTACCGCATGGTGAGAGATGAGCGGGGTGAATTAAAAATGGAAAGGGTCCCTAAAGCCCAGAATTTCTACACTCAAGAACAGATCGACTCCATAAGGCAAAGAGAAAGCCAAGAACCTTCCCCGCCAGAAGAATTCGACGCGGCTGTAGCAAGCCTCAAGCAAAACGAACAAACTATAGACGCAAATCCGAATGATGAGAAATTTGTCTTAAATGAGGGGAGAATGAACCAACTAATTAATATGCTTGCATCGCGTAATTCAACTCGCGACCAGCTATTGGACTTAAATATAATTATTGATAGAGATGGTCTGAATATAAAGCCGCGTGAACTTCTAAATAGAGTTCGCGATTACAAAAAAGAACAAATTAAGGCTAATGAAAAAGGCCTGCTTCTGCACTATCATCAAACTCCTTTAAATAACTTAGATGTGATTCTTAATGAAGGAGCCCTTATAACGCAAGATGAGCGCAGAAAACGCGGCGAGAAAATAAAATCCACTGGAGCACGTCCCGACGTAGTGCTAATGACCAGAGATAGATATGATTCGGAAGGCCATCTGGTTGAAGCCGGTCTCAAGCAAAATTCCGATAATCTGGGCGTAACCGGCGAGGTTGCTTTAGTTTTTGACGACTCTGTGATGGACGAACAAGACTATGATAGTATCGACGAATATCCTAACCTCCCCAAAGTTCCTTTGGAGAAGTTAGCGGCGGTAGTTGTGAGCGATGAGCAAAACATAAGGCAAGTGCAGGAGGCGCTGGCAAAAAAAGGTATCCACGCAAGAACAATCTCTCGTGCAGATTGGCTACGCGGCTATAAATAAAATTGATGCATATTTGTTTGGTACTAGCATAAGCTTTGTTGACAAAACAGAAATAATTTGCTATAATTAGAGCAATAAATCAAAAATAAAAAATGATTGAACAAGCATCTTCATCTCCTGAACAAGATCCCTCCGCTCAGCAATGGGTAGAAAAACTTTTTTCCAATAGGCACGCAGATACAATTGCAGCAGAAAAACTTAATCTTCTTGATATTTACAGCAACGCAACAGAACACGGTCGTTCTGTTGATGAACAATTGACCAGAGACCAGGAGGATGATGTTGGCGTCGCTGCTAAAAATAAATTGCTAGGTATAATCGCAGAATTATCAGATGATCCTAAAGTTAATGTGGGGGATTTTATCGGTCTCTTGGACCGGCAAGCTCTTGAATTAGATAATCAACATGACGAAACTAGATACAGACAATTTAAAGGCTTATGGGATCTTCTTGTAGCGGTTGCCAAAGATGAAGAACTGATAGAGTTCTTCAAAAGTAGACCTCCCGATTATTAAGCAGCTACACCTAAGGGTCTAACGGCTTGGTCTTGCAGCTTAAATATCATTTGGCTGATTTTCCAAGTGCCGTTGGCGGTTTTAACCAAAATGTATTCAACTGTTCCCTTCACTGTCCAGACGTAGCGGTCGCCGCGGTCGGCAACATAATGAACATTCTCTACGTCAGTTGTGACTTTAGCGCGACGCGAACTAAGCATGCGCACGCCAAGATTGCGGATAAAATGACGCGTGGCATAAAAGTAGCTGCCAATCTCTTTGCGCCAGCTATCAATAAGACGCTTTTTGGAAATAACTGCCGGCGTCTCGCCGCTTAAAGATTTAATATCAACAAAAGGTTTTTTAACAAAATAATTTTCCAGGCGTTCCCATTGCTTCATGTCTTGCAGCATAGCAACGCTGCTAACGATGTCTTTGATTTGTTCTTTGTCGTCCATTGGTTGAGGCTCCTAATATTTAATGTGTTTATGTTGCTACTTCCACAGCATGCAATAATACCCTGAGAAATAGCTAAAATTTTAAAGGTTTTTGTCTTATTTTTGGCTCTCCACCTACATATAATTTTACCACGAGCATTATGTAAGGATTCTTACAGACAATAAGCTTAAGTTTATTGAAAACATCGTATACCTATGAAAAAAGCGCGGATTGCTCGTGTGTGAAGCAGTTGCCTTAAAAAGACGACTGCGGGCAATCCGCGCCCGGCGGAGCTTGGAAATTCTCGGGGGTTTATGCCCTGGATTTCCAAGCCCCAGCGAGCTACGTTGTTTAGCCTGAGACGCCGCTATGTGAAGTCGGCGGCGTCGATGAGGTCCAACTGGAGAGCGCCAATCATGGCCTCGGCCTGGGCGCGCATCCGCTCGGTGTCGAGCTTGTGCAGCGCACGAGAGAGGGCGTCAGCTCGGCGGTCGATCTCGAGGTCGAAGCGCTCAGCGACCGCATTGGTCACCGTCACCTCGCGGAACGTGTGGCACTCGCCGCAGCGCAGCAAGATCCACCACGCCTCGGGCGTGACCGGCTCCCAGTCGACCGCGTTGACGAAGTCCTTGGCGCAGAAGGCGCAGAACTCGAGCTGCATGTCAGGATTGGGCCGGCTCGAATGACCGATGGCCTGCCGGAGCCAACCTGGTGCCCAACCACTTGCGGACATTAATATTCCTCCTCTTGGACTCTTGGTTAAGAACAGCACGCCAGGATCATATAAAAGGATAATCGCAGAGTGCTGTTCTTAAAACGTAGCATTTGACTTATTAAAGTACCGTATTATTATAACATTTTATTATTCTTATGTCTATAATAATTGCTGTTTTTTATTATAGTTTATTTAGTTGAATGGAGGCGCACTCGGCGCCTCCATTCTCTCGCTCATCTAACCCGCCATCACCAACCGGCTTACCCTCGGCACCTTCGCCGCAAGGAGAGACAGCAGCCATATGGCCAGCCAGGCCACTGCTGCCGCGCCGAACACAGCGGCAACCCAGCAAGCAGCCGGGTCCAGGTGCCGCGGGTTATCGTCGCCAGAACTGCCTGGCTCGTGGTACGCGTAGAAGCTGCCGCCGCTCGTCAGCACGATCGGTTCACGCTGCTCGGCATGTTCGTTGTAGGGCATACCGCGCCAGGTCGTATAGGTGTAGCCGTCCGGCCCCTTGTACGAAAGCAGGGCATTTCTGTGAACCCACTTGGCGGAGTTGCTGTCCTTCACCCGCTTGCCCACCTGAATGACAGTGGCGAACGAAATGGGGTGCGCCTCTTGCCTGTGGTGCATGACAGTTATGCGCACAGGCCAACCCCACGCGCAAAACCACAGCACCGCCACGAGCGCAGCCACAGTGATGGTGACCGGCGTGAAACGATAACGCATATCCCCTCCTTTGGGGCGTTGCATGCAATAAAGAGCAAGATGACGGGCATGGAAGCCCCTCATTAAAGATTATTATACAACTTTTATGAGTGTAAGAAAAGTTTCCTTCAGAGGTCT
>Ga0070679_100000326_pt1 | contig 40333 bp, 59 predicted proteins | sample KBSC63BmetaG_FD_65652 | JGI IMG/M metagenome (GOLD analysis project Ga0070679, IMG submission 65652) | Corn rhizosphere microbial communities from Kellogg Biological Station, Michigan, USA - KBS C6-3B metaG | ecosystem: Host-associated > Plants > Roots > Rhizosphere | place: USA: Michigan... | reverse complement strand
GACATGATCCGAGCCGAACCCACCGCCACCTCGCAAGCCGTCTCCCGCGTCCGGGCGTGGCTTCTCTCGCAAAAGGACCGCCACGTCGAGGTCGCCAAGGAATCCGGCGTCGATGAAAAGACGATCCGGCTGGCGCTGAGCGAGAAGGGCGACTGGAACCCCACGGTCAAGACGCTCGAGAAGATCGAGCGCGTCATGCCCGCGAAGCCGAAGCGGAGGGCCGCATGACCACCCCCAAGGAAGCGAAGAAAGGGAGGGTGGCGTGATCGACGCGGGTACGATGGCCGTCGCCGTCCAACGCCAAGGGCGCCCCGAGACGCGCCAAATCCTCCGCGTCGCGATGCATTACGACCTCTCGCATCTGTTGGCCGAGGGCTGGGAATTTCCGCGCGTCGTTCTCCGCGAGAGCGCGTTCGGATCGGCGTGGGTCGAATCGGATATTTCGGCGGGGACCGCAGCATGACCACCCAACCCAATGCAGGAGGGGGTAGCGCGCCCGCAGCGAGGCGGCCCCTTGACCAGACTGAGACGGGCGGGCCTGCAATTCCCGCCGCTCGATATGCCCACCGTGACGGCAAAACCGCCCAGCTTCGCGCAATGAAAATCGGCAGCTTCATCGACTTCGCGCACCCCGAAACGAACCGTGTTCGCGTCATGGCTCAACGTCTTCGACCGATGTTTTTCCGCACGCGGACATTCATGGGCGCTGACGGCTGGTTCCTCCGCGTTTGGAGGACCTCTTAAATGTCCCCCCATCCTCTCGGCGTGGTGGCCGATCTCCAACAGAAGCGCGGCCGGCCGCCAATCCTCGTGCGCCTGGATGCGCTCGGGGTCACAGGCAAACAGCGTCGGCCGCTCGCTGTAATCGACGCCGATATCAAGGTCGCCATCGCACGGCTGAGTCGGCTCAAGCGCGAGCGCAAAGCCGTCGTCGTGGCCGCCAACCTGAACGGCCGCCGCCACGAGCCCGAGTTCCGCGCCCGCTTCCTCGCCGGCATCAAGCGCGGCTGGGAGGGCGAGAAGGGTGAGCGACGCCGCGAGGCGGCCCGTCAGAACGCCAAGAAGCCTCGCTCCTCCTACCTGCCGCCGCTCGGGCCTCTGCAGAAGCTGCATTACCGCAAGCTGCGCAGATCCGGCATTTCAAGGCCCGTCGCGCTGGCCGAAGTCCAGAAGATGGCCGCGAGATGAACGGGCGAGGCGCTTTTTCGACAGGGGCACCGCACCTCGCCCGCCGTGCGAGCGGGAGCGCTCCGCACGTTCTCGAATTTCAAACTGCTGACGGCCCCTCCGCGCATTCCTCTCCCCGCGCGTTCGCCAGCATAGGCCGGGGCTTCGTCCCCAACGGCGTCCCGGCCGCCCCCATCGCTGCGAGTGCCTCCCTCAGCAGCCACACCCGGAGACGGGCACCTCGCGGCATCTGCCGCACTTTCTTCACCGGCAGCGTCGAGCGCGCCGTCGCTGAATTTTCCGTAGCGCGCCACGAGCCTGGCAGCTTCACGCGCTACGAGAGTTCCGATGCTTTGGAAAGTGTCGGTCTTGCTCATGCCCCCGAAGGTAGGAGCAAGCATGTCCAAGAAGTTGGGTATTCCACCCAAGAACGTGGAGTCGATTGTGTCCGTGCAAGCTGACGCAAAGCTGAAGCTGTGGGACGCCGTGCCCATGGAGGCGGGCGAGAACCTGAAGGCGTGGTTTCTTCGCGCCGCACGGTCGCTCGGCTGGACACCCCGGCGCGTGCGCGCGCTGTGGAACGGTGAAGCCCGTCGCATCGACTATCTCGAAATCGAAACCCTCAACCAGCGCATCGAACGCGCCAAAGCCGCAGAACGTCGGCACCAGGAACACGCCAATGCAATTCGCGAAAGCATGGAAATGGGGAGCACGCGCCGCCCTCTGGATGGCCGACAGGCACAGCACATGGGCGACGCGGTGGCGGAAGATCGCGGAGTGGTTTCGCGATCGGCAGATTAACGGAGGCGGGTGATGATTACGAAGCGTCCGATGCAACGCGATCTCTTCACCGGCAACCTGATCGCCACGAGGCCGAAGGCAGGCAGGGGGGGGCATGTCCTCCTAAAAGCCGGCCCGGACGAGAAGTATCCCGTTCCGGGCATGGCGCATTTCGCCGGAACCGGACCGGCCGGCAAGCGCTGCCAGCACTGCACGCACTGTCAGGACATTCCCGTCTGGGGCCGCGACCGCCCGACGCCTGCACTCGCATGGCGCAAGGATGACGAGCCGTGTCGCCGCGTCGAACACAACGCCTGCCGAAAGGCCTGCGAGCTTTACGACAATCACGTCCAGCGCGGCGGCATCAATTTCGAGAGCGCCTGCAAGTATTTCGAGCCGCGCGAGAACTGACCAACCCAGACAAAGGGGCCGCCTCGATGCGGCCGAATCATTAGAGGCTACGCGGCGCAAGAGCGCCTACCGCGCCGACCGATCGATGCAATGGAGAGAGTGAACAGGTGAGCTACCACAAGACACGCACCGGCAACCGCAAGCTCCGTCACGCCTTCCGTTGGAACAGCGTTGAGAAGGCTGACGCCCATATTGCGCGCACCGGGCGCCACCGCCTTGGTCGCGGCGGCGTGATCGGCCTGCACAACAAGATCGAGCGCGACAAGTCCCGCGCCGAAATGAAGCGGCTACGGGTGCGCGCATGACCAACCCCCAATCCGGCCCGGTCAACGCAGACCGTCTCAAGTCCTTCATCGAGCGGATCGAGAAGCTTGTCGAGGAGCGCAAAGCGATCCAGGGCGACATCAAGGACGTGTTCTCTGAGGCGAAGGGTGTCGGCTTTGACGTGCCGACCATGCGCAAGGTGCTGGCCCTCCGCGCCATGGACGCCGCTGACCGCGACGAGATGGAAACGCTGATCGATGTCTACTGGCACGCCCTCTCTGCACCCAAGCGGACGGCGCTGGAAGCGATGCAGCGGGGCGCAGGTACCCGAGAGGCCGCCCGGACTGCTGGCATCGCTGTGGGCGCGGCAAGCCAGTTGCGGACAGGTGTTCACGGAATCGAAAACGGTGAACACGTTCACGAAACGCAAATCGGTGAACAGGGCGACGGTGGGTCCGCCATCATCGAGCCACCCCACGACCCGGAGACGGGAGAGATCAAGCAGATCGAAGATGCGGCCCCGCAGCCTGAACCGCCGCCCGGCAACGGCACTCCGCAGCCAGTTCCCGAAGGCGGGGAAGGGACTGGCACCAATTCCGATATGGGGATTCCCATGTCGGCCGAATCTTGCGGCGGTGGGCTTAAAGGCCCGGACAGCATTGCTAAGCCGGGGGCGCTCGAGACCCCACCGAGACACGCCGGAGTAGCGCCCGGCCCGCAAGATACTTCTCCCCGCATCGAAGCCGATCAGCCTGCCGTGGTGGATGCGGTAGCGGAGCCGAAGGCGGAGCGCGTAGCCCCGACCCTCCCGGCCCCCGAGGCATGGCAGGGAATCACCTCCGTGCGCGAAGAACACGAGGCTCGCTCCGATCTCGTGCGTGAGGCCGAGCGGGAGAACCGAGCATTCGACCACCACCGCCGCGACGCCCGCAATCGCATCGTGGACGCCGACGATCTGGCCCAGCCATCCTTCCTGAAACGCCATCGTGAAACGGTGACGGCATGACGGAATATCCATCCGTTCAACGCGCCATCCTCGCCTATTCAAAGGCTCAACATGGAACCAAGAGGGCGAAGGAACGGCGACTCGTGAAGGCCCGTCTCGCGACCATGAAGCGGGAGATCATGGCCGCTCGCTCGGCGCAAAGCGCGCCTCCGCCAATCGTTCGGGGGCCTGTGCGATGAGTGACCGGCTGACGACCGCGCAACTGACCGACGATCTGGCGTCACGCATGGCCCGCGACCCGAAGCCATGGTTGGTGGCCCGCGAGTGCGTGGTCAGCGAGCGGCCGTTGGCGCGGGCCGATCTGCTGTGCATGAGGCGCCGTCTCGACGTGCAACCCATGCTGATCTTGGAGGTGAAGATCAGCCGGGCCGATCTGCTGTCTGATCTTCGGTCCGGCAAATGGCGCAACTATCTCGGGGTCGCGGCCTTGGCCTTTGCGTTCCCGGCCAATCTGGCGGACCTGCAGGAAATCCCGGCGGAGGCGGCGCTGATCGTGCGCAACGGTCGTGGCTGGCGCTGGGAGCGCTACCCGAAGTTCGCGGCCGCGCCCCTGCCATCGCCCTACCTGTATCGCCGCATGGCACTCACGGCCAGCGACCAATCCGGGCGGCGTGCGCGTGACGCGTTCGGCCAAGAGCGGCCACCGGCATCGCCCGAGGTGGAAAGCCTCATTGCAGGAAGCATCGGCGAGAGCAAGCCGCAGGCGAGCGGAGCGAACTACATCTCCCCCACATCGAAGGGTGGTGCGTAATGGGCGAAGGATTGAAGCGCGCTTTTGCGGCAGCCAAGGCTTCCCGTTCCAAATACCGCAACATCCCGACCGTCGTTGGCGGCGTGCGCTTCGCATCGAAGGCGGAAGCCAAGCGAGACGGTGAGCTTCAAATACTCAAGCACGCGGGCCACGTCCGCAACATCGAGCGCCAGCCGCGTTTCCCGCTGATCGTCGGAGGTGTGAAAATCTGCACCTACGTCGGCGACTGGCAGTACGAGGAACTTTCGCCACCGGGTCAGCGCACGGCGATCTACGCGACTCCCGTCAAGGTGGTCGAGGACCGCAAGGGCGCGCTGACACCGGCCTTCAAGATCAAATGGGCGCTCGCCAAGGCCCTGCACCCGGAAATCGAGTGGAGGCTTTCGTAATGGGATGGGCTCGAGGAACCGTGCGCGGTCGCGAAGTCGGTTACGGCGTTCGCGCCAAATGCGATTGGCATGGCTGCAAGACGAAGATTGATCGCGGCTTGGCCTACCGCTGCGGCGGCCTGTCCGGCATCTCGCTCGATGAGGGCATCGGATGTGGCGGTTACTTTTGTGGAGAGCATCGCAAAGGCATTCGTCGCCTGTCATGCGCGACTTCCACTGGCGGCCACTACTATGGCGAGGTCTGCAACGACTGCGCCAAATCGCCCAGCAAGCGCCGGAAGATCCCCGTGGCTCCCTACAACAAGGCGGCGGCATAAGATGGCTAAGACACGCGAATCAATTTCCCTCGCCCTTCGCTTCGCCATCCTACGCCGTGACCGGAACGCCTGCCAGTATTGCGGGGCGAAGGCGCCGGACACCGCGTTGCATATCGACCATGTGACGCCGGTTTTTGATGGCGGTACGAACGATCCCAGCAACCTCATCACGGCCTGCTTCCGCTGCAATGTGGGAAAGGGGGTGCAATCAGCCCACACCGAAGAGGTGCGTCCACTCACCGAGCGTGAGCGCGTCCTTTCGAGCCGAGCCGATTGGTACGACAGCCGAATGCACATGGATAATTGGATATTCGAAGTGAATGTCGGCGCCTCTTCGAAGATCAGGCTTGTGCTTGCCGCGCTAGGGCAGTCGGCGGACCCGCACGGCACCTTCTTTGTCTCAGTAGCGAAGATCGCCCGCCAATCATGCATCACCGTCAGGCAGACGTTGCTTGCCCTTCTGGGGCTGATTCGTGTGGGCAATATCGTGGGGTTCGAACAGGGGTTCGATCTTGTGGACGGGGAATTGCACGCAAGCGGCTCCCTGAATTGGCAGCGGCGCGAGGATGGCGAACACATCCGGCACCACACGCTTGGTGATTTTGCGTGGCCCGATGGCTTCTCCGGGGTCGAGAGGATTCACTGACATGGCGCGCATCCGCACGATTAAGCCCGAAGTCGTGGAGAGCGAAAGCCTAGGCAAGCTCTCGCGTGAATCTCGCCTGTTGTTCATCCTGCTTTGGACCTTTGTTGATGACGACGGAAGGTCTCGCGCATCCTCGCGACTCCTCGCGAGCCGTCTGTACCCCTATGACGAGGACGCCCCGGCGCTGATCGGCGCGTGGCTAGAAGAACTGGAGCTGGGCGGACACGTCCGACTGTACGAGGTTGAGGGCGACTCGTACCTCGATATCCCTAAGTGGTTGAAACACCAGAAGATTGACCACCCTTCGAAGTCTCGGCTTCCCGAGTTTCGCGAAGGTTCGCGAGAGTCCGCGAGTCATCCCGAGACATTCGCGCCTCATACCTTGGATCTAGGACCAGTACCTAGGACCAAGGACCTAGTACCGATAGAGGGCGCTGGCGCGCCAAAAAAGCCAAAGCCGGAGAAGAAATCACATGCTCAGCGACTCCCAGACGACTGGCAGCCAACGCAAGACCTCATCAACTATGCCCGAGACCGTGGGCTCGATCCTGTCGAAACTGCCGCCGCTTTCAAGGACCACTGGGCAGCCAGCAATACCCCAACAAGCCGCAAGCTCGACTGGGATGCAGCCTTCAGGACATGGTGCCGTAACGCCCAAGGAACCGGGCCGGTGGGAGCGCGCCCAACTCGCGCCGCTGCACCTGCCCGAGGCAACGACGCGTTCTATCACGAACTCGCTGCTATCAGCGATCGTTCACGCACCAGTGACCAAGTTCTCGAAGGACGGGCAGATGATGCCCGCGAGCCCACGCTTCCAGATGAAGCTTGGCATGCCCCGCGCTGAGATCGTGCAGAACCTTCGGGCCGTGGTGGCCTCGCTCGCCCGGGCTCGGGATGCCGAGGTGGCGCCCATCGTGGCGACGCTCAAGGCCCGCACCAGGGGCCGCACGGAAGGCGAGGGCGAGGCCCGGTTCAACGCCAACGTGCTGGTCACAGACCTGTGCGGCTATCCGCTCGACGTTGTCCGCTACGCCTGTGAGGCCTGGATCGACACGCCCGATGGCAAATGGTTCCCGGCCTGGGCCGACCTGAAAGCCTTGTGTGACAAGCGCATGCGGGGCCGTCTGGCGCTCGAGAAGGGATTGAACTGGATGCTGGAGCAGACGCCGTGAAGGCCACCAAGGAACACCTTGAAGCGCGTCTGCGGTCCATCGCGGCCACGGCCCTTCAAGCCATCGACTTCACCGGCGATCTGGAAACGCTCGGCGCGCATTTGGACGACCTTGAACAGGACCTCAAGGAGGCCATGCACTTGGCCAACACCCTCGAATGAACGCCACCCAGCCCGCCATCGACTGGCACCTCGGATCACTGGAAGCCCGCCTGCGCTTCTGGTCGACGGTTCCCGGCGCCGAGGCCATGCGCGCGAGAATCGAAGCCGAGATCAAAGCCCACTGCGATCACCAGCCGGACAGTCCTGCAGCGCGCACGTCGAGCGAAGCGAGCGCCAAATAATGCCCCAAAACCCATGGACTCCCGATGACAAGAACACCCTTCGCAGGCTGGTGGCCTCGGGCCTCAACGACCGGGAGATCGGAGAGCGCATGAACCGCCAACGCAGCGAGATATGCCGGCAGCGCGCGAAGCTGCGGCTAAACCCCGGCCAGAGCCCCATATTCACGGCGATGATGGCCCGTATCAACTACAGGCGGATGGTCCGCCGTTCGGTAAGGATGTGAGCGCATGGCTCAGAACAGACAGAAGCAGCGGGGCAGGGGGAAACCCTTCGCGCCCGGACAGAGCGGCAATCCCGGCGGCCGGCCCAAAGACGTAGGCCCGATCAAGGAGTTGGCCAAGCAACACACGCAGGCGGCGATGGATGCTCTGGTGGGCGCGCTGGCCGATCCGAGCGGCCGGACGCGCGTGGCGGCGGCGGAAGCCATCCTCGATCGTGGCTACGGCAAGCCGACGCAGCATCACGAGGTCGACGCCGGCGATGACCTGGCGAAGGCGCTGGATACTGCCTGGAAGCGGGCGCGTGGCGCAGGCTGAGGTCCGCGACGCCGAGGCCGAGCTGCGGGAAGCGGTATCGTCGTTCCGGCACGATCCGCTTGGCTTCGTCCTGTTCGCGTTCCCATGGGGCGTCGAGGACACGGAACTGGCCGGCGAGGCGGGGCCACGAGAGTGGCAGATAGACCTTCTCAAGCTGATCGGCAGCAGCCTCTCGAGCGGCGATCTGGACGGAGCGCTGCAAATCGCGACGGCTTCGGGCCACGGCATCGGCAAGTCGGCGCTCGTGGCGTGGATCATCCTGTGGGCGCTGGCGACGGCTCCGCTCACGAAGGCGGTCATCACGGCCAATACCGGCGACCAGCTGCGCACCAAGACGTGGCCGGAGGTGGGGAAGTGGTTCAATCTGTGCATCTGCCGGCACTGGTTCAAGTTCGAGGCGACCAGCATTGCCCGCCGTGGATCGGCGGGCACCAAGGCGTGGCGCTGCGACGCGGCGACATGGTCGGAGAACAACACGGCGGCCTTTGCCGGGCTGCACAACAAGGGGCGGCGGCTGCTGCTGCTGTTCGACGAGGCCTCACAGATCGCCGACAAGGTCTGGGAAGTGGCCTCCGGCGCCTTGACCGACGAGAACACCGAAATCCTGTTCCTTGTGTTCGGCAATCCGACCGAGAACACCGGGCGATTCCGCGAGTGTTTTGCGGGCGGCAGGTTCGCCCATCGCTGGCATCCCCGACAGATCGACAGCCGCGCCGTGCCCGGCACCAACAAGGCCGAGATCGCCAAGTGGATCGAAGACTGGGGCGAGGATCACGACTACGTGCGCGTTCGCGTCAAAGGCACATTCCCCCGAGGAGGATCGATGCAGTTCATTGACAGCGAGACCGTCGAGCGGGCGCGCAAGCGGCCGGCCGTGTGCCACCTGCGGCAACCCCTGATTCTCGGCGTCGATGTGGCCCGGTTCGGCGACGACCAGCAGGTGATCTATTCCCGCCGGGGGCTCGATGCGCGCACCATCCCGCCGCTGAAGTTCCGCGGCCTCGACCTCGTGTCGTTCTCGGGCAAGATCGCCGAGCATGCGCGCGCCCACGGCGCATCGGCCGTGTTCATCGACGAGGGCGGCATGGGCGCCGGCGTGGTCGACATGGTGCGCATGATGCTGCCCGGCGTCCTGGTGATCGGCGTCAACTTCGGCGGCAAGCCCGACGGCATGGCGATCCCTGGCGATCAGGTCACGGTCGCGGACAAGGCGGCCGAGATGTGGGCGCATCTTCGGCTCTGGTTGAAAACCGGCTCGATCCCCGACGACCCGGAGATCGGGGCCGAACTGACGGGGCGGCAGTATGGCTTCGACACGCACAGCGCCATCCGCCTCGAATCCAAGGCCGACATGAAAAAGCGCGGACTGTCTTCGCCCGACAATGCCGACGCCCTTGGCCTCACCTTCGCGTTTCCGGTGGCCGATCTCGCCGACGGCGCGCCGGTGAGCGGCGAGTACGGCGCGGTGATGGGCGCCAGCCACACCACCGACTACGATCCCCTGGCCCAGGAGTAGGGCGCATTTTCCGCTTGCAATTACAAACGCACAGCTAGGCTATTAGGCGGCTAGTCACTCTCCACGGAGACACTAGCCCTTGTGCATCGGCGGTCCGGGCTCTCCCATCCCCTCGCAGGTCGCCGCGCTCCCCCCGGCGCCGGCACCGGCTCCGACGTCTGCCGATCCCGCCGTCATCGCGGCCGGTGATGCGCAGAAGCGCAAGGCCGCGGCCTCGGCCGGCTACCAGAGCACGATCACCAACAGCGGCGGCGGGGCCGGGCTGATGACGCCCGCCTTCACCTCGGGGTCGGCCGGCTTCAAAGCCCTGACCGGGATGTAGCCGTGGCCCCGCTGATCAATGTCAAGCTGCGCGACCACCTGGAGACCCGCCGTCTCGAGATGCAGTCCATTCGCCAGTCGTGGGAGCCGCAGGTGCGCGAGATTGCGCGCTTCATGGCGCCCCAGCGCGGCGAGTTCTTCCGCACACCCAACCAGTCCAACCGTGGGACCCAGAAGAACCAGGCGGTGATCGACGGCGTCGTGCGCTTCGCCATCCGCACCCTGCGCGCCGGCCTGATGGGCGGCCTCACGTCGCCGGCGCGGCCGTGGTTCCGGCTCACGGTCTCCGATCCCGACCTCAACCAGAGCGCCGCGGTGCGCGCCTGGCTCGACCATGCGGCCGAGCGCATCCTCATGGTGTTCGCGGGCTCCAATCTCTACACGGTGCTGCCGCTGCTCTACCAGGAGCTCGCGACCTTCGGCACGGCTTCGGCCTTCGTCGAGGAAGATTTCCACGACGTGATCCGGCTCTACCTGCAGACCACCGGCAGTTTCTGGCTGGCGCTCGACGATCGCCGCGTGGTCGACACCCACACCCGCAAGATCATGATGCCGGCGCGCTCGGCGCTGCGCCGCTGGGGCGACCGGCTGCCCAAGGCGGTCCAGGACAAGAAGGGCAAGACCGGAGCCGACGGCAATATCGGGATCTGGCACACGATCGAGCCCAACGACGAGTTCGAGGCCGGCACGCTCGGGCCCTCGGGCAAGAAATGGCGCTCGGTCTACTGGCTCGACGGCAGCAGCAACGGCGAGCTGATCCAGGTCACCGGCTACGAGGAATGGCCGCTGCTGACCCCGCGCTGGGAGGTGCTGACCGACGACCCCTACGGCACCGGTTGCGGTCACGACGCGCTGCCCGACGTGCAGAGCCTGCAGGTGCTGGGCAAGCGCCGGCACAACGCGGTCGACAAGCACGTCAACCCGGCCATGGCATATCCCGCCGAACTGAAGAACCAGGCCACGGGCACGACGCCCGGCTTCGTCAACTATTTCGCCGGGAACCTCAGCGAGAAGGTCGGCCGGCCGCTCTACCAGACCAACCCGTCGGTCATCGCCCCGCTGCAGAGCCTGATCATGGACCTGCGCGACATCGTCAACCGCACGTTCTACGCCGACCTGTTCCTGATGATCTCGCAGATGGACGGCGTGCAGCCGCGCAACCAGCTCGAGATCATGGCCCGCAAGGAGGAGAAGCTCCTGATGCTGGGCCCGGTGCTCGACGCCATGCACGGTGAACTGCTGAGCCCGCTGATCGACCGCACCTACGCCATCATGGTCAAGCACCGGCTGTTCGCGCCGCCGCCGCAGGAGCTGCACGGCTATCCGCTGGAAGTCGAGATGATCTCCATGCTGGCCCAGGCGCAGAAGGCCGTCCAGGTCGGGGCCATCGAGCGCACCGTGGGCTTCGTGTCGTCGCTGGCCGGCGCCTTCCCGCAGGCGGGCGACAAGCTCGACGTCTACGACACGATCGACAAGTACGCCGACTCGGTGGGCGCCCCCGTGGGCATCATCAAGAGCACCGACGACGCGCAGAAGTCGGCCGACGAGCGGGCCAAGCAACTGCAGGCGCAGCAGTCCATGCAGACCGGCCTGGCGCTGGCCCAGGGCGCCAAGACCGCCAGCGAGGCCAATCTGGGCGGGGGCAACCTGCTCGAGCGCATGACCGGCACGCCGCCGCAGCAGGAGGCCGCGTAGCATGGCCCGCGACGCCAACGACACCCGGCAGAACCGCAGGCTGGAGGCGATCCAGAAGCGCTACGACCACGAGGACGACGAGGCGCTGCGCGTCCTGCTGGGCACGCCCAACGGCCGGCAGGTGCTCACCCGTCTGGCCCGCAACTGCGCCTGGATGGGCGAGGGCTGGGACCCCAGCAGCACGCGCCTGACCGACTTCAATGCCGGGCGCCGCTCCGTGGCGCTGGGCTTCATGGGCGATGCCGAGCGCGTCGCTCCCGACGACTTCCACCTGATGCTGCGCGAGGCCGCCGATCGCGACAAGGCGATGACTCTGGTCAAGGACGCGGCGACCACCGACGAGAAGGAACAGGACAATGGCTGAAGGCGACAACGCGGCGCAGGGCGACCTGCTGGCCGGCAAGGACGGCGCGGCGGCTGGAGCGGCGGATGGCACCAAGCCCGATGCAGGAAAGGCCGACGATGCCGGCAAGGCTGCCGCGTCCGACAAAGCGGCTGCGGACCTCAAGGTCGCGGCCGATGCGGAAGCCGCCCGCGTCGCGGCCCTGACGCCCGAGCAGAAGGCGGCCGAACTGACGGCGCGCGCGGCCGAGAAGAAGGCGCTCGCCGACGGCAAGAAGCCCGATGCCAAGGATGGCGACAAGGGCAAGGACGAGGCCGTCGACTACGCAAAGACCCTGGCCGAGGCCGTTCCCGAGGGCATGAAGCTCGACGAGGCGTCGGCCAAGATCGCGACCGATATGTTCGCCAAGCACGGCCTGTCGGCCGAGGCGGTGAAGGACCTCGCGGCTTTCCAGATCGCCCGCGAGAAGGCCGGCGCCGATGGCGCGGCCAAGGCCTTCGCCGACCAGGTGGAAGCCTGGAGGGCCGAGTCCACGGCCGACAAGGATCTCGGCAAGGAAAACATGGCCGTCGCCAAGCTGGCGGCCTCCAAGGCGTTCGACACGAAGACCGTCGAGTTGATGGAGCACTTCGGGCTGATGAACCACCCCGGCGTGCTCAAGGGTCTCGTGAAGATCGGCAAGGCGATCAAGGACGACTCGTTCGTGCCCGGCGATGCCGGCCCCGGGAACGGTGGTGCTGACGCTCGCAAGGCTTTCCCCAACAGCAACATGAATCCCTAAGGAGCCCCCATGGCCACCGCAAACGTCACGACCGCCTACACGCTGGCGGACTTCGCCAAGAACCTCCAGCCCGACGGCAGCATCGCCGACGTGGCCGAGCTGCTGAGCCAGCGCAACGAGATCCTGGAGGACATGCTCTGGATCGAGGGCAATCTGCCGACCGGCCACCGCGACTCGGTGCGCTCGTCCCTGCCGACGCCGACGTGGCGCCGCATCAACCAGGGCGTCGATCCCAGCAAGACCACGGAGGCCCAGGTTACCGACACCTGCGGCATGTCCGAGGCCATCGCCGTGGTCGACAAGGCGTTGGCCGACCTCAACGGCAACTCCGCCCGCTGGCGCATGACCCAGAACAAGGGCTTCATCGAGGGCATGGCGCAGGACATGGCGGCCCAGCTGTTCTACGCCAACTCGTCGCTGAACCCCGAGAAGCCGATGGGCTTCACCCCGCGCTTCGCCTCGCTCAGCACCGGCACGTCGCAGACGGCGAACAACGTCGTGACCGGCGGCGGCAGCACGGCCTCGCAGGAATCGTCCATCTGGCTTGTCGGCTGGGGCGACGACACCGTGCGCGGCATCTTCCCCAAGGGCTCGGTTGCCGGCCTGCAGGACACCGACGAGGGCGAGGACTGGGCCTTCGACACCAACAACAAGCGCTACAAGGCGTACATCACGCACTACGTCTGGAAGGCGGGTCTCGCCGTCAAGGACTGGCGCTACATCGTGCGCATCCCGAACATCGATACCTCGTCGAACGCGGGCGGCCTCAAGTCCTCGACCCCGCCCGACCTCGTCGATCTCGTCGACCAGGCGATCGCGCGCATCCCGAACCTCTCGGCCTGCCGCCCGGCGCTCTACATGAACCGCACGGTCAAGCGCTACTTCAACAAGCAGCGCAACCGCGGCGTCCCGGTCTCCTCGACCGTGAATCTCACCACGATCCGCGACACGTCGACCGACAACAACCGCGGTGTGATCAAGCGCTTCGAGAACTACGACGGCATCCCGATGCGCATCGTCGACCAGATCCTCAACACCGAAGCGGTCGTGTCCTAGGGCACCCGGAAAAAGGAACCAGAACCATGTCCATCGTCGACAACAACCTCTACATGTCGGATGCCCAGGCGGTCACCACGTCGAGCCTCGCCGCTGTGGCCTCCACCAAGAGCCTCGATATGGCGACCGCGACCCGCGATATCGGGACCGGTCAGCCGGTCGAGATCGTCGTTCAGGTCGCGACCGCTGTCGCGGCCTCGGGCGGCGCCGCGAACGTCACGTTCGCGCTGCAGGACAGCGCGGACAACTCGTCCTTCGCCACGGTGGTGGCGAGCGCCGCGATCGCCAAGGGCACGCTCGTCGCCGGCTACGAGGCCCTGCGCATCCGGCTTCCCGCCGGGCTGCGCCGCTACATCCAGGTCCTCTACACGGCCGACACCAACGACCTGACGGCCGGCGCCTTCAACGCCTACCTCGAGCTCGACCGCCAGAACAACGTCGCTCGCCAGAGCGGCTTCAGCGTCCTGTAGGAGGCCTGACCGATGGCCAAGCCCAAGACGCTCGCCGAAGTGAAGAAGGGCGATCAGGTCCGCCTGCTCGTGCCTCACTTCGACGGCTTCAAGCGCATCCCCGAGGACACGCTCGTGGCGTGGTGGAACGACACCCCGCCCGATCCGATGAACGCTGCCCTTCCCGAAGACAGCGAGCCGACGGCCCTGACGGCCCCGGCCATGACCGACGGCAAGCCGCCGGCCGACTACATCGACCCCGAGACCGGCAAGAAGCCGGTCATCGCCAAGGTCTGATCGTTCCCGGAGCCGGCACACCACCGGCTCCGGTCCTTTCTCATTGGAGGAGCGTCACATGGCCAGCATGGAACTGACGCCGGCCGAGTCGGCGGAAGAGGGCAGGGAGATCAACGACTACAAGCCGCGCTATGCGGTGTCGGAGATCTGGCTCGACGAGCACGCGCTGGCGGCCCTGGGCCTCACCGACCTGCCGAAGCCCGGCACCGTCGTGGCCGTGAACATGGTGGCCAAGGTCGTTTCGGTGTCGATGCGCGACGACAACGCAGGCGGCGGCACGCAGGCCTCCATGACCCTGCAGCCGACCGACATGGACGTCGCCCCGCAGGTCAGGAAGATCGACGCCAAGGCCATGTTCCCCAACTCGAAGATGGCGGAATAGCCCGTGGCCCGAGAGAACATCCTGGGCGATGGCGTCGGCGTCCGCTTCGCGGCCACGGACGTGAGCGGGCGGGCGGCGCTCGCCGGGACCGGCGACGGCCTGCTGGTGACCAACCCGGGCACGAACACGGTCTACTTCGTGCTGGGGGATGCCTCCGTCGTTGCCCCGACACCGGGTGCCACGGCCGGCGTTCCCGTTCTTCCCGGCACCAGCGCCAGATACGCGCTCGACCCCCACGCGGCCTACTACGGGGAAGTTCATGCCGCCGCGATCTGCAACTACGGGCAGACCGGCGAACTCATCATCCACCGCGTGTCACGTTAAGGAAACCCGACCATGTCCTTTGGCATCATCTCGTTTCTCAAGAGCGCGACCGCCAATCGCGGCGCCGTGCCGGTGGCCGATGACAATCCGCTGCCGGTCGCGACCTACAGTGTGCCGGCCGGCGGGGGCGCCGCCGTGCCCTCCGGCGGAGGCGCCAGCGTCTCTGTCTCGCTCACCCGCACGGCCGACACCAATGCCTACGCGGCCAACGACGTGGTCGGCGCGGCGACAGGCTCGACCGCAGCGCTTGCGTTCGCAGCCCTCGGCGCCGCCGGCGGCGACGTGCTGATCACGACCACCCGGTTCGAGATCGACGTGTCGTCCGTGCCGTCGGGCATGACCGGCTTCCGGCTGCACTTCTACAGCGTGACGCCGCCCTCGGCGTTGGGCGACAATGTGGCGTGGGACCTGCCGTCCGGGGATCGGGCGTCCTATCGCGGCTACATCGATCTCGGCACGCCGGTCGATCTCGGCTCGACGCTCTATGTCGAGCAGGGGCCGGCCAACAAGCAGATCACGATCCCGGCCGGGGGCTCGCTGTTCTGCTACCTGGTGACCCTGGGCGCCTATACGCCGGGCTCGGCCGACGCGTTCAAGATCACGCTGCACGCCGCGGCTCTCTGATGCGGCCGGCGATCCGCAAGCTGCTGAACGCCTACCCGCAGGAAGCGCGCCTGTGGCGCGATGCCGTGCGCGCGGCCGGGTCCGACGTCTCGCCGTTCCAGATGGGCCGCACCTCGACCCTCATCACCTCCCTCAAAGCCTCGGGGGTGTGGTTTCTTCTCGACAGGCTCTGGCCGTTTGCAGCGGAGAATAGCCAGCAGGCGCTTATAGACCTGAAGTCGAGGGCGACGGCCACGGCGGTGAACAGCCCGACGTTCACGGCGAACAGGGGCTACAAGGGCTCGCACCTGTCGGCCTACATCAACAGCAACTTCAATCCCTCGACGGCAGGCGGGAACTACACGCAGAACAGCGCGAGCTATGGCCTTTGGATCGAGACGGCGGAAAGCACGTCAAGCGGCTCGTATCGCTACATGGGTAACGACAGCTCGAACTACAGTGAAATTTCCGTCGGAGCATCGTTCCTCTCCGTAAACATCAATCAAGGCGCGCCCGCGGCGGCAACGACAATTCCCACGGCATCGACGGGTTTGATATCCGGATCACGATCTGGGGCCGCCGCTGCGGCGCGATATCTGAACGGCGCGCTCGATAGCACGACGACGCTTGCGTCGATTGCAGTGCCCAACGCCAACTTCAACATCTTAGCCAGCAACAACGCCGGGACGCCGTTTCAGCAGACCGATGCCCGCGCGGCGGCGGCTTTCATGGGCGGCAACCTGACGGCCCTCCAGCAAGCCGCACTGTACGCCTCGCTGCGGACCTACATGACCGCCGTAGGTGTTGCATGAGCGCCGTGATCCTCCTGTCGGCAACAGAGGCGGTGGCGGTTGCGGGTCCCTCCAGCGAAGCGCCGTTGACCGCCGCGCTGCAGCCCGTCGCGCTGACCGATGGGCGGTTCATTCTCGGCGCCGAGGTGCTGGCCGATCCGCTGCACGCCGAGCATAGGGCGATGCTCGTGGGCCTTCCCCAGACCGACCTCGCCAGCCTGACAAGTGTTCTGCCGGTGGCGCGATGACTCAGCTAGGCCAGTGCATGCCCAGCAATCGGGCGGCCACGTCGATGATGCCCCACAGGGCGAATCCAGTACGGACGATCTCGAACGTGAGTTTACGGAGCGCAGGCATCTTAACCTTCCCGCCCCTGTCGGATGGAATCCTAGCGCATGTAGTGGATGAAGTGCAACGCGCACGTCGAGCCCGGAGGGCGAGCACCCCATGATCGACAAGGCCGATATCCGCACCGTGTGGGACTGGCTGTGGCCGTTCGTGCCCCCGGCCATCGGCGCCTACTTCGGCCTGCGCTACGCCATCGACCAGAGCCGCAAGGAGCGGACGACCACCTGGTTCTGTTCGGCGTTCCTGTCGCTCTATCTCGGCGCGGCCGTGGGCGAGTGGTTCGGGCTGGGTCAGAAGGCGACATCGGGCGCCACCATCATCATTGCCATGCTGCTCTCCGATGCCGTCGGCATGGTGGTGGCCGTGGCCCGCCAGTGGATCGCCGACCCGGCCGGCACGTTCCGCCGCTGGCGCAATGCCTGGCTGGGCGGGGGCGACACATGACCGTGTTCGGCCTGCACCTCACGCCCGGGGACATCTTCATCGGCGCGCTGCTGCTGGGCTGGCTGATCGCCCGCGAGCGCCGCCACCAGCACAATCTGAAGCAGCACAGGGGGCGGCGATGAACCTGTCCGACCAAGGCATCGAGCTCGTCAAGGAATTCGAGGGCTGCGTCCTGCGCGCCTATCCCGATCCGGCGACGGGCGGCGAGCCGTACACGATCGGCTACGGCCACACAGAGCGCGGCAAGATCAAGCTGGGCGATACGTGCACGCAGGAACAGGCCGACGACTGGCTGCGCGCCGATGTCCAGTACGCGGTCGCGGCCGTCAACCATCTGGTGACGGTCGAGCTCGAGCAGCACCAGTTCGACCCGCTGGTGAGTCTCACCTACAACATCGGGCAGGTGGCGTTCGGCAACTCGACGCTGTTGAAGATGCTGAACGCGGGGCAGTTCAATTCTGTGCCCGGCCAGTTCCTGCGCTGGGACAAGGGACCGAACGGCCAGCCGCTTCCGGGCCTCACCAGACGGCGCAAGGCCGAGGCCGCCATGTTCACGGGAGAAGCCGCATGACCAAACAGGCCGTCATTGCCCTCTATGTGATCTTCGGTGGGGGGACGCTATGCGCCTGTGCTGCCGTCTATTTCCTGATGCGGTGGGCGCTGTGATCGCCGTCATCACCGGCTTCTTTGCCAAGCCAGCCATCAGGTACGCGCTTCTCGCCGCCGCGTTGCTTCTCCTTGTCGGCCTCACGGTCTACGTCGTGGCCGGAATCTACAACAAGGGGGAGAAGGCAGGGGCCTCGACCGTGACCGACGCGGTGCAGACCAAGACCATCACCGATGTCGAGAAGGCCCGGCAGACCAAGGAAAAGGCGGATATCGATGTACGCAATGCGCCGTATTCTGACCGCGTCGATTCTCTGCGCTAGCCTCGCGGCCTGCGGTGATCGGCCGGTCGTCGTGACCTCCGTGGACACGCTGTGCACGTCGACCACGCGCTACCATGCGACGGATGGGCAGATCGACCAGTTCAAGATGGACCCGCTGATGTGGGGGCCTCTGGTGGACTGGCTGGCATCCTTCAACAAGGTTCGGGACGGCGAGTGCCTGAAACCGGCGAAAGGCGGCTGACATGGCCACCGCCGACATCCTCGCCCTGTGGAACGACGCCGTCCTGAACATCGGCGCCAAGACCGCCATCGCGTCGCTGACCGAGCAAAGCGCCGAGGCTGCGGCCTGCGCCCTGCGCTACGAGTCGGTGGTCAAGGCCGCCCTGCGCGGCTCGGACTGGAATTGCGTGCGCATGACCGCCGCGCTGGTCGACGTCACCGCCGACTTCGCGCCACCGGCGCGCTGGGCCTATCGCTACGCCTATCCCGACGACTGCCTCAGGATCTGGCGCATGGAGACCCCGAGCGGCCTGTGCTGGGCGTTCCCCCAGCCGCTGGAAGGCTTCGAGATCGCGATGGACGCCGACCCGGGCAACAGCGACCTGCCGACCAAGTACATCTATTCGAACTATACCGACCTGTCGGCGATCTTCACCCGCTACGCCTTCGACGTGGCGCACGGCTACTATGAGGCGCTGTTCGAGCCCGATCTGAGCGAGGCCATCGGCTGGGCGCTGGCCTCGGCGATCGCCGGGCCGCTGACCGGCAATCCGGGGATCATGGCCCAGGCCAAGGCCGAGGCGGCGCGCACGCTCGACGTGGCGCGGGCGTCGTCGGCCAACGAGAGCGCGCCCAATTCGATGGACGACCCGCCGGCGGAGAGCCTGGGCATCCGGGGCTACAATGCCTACGCGGGTTGGCCCTTTGCGTGGCCGTACAGGTAGACGATGCCCCAGCAGACCCTGCAACCCAGCTTCGCCGCCGGCGAGATCGATCCCAAGCTCTACCAGCGCATCGACCTCGCCAAGTATCACATCGGCGCCCGCACGATGCTGAACTGGTACGTGCACGCCTCGGGCGGCGCCTCGAACCGGCCCGGCACCGGCTGGGTGGGCGAGATCCTCGACAGCAGCAAGGCCGGCCGGCTGATCCCGTTCCAGTTCTCGATCTCGCAGACCTACGTGCTCGAGTTCGGCGACCTGAAGGTCCGCTTCATCACCAACGGCGGCTATATCCTCGAAAGCACCAAGGCGATCACCGCCGTCACCAAGGCCAACCCGGGCGTCGTGAGCTCGACCGCGCACGGCTTCGTCACCGGCGACCGGGTCTACCTGGCCTCGATCGGCGGCATGACGCAACTCAACCGCCGCTATGTCACCGTGACCCGGATCGACGCCAACTCCTATTCCGTGGGCGTCGATACCTCGGGCTTCACGACCTACACCTCGGGCGGCACGGCGGCGCGGCTCTACACGCTGGTCACGCCCTACGCCTATGCCGACCTGCCGCTCCTGAAGTACGAGCAGAGCGCCGACACCCTGACCCTGACCCACAAGAGCTACGCGCCGCAGAAGCTGAACCGGCTGGGCGTCGCCTCGTGGCAGATCGCGCCCATCGTCTTCGCGCCCACCCAATCGGCGCCCACGGGCGTGGCGTCGAACGCCGGGGGCTCGGCCGCGATCTACGCCGTGACCGCCATCAACGACACCTCGGGCGAGGAAAGCCTGCAGTCGGCGGACGCCGGATCGTCGTCGCAGACCTCGACGCTGACCTGGCCGTCGCTGGTCGATTGTTCGTCCTACTCGGTCTACAAGAAGAAGGACGGCGTCTATGGCTTCATCGGCGCGGCCCAGGCGCCGGCCTCGGGCGGCACGGTGTCGTTCACCGACGCCACGATCGTGCCCGACAAGACCACGACGCCGCCGCAGCAGCGCAATCCCTTCGCCGCCGGGGTCATCACCTCGATCACGGTGACGGCCGCGGGCTCGGGCTATTCCGGTTCGCCGACGCTGATAGTCCAGGACTCCAGCGGCCTGGGCAATTCGGTGATCCTGGTGCCGCACGTCTCGGGCGGGGCCTTCACCTCGGTCGATGTCACCTCGGGCGGCAAGGGCCTGATCGCGCCCACCATCGTGGTCTCCGACGGCGCCGGCGCCGGCGCGGTCCTTGCCCTGGGCTTTACGCCCGACGGCGGCGAGGTCGTGGTCGGGTCCTATGTCGATCCCGGCACCGGCGACACGATCCCGGTCACGACGCCGACCTATTACATCAGCTCGTGCGGCGTCTCGGCCGGCGGCTCGGGCTATCACTCCGGGGTCCAGATCCGCCTGGCGTTTCCCGGCGAGGTCAGCGGCGGCGGCGCCGCGTTCTCGGCCACGGTCTCGGGCGGCGTCATCACCGGCGTGACGGTGACCGCCGGGGGTGGCGGCTACTACAACTATGCCCCGACGTATTTCCCGACCGCCTACACGATCGATAGCGCCGGCACCGGCGCGGTGCTGACTCCGGTGCTGACCAACGACACCACGGTCAACCCCGGCTGCACGACCTATCACGACGGCCGCCAGTGGTTCGCCGACACCACGGCCCGGCCGCAGACCCTGTGGGCCTCGGTCTCGGCGGCGTTCAACAACATGAGCGTGTCGATCCCGACGCGCGACAGCGACGCGATCACCCGCAACCTGGCCTCGCGGCAGGTCAATGACATCAAGCACATGATCAGCCTCACGCAGCTGATCCTGCTGACCGGCGGCTCGGAGTGGAAGGTCTCGGCCGGCTCGGCCGACGTCATCACGCCGGCGCAGTTCGTGGCCCGGCCGCAGAGCTACAACGGCAGCTCCGACATCCGGCCCATCGTGGTCAACAACACGCTGCTCTACATCCCGTCCTCCAGGCGCAAGGTGCGCTCGCTCGATTACCAGTGGGCGGCCGACGTGTGGACCGGCACCGATCTTTCCCTGCTGGCCGCCCACCTGTTCGAGGCCTCGGGCACCGACGGCAACCAGATCGTCAACTGGCAGTTCGCGCGCGATCCCGAGTCGATCTGCTGGGCGGTGCGCGACGATGGCGTATTGCTGGGATTCACCTACCTCAGCGAACAGCAGGTCTACGCCTGGCACCGGCACACCACGTCGAACGGCCTGTTCGAGGATGTCTGCTGCGTGCAGGAAGGCGACGAGACGGCGGTCTACTTCATCGTCAACCGCACGATCGACGGCGTGACCAAACGCTATGTCGAGCGCCTGCACACCCGCGTGTTCGAGACCCTGGCCGATGCATGGTTCCTCGACTGCGGGCTGGAGTACGACGGCAGCGCGACCACCACGATCTCCGGTCTCTGGCACCTGATCGGCGAGAGCGTCTACGCCCTGGCCGACGGCGTGCCGGTGGGTCCGTTCACGGTCTCGGCCGCGGGCACGATCACGCTGGCGACGGCGGCTTCCAAGGTCATCGTCGGCAAGGCCTATCCCGACTGCGACCTCGAAACCCTGTCGATCGAGACCCAGGACCAGGCCGGCCCCTCGATCGGCCGCAAGAAGAAGGTGAACCACGTCACCCTCGGCCTGAAGAACAGCGCCGACAAGGGCCTGACGGTCGGCCCCTCGGGCGGCCAGGGCAACCCGGTCCTCTACGAGATCAAGGGCAAGGACATGGTGAACCCGCTGGCGACCCCGGCCGGCACGGCGCCGGCGCTGATCACCGACCTGATGCACATGATCGCCGCCCCGGAGTGGAGCTGGACCGGCCGCACGCTGATCCGGGCGACCCAGCCGCTGCCCTACACGGTTACCGGAGTGATGGCCGATGTCACCACGGGTTGAAATCCGTCCCGCCACGCTGGCCGATGCCGCGCTGCTCGAGCTGCGCGCCGCCGACCGCGCCGAGGTCGCGGCCCTGTCCGGCCGTGATCCGCGCGAGGCGCTGGCCGAATCCGTCGAGCGCTCGGCGATGGCATGGGCCGGGCTGGCCGACGGCCGTCTGGTCTGCCTGTTCGGCGTCGTGCCGGCGAGCCTGGCGGGCGTGACCGGCGTGCCGTGGCTGTTGGGCTCGGACGACGTCTGCGCCTACTCGCGGGCGTTCCTGCGCCGCAACCGGGCTTATGTGAGCGCCATGCTGGGCGAGTTCCCGGTGCTACGCAACGTGGTCGACGCGCGCAACGAGGTCTCGATCCGCTGGCTGCGCTGGCTGGGCTTCACCTTCGGCGAGGCCTGCCCGCTGGGCGTGGCCGGCCTGCCATTCATTCCATTCGAGAGGCGGGCATGAACATCGTGCCGGCGACCGTTGCCGGAATCCAGCATGCCGCCACCCTGCCGCGGCTGGCCGCGGAGTACGCCGCCGAGTCGAGGATCGACGGCCTGCCCGAGCCGATGGCGAAATGGGATACCTACCAACACCTCGAGGCCGCTGGCGCGCTGCATGTGTTCGGCGCGGCCGTCGAGGGTGCGCTGGTGGGCTTCATCTCGGTTCTGGCGCCGATCTTGCCGCACTACGGCGCGGTGGTGGCGGTGTGCGAGAGCTTCTTCGTGGCCAGGGAGTGGCGCCATACCGGGGCGGGTCTGGGGCTGCTGAAGGCCGCCGAGGACAAGGCCCGCGAGATCGGCTCTCCCGGCCTGCTGGTGTGCGCGCCGTTCGAGGGCGACCTGTTCAAGGTGTTGCCGCGCCGGGGCTACGCCGAGACCAACCGCGTGTTCTTCAAGAAGGTGTCACCGTGACCGATGTTGTCCCGCTGCTTCAGGTCGTCCCCGCCATGGACGGAGCCGCAATCGACAGGGTGCGCTTGCTTGAGGGCGCCGCATCGATCCTGGAACAGGTCAATATTCGGACTTTCCATGCTTTCCACGCCGGTCTCTATGCGCGCACGGTGTTCGTGCCCGCAGGCGTGTGCATCACCGGCGCGCTGGTGAAGATACCGACGCTGGTCACCGTGAGCGGCCATTGCCTGCTTTATGTCGGCGAGGGCGAGCCTCCGCGCGAGATCACGGGCTACAACGTCCTGAATGCCGAGTCCGGCCGAAAGCAGGTGTTCGTAGCGCTCGACGATCTCGCCATCACCATGTGCTTCGCCACCGCCGCGCGCACCGTCGAGGAAGCCGAGGCCGAGTTCACCGACGAGACCGATCTACTGCTCTCGCGCCGCCAGGGAGGCATCTGATGTCGGGCGTCACCACTGCCACGGTCATCGCCGGCGCCGGGCTCGCGCTCTCCGCCGCCAGCACCGCCGCCAGCTTCATGGGCCAGATGAACCAGCAGGCCGCGCAGGGCGCGCAGGCCAACTACATGAAGCAGGTGGCGCTCCAGCGCCAGCAGGTGGCCGACCAGCAGTCCGCCGACGCGCTGGCCCGCGGGCAGGTCAACGAGGACAAGCAGCGCCAGGTCACGGCCTCGCGCATCGGCACGCAGACGGCGGCGCTGGCCGCGCAGGGCACCGACCTGTCCGGCAGCCCGACCGACATCCTGGGCGACACGGCGCGCGCCGGCGAACAGGACGCGCTCACCGTGCGCAACAACGCGGCCCGCGAGGCCTGGGGCTACAAGGTGCAGGCCAACAACGCGGGCAACGATGCCGGGCTCTACGGCGGCTTCCAGCCGTCCTACATGGGGGCCGGCGCCTCGCTGCTGTCGGGCGCCGGAACGCTGGCCGACAAATGGAGCAAGTTCCAGTTCGGCAGCGGCGGCAACGATCCTGTGTCGATCGGCGGCAGCCAGGCCTCCTATGACATTTCCGGGGGCCTCGTCTGATGGCGACCGTCCAGCCCTATCCGATCCCCACGGTGGCCCCGCAGGCGGCGCCGAACGTCGCCCCGTCGGCCGGTGCCGCCGGCGACGTCGGCCTGTTCGGCGGCAACCAGGCGCGCGACATGCAGGTCGCCGGCGCCCAGCTCGAGAAGGCCTCGAACAGCGTCGAGAACATCGCCCTGCGCGAGAAGGCCATTGCCGACCAGACCCGCGTCGAGGGCGAGGTCAACGGCTTCATCTCGGCCAAGCAGAACGCGCTCTATACGGCGCCCGACGCCTTCTACCGCCTGAAGGGCGAGGCCGCGATCAACGGCGCGCAGGCCGTCACCGACAACCTGATCGACCTCAAGAAGGAGGCGCTGTCCCGGGCGGCGAACGACGACCAGCGGCTGGCGCTCGGCCGCGCGCTCGATGCCCAGATCACCGACGCCACCAACGGGATTTCCCGCCACGTCGCGGGCCAGAGCCTCGAATGGCAGAAGCAGACGGTGGACACGCGGCTGGCGCTGGCCGGCCGGAACGCGGCGCTGAACCCCGACGATCCCGACGAGCTGAACAAGAGCCTCGTGGCGGCCGAATCGGCGGGCCAGGAGAAGGCCCGGCTGCTGGGCGCCACGCCGGGCAGCGACACCGCGAACCTGATCGTCGATCAGGAGAAGTCGAAGATCTACAAGAGCGTGATCCAGACCCAGGTCGACGCCGGCAAGAAGCGCGCGGCGCTGGCGCTCTACGATTCGGTCAAGGACAATCTGGCGATCAGGGACGACCACAGCCTTGCCGCCGCCATGAAGGGCATCCGCTCGGAAGTGCTGGGCGCGCAGGCGGCCAACGAGGCGCTGGCCAAGGTCGGCCTGCCGCCGATGCCGAGCGATGACGGCAGCCCCGCCCAGCCGGTGACGCCCGGCCTGCTGCACCGCGCGCTGGTCGGCCAGGAGAGCGGGGGCCGCCAGACCGACGTCTCGGGCAAGACCCTGACCAGCATCGACGGCGCCAAGGGCGCGGGGCAGATGATGCCCTCGACCTTCGCCAAGTACGCCCAGCCCGGCGAGAAGATCGACAACGCACAAGACAACCTCCGGGTGTCCAGTCGCATCGTCGACAGCTATTTCCAGAAGTACGGCGGCGATCCGCAGCGCGTGGCCGTGGCCTACTTCTCGGGCGAGGGCAACGTGGCCCCGGCGGGCTCGCCCACGCCATGGCTCAAGGATGCCAAGGACGGCAACGGCAAGTCGGTGTCGTCCTATGTGGCCGACGTCACGCGCCGCATCGGTGGCGCCACGCCGGCACCGTCCCAGGGCACGCCCTACAAGGGTGACGTCAAGTCGGGCTATGAGCAGGCGGCGCTCGAGATCAGCCAGCGCACGGACCTGAACCGCGAGGACAAGCAGGCCGCGCTCTCGGTGCTGAGCAAGCAGGGCGCGGCGCTGACCGCATTCCAGGCCGCCGGGGTCAAGAGCCTCAAGGACGAGTTCAACACCACCCTGACCACGGCATTCCTCAGCCCCGGTCAGGTGAAGCCCGAGCAGTTCACGGCCATGGCCGACCGCGCGGCCTCGCTGGGCGAGCAGGAGTTGGCGACGCGCTATCGCCTCATCGCCTCGATGCAGGGCACGCTCAAGAACGGCCTGCAGAGCGCGCCGCCGGAACAGCTCAAGATGCTCAAGGAACTGTCGGAAGGCCTGCCCAAGCAGATCATCGAGGGTCTGCAGAACGGCAACGCCGACCTCGCGACCCGCGCCGGCGACCTGCACGCCAAGCTGAAGCAGGCGATCGACGATGGCCTGCCGGCCAAGAGCCTGACCGATCTGGCGCACCAGGCGGCCGACGCCTATGCCGCGGCGGGCAAGCCCGAGAAGGCGCAGGAAGTGGCGGACCTTCACCGGGCGGCCACGGCGGCCGGGAGTGTTGCCGAATTGCCACCGGTCGAGGCCGAGAAGGCACGTGCGGCACTGGAGCAGAAAGTGGCAGCCGGCCAGGCCACGGCCGAGGACGCCCAGCTCTATCACCTGATGACCCAAGGCATCGCCCACCAGACCGCAGCGTTCGCCAAGGATCCGCTGGCCGCCGGCAGCGCGCTCTATGCCGATGTCGGGCCGCTGGCACCGATCGACTGGAGCAAGCCGCTCGACCCGGCGGTGCTGGCGCGGCGCACCGAACAGGCCGGCTTGACCAGCCAGCACCGCGGCGGGCTCACGGTCAACCCGTTCACCGCGGGCGAAGTCGCGACCCTGCGCAGCACGCTCGACACGGCGCCGCCCCAGCAACAGGCGGCGATCTTCCGTTCGTTGGCCGGGATGCCGGCCGAGGCGATTCCGCATGTGGCGGCGGCGCTGGCCGGCAAGACCGAGGGCGACGCCCTGAGCCGGTCGTATGCGGCAGCCCTGTCGTTCTATGCCGATTCCGATCCGCAGAGCCAGGCGGTGGCCGGCCTGATCCTCGACGGCGCCCAGCGCCGCAAGGACATGGGCGACAGCGCGCGCAAGCTCACGATGTCTTCGGATGCCGTGCAGCAGGCCATGCAGGACAAGATCGGTTCGGCCTTCGTCGACATGGGCCGCAAGGTCCCGGCGGTGATGACCGATGCCGTCGAGAGCGTCTACCTGTCGATGATGGCCCGCGCCGGCCGGCAGGGCGACAAGCTCGACGCCGACGTGTTCGGCCAGGCGCTCGATGCCGTGGTCGGCAAGACCATGGCGCGCAACGGCCAGACCCTGCTGCCACCCAAGGGCGTCGGACCCTACGAGTTCGACAACGCTCTGCGTAGCCTGTCGGATGGCGACTTCGCGGGCATGACCACGCTCAACGGCTCGCCGGTGACGGCGCGCAAGGTGATCGACTACGGCCGGCTGACCAACGCCGGCAAGGACGGACAGTATTTCGTGGCCATGCCGGATTCCGCCAACGGTGGGGCGCCGGGCTATGTGATGACGTCCGACGGCAAGCCCTACGTGCTCGACCTCAAGCCGTTGCTCGAGCGGGCACAACGCTTCCCCAGCGGGCTGGCCGTGACCGGCGAGAGCGCGATCGCCGACCGCCGCCGGGCCCCGGCGTCGCCGACCGCCGATGTGAGCCCGTAATGGCCGGCCTTCTCGACCTCTACGCGGCGCAGGCTGGACCCGCGGGCCCTGCACTGATCCAGCCGCCCAGCACGGCAGGCGAGCGCTTCTCGGCCGAACAGGGCGCGGCCACGGCCCCGGATCGCTACTTCAACCTCAACGCCTCGCGCCGGGAGTGGTTCGGCAAGGCCGCGGCCGAGCTTCAGGCCGAGACCGGCAAGACCTTCGCCAACCCCTACGATCCGCCGACGCACGAGGAACTGTTTAAGGACGGCGTGGCCGTGCCGCCCGTCCAGATCGAGACCGACCGGCGCAATGCGCTGATCGAGGCCAACCGCCAGTTGCGCGAGATCAAGCCCGACGCGATCGACGCCGAGGGCATCGACACCTTCATCGGCGTGGCGGGCGATGCGGCACGCCAGAAGGCGGCAGAACTGTCCAACACCGGCAACGGGCTGGCGGCCTTCGCCGGCGGAGCGCTGGCCTTGACGCCCGAGAACGTGATCGGCGCCATGATCCCGCCGGGCCGCGCCGTGCTGGGCGCTACCATGGTGGGTCGGTCGTTCCTGGGCGGCGTGCTGCGCGAGGGGGGCTATCAGGGCGTGACACAAGGGGCGCTGACTGCCGGCGCCGAAGGGCTCGACGTGCTGGCCCGGCGCGAGACCGGCACGGCCCCCGACGGGGGAGAGATCGCGGCCAATGTCGCCCTGGGCGTGGCGGGTGGTGCGGTTCTGGGCGCGGGCTTCCACGCCCTGCACGCCGGGCCGCGCGCCCTGTGGGAGCGCTGGAACGCCCTGCCGGAACCGGCCCGCGCCAATGCCCCGCTGGAAGTGCGCGACGCCATGGCGACCCTGCAGCCCGAGGCGATCTACCGGGACGCCAACCGGTTGGGCCTGCCGTGGGACCTGCACGAGCGCTATCAGGGCCGCGCGCTCGACGCGGTGATGCGCGGCCAGGCCGTGGCGCTCGACGAACTGCAGCCGGGCGACATGCCGATGACCGGCCTCGCCACGATCCTGCGCGGGGCGCCCGACCAGATCCGGGTCGAGGGCCTGGGCAACACGGTTCCCCGCATCGCCAGCCTGCCCGACAGCGAGATCGAGCAGTTGGGGCGCCAGTTGAGGCCCGAGACCTTCGCGCCGCTCGACGCCATCGACCAGAAGCTGCAGGCCCTCGACCAGCGGACACAGGCCATCCACCAGGAGGCCCAGCAGATCGGCCTCGCCGACGTGGCCGACATCGACACCGCGGCCCGTCTGCAGGACATCGAAACCCGCCTGCAGCAAAAGAACCTGCGCAAGACCGTGCGCGCCGACCTGGAGCGCGAGCGCGAGACCATCAACCAGAGCATCGACCCCAACGGGCAACTGACCGAGGAACTGAAGACCACCCGCCGGGACTTCTTCCCCCAGCACGCCGAGGACCTGAAGGCGATAGAGACTGAGCGCGCGGGCCTGATGCAGCAGCGCGAGGCCGCGCAGTCGGTGGCCGCGCGCGAGATCGAGGCCATGCGCAAGCGGCTGGATTCGCTGCCGGCCGGGTCGCAGTTCGGCGACGAGGCCTCGCCCGGCCTGCTGGGCGCCGAGTTCGGCAAGCCGGAGGATGTGGCCAAGGCGCTGGAGGCCGCCGACTTCAACCGCACGGTGCGCATGGCGCAGGAGATTGGCCCGACCGCGACCCGCGCCGTCGAAATGCCGGTCCCCAAGGAAACTGCCGGCGCCGCGCCCGTCGAGCGCCCGGAGATCGAGGCTGCCGCAAAGGCCGTGATGGAAGGCAAGGGCGGGGCGCTGGCCGACTTCCGCAAGGCCGTGGCCAAGGAAATGGACGGGCTCGATCTCGAATTGAAGGACGCGCAGGCCGCCGCGAACTGCGTCGCCAACGGAGGGTCGATCCCATGAGCATCGAAAGCTGCATCGCCGAGGCGCTGGCCGCCGGCAAGATCACGGCCAAGGGCGCCGACCAGTACAAGGCGCACATGAAGGACGCCGAGGCGGTGGCCGAGCAGAAGGGGCTTGCAGGCCCGGACGCCTATATCTTCGCCACCACCGAGGCGGCCAAGGCCATGGAGCAGCGCGCCACCAGCCGCCGCGCGCAGACGCAGACCACCATTCTTGCGATCGACCGTGCCTGGGCCGGAGCCCTGAAGAACGAGAAGGGCCTGGCGTTCGGCCTGACCGACGTGTTCGGCGAGCATCTGTATGGCGCGGGGTCCGGTTCATCGCTGGCCCAGCAGCATCGCGGCAACCTTGCGCTGTTCCAGTCGATCATGGCCGACTCGCTGGCCCAGCTTCAAAGCCGGGCCTTTGGCCTGAAGCAGGAGAAAATCCTGCCCACCGACACCGTGCGCGCGCTCTACGGCGCCACCGGCAGCAAGGGCGGCGCCGCGGCGGCCAAGGCGTGGGATCAGGCGGTCACCCTGTGGCGCGACGAGATGCAGCGCGCCGGGGTGTTCGTGCGCGAGCTCGCCGACTGGCGGCTGCCGCAGCATTTCGATCAGGGCGCGGTGAAGGCCCTTGGCCCCGATGGATTCGTGAACCAGATGGGCCAGTGGTTCCATGACGGCAAGCTGCGCCTGCGGGACTGGGAGGCCGATGGGCAGGCCTATCTGGTGCCGGGCCGGGCCGACGAGCGCGCGCGCGAGATTTTCCAACGTGCCTACGACAACATCACGACCAACGGCGACGCCTCGCTCGATCCGGGGGCGCTCAAGATCACCACCCTAGCCGACAGGTACGGCCGGCGCCGGGCCTTCGAGTGGGCGACCGACGATGCGTGGCTGGAGTTCAACCGCACCATGGGCGTCGGCGACGATGCCATCGGCGAACTGATGGTGCGCCACATGGACGGCATGGCCAAGAACCTCGCCACCGCCCAGGTGCTGGGCCCCGATCCCGACCGGGCAGCCAAGATCCTGCTGCAGATGTACCGCAAGGAGACCGGGAGCAAGTTCTGGGCGAACCGTCTGGAGGCGATGTACGAGATCAACGCCGGTCACGCCATGCAGCCGGTCAGCCAGCGGCTGGCGCTGGGCGCGCAGTCGTTCCGGCAATTCCTGTCGTCGGCGCAGTTGGGCGGCGCGGTGCTGTCATCGACGTCGGACTTCGGCTTCACCAAGGCGACGGCGGCCTGGCACGGCCTCGACATGACCAGGATCATGGCCGACTACGTGTCCAACCTCGGCAAGAATTCGGTCGAGGCCCGGGCGCAGGCCATGAAGGACGGCCTCATCCTCGAGGTCGGCCTGCGCGGGCTGCACGACGCGGCGCGCGACACCATCGGCGATGTGGTGGCCGGCAAGGGCGTCGGCGGCAAGGTCGATGCGGCGCTGAACGGCCTGTCCCGCGTGACCGGCCGCATGTCGGAGGTCGTGATCCGGGCGCAGGGCCTGGCCCACCACACCCAGGCGCTGCGCGACGCCATCGGCTCGCAGGTGATGTCCCATCTCGGCGGTCTGGCCGGCACGTCGTGGGAGAAGATGGGCCCGGTCGACAAGCGGCTGTTCACGACCTACGGCATGGGCAAGAAGGAATGGGACGCCCTGCGCAAGGGCGCGCTCAACCAGGGCTTCCTCGACCCGGCGAAGCTGGCCCGCGAGGGCGAGGGCGCCGCCCGCGATGCCGCAGTGAAAATGCTGGGCGCCATCGCTGGCCTCCAGCGCACGGCGGTGCCCGAGGGCAATTCGATCACCCGGGCGCTGATGCTGGGCAAGACCCAGGCCGGCACCTGGGAGGGCGAATTCCTGCGCTCGGTCGCCCAATACAAGGGCTTCCCCATGGGGGCGATGATGATGCACGCCTTCCGCGGCATGGAGAGTTTCGCCGACAAGGACGGGCAGTGGTTCCGCGGCCAGTACGTGGCCAACCTGATCGTCAACACCACGGTGCTGGGCGCCGCGGCGCTCCAGCTCAAGAATCTCGCGGCCGGCAAGGACCCCGAGCCGATGGATGGCAAGCACGCGGCCCGGTTCTGGCTCAACGCCTTTGCCCAGGGCGGCGCCGGCGGCATCTTCGGCGACCAGCTCAAGGCCATGTTCAGCGCCCAGCGCATGGACGATCCGAGCCGGCTGCTGACTCCGGCGGCCGGCTTCATGCTCGACATGAAGCAACTGGCGTTCGGCAAGGTGCAGGACGCGGCCAACGAGCGAGAGGGCCACGGCGGACGGGAGGTCACGCGGCTGTTGCACAAGTACGTGCCGGGCGTGTTCTACACGCGCCTCGCGCTCGACCGGCTGGTGCTCGACACGCTGCAGAAACGGCTCGACCCCGACAGCGCGAGCGCCTTCGCCCGGCAGGAAGATCGCGCGCGCAAGGAACAGCAGACGCAGTTCTGGTGGCGTCCGGGATCGAGCAGCCCGCGGGCCCCGGATCTCGGGCGGGCGGTGCAGTAGCCCTCAGCGATCGACAAGGGGAATGGATCTCAACGCCGCCGGGGTAGGCATCCACTCGGCCATCATTGGTTCTTCCTCAGGGGGACATATAAAGGCGTGGAACAAACCGCGTCCGCTTCCCCCGATCTTCCCCCGGTGTTTCGGGCGCGTTCTGGTCGGTTCGGGCAGGTTTCCACAGGCGGCCATTATGTAAGCCGCTCGCCGCAGTATGCCATAAAATGCACGCGGGGTTGAGTTTTATTATATCGGACAATGGTGGGCGCGGTAGGGATTGAACCTACGACCCCACCCGTGTGAAGGCGGGGGCAAGTCATTGGCGCGCAACCTTTTTGGCAGATTTTCCCCTCTTTTTCCCCTTGAGCAAAAGCACCACGCCGCGCTCGCCAACGGCGGTCGAACGGTGGTGCACGTACCTTGCGGCAGATCGCTCGTCGCGCCACAGCCCGCGCTCGGTGATGGCCTTCATGTCGTATCCCAGCGCCCGCATATCGGTCGCCATGGCGTGCCGGCTCTGGTGTGGCGTGTAGGAGACCTTTAGGCGCTTACAGAGGGGTTTCAGCCACCTGTAGACGTTGTGCCGGTCGCCCCAAGGGAAGACGCGCCCAGAGGCCAATTTCGGGGTGTTGGCGAGCATCGCCACGAGACGGGGGCTGAGTCCAATTTCGCCATGGTCGTCGGTCTTGCGCGAGCCTACGCGGGCGATGCCCCTCTTAAGTTCAAGATCAGCCCACAAGAGTCGCAGCGTATCGCCAATCCTTTGCCCTGTCTCATAGAGCCATGCCAGTAAAAGGCGCTGGTGCCCGTCTGTGTTGCCGAGCAGTAGTCGCATTGTAGCTTCACTGGCGGGGGATTTTTTTGACCGACGGGAAAACGAGGGACGACGTATGCGACGGTAGGCGCACCAGTCTTGTTCGGCGGCGTAGTGGAGGATCGCGGAGCATGGCGTGTAGACATAACGCACCTTGGTTTCGTTCTGGACTTTGGGGCAGAGGGCGTCGGCGGCCTGCCGGATGTCATCGCTCTTGATCTCGCGGACATCCCGCGTGCCCATGTGGGCGATCAACTTGTTGATCCATTTCGCGTCGTCCTTGCGTGGCTTCTTCCACGCCATGTAGGCGCGGGCGGCATGGGCGAACGTCACTATCTCGTCGGGAGCGCGACCATGGATGCTCGCGAGGAAGTCGTCGGCCTCTCTCTTTGCATCTGGCCGAGTCGTCGCTTCCAATACTTTTTCAACTTGCCGTCCATTGACGTGGGCGCGGACAACATAGGTCCGGTTGCCCTTGCGGGTTCCTGGCGCGTAGAACTGCATCCCCGTTCCTTTGCTTTCAGCGTCTCAAGATCCTCGGCCCCGATCCGCGCCCTACGGCCCGTGCCGATGGTCGCAATTCCATGCCGAGCCAGCGCCCGCGTCAATGTCCGGCGCGTCCAGCCCATGTGGGCGGCGGCATCCGGTAGAGACAGAAGCGTCGGCTCACTCATTACACAGGTCCCTGAGTTGGAGTTTGAAGGGGCTACGCGCCCGATGACGGGTGGCCGGTAAGCCATCCATAAGATCGGCCGCCTCGAATATCGGCAATGGAAGCTTGGCTGACTCCATAGTCGCTTGAGACCAAAGCCCTAGGTCTTTTGTCCGCGTATATTTTGAGAACTTCTTCGGCCTTCAGTTTCCTATTGCCTCGCTGCTTGCGCGCGCGGTCTAGGGAATTGTCGGCGTCGGTTCCGAGGAACAGGTGATTGACGTTGACGCAGCAGGGGACGTCGCACTTGTGGCAAACGAGCAGTCCCGCTGGGATCGGCCCTTTCGCCAGCGCCCACGCGACTCGATGGGCAGCGTAGGTTTTGCCTTCCCAAAATATTTTCCCGTGACCGATGCCATGGACGCTGCCGGTCCAGAGGAGGCAGCCACTATTGGGCTCCGGCATTGAGTAGAATTCCAGACGCTGCCCGAGCGTCCAATTTCTCGTTTCATTGTTCGCGTGGGCCATCGCTCTACTCCTTCATCACAGTTATCGGTCGGTGCGGTAGGGAGTCATCGCCCGCGTAGCGCGTTATCCCTCCGATGCAGGCGCGGAGGAGGTGAGGGACAGAAGAGCGCGACAGGCTTCTGCAGCGAAATCAAATGCTGTGTCGGTCGATGCTTCGACATCTCCGTCGTACCAGCCAAGGTAGAGCCTCGCCGCTTGCAGGGCGTCGCTGCTCGCCGCCTCCACCACCTCCGCCTCTACAGCAGCAGGGCGAGCAGCCTTTCGGAGAAGTGTTTGCGCGTCATCGATATCCTGAAGCGCCTGCGGGAAGCCGAACTGACTTGACCAGTTTGGAGAACGACCAGTGATAAGGTAGTAGGCTTGACTGAAAGCTTCCTCAGCCTCGTCCCGTTCTTTCAGAGTCTCCTCTAGTTGTCGCTCAACTTTGGTCATTTCGCTCAACCCCGTCTCCCGCTCAAGATTATCCGTCATGGCCGGAGCCCTTCTACAGTGTGGAAACATTCGCGCAGCGGGCCGTCTTCCGTGTCGTGGGTGAGGCCGTCGCATCGCAGCCAGCCATCGCTCTCGACCTGGAGATAGCCACCGCAGTTGGGATCGGGGCACCGGCGCGAGACAAACCGGCCGCCAGCGGCGCGGATCACCTTGGGTTCGACAGCGGCCGTCATGTCTTCCCTGCCTTCTTGGGGGTGTCGATGGTGAGGGTGGCGCGGACGAAAGGCGGCGCGTGCATGCCGAAGTTCGGCCGTGCGCCACCAGTCAGGACCGTTAAAATGCGCGGGTTGGCGTTTAGAAAATTCTTGCACAATGGGCGCGGGCGCGTGCTTCCCATCTGCACCCACACCTTGAACGTCCGCTCCCGCTTTACTGTCTTACGTTTCATGGGGTGCCCTGACCTTTGCTCGAATCTACTGACGCGCCATCAGTGAGAAGCGCAGCGCGGGCGCGGAGAGCGGCGGCGCACCGGGCCATCGGTTCGGTCCTGGCACGCGCGACAAATCCGTCGGCGGGTGCTTTCCTCCGGCAAACGAGGACTTCCGCCTTGAACAGCGACGGGTCAGGTCCTTCGCCATCGTGCCCGGAGCGCCAGAACACGTCATCGCCGGGAGGCACGAGCGTCACGGCAGCGTCGAGGCTGGTGTCCGGGCGAGGCATTGACGACCAGACGCCAACGCCATCCTTGCGCCACTCCCAGCCCAGCTTCTCGCCTCGGAATAGTGTCTGATGCCCGGCTGCGACCAAGATGGCGGACGCCAGATAAGGATTTGGTTCCTCGGTTTCGCACCGGGCGGCGACCGCCAGGATTTCCTCGGGGGTCATGCGTTGCCCCATTGTGCGCCCCGGCGGATGCGCTGGATGGTCGTGCGGTGGACGCCGTACATGAGAGCCAGATGTTTGGTGAGCATGTAGCTTTCCCGGATCGTAGCGACCTGGGCGGCGGACAGGACGGCCTTGGGGTTGTTTTCGCCCTTGGCCCAATCGTTCATCTTGCCAGCCTCGATGCCATTGAGGCGGTGACGTTCAGGCTGCGTCGCGCCGAACGACCGCCGCCGTTCCCGCATATCGCGCATGTTGCTGGCGTGCGTTCCTTCGTAGAGATGATTCGGATTGAAGCACGGCGGATTATCGCAGTCGTGACAGGCCATCATCTGGGGCTTGAGTGGTCGGCCCAGTTTGCGCGCCAGCATTAGACGGCTGACAAGATGCAGCTTGCCGTCGATCCAGACGCGACCCTTGTTGCCTGTGCGAAACGGCCAACAGGCACTCTTGCCGAACTTGCGCTCCGCTTCATCCGCCAGCTTCAGGAGCGTGTCGTCTGAAGTCTGCTTTAACTGCCGCCCCTGCGGCGAGCTATCGTCGGTCATGCCGCGCTCCGTTCACAATGCAGCTTCACAAACGCCCGCGCCTCGTCCCGCTCAGGATCTCGGCAGCCGGCGAGAACCGACAGGATCATGCCGTAGGGGTCGATGCCCTGGGACCGCCACCAGCGGGCCTCATCGCCTGTTCTGTGCAAGGCGTCGGGTGCGATCGTGTGGTGCCACTGGCACAGCGGCAGGCACAGCAGGTCGGATATCCGCTTGCCTGTCGTGCGCGGGAAAAGGCCCTTGGGATGGTGCGCCTCGGTCGGGTGCTGCTGGTGGCCGTTGAAGCAGCACAGGCACGGCCGGGACCGGATATGGACCAGCCACGCGGCGTTGCGTGTCGGCCCCTTGTCGTCCAAGCGGCGGGTGGTGGCCTTCGGGATGAACGACTCTGGCCGAGTGAAGGGCTTCTTGCGGGCGAGCATCAGGCCGCCTGCTTTGCCGGCGTGAAGGCGTCATCCAGCGGGTCGGCCTCGCTGCCGATCGTTGCGGGGGCCTTCTCGGCTTCGTCGGCGTCGGCCTGGTTGGCGATCATCTTCAGTTCCTCGATCATCGAGGCGAGGCGCTGGCGCTGGGTCTTGGTGAGCTCGGTTTCCCACCAAGCGCGCATCTTCACACTGCCCTCGGCGGCCTTGTCGCGGGCGTTGCGCTTCAGATCCTCGATCTCGCGGTTGACGGCCACGCCGCCAGCGACCCATTCCGCGATCTTCGTCCCGGTCTCGATGCCGAGCGGCTTGTCGAGCGGGATGGCCGCCACGATGTCCTCCGGGGCCTTGATCGGCACGACGGGCGCGTGGGTCTCGGGCGAGAGCTGTACGCCCACGGTCATCTCGAAGATGAAGTTCTTCTCCATGATCGGCGTGAGGCCCTGGCTGACGATCTCGGTCTTGCTGCCGTTGCGGACCTGGACGTACTTCTCCTTGGCTCGCAGGCAGAAGATCACATGCACGGGAGAGCGCAGGAGATTGTTCATCATGCGCTTGTAGGCGATCTTGGGGGCCTTCCACTTCGCCAGCCCCTTGTCGTCGCTGCTGTCGGCCTGGTCGAGCGTGCCGCCTTCGCCTTCCCAGACGTGGGACATGCTGTCGATGACGATCACGTCGGCGCCGGCCTTCTCGGCCGACAGCATCGCCTCGGTGTAGCGCTGGGCCGTGAACGGCGGCTGAAAGTCGATATGCTGCCAGCCGCCCACCATGCTGGCGTAGAACTTCGCGCGCCCGTTCTCGGTGTCGATGACCACGATCTTGCCCTTGGGGCCGACCAGCCCGCGAGCGACCAGCAGGGCCGAATAGGTCTTGCCGGAACCGGACGGCCCCCACAGGCCGATCAGCGCCGGGGTGGCTTCGCGTACAGCATCTTTCACAACGAACATGGCTCTCTCCTAGTCCAAGGCCCAAAGCGGGAAGTCAGCATCGAGGAAAGGCCGGATCGGCTGCGGGTCGATCCACGGTGTGTCGGTGCCGTAGTGCTCCAGGCACTCGCGGTACTTGGTGACGGCCTGCCGGAACATCGCATGGCCTTTCGCCCAGTAGAGGTTCTCGTCGCCCCGCGCGGCCTCGCGCTGCTTGAACTCGCGGACCCGCACGTTCGGCACGTCGCCGGTTTCGAGGAACATGAACACGAAAGTATGCGGGCCGGGTGCGGCGAAGGCTTTCAGCCACTCGGTCGAGGGCGGGTTGCCGAACACGATCTTGCCGCCCAGCTTGTTGAGCATCGCCTTGGCGGCTTCGATGGCGTCCAGCCGCACGACGGCATCGACGAAATACTTGTTGTTCGCCACCGTGCCGGAAACCGCGGCATCGACGGTCTTGCCGAACGGGTTGGTGAAGGTCTTGAGCTCGACCGCGGCGCGCACCTTCAGGTAGTCGATGCGGGCCTTCATCGGCACACCGGTTTCCTTGTCGATGTAGAAGATGGACACTTCGCAGTAGCCGCCGCGCAGGGCCTTCTCGGTGCCGGGGTGCATCTCGACGATGCGGGCCTGGCGCTGGATGTCGTCGGCCAGCCGCTGCTTGATGATCGTCTTGCCGGCGGCGACGGCTTCCTCCTGAAAGTTCAGCATGATCTCGGGCCACAAGACGGCGCTGGAATCGGCCTCGCGGATGCGCTCGCACAGCTTGGCGATCGATCCGCCGACCGGCAGGCCCAGATCCTTGCAACGCGCCTTCAGAGCCTCGCCACCGTCGATGGCATCGGGATAGTCGGCGATCTGCGGCGCCACGGCGTACCGTTCGGAGAAGGCGTCGATGCCTTCCAGCAGCCGGGCGTGAAACGCCTTGCCGCGCTCCTTGGCCTCGCTCGGATCGTCGGTGCGCGCCGCGTTGAACGGCGAGTGCATCCAGAACGTGAGGGGCGAGACGTGCACGTCCTTGATGCCGGACGCCGAGAGCGACGGGTCCTCGTGGTACTCATCCTCGGGCATCCCGAAGTAGATGCCGGGGGCATGGGCGCCGATGGCGGGCAGCGGCTTCCGCGCCGCGCTGCCGGGCATCGCGTCGAGGATGTCGCCCACGGTGCCGATCCGGGTATCAGGCATATCGATCTATCTCCTGTGATGTAGTTAGGGGTGGCCCGCCTTCGGTCACCTCGGGCGATTGCGCGGGCGAAGATGAAGGCCGATGCCGTCAAGACGGTCGCAGATGGTGTCACCGAGAGCGTGGGTGAAGGTCAGAAGAAAGCCGAGAAAAACCACAGCAATGAATCCGCCGGGGAGGCTCATGCACATAGCGAACACGAAATCCCCCGTAGACTTCACGCCAAGCCAGACGAGCAGGCTATAGACGCCCCAGAGGTACAGGCCGGCGCCGCCAAAGAACGTGGCAATGCCCACGACGCTCTCGGTGATTTCCCGGCGGGGTTCGCGCTTGATGTTCGATAGAGCCATGTTGGTCGTGTCCTCTCTTGCAAAATGCGATGGGTGCGAGCGCAGCGAGCCTGTTCAATGAAACGGATCTCTGTTGGCCCACATGCTCGGCGGCGCGGATACGGAGCGGTCGAGCCTGTGAAGATTGGGACCGGCCGCCAGTTCACGCGGCAGGCCCAGCGATGCCAGATAGTCCGCCGCATCGGAGGTATCCCGGCCGCCCTGGATGTAGGACGAATGGAATTGAACGTCGGCGCCTTCACCGAAGCGATGATCGCGAACGCCCACCACCAGCAGCGCACAGGCCGAGTAGCAGAAGCCGTTGACCGTGAGAGAGGCCCCGGCGCGGTTCAGTTCATCGGCCATGACCTTGGCGGAAATCATGTAGCCTCCCGTCGAGGTGTTGATCGTGAACGCGCGCTGTCCCTGGGCCAGCGCCCGCTCGACCTTGGCCGACATATCCGGCCCGATCTTGCCGCGCAGTTCGACGGGCTGGGCATGGGCGGCCTCGGTGCACAACAAGCACGCGCCGATCAAGGCGGCGACGCCGAGCAGTATCCAATCCCGAGCGGTGATCGGATCGGGATCGCGGGAGGGGAAGTCGTCGATGCCGGTGGGCTTCATGGCTTGCCTGCCAGTCCGCAGAAGCCGTCATCGGGCTGGATGCCGACGTTGCTCGGGTGGTACGGCGGCTCGTTCTTGCCCCATTCTTCCGGCGGGTAGGTTCGCCACGCCATGCAGGCAGAGCCGATGCAGCGGCATTGGGAGGGATTTTGCTTGTCCGACGCTCCCCTATTGCCACCGATGTAATGGCTATTTGCGAACGGGCACCACTTCGTCTTCGCTTCCTGTTCGGTCACAGGCCCGGCTCCTTCATTTCAGCGGGACGCTTGGGGGATTCCAGAACCAGCCCAGCGCGGGCCAGCATGGCGTCGATTCCGCGCGCCGTGGCTTCGTCAACCTTGTTGCCGTGTTGCAGGCGAGTCCGCGCGAACGCCAAAGCATTGCCCATCGCCTCGATTGATTCGGCGCAGAGCGCATACAGGGCGCGGAACTGGATATCCTCGTTGGGGTCGTCGTCGGCCATCAACTCGGACAGTGCCTTGACCGTGCAATGCGGCATGTCCTCGAAACCGCCGTCGTATTCGTAGACCTTGCCGAGGGCGTTAAAGAGCGCGGTCGGATCGGTGATCGCCTGCCCCTTCGCCACAACGGCATGGGAGGCGCAGAACGAGAACCCGTAATCGCCGGGGCCGAAGTCTTGGCCGCACTGGCTGCAGGAGACATTGGGGAAGCGGGCCATCACAGCACCACCGGCGCGTTGCGCCGCATCTCGGCGTCGTCGAGACGGCTGACCTCATCCTCGAGACGAACGATCTTCCGCCACGACGGCCCCGTTGCATCGCTCACCAGATCGGTGATCGCGCCGTCGATGTATTCCAGAGTGCCGGAAACCTCGCAGGAATGGCGCTCGCCGTAGGCCCGGACCAGCTTGTCGATGGCCTTGAACAGGTCCACGCCTTCGCGCTCGATGCGCTCATGGACGGCGCGGGCTTCGTCAAGATCGAACTCGACACGGGGCGTCGGATAGAAAGTGTCCATGGTGTTAGTCTCCTGCAGATTTGAGGGCGGCGCGGGCCATGGCGCGAACGCCCGCCTGAGTGCTGCCGAGTTCAGCCTTGTCGATGGCGAAGTTGACCGCCTGCAGGGTGCGCGTGATGTATTCGGCGGTCGGGCACTTTGCTTCCAAGTAGAGCGCGCGGAACGCCTTGAGCGCTTCCAGAAGATCGTCGTGGCAATTGACGGCCTTCACGATGAGGGCGGCGTTGGCGGCAGCTTCGTCATTGCCTTCCCAAGCGTCTTCGATCCACGGAGACTCGATCTTGAGGAAGATGTTCTTGGCGTCAGCCATCAGGCCGGCGCGCATCACGCTCCAAGGCAGCGCTGCGTGTGCCGCAACCTGCGGTCTGCCGCCCGATGCCGTGGACGAGGCCGGCGTCATCGCCGGCGCGGCATCGTCTTTCCCGTCCTGCATTTCAAATCTCCACCGGCTTGCCGTTTTTGAGCGTGTAGAACGTGTTGGCCTTGATGCCGTCCTCGCCCACATAGACAGTCGTGAACCGCGTGCGGGTTCCGTCGTGCCAGGGGACGGCGATGCAGCCGCCCGCGCCCAGCTTGAAGTGAGCGACCGAGCCAGCGGACGCCACGATGGCATCCTTGCCGGACGCGACGATCTTCGCGTAGTGGCCGCTGCTGCCGATCTTCGCGTAGTGGCCGCTGCTGCCGATCTTCGCGGAGTGGCCGCTGCTGCCGATCTGCGCGTAGTGGCCGCTGCTGCCGATCTTCGCGGAGTCGCCGCTGCTGCCGATCTGCGCGGAGTCGCCGCTGCTGCCGATCTTCGCGGAGTCGCCGCTGCTGCCG
>Ga0070679_100000325_pt1 | contig 40334 bp, 55 predicted proteins | sample KBSC63BmetaG_FD_65652 | JGI IMG/M metagenome (GOLD analysis project Ga0070679, IMG submission 65652) | Corn rhizosphere microbial communities from Kellogg Biological Station, Michigan, USA - KBS C6-3B metaG | ecosystem: Host-associated > Plants > Roots > Rhizosphere | place: USA: Michigan... | reverse complement strand
GAGGGAAGGGGGCTTAGAATGGGTTTGGGGGGCTATTTTAGATTGGGGAAATAGATGGGGAGAGGGGAGAGGAAGGATTTGTGGAGGATGAGAGGGTGACGGAAAGAGGATAGGAGTGCATTTATTTGGTTGTTTTGAGAATATTGTCGTAATTTGTCTAAAATTATAATCATGGCACTCACAACTAATCAGGGACAAGGGAATAATATAGTGAATGAATTTCCCCCCGATGCGCTTGTTGCTAGATATGGCAAAGATGGAATGACCTTTTGGAATGGAGAATTTAATGAGCGGGGAGAGGGAATATTTGTTGCTTTTCCAAAAAAGGATAAATCTCATCCTCAATCAGCCGAAGACCATAAGCACACCCATTCTGTTTCATAGTCCCAAACTGCAATTTTCCGTTTTTCATTAAATCGACTTCAATAGACCATTTTTCGTTAGGATGAATAGGACATTTATTATAGAAATGACAATGGAGGTATAATGCGCTGCATAAGCCGTTCGGGAAGGGTGAATCCACTAAGGCGAAACAAGTATTTTAGCGGGTTTTTCAACATTTATTTGGTTTTTTGTGCAATTCTGTTGAATATTTGTCTGCATCTGTGTGCATAATTATCCTCGATACCCTTCATAAAACAATACGATTTTTTACAAGTTTTTAATAATCATGTAGTTATACAGTTTACATTTTTATTAGGCAACTTGGCGCGACATTTTGCGTTATTAATGTGTGGGTAAAAACATCAAACATTACATGAACTACTTTTTGTCTAGGCGTAGCAAGGTCGAAACAAAGACAGGAAAGATTATTAAGTGCGCCCCCGACTATTTTGTAGCCTTCTTTGACGAGCATCCAAATATTATCGCAAACGGAGAATCCGAGGCAGAGGTAATTGATAATCTGGTATTTATGTTCAAAAAGATACGCGATAACGAAACAAAGAAGTTTCAAGAACAAAGCAGCGTATCGATTGACCTATTGCCCGGTGCGGAAGCTGCGAAGACATTTCGTCGAAAAGTAGCCTTAGCATAAATGTTCTATACCCGATCTTCTTTCATAGCATTTCTAAATCATTTGCATTTCCCTCTTGACGTAGATAACTCAGATTATCGGCGTGTTATTACAATTACCAATCCATCCAATGGGTATATAGCCTATATGCATACCACGGGTAAGGATAGAATTCACTATAACGAAATTTTGCTGATAATGGGTAAATTGACCAACCCTGTTACAATCCCAGGTCCATCAGATTTAGATGAATGCGATTAACCCACACCTTTAATTCTCCACCCACTTCTACATATTCAAATAACGATATTTATTTTTAGGTATCTTGGACCTATGGTTTTTGGGGATGGGTAATAGGCCATTTTACATGCCGTAGCGATACTACCAATAGCGTTCCCACACATACGCAATCATCCCCAACAACGCCCCTAAAAGATACGGCCCAATCTTCGCCCAAAATTTTAGATAGCGTAAATAATCCTTAGTTATTAGCTTATATCTTTCATCAGTTTCCAAACGCGAACAGACAAGACAAAAAAAGCTAAAAAACTATTTTTTTACCAGCTACCCGCCTTGTCCCTTATTGGTAGTTGGTTACAAATTTACATTAGTTGCTTTGAAATATCAAATATTATTTGGGGTTGTTTTGAAAATATATATCTTTACCAAATGCGCACAAAAGAAATTACACCTACTCAATACGCTGATCTTCGTGGATGGTCATTACAGAACGTTACCAAGCATATCCGAGCTAAAAATGAGCTTCCTCATGTAATTAGCGTAAAGCACTACTCCAGGTTCTATTTATTGGAAGTTTCTGAATCATTGAAAGTCAATACAATACAACAATCTATCAAGAATCTTAAAAAAAGATATGAAAATTCCTAATAAATACTTGTTAGTTGCTTTGAAACTACTATATATTTGTATAGTCAATCAGTAATTAATCAACAAAAAACAATAATAATATGGAACTATCTAAAACAATAGGATATGCAGTTTTGGCAGATTGCACTTTAGACGCGACGAATTTCTACAAAGGGGAGAATATATTCATATCAGAGCACCAATACGATAGCGACTGGAAGGGCACTGATTTTTTCGATGCCCATAGTCTCGAATTTGAGCCCATTACCGAGCCAAACGAAAACGGTTGGCATACGGGTCCATACGTATTTCCTCAAGGATATTTTGATTGAAACCATCGGGGGTATTTCCAAAGAAATGAAATTTTTGAATTAATCACCCTCCCTATAACTATTAACCAATAACAATAAAACAAATATTTATGAAACTGAAACAGTTTAAACACGAATTGCGCGGCAATTATTCCAGCGACAAATGGGGGGAAGTCATGTCAGCCTTTTTTCAAATTGCCTCCCATTTATGGAGCCGCGACATAGATGCACCCCGCGAATGGCAATATCGGCCCGGAATACTGGGAGACGCCCCAGATAAGGAGGAATCCTATTATTACATTTTCAAGAAATGTAGCGACCGCCAATTACTTATTATTGGCTCCTTCCTCTATAGACTATCTAATATTCTGGAAAAAGCAGGATTGTCCTATTAACCCATATTAACTAACAATAACTAAAAAAGATAAACGTTTATGGACTTAGAAATTATCTTCAACGGCATCCGGTTCGATTGGTGCGAACATTGGAGCGACTTATTACAGGAAAATTTTGTTTCATTTCTTAACTAATTATTTAACCTTAAAACTATTTCAAATGAATATCAGACAGCAAAGAAAACTTTCCGCCAAAATTGATGCAGCCATGAAAGATCTTCCAAAGGCACCACGTCAACCGGTTGTAATTGCCCCTAAAATCATAGTTAGAGAAACACCAAAGGAAGCAATTGCAGCGCCTCAAAAGGTTAACGAACCTATTCCGGAACCCATTAAACACATATTCCGAAAATACCCATGCGCCCCATCCCGAATATTTTAACTAATTACGGACGGTTTCCCATCCCTACAAAGTTTTTAAAAACTTATTCAGTTTGTTGCTGATGTAGGGAACTTTTCAGAACTATTTTTTAATAACAAAAAACACAAAACAATGGAAACAGTACTATTATCACCCACCAAAAGAAAAGTATTCCAGTTTGGTAAAATAGCTTATTCCGATAACCGTAAAATAAATGCCGTGCAGGTGGAGGTGGAATTGAAATACGAACCCGAAGCTACCAATTGGGAGACCATGGAAACAATGCACAATATTCCCAGATTTACGGCAAGTGGTGGAATATGGAATGGCCAGCATACTGATTATGTTTCATGCGGTCAGAATTTGGACGAATTAAACAAAGAAATAAAAGACCCCGTATTGTCCAGAATACACAAAATTTGGGCTGAATACCATTTAAACGATCTTCAGGCTGGGACGAAAGCCCAAACCGAAGCATTAGATAATCTTAAAAAATCCGGCTGGGTGTACGAATATCCCAACGCTTGCAACTATCTTAAAAGCATTGGATTGTATACTGACCGCGGATACAAATATGGTCACGGATGGCTTTATAAGCCTATTCCTAAGGATATTTTAAGCCAAATAAACTCTTTACTTTCCGAATAACCTTTGTTTTTTGTTATCCCCCGAAAATTCGTTAGGATGTGTAGGGGGAGCAAAAATTATAAATCTGAACAATTGAAAAGAATTGAAAATTATCCGCATTATATAATAACCAAATGCGGGGTGGTATATTCTACTAAGACGCGGGGATGGTCTAAGAAATTGGTCAAGCCTCGAAAAATGAAAAAAACATTAGGCAATAGCGGATATTACTATGTTGAATTATTTGAGAACAAAATAGGCAGAAAATGGCTTGTTCATAGATTGGTTGCGGAGGCTTTTATTCCTAATCCATTGAATAAAAGGCAAGTAAACCACAAGGATGGGAATAAATTGAATAATTATATAGCCAATTTAGAATGGGCAAGTTCTCGGGAAAATGTTATTCATGCCTTTAAATCCGGATTGATTGATCCTACCAAATATGCCATAAGCAAGTTGGCAAAAGTAATTATAAAAGAAATTGATAATGGCGCTACTATTATAGAAATAAAAACCATTATGGAATCTCTTATCCATATTAAGAAAGGCTGGTTTCCTGGAAAATCAATGAAAAAACATAAACCATTTAACAATGATGCACCTGAGAACGGAATACAGGGACTATGTAACCGAATGTAAAGCAGGCGGAGAAATACCATTGGACTTTAGAACTTTCATTTGGATAGCGTATAGTTATGAGAGTTTAGACGAATACGGATTTTATATTTAATCAAATCTACATGAAACCATTAATTAACCTAACTGGAAAGGAAACTAAAAAGGATCTTATCGCCTTACTGGTATTGAACGGAGCGCAATATGAACGCTATGACCGGGCCGATATAATGTATTATCGCAGTGATTCTAAGCCTCAATTATTGCTTCATATAAAAGTGTTTAACGCCAATGTTTCGCGCGGGGGGAATGGCAATATTTCTACATTCTATAATGATGAAGCTCATTCACATAAGGAAGACGTAGATAGGGAAGTAAGGAATTTCTTTTTAGCAATTGGAATTGATGACAATTATATCAAAATTCATATTCCCCAAAAAGACGGACTTAAATTATTGGAGGAATGGAAAGAATACCTGAAGACGGAACATAGCGGATTCATTGGACATGATCCGGAAGAAAAGGTAAAAGCAGCAAAGAAACAAATCGAATTATTTGAAACTTATCTAAACGCAAACAAATGACCACTTATAAAATCATTCACTATTCAAGTGCAAATCCCCATGGGAAAACTATTTTCAGTTTGGACTATTTCAGAAAGACAGAATTAGAAAGTCAATTCCACGCACTGGCAAAAAGCCTGAAACCCGGCGAATCTGCCGAATACATGAAAGAGGACGAAAAGCAATTTTATCCGTCTATGCTTTATGTGTTTAACGAAAACGGAAAACTTTACAGCTTTACCCATACAGGTCACAAACGATTATCTAAATACAATAATTAATTTTTATGAAAAAAGACATTAATAAAAGAACGTTATGGGTAGGATTTTTAAAAACCCCTACCGAATTGGAAATAAACGAAGCTGCCCAAACAATGAAAAACGGGAAGGCTTATTTATTCCAGAATGAAGATGGAGAATTAACCATGAGATGGCAGAAAGGTAAAAAAGAAAATCACCAAGAACGAAAGGAAACATTTTTGCGAAAAATCCTATAATTATTCATTCATATACCTTAATTAAAACAAAAAATATGACTAAAGATGACCTGCACCACAAAACCGAGCAATACAAAGCCGACAAGAAAGAATTTTACCGGAATGTAAAATGGTTGGCTTTGATAATAATTACTTATGTGCTTTTAAAATGGATTGAATAATGGCAAAGAAAAAAAAGATACCAATGACCCCGGCAATTCCGCCGGATGATTATACCGGCTCACAAGCTCAATGGATGATAGCTTTACAAGAACGCGGATTGTGGGATGGCCAAGGATGGCACGGCGATATAGAAATCCCCACGGATATTTGGTGGGAGATTCTGGAAGAATGCGAAGAGGACTAAGACTTAGGGAAATCGTACAATAACAAATAATATTAAAACTTTTTTTATGGATAAGGTTGTAAACGAAAACGGAGAATTAGTACTTAAGAGAACAGAATTTATGCACTGGTGCATGAGTAGCGCTTATCATCAGGTGGCTATAATTGCAATAGCAAATGGATCGCTGGATGGAGCCATGGAACAATCGGTTTCTGACTTTCTGAAACAATTGTATAAATCAAAACCATTACACCGTCCGCAAATTCTGGAACTATTAAAAGAAACTGGTGTGGAAGGAATTACTTCATATACCTTTGAAAAAGCGGCTGAGTTAATTGTAAGCTCTAAAATTGAAGAGAGTCCGGAATAAACGTTTATTTCTCTAAACTTTTAATTAAGGCCTTATATATCTCCGAAGATGTAGGGCCTTTTCTTATTACTTCCCGAATGTCTTTTTTTCGCCTACCAAACCAGTACTTAAAATAAGCCCTCAGCCAGCGGAGCCGGGCATTACGAATGGACACATACACCTTGCCACCGGATTTAAACCCAAAAAATCGCAAATCGCCGTCCCTTTGGTCAAAACAACACCACTCCCAGACCTCATTAAAGCCCGAAATAGCCCTTATATCTGTTTCCGTGAGGTTTTTATAGTAATCAGTCGTAAAAGGCGAATCTTGGGGACTTGTGGCCCTTGTGCCGTGTTCTGCCCGCCTTTCAGATGCACAGGTGAACAGAAATAGACCTCCAGGCTTCAGCCGCTTAATCCCTTCCATGATCGTTACCGGGTAATCCTGGTCATGCTCCGCTACTTCCAAACAGCAGACCGTTCCGTATTGATAATTGGATAGATCGGAGACGGAGCCCACATAATCCACTCCCGGACCATCCCAGATATCAATCACCGCATACCGGCAGCCACGGAAGAGGTATTTAACCGACCCGTTTATGTCAGCCCCTCCAATATCCAGTACTGACCGGTTCCTGAAATAATCAGGAAACAAGGCTTTAATTCGCTGGCAGAATAGTTGTTGGTTTAGATGGGACATATTTTTTTACATTCAGGTCTTTTAAATCCGGTTTCTCCGTAGTGCCATTTACTGCTGATATTTTCTTTCGCAGCCGACACACATAAACTCAAGCATTGCTTGCTTTGGTTTACTTTTTTCTTTTTGCTCCCGTTTCCACTCAGTTGGCCCGGATGCCCAATGCCAAGGAAAGCCATTGATTTTTGCAATAGCCCATAAATCATTTATCCGTTTTGCGGTTTCAGGATACGCCGCCTGTATTTCAACCCATTCTTCATTTCTCGCAAAACAACCGCATAGACATTCCCCACTTATGCAGATCCGCTCTTTAACCGGATTACTGGGAATATTGTTTATGGCCATATAGTCATTCACATCCTTTTCGGACAGGTAAAATATCGGAGCAACCCAAACTTTTGATTTTTGCTTATTAATAGTTTCGGAATATCCCATCCTGATTGTGCTTTCGCTTTGCCTAACGCCCGATAAAAGAGCAATATTTTCTCTCGAATGCGGGCGTGTTTTGCATTCGTGGGTCACAAACTTATTTATCGCCCTTTCCTTCAGATACCGATACATATACTGATGACTCTTTTTTGTCGGGCCTGGAAATCCATACCGTTCAACTATTTTATCGTACCACCAATTTCTGTTTGGCGGCTGCCGGATATTTAGCTTCCACCCGTATGATTCGCAAATTTGTTTTACATACTCTTGAGTTTCCGGTATTCCGACAGTTGTATCCCCATGATAAACTTCAAATGGCAGATTCATTCCAGCAAGAATAGACGCAGAAATATGAGCGTTAGTTATACTATCGTGGCCCCCAGAAACCATAAAGATGAATTTTTTAGGACTATACTCCGAAATAACTTTTTCAATTATTGATTTTGGACTGGATGCGTCCTGACCGCGAAGAACAAATATTGGTTCATCATCCGCGGCTTTGTTTAAACAAGAATCTACATTTTTGTATCCCATATAATAATTGATTTTTATTGATTACTTTTTGTGCAGGTGTTATCTTTCCAGTGGTGGTTCATGGGGTTTCATGGTTGATTTTCTTTTAATCTGATGTCGTTCCATGCAATATAGCAGGCATCAATTCCGTATAATTGTTCTATGCGAATGCAAGCATCAATACACCAGCGAACTGCTTCCGACATATTCCTTCCAGCATCTTCGTGAATAATTTTCTTTAGAAACTCTCGGTGCTGGCTGGTAACCATTATAAACATTGACGCCATTTCGATGTTCCGTTTTTTGTTTTGTTTCATAACTTAATATCTAAAATCTGTGAAGTAAAAGTGATAATGCTCTCATACCTTATCTTTTAAATGTTTTTCTTTAAATGCTTTGAGGTTGGATATTGGATGAGTGCATCCATATATTGCTTCATAATAGTCCATTATTAACTCTACGTCTCGTCTGGGATAGAATGGCTGCTTATCGAATACATATTTCTCTGCGGCAGCAAGGGTGGCGAAGGACATACAGAGGCCGACTGCATTTAATTTATCACTTTCTCTAAGGGAATCTTTTGTAATTTTCCATGTTATAGTATTCACATACCAATATGGGCCGGAATATATACCCACCATCTTCCCGTTCTCATCTGGTAGTTGACAGATGGGGGTGCGGGTGGGGAGTTTAACTAAATTTGCAACATAACAAGAACAACCATTATCAAATTCAACTAACCACACATTAGGAGAATATATGAATTTTTTAATCTTTAATTTAGTACTTCCGAGAAATGATGGTGCCTGTACTACTTCCCCCACACTCCATTCAGTTCCTTTGACGGATATGGTCAAAACCGAATCATCTTGATGCCTTAATATCCATCTTTTATAAAATTCAGGGTTAGTCTTTTCAATATCCTTATAAATTGAAGATGGAGAACCATTTTTATCTATGAAAGATAAAATCCCCGGTGGCATTACAGGATCTTCTTTGTAGACGGGTTCGAAAACGTCGGGGAAGCGTTTGCAAAGTTCCGGGTGCGCTTGCTCTCCTTTCTTATACCCTGGCATATCAAACCGGGCGACGTAGTGGCTGATTGTTTTACTCATGGCTGTTTAATTAAAGATTGTTTGTATAATTCAAGAAGTTCATCTGTCGTAATGAACTCCGGTATCCCACCCACCCAGTATTTGTTTTCCGGAATATAGAGGCGTGGCCCGGCGAACTCCGCAAAGCCTATTGCGAACTGCTCGGCGTATTCCTGCATAGCCTCAATCGCATCATCATAATAAAACAATGGTTGAGACCTGACATTTCTTAACGGTCTATTACAGAGTATCTCTTCTTTACTTTTCATACACTTATTCCCCTCCATTATCCGGGAGGGAGCGGTTATTTTTCATTATCAAATTTTATCATTGCCTCTTCGGCGTTGTCGGTAAAATCGTAATCCAAAACCTGCTGTCGTTCAAACCATATTGCGAACTGCACTGCGTATTCCATGATCCATTTCGATAGGTGTTCGATATTGCCATCATAAGTCCCATGACTAAGCGGATATTGGAAGGCCTTGGTGGCGATTGTTTTTGATTTCATTTTAAATAAGTGTTTGCGTACCAGGTTTCGAAATCAGGAAAAGTCCACTCTAACGTTCCTTCGTAAGTGTGAATATAAGTTTGATCTCTACCACCTTCAAAACTCTTCTCCTGTTCTGCTTTCATGGCTTGCATTATTTCGTTAGCTTTTAGCAATCGGATGCCAGATGGAATATCAAACCAATGTTCTACAACAAACAATTTTATTTCTACAGGTATCTTCTCCCACGTTATTTGTTCTGGCATATAATTACTTTTTATCAACAAGTTCTAACAGATCAGAGATAAATAAAGTTTCATCCAAATGATTTCCTTCATCATCCAAAAGATCAAATCCTCTATATGAGGAGGAAACCACATTAAACTCATGCCCCTTTTTCATAATTACTTTTTACGAGTTAATAGAAACTTATTAGCTAACCCCGTTACACTACCTTTATAGAATAATATTTCATTTATTGCTTCTTTCCACAATTCCTCCTGCCCTTCCGGTTCCTCTGGATGGATAATCTCAGGCTCATCAGTTAAATAGTTCTTATCTCCACACTTTTTACATTCAACTATTTTTCTATAAACAGTCTCTATATTGGTATTATCACTATGTTCCGGATGAGTGGATGAGCGTTCGTCGAGCCATTTTTGAAATGATTCAGCCGTTTCGTTCTTGAATAATTCATTAAACCGTTTTTGCAATTCTTCAAGATCAATCATATGCTATTGTTTAGGTGGGTTAGGTAATGGCATCCAATAAAGAACGCCTTCAATTTCTTTCTCTGAAGTCCACCATTCGCCTTCCGATTCATAAGCAATTGTTATGTGTGAATCGGTAAGAGAATCCGCATGCCGCGTATATACAAGTTGATAGGCTCCATCATGTTTATAAAGGGGCAATTCATCTTCTACGCTGACCCATCCGTTATTCTTTTTCATACTCTTTCCTTTTATTTACTCCCCGGGAAGGGAAGTGGGTGGGTTAATCTCTTGTGCAGGTTTAAAGGCCTCTTCAATATATTTCATTGATGGGTGCTCTACTATCAGGCAGGCTGTTCTCATTACTCCCAATTGCTCATACCTATTATCGAAACCTTTAGTCTCCACAGATACAGCGTCATCAATCAATGTTATTATTATTGTCTTTTCCATCCTTCGAATTTTTATCGTTAAAAAATAAATCGCTTTTGGAGAGGGAGGCGCTGCACTTATCGGCTGAATCAAATAGTGCATTCATTTTGGTTTTGAAAGAATCAGAATGCACATAAACGTCATCAAGATCATTAGCTGCCTTTGCCAGTATCTTTGCCGCCTCCCGCAACTCCTCAACCCCTGATTCTTTGAGGGCGTAGGAGGCTCCGGCGAGGAAGTCGGCAACCCCTGATTCTTTGAGGGCGTAGGAGGCTCCGGCGAGGAAGTCGGCAACCGAAGCCTTTCTATAGACAGAGGAAATATATTGCGCACGGGCTTCGGCGGCTACTTTGATTTTATCGGTCATTGGTTAAACTTTTGCACTTGGTATAGGAGTGAAATTATCATGTAACACATATTCATCAGGATGGCATGATCTAATTTGATTCAGCCTAAATCCCGCTTCCAATAGTTCGCTTTCTGTAGCGAAGTGTTCAATTTCCTCACAGCCGCAATTAATGCATTTTTTTGTATAAATAAATTTCGTGCTACTCCACATAAATTTTGTAATAGAAAGGGGACGAAAGTCGTGAGGGCCGAAATATTTTTTCCAAAGAAACTTTTTAGGATTTTTTGTGCAACTCATTTGTTTTTCTTTTTCATTTTAGTAATCACCCCGCGAAGGGCGGCTATCCGTTTGTCCAGATAAGCTATTGCGCGGCCCCGGTCGTCATACCACGTCTTATAGCGATCTCTTTCCGCTCTCATGCTATCATAACTTGCCGCCATCTTTTCGGTTGCATCGGCTATTCTTTGAAGGGAGCCGGAATTGATGTCTTCGCGGTTCGGCTGGGCAGTCCATTCTTGTTTTGATGCTTCGCGTTGATTCATGGTTTTAAATTTTTACTTATCCAGACAAAATAGTTTATCCTCCTATGCCTTTCATCGAGATAACCCGTTATATCAACCTCCATTTGCTCATTGATAACGGCATAGTCCGGATGATAAGCCCAGTAGTGCCTCCGGATTGCAAACCCGTTTAGCGAGAACGCGAGGCTTCTGTTCATTGCCGTATCGCTTACCAGCATAATGCAGGGTACGGTATCGGTAAATTCATTAATGTGTTGTGGTTGCGACAGAAATAGATTTGAGTTTTCATCAATAAATGCTTTCATCTTCTCCTGATATTTACGCATCGCAACTGTATCGGATTTTAACCGCTGCATTTCAGGACCATCGTATTCGGATTGAGAATAGGAGGATAAGAAGGTACATAGGAACAGAAAAAGAAATAATTGGTTCATTTTGATTTATATTTAATAGTATCGCCAATATTGTATTTATTGCAGCTATCGGTAAATTGCTGCGAATCGTGACCCATCCCCCTGTAAGAGAACTCGCATAGGCATGAATCGTATCCCCACCCATTCATTGCCCGGAATTTACTTACGATCACAGGCCGACCATTATAGATGCCGGAATCCCCGCATCCAATCACTAAGGAGATGAGCAGGGAGAGAAGGATTTTAGTCATGGGTGGGGGTTTGAATGGATTCGACCCATTTGGGCGTTTCGTATTTATTTCCTATAACCTCCAAGTACTTACTGGTATTGGTGTATATAAAGCCTCCGAAATGGAACACATGAGGGAATGGAATATTTTTGCAATGGAATTGTATATCCGGGTCAATAACAACTTCTGCAATTCGCAATGGATCTTCTTCGCCACCCTTTACGTGGCCCCACATAACAATATCCCCCTCATAAATCTCTTTGCCGTTCTTATCCTTCAATCCGGTGAATTGCATAATTTCTACATCATCAATAAGAAAAACCCAATCATCCCCTTGCGTTTCTGGAAGTTCTTCTTCAGATCCGTATATATCCAAACCGGTGTCGTAATAAAAGCCGACCTGGTGGCTATTGTAAACCGTCACGTCGGGGATCATCTTCTTTTTCTTTGTGTCCCAGGCGCGGAAATTTAATTGTCTCATATCCTGTGTTTTTTAATTTCAATAAGTCATTTCAATAGCCCTCAGTAATATCTCCTTCCTTTCAGGCCAGCCGGGAGAGCCGTTAGGCAGGAATTCCCACCCCGATAAACTCCACAATTCCGGGAATTCATACCAATAAATCATTCCTTGCAATTCCAACAATTTTAATATCCCCCCATTCGTCAACTCACACTCCTCCCCATCCAGGCAGCAGTATGCCGTCCAGTAGATTTCGCGGTTTTGTAGTTTGGTGGGCATCTTACCGGTTTTTTAAAAGTTCCACAAATTCGTTTTTCTTCTTAATAGCCATCGACAGTTTTACATCCAATTCGTCCTGAAACTTTTTACTGGCTGGAACTTCGATTATTAACAGCCGATCTTTTGTTGGATAGTATTCATGATGACTAACCCAGTGCCACAGATCGGCCCTTAAAGTCATCATGCAAAATTGACACTGCGCATAATAATCCGGGCATTTTTCTTTCAGATCCTCCCATGTCTTTATTTCAATCAGGTAATCCATGTGCGTGTCGCGCTTTGGATTTTTAAATTCCGCCCCGAAAGACGCAATCCGGCTTGTTTCGTCTTTCCATACTACCAAATCTGGACTACATCCGGAATGTTCATTGTATTTAAAAAACTCCGGCTGTCCACCAAAATAAGCCATATTATCTAATCCAATTATCCGCTGGTAATGTCCGGCAGAAATCGGCTCCCTACGCTTCCCCTCTTTCATTGAAAATGATTCGGCACCATCTTCTTCATCATTAAATTCAATATAGGACTGGCTGGCGATCTGATGAATATATGTTAGCGCTCCTTTATCAAATGGTTCTTTTATTAGAGTTTTTTTATCAGCCGTTCCGGATATTAATAAATGATGAATAAGACTTGCTGAGAACATTCCCCATTTCTTACGCTTCCAGTTTAAGACTGCTTCTAAATCTATTTCCATTTTGTTATTTTAAATCAGCCAAGAAATCGTTTATGATACGCATCTTAGCGCGGTACTGTCCTGAACGCATTTCATAAATTGGAGTAGCTTTCAGGTAATTGATTGTTTCGGCGTATTTGACTTTATCGTTGGATACCTCCAACTTTTCGAGCCGATCAACTTCCGTTAGTCGTTCTTTTTCTTTTTGTTCATTTAGCGCTTTTTGAACAGCTAATTCTTTTTGCCTTTCAAATTCAGCGATTCTCTTTTCTTCCGCTTCTTCAGCCAGTCGATCCTTTTCTTTTTGCAAAGCCTCTTTTCGCGCCCCTATCATTGTATTCCAATTGTCTCTCCGAATTTCAAATTCATCTTGGCCTAAATCGATAAGCTGGTTATAACTAAGGAAAACTTCGTTATCCTCCTTATCAAAGGCGCATTCCCCATTCCATCCAATATCTTCCAGTTCGGCAAGACGACTTCTCCATATCTTTTCTTCCTGCTGCGCCTTAAAGATTCGCGCACGTTCTTCAGATTCGCGTTTTTCTTTTTCAATCCTTTCCTGATCTTTTCGAAGCCGCTCCTGTTGTTCGCGGAATTTTTTTTGTTCGGCCTCAAATGCTTCGCGTTCTGCTTTTTCGGAAGCCTCTTTTTGTTTTTGCAAATGCTCCTGTTCCAACCGATCAAGTTCATTCTTTTCAAATACTTCCCGGTATTTCGGCAGTATTTTTTCATCGTAAATATCTGCATCCGTAGAACTAATAATATCAAAGGAATAAGCCACATCTCCCAATACATAATCCACCCCGTTAAACACAGCGCCCATATCCGATAATTGCGCTGTTCTAATTTTGTTTCTTTTCAGAATGCGCTCTTTTTCTTCCGTAGCGATCCGTTCCATTTCTTCTTGGATTTCTTTTTTCTGCGCCTTAAGCGGCTCTTCGATCTTACCAACTTCGGATATAATCCATTGCGCTTTAGCTTCAATATCGGCAGCCGCCTTAAGAAACGGAGCCTTTATTTGCTTTCTTTCTTTTTCGGTATTTACCCGAATTGTACGAAGATCGGCGATGGCTAACCGATTTTGTTCAATGCCTTCTTTGTCGGATGGGCTGGCGATTTTCAGTCCAGAATATTTTTCACGAAGTTCATTCATTCGGGCCTCGTACGGATCAAACCTTTTCACCTCCTGATTAATTGATTCCTGAAGCACCACGGAAACGGGCATTTCTTCGGCTTCTACTTCTACCACTTCTTCTGATTGTTTTTTATCTTTTGCCATGTTTTATTTTTTATTGGGTTTTGATTTTGCAATTGCTTTTAATTCGACATTGAATTTAAAACTTGTTTTCTCAATCAAGTTCAGCGCGTCCTCCTGATATTCTATGTCTTTTAATAACTTATGTAGATTGTCAAATTCTTTGTCAATTTCATCAGGGATTGCTTCTTCTGTTTTAATTTCGGCCCCATATAATGATTTATTTGTGGATTTATGCCATTCATCCACTATTGCTACTAATGTCGTCAGAACTAATTCCGGAGTTTCCCCCGGATCAATCTGCGCTTCTATCCCTACAGAATCTGTAAGATATGGGCCGATGCTGAATTTCTTATCATAGCGAACTCGATCTATTTTCATAATACTGTGCAATTTTTTCTTTTTGATACGTTATTTTATCACCCAATAACGACCTAGCCCCTTCAAGTATTTGAAGTTTTTCTTCCGGAAATCTTTCCGAAGAAACGAATATCCTTACCACATCCATCAATAAAGACAACTGTTCAAATGTTCCTGCCGACCAAATCCATCCTTCTATTATCGTGCAGGTCGCAACAAATTCGAGCGGATTTTCTTCTGACATAAAATTATTTTTTATCGAACCGAATAATCTTAATCATAACGATTAAATTAAGGATAGCCAAAACAACACAACCTATCAGCAATTTCATCAATACCGTTATCATCTTAAACTGTTTTTTTATTTACTGGGAAATTATAAAATTCATCTGTATCTGGCCCTTCGATTTGCCGAAGAGGAACATTCTTTTTCTTTGGCTTACGAATGATGGTTTTAAATCTAACAACCGAATAAAGGATTATAATAATCAATCCGGCAATGATGCAATCGAGTAGTCTTGGATCTGACATGATATAGGGTTTTGAGGACGTTACTTATATCCGATAAACTGATTTGTGTCGTGTATTTTTCCGCAGGTGGTATTCTTATAGGCAGTACAAGATACCATTAGCATCATAAATGCAAGCACAATTGCCGAAAGACAGACAATCTTGAATGCTTTTCTTTTAGTCATTTGTTTGTTTTTTTATTCTGCATTATAATCGTAAATTAATATCTCAATCAATTGACTAAATGAGACTTTCTTTTTTACGGCCATTTTTTCAGCCAGCTTTTTAACAGAAGGACGCAGCATTATGGTTACCTTCTTTTTGGCGTCTTTTATCTTTTCCATACCACAATACTACAATACCTATTCCGTATTTCCTAATTTATCTTAAAATAAAAAATCCCAGCCTAAAAAGACCGGGATTGAGTAAAAACAATCAGAAATGAATAACTATTTTTGGATCAGGAGATATGGGACAAGTGGCTGACTTTCCCGTTCCATTTCTTGAAAGATATGATCCCTAAAATTGGGCCATTGATTAGGGTGGATGGTTTGGCATCCAAGGGAACTGGTAGTAGTAAAACCACCCTGATGAATGTCAATATAATCCGGATTAGCTGCCGTATCCGTTTCCGGAACCGTCTTTCCGTCCCGAAGAACCGTAACACGCCCGAACTGCCGGAGCGCCAAATATGGGTGTGGGCCGCTTATGCCGTGCAAGCCTTTTTTATAATAGTAAACCCCCGGCACAAGTACCGCTACACCCGGACGGGTCACAGACGGGTCTGTATTGGCGTTATAGGCATTGAAGAAATTTGGGGAAACAATAAAAATGGCATCATCGTAGATTCCGCACTCGTTTGATCCGTCGATATATCCCCTGATCCCCAAAACGACTACTTTTTCTTTTACATGATGTTCGGCTATAGTCTTAATGGCTTCATCTTTTGTTAACGTTGGGATAATCGGGACTTTTAGAAGACTGAGAGACATTGGATTTAAATTTGATACCTAAAATAGTGTTTTTTTAAGTAATTTCACGTAAATATTTTTCTTTATGGGGTTATTCTGTAATTGTCGGGAGGAATGGGGGTTGATCCGCAAACTCATGGCAATTATTGAAAAACTTTTGGAGAAAAATAAACACCATTCTTACCAACTTATTTTAACAAAATTAGTAAACAATTCAATCGTACAAATTATGGCACTCGAATTACAATCCAACCAATCATCTACCGCAACGCTGGCTCTCAAAGATTCAGTTACCGGAGCGCTCATTACAAATGCCGACTTCAAAAACGTAACAGCTGTCTCGGATAATACAGCAGTTGTTATTGCCACCGTAGAGGCGGATGGAGTTACCCCCAAGGCGCAAGCTGTCGCTGAAGGAACAGCTAATATTGTCGTTTCCGCCGATGTGACGTGGACAGACAATTTAGGCGCGGCTCGTGCCGGAACATTTCAAAGCAGTACTCCCGTAGCAGTAACCGCTGTGGTTGTTGGAGATGCAGTGGAACTCGTGGTAACATGGGGAACACCTGTTCTGACGCTGGTTTAATATTTTTTAGCAGGGTGGGAAAAGGGTCTTTCTTAACCGGAAGGCTCTTTTTTATTTTATAAAGTATTGAATTAATACAAATCCAATAACTCCGACACCCCATATATATGGATAGAATCCCTGCCACCAAACTTCGACACGATCCCACATGCCAGGTTTGCTATTGTCTGCAACAATGTAGAATATCCCAAGATGCCGCCATTTATTAAGAATCGGATTATAGAATACAAATCGTTCCAATATAAACGCTCCGGCCATCAACCAATCCCATTTTAATAACCATACAGCAATAACGCATGGGATTGCATATATAGTCGCCCACCAAAAATGAAACCACTTGCCGATTTTTCTTTTCTTGATATTATAAACGTAGTAATGGTAATAGGTAATTCCAATTATCAGAATCAGGACTAATATTTCAAGAACATATTTCATGCCGCTCCCATGATGCCGACAATGGCTGTTCCGATTATCATTAATATATCTGGCGCAATGGTTTCATTGTCCTGATTGTATTCTACCACCTGAAATATAAATCCACCGATATATACGGCCCCGCCAATAAGCCATGGATAAATATTTACTTTGTCATGAATTCCCAGAAATATCAATAATCCGAGCGACGCGGCGGCCCAGATAAACGACTTCCATACTTTCTGTTGATTACTTGCTGCCATAAAATATAATTTATTTATGAAGAAAATTTGTTCCGATTCCGAAAACAAGTCCTATGATACCCCATTTCAGGTTAGCCGATTTCGCTTTCTTTAAAAGTACTGCGTATTTTTCCAGATCCGCTTGTTGCTTTGCACTCAATCCGAGTAGTGAATTATATTCACCTAACAGGTTTGCGAATCTTACATCTTTTGCACTATCGTTAATCCTATAGCCATCTATTATACCGCTATCAAATGCCACTTTTTCTCGCCACACGGAATCTGTTTGTTCGCAATTGTAGAATAGATTTTGCGCAGACCAATTGGCTGATCGGGCCTCAATCACCAGCGAGTCCATAATCTCCTGTAGGTGTGTGGTATCCCGCGCATTGAAGGCTATTTGCAGGCGCTGGAATACTCTCTTAAATGCTGTCGTGTCTGTATAATACTGCTTTTTTAATGTATTAAATCGTTTGGAAATGGAATCAATCTTGAATTTAAAAGCAGAATCATGCTTTATCAAAATGATATGAAGCGTATCGGCGGTTTTTTTCAATGAATCATAGGAAACAGAAATGACAGTTACTCTTTTTTGAGAAGCAGCCGTTGAATCTTTATAGGATTGTAAATTTTTTTCCAGAGCGGCCTCCTGTTTGCTCATGCATCCTTTCATACAGAGCAGCATCATTACTGCTCCCGAAATAGCACACAAGCCATAGCCGATTATTTTGCTCATTTCTTTTTGAATAAATTCACAATAAAAGTCCACAGGAAATAAACACCGGCAGCAACCAATCCGGCGTTGATATACCGGGCAATTGCAAGTTTCTGGAAGAGGCCAAAATACAGGCCACCCACAACAATCATGGCCGCGTACTTGATCCAGTTTTTTACAGCGTTATCCTTAATGGATGATTTATCTTTCTGCCAATCTATTACGAAGGCAGCAATGGCAACTAAAAATGCAATGAAAAATTCCATATAATTTGTTTTTAAAGTGACTTGGGTTTTTCTGTGGGAGCCGGAAGCCCATCCGCCAGATTTGTTTTAACATCTATAACACCATTAAAATATGCCGCGTACTTGCTATACTTGGCAAGCACAATAGTCGATCCAACAAATCCGATACCAGCAAAAAACCATTTTACATATTCTAATATTTGTTCTTTCCAGTGAATCAGTTCATCGAGTCCAACGATAGCGAGTGCGCCCAAGATAGATGTACCAATTACCAAATTCCAATCGGCTGCCCACCAATCTTTCCAAATAAATTTTTGATTAGACAAGGTGGCTTTATTTTTTATGTCAGGAACCTTGATAAGAAAAACCTGAAGAGCCTGCCCTAGTATCAACATAGCTACACACTGAATATAAAGAGATAATGTCATGGTTTATTGGATTTGGATTTATAATCTTTGTATTTTTTTTCTACGATTACCCATATAATTCCAGCCAGTTTCTTACCTACATAAGAACACCCGGCAATAAATAGCGCCACAAAACCGCTTCCAGCCAACGAAGATAGCATAACATGCGGAGGGCCGTTTAGTATACTTATTCCACCCCCTATAAAACCTAAAAACCAGGGAGTCCATTCTGAAACTGGATTCGTCATTGATATGGATTTGTAATGCGTTTGCATATTTTTTGACAAGGTTTACGAATTCAATATTAACAAATTTACTTGAAAAAAGGCCTATGTCCATGATTTATTAATAGGTAATTTTTACCCCTTCCTGTGCTTTGCAAATACCCCACATCGCCATTTGCGGGTCGAGTAATTCCGGCAAAATCTACACCCGAAAATGGATTAGCAGTACCACCCTTCAAAATAGCCCCACTTGACAGGGTTGGCTTGTATTTATAAAAATTACCCAGCGTATTGGATATAAAAACAGAAACATTACTATCCAGCAACGCATCCGTAGAATAATTATAATATAGATTATTCGACGTATCGGCTGAGATGGTAGGCCAAGCCTCCCCCTGATTCTGAATTATCTTATTTGGCTTGCCGGTAGTTTGGAGATTGACTCCCAAATTATTGCGTACCTGATACCTTGCCCACCCGCGCACCCCCAGCACCGCTACCTGACACCAGTAGGTGATATTGGTTATGCAGTTAACGGCTGTATTATTGTAAATATTTACCGCCATGACGTTTCCAAACTTACCTGCTACCGAATCTGATGGATCTTCCTGAGACAAGGCCAGCCCATATTCTCTTCCGTTTATTTTAACACAGTTCCAAATATTTATCGAATCTGGACGACTAAGTTGGGCCGAAGGAAAAGCGCGAATAATATAACCCGGCAGGCCATTGCTGTAAATATCATAGAAATCACCTGATAAATGACCGTAAATATGTCCAACATCCCCCGACGCAATGCCTCCGGCGGTACTTGTTATAACCCAATCGTGATAATTGCACTCCCACTGAATACCCCTTATTTCAGTTCCTCTTTCGGATGTGGCTGAAGACTGTTCTGAAACAAATCTTGTAATAGTGGTTTTGCAAAAGACATTCGGAGGTTGGCCTCCATTATTACTTGGCGCACCGAAACTACCCTGAACCAATTGAGGGCAATTGTATTCGTAAATGCTATCCAATGTTACTTTATACCAAGCAAAAGTGGTCGTATCTCCGTAAATATAATTTGCAATAGAATTATTGCTATTTACATTAATACAAGCGCCACCGGTTCCGTTTTTGAAACTCATGTGGTGAATGATCGTATTGTTTATATTTCCAGAAAAGTTTCGCATATCAATAGCGTAACCTGAATAACTTAACCATGTAAAATATCCCCAATCGCATCCTTTATTATTTCTAAATTCAAGAGACCCTGTCATCTGCACTCTGTTATCCTGAGGCCTAATAACCAAACCAATCAGATTATCCAATGTTCCGCTACTATAAGTACCATCTTTTACATAACAGGTATCTCCTATACTGTGCCCTGTCATAGAATTTAAGAAAAACGATCCAGACCCATTTCCAATTAGGAAATTAGCGCCATAGACGTTAGTGAATATTAGGCATAATATCATTAAATAATATCTCATTTACCTGAAAAATGGTTTATGCCCCGGCTTGATGATGAAATAATTTTTCACTGGCGGAAGTGCTGGATTTACCGTAATAGAATGAGTGGTATTCCCAGCTCCTCCTGCATTATCAGTCACTACTAATTTAATAACGTACGTTCCGAGCGTTAATGTGCTAATGGTTATAATACTGCTTGTCTGGCTGCTAAACGTTATTCCGGGAGGGCCGGACTGAATAGACCAAAGATACGACGCAATTGTCCCATCCTGATCGCTTGACCCGGTTCCGTCCAACACAACACTTGTGGCTGGGAGATTTATATTTGTCAATCCAGAAATTACAGCGACGGGTGGTATATTTTGTTGCGGATTTACAACAACTGTTTTTGTTGCGGTTCCGGTACTCCCTAAATTATCCGTAACCTGAAGTTGAAAAATGTATGTACCTGCAATTAATCCGACAATATTTGTTGTAGATCCAGAAGGTGTAGCGATGGTTGGCGCATTTGGGCCAGATATTGTCGTCCACGCGAAAGAAGCGATTGTTCCGTCCGGATCGCTGGATGAAGTCCCGGATAGTAAAACAGAATTGGTTGGAAGTGTTATTGATCCACTGCCCGAAATTACTGCGGTTGGTGGAAAGTTTGTAGTGAAAATCACATCAGCAAAATAGTTAGTTGCCTGATAAGAAAGATTAGGGAATGATGGTATAGATGTATATTTATATATTCCGTTTACCGATGCCGTACTGTTGTTTGCAATACCAGTAAGTGGTCCATTCACAATATCCGAAACCATTCCATTGTCGGTAAAACTATAATATCCATTCGGGCTAAAATACGCAGCAATATAAGTCGTTCCGGAGGTAATAGATACAGGAGAACTGAAAATAACAGATTGCCACCCAGAAGCGGTTTCCCCAGAGAACGTGGCCTGAGCCAACTTTACACCAGAAAAGCTATATAGTTCGCCTATGTGCGTTCCCGTATTGCCGGTTTGTTTGTAAAATCTTATTCCAGTCACAAGACCATTGGATGATGCTTTGAATTTTACTCCTAATTCAATTCCGCCAGTTCCGTCATTTTGAATTGGATTAGCCGGAACCTGAGTTGTAAAAATATTTACAGAGGTTCCGGCTACTGGATTTACGACTACAGTTTTTGTTATTGATCCTGTAGCTCCCAAATCATCGGTTACAATTAGTTTAAAAACATAAGTCCCCTGAATCATTCCAGTGATATTTGACGCAGAGGCGGTAGGTGTAGTGAACGTTGGCGTATTTGGGCCGCTAACGGTAGACCATGCGTAAGAAACGATAGTTCCATCTGCATCTGTAGATGAAGTGCCAGAAAGATTTGTAGTCGTCGTTGGTAGCGTTATAGAAGAAGCGCCCGTTATTACAGCCGTAGGTGGCGTGTTTCCGGCTATCGTGATTTGAATATCATCTGTGATTGTTGTGCTTACCCCATCATAAACGGACATTCTGAAAACATAAGTCCCGGAAGTCATGGAAGTGATGCTTGTCTGGCGTGAACTGGGCGAAGTTATTACAGCAGAAGGGCCGGATATTTTTGACCATGTAGTCGTATAGGTTCTACCGATTGTAGTGTCGGAAATAGTTCCGATAACATTTGTACTGGTAGTTCCGAAAGGAAGCGACTGATCCAATCCCGCATTAACTGTAAATACAGAACCCGTAGTAACAGTTATGCCACTGCGAATTAAATAAGCGCCGTCAGCCCCCCGTCCAGTAACAGCCAACTGCAATGGTCTCTTATAATTATTCGGATCTCTTATGACCATATAAAGACTATACGTTCCGGAACTAATCGTAGGCAGCGTGAATACATCCGTCACAGCACTATCGGTTGTTCTGGGAAGAAATAATTTCGGCGTAAATAAAGAAGTATCTGACCAAACTACCGTACTTCCATTCCGAAGCTCATACATGACATTCCAATTCTCATACACCGGAGCAAGTCCCTTGTTCTGCCAATCCATTGTAACGGAAAAAGAAGCGTTGCTAATAAGCGTTGTTGTCATGCTACCGCCGGTTAAAGCCAGCCTGTACCCGCAAGCAAGGGAAGCCGCAATCATGTGCGCCTTCAGGCTATCTCCGCCATGCGTTGTATTTGCTGGTGTATTTCCGGAACAATTTACTGTTCCATTCGCTGTAACTAAAATCGGATAGTTGGCATTACCAAAATAACTGAAATGAAAAGTATCTACCTCAAAAGCCACATCGCAATAAATAGAACCACAACGCGAAGTTCCGCAATAATCAATCGCTGGCTCACCGCCAATTGGCCCCGTTTTCCACGCATTCTGCAATATCGGCTTAAATACCACATTCCCCGTTCCCGGATTGTAAGAGCCCGTATTGCCGAGTATTAACGCATTGTATCCATCATCTCCGATATTATCTCTTCGCCATGGAATTGGCCCATAATTATTATGAGCAGTAAGCAAGTACCATGCTGCTTTTAGAGAAACATTTCCATTGCTTAACCCGTAATTATTGCCGTATGGCGTTGTGTAACTTGTAGGGGCCGAAAGCTGTACATTTGGGAAAATAGCAATCACGCTGTCCTGCATTGACATTAAATAATTATCCGTCACCTGCGCGGTCGAAGGACATCCGGAAGAAGTTGCAATTCCGTTTCCTTCACCGAAATTTCCATAATACCGCAGATCGTACCCAAGAAAAGCAGAAGTATAAGAATGCCCATTATGCGAAGTCGTTGCGATATGATTTGCCAATGCCCGCTCCATTGCCGAATATCTTACCATCAAACTTGTACTCTGATAATTTGGAGTAATAAATCCTCCATCAGACCATCCCGGCTTCCCTTCAGCGGTCATTGAATTTTGAACATTTTGAGGAATTTCACCAAAAACACCACAGCCATTACAGTAAATCATTACCCCAAATGAAAACATAGCATTGCTATCAATTGCCATATTTACAAAAGCATCGAAAACAGAAAAGTCATAAGATCCCTGCGTAGTTGAACTTTCAATATCCCTCCAATTAAACCGAGTATAAAAATTTTGAGGGCGTGGATTGCCGGGCATCTTTGGGACATAAACATTATCCCAGTTTGAAGTTCCCCAATGCTGCCCACCACGCCCGGCTGAGACAGCCAAGCTATCGGATGAGATAGGAGTAAAAGATAAAGATGTTTGCCCATAAGATAGGTAACTAAAAAAGATAAATATAAAAAATAATAGTTTTTTCATTTAGTTGCTCCGCGTTCCGAATTGCAGGCAGTAAAAAGAAGTGCTAAGAAGAGGATGTATTTCATAAAAGATTATTTTTATAAGTTGTCTTTAATGCCGTTGTATCAAATGCGCAACCCCTCCCATATAACTCTATTCTTCCATTGCGTCGCATACTATTACAGCCAACTCTAATGAAACCTGGCTTCACAGTATATATTTCAATTGGTTTTAATGCGATAATTGCATCATACAAATCTTTAGACATTTTAAGCCCGTCAATACAATATGATTTATTAGAATGGCATGAGAAACATAAAAAAAGGATAGGTATAATGATGTTTTTCATAAATTATTTTTTTGCTTTCGGTGCGGTTTGAATCCGGTATTCCTGTTCCAAATATCCGAGTGCCTTAACCACGGCCTGATGAGGAAGATTTGATCCGCTCAGCGCTTCATAATATAGCTGCAGGTCAGCGAGGGAAATAGTCAGGTGAATTGAATCCACTTTTGGTATGCTGTCTTTCTTTTCCTGCCCGAAACCGATAACTGAAACAAAAAGAAAAATGATCGTGATTGCTTTTTTCATATGCTGTTTTTATAATGAATAATCGAATGAAATTCCATAAGGCGTCGCACTGGTTGAGGCTGGTAAATAATGAATGATCATCACCGTTCCGGAACTCGCGCTTACCGATGCCGGTATCGTATCGCCAACCATTCCACTGCCTTCATTGGATGCTACGTTTATATTTGTCCCCACCGGAAGTGTTACCGTAAATGCGCAGTCTGTTGCTGATGCGGTTGCCGTTACCGAACCCCTGATATTTACATGAACAATATTACCGATACGGGTATAGATAGCCACCGTCTGCGTTGCAGCAGCGCAATTGGTGGAAGTGGTGACGGTCGGGGTATAAGAACCCGAGGAGAGGGGCATCTGTACAATCGTACTGTCAGCCGCCTTCATTAAGGCCGTTCCTGTGCCAACTGGTGTGCCGCTCATGGAAATGGAGCCATCAGTTTTTAATTTAAACTGATCCGTGTGGGTTCCAACTGATAAGCTGATTGCCCGGGCTGTTCCTGTTCCGGTTGCTGTTGAATTAAATAAATATCCAGCCGTACCGGTTGAATTAATCTGTAAGAATTCGGCATTGCTTGAACTGGCAATAAAATCTTTATTAAACAGATTTATTCCAAACAGAAGCCCGGCAGTACCCGTTCCTTTGGGAACCAGATACAGCTGCCCCGCCACGTTTGTACCTGTCTGCGGGTAAATTGTTGTTACTGCATATCCGCCGGTAGTGGAATTGGAATTATAAATCCCGGGATTGTCGCCTGATCCTGTCGAGGCTAAAATAATTTTATTTTCAGTTTGCGGTTGCGCCCACGTATTGGCATGGTTAAGATTAAGGGAGGCCACTACTGCTCCTGATGTCGGGCTTATATTTAAAGTAGCGTCAGAATTTGCAACAGAACTGACGTTACCAGCAGCAGGTAAATCGGTCAACCATGCCAGTTTTTTAGAAACCCCCTTATAAGTGACAGCATAATGGTCAAAGCCTGCCTTTAGTATTGCGCCCGTTGTTGGTGAAGTAAGAGAAGGAACTACTCCTAAATATCCGGATTCCAGTTGCTTGTCGCCGGTATTATTCGGATGGATATTATCCGGACCAAGTCCGGTTGTTGTGTTTAAATAATTATATAATTTAGCCACAAATACGGGGTAGGACTGCGGCCATGTGGCAACGAGTGAATCAATCTTCGCGTTCATGATATCCGTTGCTGCCGTACTTCCGCTGCTGGGAGTAACGGCGTATCCTGCTGAATTCAGATAAGCCGCTTCGCCCAGAATGAAAGGGGTTGCTGTAGTGGCATCCCTGAGCGTTCCGAAGCCATCCACGACCAAATATAGAGTACCCGAAGTAGCGGAAGTATTAACGACTTTTATCGTATGCGGGCCAGCCCCGAGCCCTGTATATATCAGCGCCATCGGTATTCTCTTATTATCATAAACGCCATCGCTTATCCCATCAGTTTGAAAATTTTCTGTATAATGACCCTTCAGGACATTGTCAATATAAATATCAAAAGTCGCATAGGTATTTGTTGTACCGTCGGCACCCATCAGCCGGACATAAACAGTTGTATCAGTGAAGGGACCATAGGTTATTGAATCATTATTTGTGGTTGTGAATGCTCCCTTATTCACAGATTTGCCGCCGAGTGCCGCTGCGGTGTAAACTGTAGACCATGTACCATATCGCGTTACCAGACAGGATGTACAACCTCCATCCTGATTGTTTTTACTGAACTGGTTTACAAAAATGGATTGAAGGCAGTTTATTATTTTTCTACCTGTCGCATCTGAAGACCCTCCCCGCCTTGTATCATTTAATGTTGCATCGAATAATACAGCATGAGCAGTATTGTTATTTACGTATGTATTAAAATTTGCCGCCGCTCTCCATGAACCAGATCCGCCTAACGCCTGGTTTATGAAAGGTATCCCCCAATCGGCTGTTAAATATGTAGAAACAGTAGTATCAGATGTCGCTGTTCTGAAACCAGTGCCGGACACATAACCTCCTGTGCCCTGATAATAACTATGCCCAATCACTACGACAGAATCCGGAACGACAAAAGAAAGAAGTGTAAGATTTAAGGAATCTTTAGCTGCATTTAATACATACGGGCTTGCGTCTGTACCAACTCCAATCAAGCCGATATTTGTTCCGGGGGTTGTTGGTTTAGGTATTGGCTGAGAAATAGCACTAAACGAAATAAAAACGAATATGAATAAAAAAATATTTTTCATAATATACGATATACGAGTGATCCAATTTTATGATACCGAATAACCTGACCAGCAGATATTGTTGTAGGAGTCACAGACTGCACTAATGTCAATCCGCTTCCGGCTGTAATTGTTAAAGAAGTAATAACCGCTCCGGAGGCGACCGTTCCACCCGCAACAATATAGAGATCGTTTGACGTATGCCAAACTGTTGCAGTTGTGATTGTCAAGGCCGCAATTGTTGAAGCAGGGTTTAGCTGAATATAATTATACCCCGCCGTTTGCGTCAAGGTTGATCCAGAAGTATAAGCCTGAACGGAATCCAATCCTATTCCGGAACTACCTCCCCCACCACTGCCCGTCCCGGTGGCCGCAATAACATCATAGTTTCCGTTTCCTCTGGATATAAACGTTGCGGGCTGTTGCGCTGCTGTCAGCACATAAGAAGAAATTCCATCTATCAGACCCCCGCCATTTACAATAACCGTTACGGTATTTGCCCCATTGTCTGATTTTTTTATAGTGTATGTTTGCCCCTGGCCACCCAGCGGAGCGGTTCCGAATGGAAGCGTCATGGTAATATTTCCGGAAGTTGGATCAGCTTCGATTACATTATCAATTGCAGTCAAAGAATAATTGGAAGTTTTGCGAACAAAATTTTGATAATACCCAAGCGTACTAATACCATTCTGAAATGTGACAAAAGTAGATCCGGAAAAACTCAAAGATCCAGTTCCGGTAGTAATTAGATTCGTTCCGGTCAGTGCGGAACTTACAGTCATTACATCCTGCAAACTTTGCGAACCACCTCCACCACCCGTTGCACTTCCTAGATTTACCCATTTTGTTCCGTTCCAGACACAATACCCACTTCCTGTTGAAGTGGAGTCTGTATTGAAGAATATCTGCGAAACATAATGGTTAAACAAATTCATTGCTGCTGTATTGCCGCCCCCATTTCCTAAAATAATACGTTGATCGGCGCGTCCGAAAATAGCCACATTGGAACTGTCGGTATTCAAAAAGTGTCCGACTAGCGTAGTATTTGTTAAATTACCAGTTGTTGATCGTCCGCTTGAATCTCCGATGATAATAGTGTTTGTAGTAATTCCAGTAGTTGTTGGAATATATCCAGACCATGCACCTACATTTATTGCATGACTACCCGCTGTATTTCCGGAACCAGCATACCATCCGAAATCAGAATTAAATGAACAGGTCGTACATTTCTGAATAGAATTTGCTCCCAGAAAAGAATTTCCAACGCCACCAGAAATAGCTTGGGCTGCAAAATATCCTACCCCAGTAAGTTGATCTGATGTTCTGGTTGTATAATCCCACGAATCATCGCTAACTACTATTGAATAAAGCACGGAACTTGTATTAAATACAGTTCTGTTTAATGTCAGCGTTTGTTTGCTTCCCGATAATGAATCTGTTTTTAACCTAACAGAACTTGTTATTAAATTAGATGGGCTACCAAATGCAATCTGTGTAGACGTAAGCGATAGAGGAAAGGCGCTAACCCACGAAGGCAATGCCCCGCCGCCATTTGATTGAAGATATTGCCCAACGGTTCCTGTTCCGGAAACCTGCTGCATAGGGTTTGTTGGAGTAGACCCGGCCACCATTAAAGAATAAGGAGTAAGAGAAGATAATGAAGTTCCTCCATTAGCAACCCCAAGCGTCCCGGTAAGCGTAAAAGTCCCTGTTGATGTAATTGGACTACCAGTAACCGAAAGCCCGGTAGTGCCGCCAGAAAATGCCACAGAAGTAACACCTACGTTTGCGGTGATTGTATTGTTGGGCCATGATCCAGTAATAACGATATTCGATCCAGCCACAAGCGCCGGAGTTGCCGTTCCCGTACCTCCATTGATAATAGCCGCAATTCCGGAAACATCGGTCGACAAATTTACTGCACTATAAGCCGGAGAAGTACCGCCATGTAAGACCTGAGTAGAAGTTCCGGCCCCCGTTTGCAAAAGTGTTCCAGATCCATTTCCGTAAAATATCCCTCCATTTGTTGTAAGTGTGGAAAACATCGGAGCGGAAGAAAAAGTCTTTACCCCTCCAAATGTCTGAGTTGACGTACTTACCATTCCCGGATTTGCCGGAGTGGCGGTTTGGGCATAAATTGAAGTTCCGGAAATAACCAATCCATTTGCTGATGGAGTTTGGCTATTAATGGTTCCAACTGTAGTAATTCCACCCGATCCACTTCCCGTAGCCGTAATTGTTATTGAACTATCTGCATTTTGGGTTAAAGTAATATTTGCACCAGCAATGAACTTTTTCAACCCAAGTGTATCACCATTTGGAAATCCGATTGGCAATCCTGCGGCTCCGTAATTAAATACCGTAATCGTATCCGATCCTTTTAAGGCCAGCACCGAAGTATCGGCAAATAATGTAATCGAATTTGCATTCGTCGTACTGTCTGCAATTATTCCATATCCTACGGCTAAAGTTTTGATGTTATTAGTAGTCGGAATTGCCAGCCTGTAAAATGCGCCAACATTCGAGTTTGTATTTCCGGTTCCATTTACAACCCAGGTTCCAGCATCGCTTAAAACTTTCCCGGTAGTGGTTGCCGGAGCCGGAACAAGTCCTTTTAAAGTAGTGGTGAAAACATTTAATTCTGCGGTGAGTTGCGTGGCCGTCAGATCGAGCGCGTTCGCCGTTGATGCGGTATTATTCCCCTTAAAAGTATGTGCGGCCATTTGCGCCAGCTTTGCATTTGTAACCGCATTGGCTGAAATAGTTGTAGCAAGCGATCCGGCAGAATTGGTTACATCCCCCGTTTGTGCCGGGAATGCTGTAGCTTTTAAAACACCAGTAATATTGGTTCCAGATACATTCACTGCATTTGCAGTAAACACCTGACCCGTCAGTGATAAATAATTTTCTCCGGAAAGAGTAGCATCCCCAGTATTCGTTCCTGAAACATTTGCATTTCCAGACACCGTTAAAGTTCTGGAAGATGTACCTCCTGAAATGGTAAATCCAGTCGAAAGCGCAGCAAAAGTCAATCCATTAACGGTAGTTGGAGTAATTGCACCAAGCGTTAAGGTAATTGCCGGAGTACTGGTTGGATTCGCGACTGACCCCGAAATACCATTTGCCGTTACAACAGAAACAGTAGTAACCGTTCCAGAACCACCACCACCACCCGAACCTGTTCCACCTCTAACTGAAACATCATGCGGAGATCCATTCAGAGTATAACGAAATAAACTATCATTCACCGACCATATAGAATCCACTTTTCTGTAGTTCGCTGTATCAAGATTAACAGTATTTCCACCTCCAGATGAAACAAGATAAACGCCTGCGGTATTAAATCCTACCGATCCGGATGCACTGAAGGTAATATTTGGATATGTTCCAGAAAGTGTAATCCCGGAACCGGCAATAGGATTGAATTGCGCCGGTATGGTTGGAGTGTTTGATAGGTTATTATAATTTAAGTAATAAGAAGGCGTCAAACCATTGAATCTCGCAACCGTCACGGCAGGCCATGTTCCGGATAAATCACCACCAGCCGTAGACGACAAAACAGCCATACTTCCCAATCCTAAATTCATTCTGGAAGTAGCCGCATTTGAAACATCTGATAAATTATTCGCAGCAAGCAAGCAACCAACACAAGCGCCAGAAGATCCGCCAAAGGTTAACTGTATTAAATTTCCGTCAGCCGTCCCGTCCCGGAACATCCAAAGCTGATTCGCGCCTCCAGTATATGTACCATTGGGATTGAGAACCCCGCCAGAATCTATAATGATAATAAAATTGCCAGCCCTGTATTTTGCAATATTTAAGTATGTCTTTACTTCTGTTGTGGACTGATAAGGCCGCATGACAAAATTCACTGCATCATAAAACATACTTCTAGCATCCGTAGGAACAGCCTGCGCGACCCCATAACTTTTGTTGCTGACAGTAAAATTTGTTGGATTGTATGTCTGGCTTTTGCCAAAAATAAAACACAAACAAAAAACAAGTATAGATAATATTTTTTTCATTAGCTTAGTGTGAGTGGTTGCGTTACATCCATAGATATTTGTCCTCTTGACGCGTAGTATGTATACCCTCCGAATTGCACGATTGTTTCAAAAGCACTGTCAGGAATGGTTCCAAAATTCAAAGGCGTATTTCCCCAAATCGTTTTCACACTTTCTCCGATAGGTACTTTGACCAGCATATACACATTGGCCAGCATATTGGAAGGCAGCGGAACTTGCACTGGTTGATTATGAGATATGCTAAAATTGGTTTGGTAGTTAAATGGATCGGTAATAGTCAACAGGATCGGATAGAAATCCGTATCGGCAGACCATGCAAAGAATCCAGTAATAACAGCATTCACAACTAATACAGCAGTTGTAGACGAAACTGTTCCAACGCCAGGAGATATTGCAGTGGCATAAAAGGTAGCTCCGGAATCGGAAACCTGCGCGTTCGTTAATGTATATGTCAGTCCGGTTGCACCCGGAATCGCTACGTTATTTCTATACCATTGAACGGTATAAGGCGAAGCATTTGAAACAAAAACGCTTACCGTAAAAGAGGCGCTTTGGCCTACATTTATCGTACGGTTGGCTGGATTGGTTATAGAAATCGTAGCAGTGTTTACTAAAAATGGCCGAGTTAATGCGAATAAATATTCAGCCGTTTGTCTCAATGTTGCATATATTGGGTTTGCATTATTCATAAATTCAACGGCTTTCCTTACCAGATAAAGCGTTCTGGAATATTCTGGATTTATTGAACTGCCATTGAACATAAATTCTTTTGATATTTTAAATTGAGAATTTACCTGCGATTGCTTGGCAAAATTAATAATGTCTGAAAATGAATATTCTGTCATTAGAAATACAGATTTGAATTATTAGTCAATTCCTGAGCCAGCAAAATCATATCCTGTGCATTAAAAACACTTCCACCAATTTGTATTGCCTGCAAGGCAGAATCTATCAACGTCCTGAGTTTACTATAATTTCCAAACCAAACTCTATCGTTTATAATACTTGGCTGTGCGGCAATATTCTGTGTAAGATTGTAAAAAAACCATTCAAGGAAGCCAGTAAATACTCCAACCTGCGAAGCGGTATACAATATTGCCCCGGAACTATCTACCCAATTCAATACGATATTGTAGGCGAAATCCTTTGTTAAAATATTTGGAGTAATTGATGCGCCAGCAGATAATGGAAATTGAATCGGAGCGCCGGTAAATAAATTATTTGCCGAATCGTAGATATAAATAAGGCGATTTGCTATTGCGGCATCAGCCCCGGTGGACGTGTCGGTAACCAAGAATTGTGATGTAGATACAAAATTGCTACCTACTGTGAAAGCGGGCGATAATGGCATTTCGGGTACAAATTAACTTGTTAAAAATACTTATTTTATAAACACAAAATCCTTATATTCTAAAATAAACCCTCCTTCCGGAGTACATCTGCCATTTTTAATCTTGGGGCAACTTTTGAAAACGATTTTCCGGGATCAATGGCCCTCCCTGGATCTACATCAACGAATTTGTCATCCTTCAGCAATCCTTTGGATTTATAATAATCCAGCATTTTATGATAAGTTCCCGGCCCTCCGTTGTAACTAATCAACGTAAAAAACTGCTGCGCCTTTGGAGAAAGTTCAATCCCTTTATCTTTGGCGTATTTCTCATTATCATCTTTGAACATTTTTAAATAGGCGGCTTTGGCTTGTAAAGCGTCAGCAACGGTTTTAAAATTGGCAGTATTTACCATTTCATTATTTTCCGGGTTTTTCAGGGTTATTTTCTGATAATTAAAATCCTTTGGCAGGTAGCCTCTTTTTGACAATTCCGGGAAGACGTCGGAAAAATGATCAAGACCGAAATTTGCAAACCCGGCTACCGGATAGTTTTTTGTAGCTTCATCTCCAACCGTTACCTTTCCGTTTTTGTCAGGAAATAAGCCACTCATACCTTCTTCCATAGCCGACGAATATAAAAGCACCGGATCGATACCAAGCGGTTTAGCAGCCTTGATAGCCGCCTCCTTAACCGGTATTTCATCCGTATCCGGCGTTTCGTTCATGTGCAATAATGTATCTCCGCGCCCAGAAATAAAATTCCCGTATTTCTTTTTAGCCTGAATTACATAATTCAATCTCGATTTGGGATCGTTATAATTTGGCTTTGGTATTTCTCCCGAACCCGGCGGCGTATTAGATGGCGGAACAGTACCTGGATTTGGCACTACGCCCGGAACCGTATTCACCACTGGCGGTGGCGTTCCTTTTCCCTTCGCAAATTCATCGACATGTTTACCATCAGTAGTGACGGGATATTTTGGATTGGTTCCGTTTTTATACGCTGGCGTCATTGCATCCTGAGCATATTTCAATTCGTGCGGCTCCAACCCGGAAAATTCATTTCCTGTTTTTAATTGCCCCACTTCATATTGGGCATGAGGAATTAAGTCGGCGGTTAATTTTGTACTTGGGTTTTCTTTTTTAAAATTATCAAAATGTTTTGCTGGTTCCGGAATTGACCCACCAATTTTATCTACATGATCCATAAAATCATTGTATGATGATCTTTGATCGTTTGTTAGTGGAATATAATTATCAGGAGCGTCCATTATTTATAAGTTTTTGGAATAGAAACTGACTGATTCGATTTATCTGATTTCTTTTGCGGAGCAGGTATTATACCCGTTTCTCTAAGTATCTGCGGCTCAAATCTTCTTTTCACATCTTCTTTTAGTTTCTTAGCCTGATACGTATCAGATGTTGCCTCGATGGCGTGAACGCCCGTTTCTATAATAGGGATTTGTTCCGCAACCGCTCCGATAGACCCCAGCGCCGAATTGTAAATAGATTCAAATTCGTTCTCTCCCTTTTTTATCGAATAGTTGTCGTGTATCCTTCTTGCGGTAGCGGCTAATTGAATTATCTCTAATGGCAGCGCGTGTTGCACTGGCTTTGGAATCATTTCCCCATTTATTTCCATTTCATCGGATTTATAATCACCAGCCATCCGCTTTTTATTCGGATCAAATCTACTGTATAGACCACCAAAACTATTATACCCAAACCAACCGACAAGCCACATTGCCGTACCGAGACTTCCCTGTTTTAATTGACGCATAACCGCATCGGCCTCTTCCGGCTTTAAATTTTCTATTCCTTTTCTATACGCTTCTACAACTTTAACTCCGCCGCGTATTAAACCGAACGGAGAAGTTGTCGCCAATCTTTTAGCGATATTTGTCGGAACAGTACTTACCGGAATCATAAAATCAACCAAGAACTTAGCGGTAGAGCCGGCATTCCCAGACTTATCTAGTTTTGTTTTATAATCATTAAATTTCTTTGTCAGCCAACTTTGTTCTTGGAATATTTCATAGTTGGCCCTTTTGTATGCGGCATTCTCGATTGATTGCACAATAAGTGGATCGGTAATATCAAAATTGTTTTTTTCAGCCCAGTGCATTCCATTTCTAAACGAAGCCTCAAAGGTTCCTCTTTTTAATGGGTCTTTTATTATCTGATGAAGATCTGTTGGCAGATACAATCCTTTAATATGCTCATATTCCGCATTGCCAAATTGCTTAGTCAAGTGCGAAGATCCGCTCTTCAGAATCTCCTTAGCATTGCTCAAAAATTTCTTCGGGTTAAAAAATTCTTTATAGAATTGTAATTCGGAATTCAGATACGGCATCCCCTCTATCGGCGCTTTATCGGAAATACCTTTAAATATTCCACCATAAATTGCTCCTATTGCCTGTTCTGGAATTCTTTTTCCCGCACCACCTATAGTAGCCGCTGCGGATAACTTATACAAAACATTGTAACCACTCAATACGGACAGTCTGGTCAATCTGGAAAACCACATGAGCGCCTTCTGGTACATATTTTTCTTAGACTCAAATGCTTCTCTTTTAAGTGTTTTTAGCTTGTATTCAGCATTAACTAATTTCTGATTTGCCTTTACCCATTCGGGGTCTTTCTTGAAGGTTAGCTTTGTTTTTGATACCGGCGTAAAATCTGGCTTTTCGGAGACGCCTTCCAGTTTTCCACGCACCGTTTTCAGTACAGTAGGTCTAACTTTATTTTCTATTCCCTCGGCCTTCTTAGTGATTCTTTCGGTTTCCCTGACGATACTCAGTGGCTCGTATTGAGCAAGAAAATCTCTCAGGTCCTTCTTGTTAAGTCCTTCAATATCATCCTTCAACTGTTCGTACATGCGGCCAACAAGCGCCTCAACCGTAATGGCCCCTTGTTTGAAATAATTCACAGCCAGTTTGCCAAGCGTTTCAAGCGTTTCTTTTGGAATCGGTATACCGGCATGGAGATTACCCAAATCCTTTTTAATGGATTGGCGTATTTCTTTTAACAAATCCTGTTCTTCCTTTTTAAGCTCCTCTTTGGTTTGTTTTAGCTTAAGTGATTTTTCTGCTTCTTTTTTAATTTTCACAACCGCCTTATCGGCAGCCAGATTCTTTAGTCTTTCTTCTGCTTGATTCTTAGCATCTATAGCCGCGTCTCTTTCTTTGGTTATAGCGTCCAACTTTTCTTTGACTTCAGTAGGCAATTCACCACCATAGGCGCTCTTAAGAATAGCCTTCTCCCGACTTGGATTAAACCCCGCATCAACAATTACCTGTCTGATATTACCAACATGCGACCACGCTGTTCCGCTCTTTATATTAGCGGAAGTAGCCGCGTCAATATCATCTGATAATTGCTGCAAATGATTTCCAATATCCGCCCGCTCTACCGGATTGGTTGATTCGGATAGCGCTGCTGTTAAATTATTTTCATGTCGAGCCAATTGGTGCATATAATACTGCATAGCCTTCGCCTCATCCGGGTGCATTCCTTCGTTGGTAGAATTAATCCTTTCAACAACCTTCTGAGGATCAATTTTGCCGCTATCGACCAATTCTTTACCCTCCCGCAAAACATCTACATCACTGCCAAGCTTCGGAACATCAACTTTAGGTAAAGCCCTTTCGGATCTATGAATATTAGAAATAACATTCTTTATCCCAGTAGTTTCTTCTTTTCCAAACGGAAGTTCATCCGAAATTTCCGGAGGCGCTATGCCTTCTTTTTCACCGATGTTTTTATTTTCTGTGCCGCCTTGTGTTGCGGGAGATTTCTCTGGTTTGGGAATTCCTTCGCCCATTTGGCCGCTATTTCCGGGTGCTTCATCCACATGAAGCGACGCTGGGCCTCCGATTGGAATGGCATTGTCTTTAGGTTTTATATTTGTTAATTTATCCAATGCTGACTTCATCATAAATTCAGCATCTTCGGCATCTCTGTATTTATTACCAACTTTTTTTACAACTTCTTTTACCAAATCCGCAATATCAATTTTCATATCCGCGGCCTTTGTTTTAGCTGCATTCATTATAGCCATAAACTCATCGGACGGGTTATTTTTATCCATATTAGACAAGGCGGCTCTTACGGAAGATGATAACTCATCCATGTCGGCAGAATCTTCAACCGATTTAACTTTTCTTGCAATATCTCTTATTTCTGCCGGGTCATCCTGCTTACTAAAAAATTCTTCGGATTGTTTTGGAGTAAGAGAATCGTGCATTTCTTTTATAACCTCGTCCGCTTCTTTTCTTTTCTCTGGTGACGAAAAATCACTATTGGATACATTTTGTGCATCTCTGTATTTTTTAGCTCCGTCTTCTCCAAACACCCTCACTTCCAAATCAGATTGAAGCGATTTTGTATTTTTGGCATGAGTAAATAATTCATCGCTATTCATTTCAGAAATAGGCTTAGTCTTTAATCTAACATTCGATATTGTCGGAGTCGATACAGTTACACGAGGTTTTTCAGAAGATGCGGTTTGCTGTCCCGCATCCTGATTTTCTATTTGCCCGGTTTCGGTTTGGGCATTTTCGGCTTTGCCATTTGCTTCTGTTTTTGGTGATAAAATATTTTCTGGATATTTTGCAATAGCGGCATCAATTAATGGCTTTGTTATCCCATCAGCCTGTTCAAGTTCTGTTCTATTTACCTCATCGCCATGCGCTTGTTCGGCAATGAATTTTAAAAATCCTTCCGGATCTTTTTCGTACATCGTTTTGTAGGTGCCTGTAAGCTTTGGCGCAGCCTGTTCCAATAAATCACTTGCATCCACAAAAGTTTTTGGCATCTTTTGGGATTTCTGTTTATTCCGTAACTGTTCAACAATATCCGTAGCAGCCAATTCCTTTCCTTCTTCGGGCTTAATACCGTTGTCATTTGCTATTTTCTCCAGCATTTTTTTATTCATGCTGGATGGATTGGCTCCCGTTTCTTCAATATGGCTTAACAGGTGCTCGGCTTCAGGAGTAATTTTAGAAGAGAAGTCTGGCATTCCTTCTGATTCTGTTCTGTGAGATTCTATTTCCTGCTTTGTTTTTATTGCTGTTTCGGGACTGATAGCATTAAGTCCCACTGCGGTTTTAAGTGTATTGTCTACTATTTCAGGAGGGGCCTTTGCGTATCCATCCATAAGATTTGCCTTTGCTTCTCTGCCAAGCAAAACTCCTGCACTATTACGCAAGGCCACTAAGCCAGTCATAAACAAGGCATTCCCAGCCATATTTTCAACCATTCCTTCGCCAGCCGGTTTGCCACGATACGCGTTCTCTATCGCTTTTATTCCGCCAGATACTGCTGTTTGAGCGGTAACATCAGGAGCGGATGATTTTATCAGGCTAACCAAATTGCCACCTACTTTTTTACCAATATCAGTTAATGCTTTAGTAAATCCGGGACGCAGCCGAACCGGAACAAACTTTGCTTCCTTACCAGCTATATTACCCACTTCTCCAGCGATAAGTCCCTGCGCCATCCCGAAAGCACCGCTGGCGTTCGCTTGTTTTTTTGCCTCATTTAGAATGACATGCGGATCTGCATCGGGATGCTGTTGTCGGAGTTCCCGATAAGTTTCTTCCATCGCATTGGCATAGGAAGTATGATGAAAATCCTGCACCCCCGCACCCATACCCATTGTGGTTATGGCAGCAATAGGCAATGCCAATTCCGGAGCCGCCGCTCCGGCAAGTCTCGTAGCCACAGATCCCGCACCCATTTTACCAAGTGCAGAAACGCTAGACCCGAGCATTTCGCCAGTTGACGATATAGCGCCCTTCGCTTTGTAAATAGGCTTATCCGGATCGTATGCAGCCGACTTTTCATCCAAATGTTTTATTATATCATCATCGCTATGAGAAGTAAGAAAATCGTATTCGTTTATTGCGTCAGAATGGTTTTTTAACCCATGAAATATAGCATCGAATGCCCCCACCGGCTTTACCAATTGTTTTGAATTAATATCATAATCCATTTTACCAGAAGCGAGTTGGTCAGCATAATACTTAACCGTGGCCGCAGAATGTGTTCTTTTTGAAGCGTCTGCCACATACATAGCCTGATTTATTTTTGGCGCGTCTGTAGGGTTTTGTCTTTTTGCCTGACTCAGAACCGGACGTATCAGAGATGGATCTGATTGCATTTGATTCGCAAAATCTTTCCGGTCATTTTCTGCCTGATCTGCCATCCGGATTGGAAGTAGCTGCGCCAATTTTGTAGCATCTCTTCCTTGCGCACCAACTGATTGTTGCTGATAAATATTTTTGTAGAATTGATCTTCGGTTATTTTATTTATGGCTTTATTTGCCTTCGGAGAAGTCAGATAATTATTAATAAAATCATGAGCGTCTGTTACCTCCCTTGATGGCAAGTGTGAAAAGAACTGATTATAGAAATCTTCTTTTGGCTTCGTATAAAGTTCGCTTTCGCTTAATCCTTGATATAATTTATCAATGGATTGCGGATTGTTGAATTGCTTTTGGAATTCAGGGTATGTTTTGGTATATAACTGAGTTTTGTAAAGCTGATCGTACAATTTCTTGTCAGCAGTTTCCGGAACTGGCGCTGGTGGCGTTTGGTTTGGCAAAAGATTTCCCGGCTCAATGTCGCTATTTTGAGTTGGAGGCTTTACACCAATCTGTGGATTATCGCCTCCCTGATTCTGTTCGTCATTTATATTATTCTGATCTTCCATTTACTTTATGTCGTTGAATAATCCTTTATGAACCGTTACTGGTATTTTCTGAACTTCTGTTTTTGGTGCAGTTACCTTTGATTTAGGCGCTACGAAATTTCGGAACACCGGTTTTAAATTAAGATCCACGTCTTTTTGTTTTGTCTTAGCATCATCAACTACCGCACTTCCGTCTTTAGTTTGCGTCAAAAATACACCCGTCATTGTTTTTCCATCAGGAGATAATATAAATTTATCTGGTGATACATTATGAATCCCATCCTTTGCGGTAAACTCTTTTTGAATAACCCCTACCGGATTAACCTCAAACCCAACAAGGGGAGTTCCGGATGCAGTAGGCAGCGATACTGGTTTTGTTTTTTTAGCCTCATTGTACTCATCATTAAAGTGTTCATCAACCAAAGCATTCTGACCTGCTGCATCTTGTTTTGCATATAATCTATGAAGTCCGATATTTGCTTGGCGATCATTTTGCCTTACCCCTTCCATTAGTTTTTGCTGCTGGAATCTGGCCGCCTGCATCTTTTCGGACTGAGCATTTTTGACATTTATAATATTTGCCTGATTATTTCTGAATACGGCTTTCCCTTCCTGCGGAAGATTATTTAAAGCATAAGCCTTAGCCATATAGGCCGAAAACTGATCAGCGCTGCTGGTTGGGTCTGGATTTATTATTTGCGGCTTTTCGCTTCCTGTCATTTTTCTCCATTGATCAGGGGTGATTTTTTCATATTCCTGATTTACATGCTCAATTACCCCCGGCTCCTGTGATACCATGTGTTCCCAGTGAGCGGCAGCATCTCTTTCTGCGCCTCTTTGCTGCAAAGAACCGAGCATCGTCTGATAATATTGCGCAGGCGTATTCGCATAGCTGTATGGTGTTATTTTTGTTTGTAGATTCTTTTCATCTACTGGAGTTTCTTCACTATAAACCACATGCGGAGTCCCGATGGCAAGTTTATTTATTTTCCCAAAGTCTGTATTCGATCCCTTATACATATACGTATCCGGATTGGATAAATCTCCGGTAGGATGGTTTTGCAGTTTGCCCATTGGTGTATTTTGGAAATTTTTCATCATATCTCCAAAATTATCCGCATACCGATCTGGATGGGTTCTATAGCTTGTAAAAAGATCCTTGCCCATTTGATTATACTGTGCGCTTTGGTCTGCTTGCTGAAATGTTTTACCAAGCGCTTCATTAGCCTGCTGCTGAATATCGTTATAGGCTTGTGGATTATTCTGAATTTTTGGATCGAATAATAATTGTTTTTTTAATTGCTTATATTGATTATACGCTCCTATAATATCAGGGGCATCAACACTACGAATGCGGGAGAATTGACGACCAAGTTGCTGATCCACCTGATCTGATTCTTTCTGCTGGTACGCCCTTCTTTGCTGCTGTTCGGTATATAATTGCTGACGAGCCTGATCAAACTTGGGCAAATTAACGATGAACGCATTCCCTTCTGGTATTGTCGATTGGTGTGCCATTTTAAACGAAACTTACATTTAATGGTTTAAACTTACATTTAATGGTTTAAGAGGCGGCTCTGGAATTGTACCAAGCGATCCGGCACCGGGAGCAATAGACGAATTAACGGAAGAAAGTCCGGGAGTAGATCCGATACGATTATTATTA
>Ga0070679_100000324_pt1 | contig 40356 bp, 29 predicted proteins | sample KBSC63BmetaG_FD_65652 | JGI IMG/M metagenome (GOLD analysis project Ga0070679, IMG submission 65652) | Corn rhizosphere microbial communities from Kellogg Biological Station, Michigan, USA - KBS C6-3B metaG | ecosystem: Host-associated > Plants > Roots > Rhizosphere | place: USA: Michigan... | reverse complement strand
GGACGTCTCGACTTCGTAGGGCTGTGCGAGTGTGCTGCTGTCAGTGCGCACCGCAGGCGCTGCGGACGCAACCGGCGTGGGTGCAACGGTGCGCTGTTGCGTCGATCTCCGGCCAAGCGATGCCGACGCACGCCCGAGCGCGACGCCGACGACCAGTGTCGCGGCGATCGCGACCCAACGATTCGCGACGAGCGACAGGCCGCGCGGCCTCGAACGATCGGTGCGAACCGAGCCACCGCCCGCGGACGCGCCAAACGACTCGCGCTCGATCGCCTTCCACATCACCTCGAGATCGGGCTGTGGCGGCTTGCGGTACGTGTGCGCGGCATCGCGCATCAATTCTTCAAAACGGTCTTCAGTCATGGTTCCAGCTCCGGTGCCAGGTCGGCAAGCGTCGCGCGGAGTTGCGCTCGCGCCTGCGACAGGCGGCTCTTGCACGTTCCTTCGGCAACGCCCATCACCTCGGCGATCTCGGTGTGCGTATAGCCCTCGATGTCGTGCATGATCAGCGTGGTTCGGTAGATCTCAGGCAGGTCGTCGATCGCGCGGTGCAGGCGCTCGCGCAGCACGGGATCGACATAGCCGCTCTCCGGGCCGTCTGAGCCGATCGGGTGGACGTCCTCGAGGTCCGTCTCCCGTTCCCTGAACCGCTTCACCTTTCTCATCGCGTTGGCCACCACGGTGACGGTGATTCGATGGAGCCAGGTGGAGAGCGCCGAGTCGCCGCGGAAGCGGGCGAGCTGTGCGAACGCTCGAACGAAGGTGTCCTGCGTGAACTCGCGGGCCAGGTCGGCGTCGCCGGTCAGGCGAAAGGCGAGCCGGAAGACCCGGGGCGAGTGCGCGTCATAGAGCTCGCGCGCCGCGATCCGGTCTCCGGCGAGGACCCGAGCGATCAGGTCGGGTTCACTCACCCGGTAAGGGGTCTGAAGGGCAACGACTGTTCTGGTCACGTGTTGCGAGTTAGATGCACGTTCCGGGAAAAGCGTTCGGTGGCGGCGGGCGATGGGCGATGGCGGTCGACGGCGACGGCGACGGCGACGGCGAACGACGTTCAAACCATCTCAAAACGGCGGGTATCCAATCCCCGGAACACTTCCGGGAAGCCAATGGCCGCTGATCTCGATCTCCTTCAGGGCACCCTCGACACCCTCGTCCTCAAGACATTGTCGTGGGGACCACGCCACGGCTACGCCGTCGCCCGATGGATCAAGGAGACGAGCGACGGGACGCTGCAGGTCGAGGACCGCGCACTCTACGTCTCGCTGCATCGCCTCGAGGAGCGCGGGTGGGTCGAGTCCCAATGGGGACTCTCGGAAAACAATCGTCGCGCGAAGTACTACGAGCTGACCACGGCCGGACGCCGGCAGCTTCAAGTCAAGGCCAGTGAGTTCACCGCCTACGCGCACGCTGTGTTCAAGATCCTGGAAACAGCGTGATCCGCATGCGACGCATTCCCGGCGTTCGCCGCCTTCTGCATCTCGGTCCCACGCGCCGCTCCATCGTGCGGGACGTGGACGACGAGATCCGCTTTCACATCGAAACGAGAGTCGACGCGCTCATGGCACAAGGGCACTCACGGTCCGACGCGGACCGCATCGCACGCGAAGAGTACGGCGACATGAACGCCGCACGCGACGAGCTCACCGCCATCGACGAGCGCTTCGCGGCTCGAATGGCACTGCGGGAGTGGCTCGCGTCGTGGGGGCAGGACGTTCGCTTCGCGCTGCGCGGCCTTCGCGCTCGGCCGGGCTTCACGCTCGCCGTCCTTCTGACGCTCGGGCTCGGCGTCGGTGCGAACACGGCGATCTTCAGCATCGTCGACGACATGCTGCTGCGCCCGCTGCCATACGCGCAGCCGGATCGCCTCTATCACCTATGGGAGACGTATCCGGGCTCACTGGCCGGCCGATCGGAAGCGTCGTATCCAGACTATTTGGATTGGAGCGTGCGCAACCGCGTGTTTCAGGATATCGCCGGCTATCAGGGTGGCGGATTCCTCCTTGGCGGAAGCGAGCCGCGCACCGTGAGCGCCGGCAAGACGACGGCGAATTTCTTCGATCTACTCGGAGTGCGCCCGATTCTCGGGCGAGGATTTGCCGCCGGAGAAGACGCGGTGGGTGCGCCGCGCGTCGTGCTGCTCACCTACGGGCTCTGGCAACGTGATTTCGGCGCAGACCGATCGGTCCTCGGTCGCACCATCACGCTCGATGGTGCGAGCGCAACGATCGTCGGCGTGCTGCCCGAGGCGTTTCATTTCGCGCGGCTCTCGAATGCCGAGCTCTGGGCGCCGATCGATCGCAACGCCCAGATGCGCGCGAATCGTGGAAGCCACTGGTTGAACGTGGTCGCCCGGACGCGGCCCGGTGTCACGGAGCAGCAGGCGAGCGCTGATCTGTCGCGGATCATGCGAGACCTCGCAAAGGAGTACCCTCCGTCCAACGCGGCACGCGACGGATCGGTGATCCCGCTCCACGACGAGCTCGTCGGCTCGGTGCGCTCGACGCTGTTGTTGTTGTACGCCGCGGTCGTGGTCGTGCTGCTCGTGGCGTGCGTCAACGTGGCGAACCTGCTGCTCATGCGCGGCGCGCATCGCGAGCGAGAGATCGCGGTGCGAGTCGCGCTCGGTGCCGGACGCGGGCGGCTCATCCGCCAGCTTCTGACGGAAAGCCTCGTGCTCGCGTTGGGCGGATGCATTGCCGGCCTCGTCGCCGCGCGGCTCGCGCTGTCGTCGCTCGCGGCGATTCTGCCGAACCACCCGATGCGCGGCATTCCGCGCTTCGAGATCGGTGGATTGGACGCTCGCGTCGTCGTGTACGCGCTGCTCACCTCCGCCGTGACCGGTATCGTCTTCGGGCTGTTGCCGGCGCTTCGCCTCACGCGCTCCACGCTGCATGATTCCATCAAGACCGGCACGCGTGGCTCTGGTGGCGGGTCGATGTTGCGCAACTCGCTCGTGGTGGCGGAGGTGGCGTTGACGATGATGCTCGCCTCCGGCGCGGTGCTGTTTGCGAGAAGTCTCATAGGACTTCTGGCGATCAATCCCGGATTCGTGCCCGAGCACGTCGTCACCACGACCGTCGTCCTCCCGGCGGTCCGCTATGTCGAGTCGTCATCGCAAGCCGCGTTCTTCCGACGCCTGCTGGAGGAGTTGCGCGGCACGACGGGCGTGCAGTCCGCGGGGCTCGTGTCGAAGCTTCCGCTCGACTTCGGCAACTCATTCAGCTTCTCGATTCTCGGACGTCCGACGCCGGAGCCCGGCCGCTTTCCGGAGGCGAGCTATCGCGAGGCGAGCACCGACTACTTCAGAACGATTGGCGTTCGCGCCATGTCGGGCCGCGTCTTCGGTGTCGCGGACGATGCGCACTCGCCTGCCGTAGCCATCATCAACCAGACGTTGGCGTCGACGTACTTCGCGAATCAGGATCCGGTGGGCCAGGCGATCAGCACCGGCCGAGACACGATTCGAATCGTCGGAGTCGTGGCCAACGTGCCGATCGGCAATCTCGACGAGAAGGTTCCCGCGACCGTCTATCTCCCGCTCGCGCAATCGCCGGAGCGAAACATGGCGCTCGTCATGCGCACGAACGCGGATCTCGCGACCGCCGCGGCGATCGTGCATCGCGCGGTCTCGTCGATCGACGCGCAGGTCGGCCTCACGCAGGCGATGACGATGGACGACTTCATCGGCGCATCGCCGTCCGTGTTCATGCGGCGGCTACCACTCGTACTGATCGGTGCGTTCGCGGTCATTGCGCTCGCGCTCGCGTTCGTGGGGATCTATGGCGTCGTGAGCTACTCGGTCGTGCAGCGGACACGGGAGATGGGCATCCGTACTGCCCTGGGCGCGCAGCCCCGCAGCTTGATGGCGCTCGTGGTTCGACACGGCGGCGCGATGGCCGCGGCTGGCATTGCCCTCGGCGCCGCGGGCGCGCTGGCGCTCGGAACGCTCATTCAAGGAATGTTATATGGCGTTCGGAGCGCGGATCCGCTGACATACCTGTTCGTGGCGTGCGCGCTCGGTGTCACCACGATCGCCGCGACGCTGCTGCCGGCCCGGCGCGCAATGCGAGTCGACCCCGCGTCCGCATTGCGCGCCGAGTGACGGCCTATTGCGTGCCGGCCGTGTGAAGGACTCTATTCGCGTCGGCGAACGCCGAAACCGCGGCGCTGACTTTCTCATCGTTGGTTGCGGCAACCTTGTCGCGCGTTCGGAGGTCCCGACACGTCCTCGCGTCGCAGCGCGACGCGCCTGGCGTAGAACGCATCGGCGAACGTAGGTTTGCCGCGTCGCCCAGTACAACGCGTTCGCGGCGTTCTCGGGATCGGGTCGAAGCTCCTGCAACGCGAACGCGTAGTACACCCGTGCGCTGTTGGTGTCGGCGCCGGCGCGGGTCGTCGGACACCGGCAAGGTGAGAGCGGATACGCTTCACCGGTTCATGGCGGGGCGCAAGGACAGTTATATCGAAATTCTCTCATAACCGGCCGCCCCACATGATGCATGGCTGACGCAGAACCTTCCACCGCTCCAACGCTCGCTCGCCGCCTCGGGCCCTTCGATGCAACGATGATCGTCATGGGAGGCATCATCGGCGGCGGGATCTTCGTGAACCCGAGTGTCGTCGCGCGCGCCGTGCATACGTCCGGTCTCACGCTTGCGGCGTGGGCGGTTGGAGGTGCGATTGCCCTCGTCGGGGCGTTCGTCTATGCGGAGCTCGCGGCGCTGCGTCCGCGTGTCGGAGGACAGTACGCCTATCTGCGCGACGCATACCATCCGATTGTCGCATTTCTTTACGGTTGGGTGTTGCTGCTCGTGATTCAGTCCGGCGGCATGGCCGGCGCCGCGATCATTTTTGGCCGCTACTTTCGCGAGATGAGCGGCGTGAATGTCCCGGCGCAAGTCATCGCGGCGGCGACGCTCGGCATCCTCACGATCATCAACTGCTTCGGGGTGCGAGCCGGCACCAATGCGCAGAACGCGTTGATGCTCACGAAGCTCGCGGCGATCGCAATGCTCATCGGCGTCGGGTGGATCATGGTGACGCCGCACGCCGCATTACCGGCCGGCGGAGAACCGTCGGGGGGGCTGACGGGATTTGCCGCCGCGATGGTGCCCGTGTTGTTCGCGTACGGCGGCTGGCAGACCGCGAGCTTCGTGAGCGGCGAGATGCGCGATCCCACGCGGGACTTGCCGCGCGGCCTGCTCATCGGCGTGGTCGGCGTGATCGTTCTCTACCTCGTCGTCACCTACGTGTGTCTGCGCGCGCTCGGCGTGGACGGACTCGCGAACACCGCGACGCCGGCGTCCGAAGTCATGCGCATGGCCCTCGGCAATCGCGGTGCACGATTGATCGCGCTTGGTATCGCGATCTCGACCGTGGGCTTTCTGAGCCAGGGAATGCTCACGGCGCCGCGCGTGTACTATGCGATGGCGCGCGACGGTGTGTTCTTCCGCGCGGTCGGCACCGTGAGCTCCCGCACGCGCGTGCCGGTGGTCGCGATCGTGCTTCAGGGCGTGTGGGCGACGGCGATCGCGGCGACCGGTCGTTATGATCAGATTCTGAATTACGTCGTCGCGCTCGACGTATTGTTCTTCGGTCTCACCGGCGCGTCACTGATCGTGTTTCGCGCGCGTCAGCGCGCCGAGACCGGTGATCACGTTCGCGTCCCGCTGCATCCGGTCACCACCGCGCTCTTCGTGCTCGCCTGCTGGGCGATCTCGGTGACCACCATCGTCCACAATCCACGCGACGCCGGCATGGGCGTCGTCATCCTGCTGATCGGGATCGTGGTGTATCAGTTCTGGCGAAAGTCGGGGGCGCTGCCCGAACACGATCTCACCGACGTCACTTCGGCGTGAGCGAGACGTCTGATCATTCGCGCCTCGCTGCGCGAATGTCCACCGGTATGGACACCAGTGCCATTCGCAGCGGACAGTCGCTCGCGGGTGACGGGTATCACAACACTCCAAGTCTTTGTCGCGCGGCTGTTTGAGATCTTGGTCCAATTGCGCCGCGGCGGCACCTCGTGTGCCCCGTACGAAGGTGATCACCAGCCCGATCACTTGGAGGATGGATGAGACGGATTGAAGCAATCGCAGTGATGATGACGCTCGCGGCGGCCACTCCCGCCATGGCGCAGGGGCGTGGCAACGGCGGCATCCCGCCGGGGCAGCGGCCGCCTGCCGGCATGTGTCGCATCTGGATCGACGGAGTGCCGCCGGGCCGCCAGCCCGCGCCGACGAGCTGCGCCGCTGCCGAACGCTACGTGCCCCGCAACGGCCGAGTGATCTACGGCGCCAACACGAACCGAAACACGAGGCGCATCTATACCTCGAACGGCCAGGTCCTTCTGCCGCAACGCAGCCAGCAGGGCTGCGTCCAGCGCACGGACCGCACCGGCGTGACCCGCACGTATTGCGACAACGAGAATCAGGTCAACCGCGGCATCGGCGATCGCGCGAACCGCGATCTGCGGCGTCGGATGGAGGAGCGTAAGCACGAGTACAAGAAGGCAAAGAAGCACGACAAGGACCACCGCGATGACGATTGGAATCGCGCCGAGAACCGCCAGCACTCCGATCGCGATCGCGACAACGACTGGAATCGGCACCGCAACTGAGCGCCGCGACCACGCAGTTCGCATATCGAGCCCTCCGGCGACGCAACGGCCGGAGGGCGTTGCGTTTTGAGCCCCGTGTGCCGTTGGCGTCGTCGCCGCCAAGGTCTAGTTTGTCGGCATGCATGCTACGCACATGACGAGAGGCATGAGCGCTGCGGCGGCGCTGCTGATCGCCATGTGCATCGCCGCCTGCGAGCCTGGCGATTCGAACATCGTCCGGGGCAAACGTCTCGCAATCGCCGTGATCTCGCCGGCTGACCAGGCACACGTCTACGAGGCAGCGGCGCGCGCGAGCTTCTCCGTGGATGACCCGTCGCTCTCGCTGCTGCTCGACCCGCGGCTGCTGCCGCGCACGGTCGGCCTTGCGCCGGCCGGCCAGGTCGCGCCGTCGATCGTTGCCGAGATGCGCCGTCGCTCGGTCATCCACGGCACGTGCGAACCGCCGCTCACCGGCACGACCGGGACTGCGCGCTGCAATGCCTCGCTGCCTGGCTACGTCGTGCGCTACTCGCCGGTGTTCGCGATCACGCCGGATTCCGTGCAGGTCTATTTCTACGCGCAGAAGTACGACGTGCCGGATGCGCCGCCGAGCGAGACGCTTCGCTTCGAGCGGGCGTATCAGGTCGCGAAGCACGGCGGACAATGGACCGCCGTGCGCGAAGGACACGTGCCCAAAGAGATCAGAAACGAGCCGAAATAACGACATGCTCGAGCACACTCCCCGCTTCGACGCCGCGGCGGCGGAACGCACGGCGGCCCACGAGTTTGGCCTCGCAGGCCGCGCGACGCCGCTGACCAGCGAGCGTGATCAGAATTTTCTCATCGACGGCGGCGGCCGCGCGGTGCTCAAGATCGCCAACGCGCTCGAGGAGCGATCCTTCCTCGAGGCGCAGCAGGCGGTGCTCGCCCACCTCTCGGCCGACGGCGATGCCGCGCCCCTAGGCCCACGCGTGCTGCGGGCACGAAGCGGCGCAACGCTGTCGTCCATGGTCGCCGACGACGGCACGGCGCATCTCGCATGGGCGATCACGTGGATCGACGGCGAGCCACTCGCAAGCTCGCGTCGTCGCTCTCCAGAATTGCTCGAGGACTTTGGCCGGGCCGTCGCGCGGCTCAATCGCGCGCTCGCGACGTTCGACCATCCGGCAATCCATCGCGACTTCTACTGGGATCTCGCCCGCGCGCGCTCGATCGTCGCATCACAGCTCGAGCTCGTGGCGTCGCCGGACCTGCGCGCGGCCATCGATCGTTTGATGGGCGCGTTCGATCAGTTCACGCAGCCGCTGCTCGATCGGTTGCCGCGATCGGCCATCCACGGTGATCTCAACGATCACAATGTGCTCGTGACGACGAGCGGCTCCATCGAGACGCGCGAGCAGCGCATTGCGGGCATCGTCGACTTCGGCGACCTGGTGCACAGCTATCGCATCGGCGAGCTCGCCATCGCGATGGCGTACATGATGCTCGACACTCCGGATCCGCTTGCGGCCGCGGCCGCGATGATGCGCGGCTATGCGAGCATCGCTCAACCGACGGACGACGAGGTGTCGTCGGTCTTCGGCCTGGCGGTGCTTCGTCTGTGCGCGAGTGTCTGCATCGCGGCTGAACAGACGCGTGCGCGCCCAGACAACGAGTACCTGAACGTGAGTCAGCGCGCCATCGCGGACGTCCTGCCGCGCCTCGCCGACGTTCCATTTGGGTTGGCGGACGCAACGCTTCGCGTTGCGGCAGGGAGGTCGGCGTCGGCGAAAGCGAATCGTGTCGTCGCGTACCTGTCCGCGCAGAAAGAGTTCGCCCCGGTGCTCGGCATCGATCTCCGACGCGAACCCTCGATCGTGCTCGATCTGAGCATCAGCAGCCCGATGCTGCATGGTGACACGCGCCTGAACGACGAGCCGCACCTGACGGAATCCGTGTTCGCTCTCATGCGTGCCGCGAACGTTCGCGTGTCGATCGGCAGATATGATGAGCCGCGGTTGCTGTACGTCGCGCCGGCGTTCGCCGGCGACGGACGCCCAACCGACGAGCACCGAACGATTCACATTGGTCTGGATCTCTTCGCGGAGGCGGGCACGCCCGTGCTCGCGCCGCTACACGGTGTCGTGCACGCGATGATCGACAACGATCGTCCGCAGGACTACGGGCCTGTCATCATTCTGCGTCACACGACGAGCGACGGCGACGAGTTCTTCACGCTGTACGGCCATCTGAGCCGAGAGTCGCTCTCGCGTGTGCGCATCGGCGAGTCGGTCGACGCGGGCCATCAGATTGCGACGCTCGGCACCGCCGACGTCAATGGCGGTTGGACGCCACATCTCCATCTCCAGATCATCACCGATCTCCTCGGCCTCGGGACCGAGTTCCCCGGCGTCGCATATCCGTCGCGCCGCGCGGCCTTCGTGGGACTCTGCCCCGATCCGACTCTGCTCGTCGGTGTGCCGCCCGATCGTTTTCCCGCCGTGCCGCCGACCAAGTCGGAGACGCTGCGGGCGCGCCGCGAGAGCATCGGCGGCAATCTCAGCGTCGCGTTTCGCGATCCAGTCAAGATCGTGCGCGGCTTCATGCAGTACCTGTACGACGATGAAGGACACACCTTCCTCGACGCGTACAACAACGTGCCGCATGTCGGACACTGTCATCCGCGCGTCGTCGAGGCAGCAAGCGCGCAGATGCGCGTCCTCAACACCAACACGCGCTATCTCAACGATCTGCTGGAGACATACGCCGCGCGGTTGCTCGAGACGCTGCCGTCGCCACTCGAGGTGTGCTACTTCCTCAACTCGGCCAGCGAAGCGAACGAGCTCGCGTTGCGGCTCGCGCGCGCATGCACCGGACGACGCGACACGATCGTGCTCGAGGCGGCGTATCACGGCAACACGACGTCGCTGATCGACATCAGTCCGTACAAGCATGCGGGGCCCGGCGGAAAGGGTGCGCCGGATTGGGTGCACGTCGCGCCGCTGCCCGACGACTATCGCGGGCCGTACAAACGCGGCGAGCCCGATGTCGGCGAGCGATACGCAGCCGACGTCGCCGACGTCGTCGAGGGGATGCGCCGGCGCGGACGCGGCGTCGGCGCCTTCATCGCCGAAACGTGTCCGAGCGTGGGTGGCCAGTTGCTGTTGCCCGCCGGTTATCTACGGCATGTGTATGCGCATGTCCGTTCGGCGGGCGGCATCTGTATCGCCGACGAGGTGCAGACCGGGCTCGGCCGAATGGGTACGAGCTTCTGGGCGTTCGAGGATCAGGGCGTGATCCCGGACATCGTCGTCATGGGCAAGCCGCTCGGCAACGGGCATCCGATTGCCGCAGTGGCAACGACGCGCGCGATCGCGGATGCATTCGACAACGGCATGGAGTTCTTCAGTACCTTTGGCGGCAACACCGTGTCGTGCGCGGTCGGCATCGCCGTGCTCGACGTGCTGCGCGACGAGCAGCTCCAGGATCATGCGCGTCGGATCGGTGATCGCATGCTCTCGGCGATTGGCTCGTTTGCGCACGAGTTTCCCATCATTGGCGACGTCCGCGGCTCGGGGTTGTTTCTCGGCGTGGAGCTGGTACGAAATCGCGAGACGCTCGAGCCCGCGGGCGAGGAAGCGAGCTTCGTCGCGAATCGCATGCGTGAACGTGGCATCCTGCTCGGTACCGACGGGCCGTATCACAATGTCGTGAAGATTCGCCCGCCCATGCCATTCGGCGCGAGCGATGCCGACCTCCTCGCCGAAGAGCTTCGAGCGGCGCTGCGTCAGCTTCCGGACTGATGTCATTCGGGCGGATCAGGCCGGCTGAGCGGTAAGGATTTCGTATCGGCTGCGTCATGCGTTGCTTCCGGCGCGTGCGCGACGTATGGTCGAACTGGAGGCCGGCACGCTCGCGTCGTCGCGGCGCCGCCGTGCAGGACCTCGACACGTTTCCTCTGGCCCATCGAGAGATGCTGACACGCTCCTCGCGCATCACGGCGTTGCTTCTCGCCAGCGCCGCGACCATTGCCGGCGCGCAACAACAGCAGGGAAAGATTGCATATCCGCCGACCCGGAAAGCCGCGCAGGTCGACAACTACTTCGGCCGCAAAGTGCCCGTTCCGTATCGCTGGATGGAGGACCTCAATTCGCCTGAGGTCGCGCAGTGGGTGAAAGCGGAGAACGCGATCACCCAGCGATACCTCACGACGCTTCCCATGCGCGAGCATTTCCGGTCGCGGATCACGGAGCTCTGGAACTATCCGAAGATCGGGCTGCCGTTTCGCGAAGGCGGAAAGTTGTTCTACACGAAGAACGCGGGATTGCAGCGACAAGCGGTGTGGTATGCGCGCCCCGCGCTCGACAAGCCAGAGCAGCTCGTGATCGATCCCAACGTGCTCTCGCCCGACGGCTCGGTGGCATTGAGTGTTTTCTCACCGTCGCCGGACGGACGTCACTTCGCGTACGGCTTGTCCCAGGGCGGATCGGACTGGGCGACCATCTACGTGCGTGAGCTCGCGACCGGGAAACAGCTCGCCGACACGATCCGATGGTTCAAGTTCAGCGGCGTCAGTTGGACCAAGGACGGCAACGGCTTCTTCTACTCACGCTTTCCAACGCCGGCGCCGGGCAAAGAGCTTCAGAACGCGGTGCGTGATCAGAAGCTCTACTACCACAAGCTCGGCACGCCGCAGTCCGCGGATAAGCTCATCTATCAACGGCCGGACCATCCCGAGTGGTTCGTCTCCGGCGGCGTGAGCGACGACGGCCGGTTCGTGTACATCGGCGTCGTCAACGGCACCGACCCGCACAATCGCCTGTACATGCTCGACCTCGGCGATCCGACGCATCCGAACATCGCCGCCAAGGTGCAGACGTTGTTCGACAACCCCGATGCGTCGTACAACCCGATCGGAAACGTCGGCTCGACGATCTACCTGCAGACGGACAAGGATGCGCCGCGCTCGCGCATCGTCTCGTTCGACGTGTCGAAGCCGGCGGTCTCGAACTGGAAAGTGATTGTTCCCGAGTCGAAGAATCCGATCGACGCGGTCGCGTTGTTCAAGGGCCACATCGCGGTGAATTATCTGGAGGACGTGAAGGCGAACGTGCACCTCTTCGGTCTCGACGGAAAGCCGGCCGGAACGTTGGCGCTGCCGGGCGTGGGGACCCTTGCCGGCATGAGCGCGCGCAATGACAGTCCGGAGCTCTTCTACCGCTTCACGTCGCCGCTCTATCCGGCCACGGCGTTCTCCTATGACGTCGCGAGTGGCAAGAGCACCGCGATCTCGCCGCCCAAGCTCAAGAACTTCGACCCCGCGCGCTACGAGACGAGAGAAGTGTTCGCGTCGTCGAAGGACGGAACGAAGGTGCCGGTCTTCATCACGATGAAGAAAGGCCTCGTGCTCGACGGGTCGCATCCGACGATGCTCTATGGCTACGGCGGTTTCGACATCAATCTCACGCCGAGCTTCAGTCCCGACATTCTCGCCTGGCTCGAATCGGGCGGCATCTACGCGACGGCGAACATGCGCGGCGGCGGCGAGTACGGGGAGGAGTGGCACAAGGCCGGCATGTTCGAGAAGAAGCAGAACGTCTTCGACGATTTCATCGGCGCGGCCGAGTATCTCGTCGCGCAGAAATACACGTCGCCGGCGCATCTGGCGATCAAAGGCGAGTCGAACGGTGGGCTACTCGTGGGCGCGGTGGAGGAGCAGCGGCCCGACCTCTTCGCGGCGGCGCTGCCCGGCGTCGGCGTGATGGACATGCTTCGCTACGACGAGTTCACCGGCGGCCGAGCCTGGACCGCGGAATACGGGTCGTCGAAGGATTCGACGGCGTTTCAGTATCTCATCAAGTATTCGCCGGCGCAAAACGTGAAGCCCGGCGTGTGCTATCCAGCGACGCTGCTGTCGACGGCGGATCACGACGATCGTGTGGTTCCGAGCCACACGTTCAAGCTCACGTCGGCGATGCAGGCGGCGCAGGCTTGCGACAAGCCAGTGCTCGTGCGGGTCGAGACCCAGGGATCACACGGCTACTTGCCGACGGACAAGCGCATCGCGGAGCTCGCTGATCTCTGGGCGTTCGCGGCGCAGAACACGGGGATGAAGAATACTGTCGTCCCGTAAGGCTGGTTGACGCCGCAAACACTCGGGCGGTAGGCCCAAGGCGTTCGGCATTAGGAAACTGCGAATTTCCTAACGCCGAACGCCTCAGGCCTACCGCCTAGTTGTTGCGCCTGCGAAGCCGTCCCTAGTACCGGTAGTGGTCGGGCTTGTACGGCCCCTGCACCGGCACGCCGATGTAATCCGCTTGCTGCTTCGTGAGCTCCGTCAACCGCGCACCGAGCTTGCCCAGGTGAAGGCGCGCCACCTTCTCGTCGAGCCACTTGGGCAGCACGTAGACTTCCTTCCCGTACTTCGACGTGTTGCCGTACAGCTCGATCTGCGCCATCACCTGATTCGTGAAGCTCGACGACATCACGAAGCTCGGATGCCCCGTCGCGCAGCCGAGGTTCATGAGACGTCCCTCGGCGAGAATCATCACCGAGTGGCCGTCCGAGAACACGTACTCGTCGTACTGCGGCTTGATGTTGATGCGCTCGATGCCCTTCACCTTCTTCAGGCCGGCCATGTCGATCTCGTTGTCGAAGTGGCCGATGTTGCCGACGATCGCCTTGTCCTTCATGCGCGACATGTGATCGGCGGTGATGATGTTGAAGTTGCCCGTCGCGGTGATGAAGATGTCGGCCGTCGACACGACGTCCTCGAGCGTCACCACCTGATAGCCCGCCATGCACGCCTGGAGCGCGCAGATCGGATCGATCTCCGTGATCACGACGCGCGCGCCCTGACCGCGCAGCGCTTCCGCGCAGCCCTTGCCGACCTCGCCGTACCCGCACACGACCGCGAGCTTGCCGGCGATCATCACGTCCGTCGCGCGATTGAGGCCGTCGATCACCGAGTGACGGCAGCCGTAGATGTTGTCGAACTTCGACTTCGTGACCGAATCGTTGACGTTGATCGCCGGGAAGAGCAGCGTGCCGGCCTTCATCATCTCATACAGGCGATGCACGCCGGTCGTCGTCTCTTCGGTCACGCCCTTGATGTCGGCGGCGACCTTCGTCCAGCGGCCGGGATTGCGCTCGCTCTCCTGACGGAGCAGGTCGAGGATCACGCCCCACTCCTCGGGATCGTTCTTCTCGTCGAACGCCGGAATCTTGCCGGCCTTCTCGAACTCCGCGCCCTTGTGAACGAGCAGCGTCGCGTCGCCGCCGTCGTCGAGCAGCATGTTCGGACCGCGGCCGTCGGGCCACATGAGCGCCTGCTCGGTGCACCACCAGTACTCCTCGAGCGTCTCACCCTTCCACGCGAACACGGGAACACCGGCCGGCTTCTCGACCGTGCCCTTCGGGCCGACGACCGCCGCGGCGGCCGCATGGTCCTGCGTCGAGAAGATGTTGCACGACACCCAGCGCACATCCGCGCCGAGGTCGACGAGCGTCTCGATGAGGACGGCGGTCTGAATCGTCATGTGCAGCGAGCCCATGATGCGGGCGCCGGCCAGGGGCTGCTTGCCCGCATACTCCTCGCGGATCGCCATCAGGCCCGGCATCTCCTGCTCGGCCAGACGGATCTCCTTTCTGCCGAATTCCGCCAGGGAGAGATCCTTGACCTTGAACGACGGACGTTCGGTGTCCTGCTGCTGCTCGATCAACTCGGCGACGCCCATTTTCAGAATACCTATAAGTAGAGAGTGTGAACCATCAACGACGAAGAGCGAGATCCTTTGCTGCGCTCAGGACGACCACAGGGGATGCTCACGATGACGCGGGCAGCGACTTGCGCGCGCTCGCGGCGAACAACGTCGGGCCCTTGGCGTCGGGGTCGTCCGGCAGTGGACGGTATTTGCACCCGGTGAATCCCGCCTTCGACAACCAATCCTTCATCTGCTCGCCATCGAAGCCCTGCCACACGTGCCCGAGCTGCACGACGTACTCGATGCGATCGTGCGACATGAGATCGACGACGAGCAGCCGCCCCTCCGGCTTGAGCACCCGTCGAATCTCCGTCATCGCGCGCGCGGGGTCCGTGATGAAGTGCGCGACGAGAAAGAGAATGGCCGCGTCGAGCGTCTCGTCTTCGACTGGAAGCGATTCGATCGTGCCAGTGCGCAACTCGACGTTGTCGAACGGCGCCAGGCGCTGCTCGGCCACCTTGAGCATCGGTCCCGACTCGTCGACGGCAATCACGCGCGAGACACACGGCGCGAGCGCGGCACTGATCATCCCGCTGCCGCAGCCCAGATCGCCGACGACCCAGCGATCGTCCAGCAGGTCGAGCAACGCAAGCAGATCGGTGCGCGCGCCGATCATGTCGACGCGCATCGTGTCCCACGATTCCGCGCGGTCGAGGAAGAAGACCTGTGCACGCTCACGTCGCTTCGCGAGCACGCTGTCGGCTCGACGCGCGTCCTGGCCGGTGACGACGGCGTTGGTGAACTGCGTCTTCACGACCTGCCAGAGCTGTTTGGTGTCGGCCTCGAGCCGACTTGAGATCAGCTTGTAGAACCGGCTCGTGCCTTCGCCCCGCGCGACGAGCCACCCATCGTCCACGAGCAGCTTGAGGTGCCGGCTCACCGTCGACTGTGGCAGCTGCAATACCGTGCAGAGCTCGCCGACCGTCAGCTCATGCCGATCGAGCACCATCAGGATGCGGCTCCTGGTGGGGTCGGCGAGGACGGTGAGGCGGTCGAGGACGGGTGACTTGGGCGCGGCCATCGAGATGGTTATATCCGTATATCCGGATGGAAGGTACAACGATTGCCGCCGCAGTCAAGCTTACGTTTCAGGGCGGCGCGGCAAGTATCGGCGCTCTACTTCGACGACACCCGATCAAGCAATGACCAGTTCCAGGGCTCCCTGGATTGCCGAACAGATGCTCGCGTCGATCGCCATCGTCGGCCGCGGGCGATTGGGGACGGCCCTCAGCTCCGCACTGCGCGATACGGGGCTGGTCGTCCGCGGTCCGCTCGGCAGGGACGAGTCCGTCGCCGACGCGCCCTTGGTGCTGCTCTGCGTGCCCGACGCGCAGATCGCCCGCGCCGCGAGCGTCGTCCCTGCGGGGCGCCTCGTTGGACACTGTTCCGGGGCGACGTCGCTCGCGCCGCTGGCGCCGCACGAGGGCTTTTCGCTGCACCCTTTGTTGTCCGTGCTGGCGACAACGACGTCGTTCGCCGGCGCCGCATGCGCGATCGACGCGACGAGCGAGCGTGCTCGCACCGTCGCGACCGACCTGGCCGAACGGCTGGGCATGCACGCCATCATCGTTCCTGACGAGGCCCGCTCGCTCTATCACGCCGCGGCGAGCGTCGCGGCGGGCGGTATCGTGACGGTCGCGGCACTCGCCGAACACCTCATGTTCCGAGCCGGCGTCAGTCGCGCCGCGCTCGTGCCCCTCGTTCGATCGGCGGTCGACAATTGGGCCGCGCTCGGCGCCGATGCGCTGACGGGACCCGCCGTTCGTGGCGACGAGGAGACGATGGAGCGGCAGCGCGCCGCCGTCGCCCGCGTCGACGAGCCTTCGCTGCCGTTCTGGGATGCGCTCAGCTCGGCCACGCGAGAGCTCGCGGCCCGGCCGGACGAACACGCATGAGAATTCTCACAACCGTGGCGGAGCTGCGCGCTGCGCTGAACGCACGACGGGCCGACGGGCGGCCGATCGGGTTCGTGCCGACGATGGGCGCCTTGCATGACGGTCACCTGTCCTTGATTCGCCGAGCGAATGCGGACGGCACCACGGTGGTCGTGTCGATCTTCGTGAATCCGCTGCAGTTCAATGAGCAGAGCGATCTCGCGGCATATCCTCGAGACCTCCAGCGCGACGCACGCCTCGCGGAAGGCGCCGGCGCGGAGATTCTGTTCGCGCCGGACGGCAGCCAGATGTACCCGCCGGGCTTCAGCACGAGCGTGACGGTCCGCGGCGTGACCGCGCCGCTCGAGGGCGCGATTCGCGGCGAAGCGCATTTCACCGGCGTGACGACCGTCGTCGCGAAGCTCTTCAACATCGTGCAGCCCTCCGTCGCCTACTTCGGGCAGAAGGACGCGCAGCAGGCCGTCGTCGTGCAGCGAATGGTGCGTGATCTCGACTTTCCGATTCACATCGAGGTATGCGAGACCGTGCGCGAGCCCGATGGTCTCGCGATGTCGAGCCGCAACGTCCGCCTCGACGCCGAGAGTCGCCAGCGGGCCACGGCACTCGCGAAGGCGCTGGCCGAGGCGCGCGAGATGATCGCGGACGGCGAGTTGAATGTGGCGGTGGTGACACGTCGAGCGGTCGAACGGATGAATGCCATGGGCGTGATGCCGGAATATTTCGAGATCGTTTCGCCTGACGATTTCACGACACTGGACGCCGTCGATCGGCGTGCGATCATCGCTGTTGCGGCGTGCATCGGCGGCGTGCGCCTGATCGACAACATGGTCGTCGAGCCACCTCGCTCGTGACCGCAATGAGCACACTCGACGGAACGATCCCGTTTCGGGTCAGCGATCTCGCGGATCGCAAAGCGCGCGGCATCCCGATCGTGATGGCGACGGCGTACGACTACGTGGTGGCGTCGGCGGTCGACGCGGCGGGCGTCGACGTCGTCCTCGTCGGCGATTCGGCGGCCACCGTCGTTCTCGGCCTGCCCGTGACCCGCGACGTCACGGTCGAGGAAATGCTGATGCTCACGCGCGCGGCGCGGCGCGGTGTCAATCGTGCCATGCTGCTCGGCGACCTGCCGTTCGGTAGTTATGAGAAGTCGAATGTGCAGGCTGTGACGACAGCCAGGCGCTTCGCGGAGATCGGCTGCGATGCCGTGAAGATGGAAGGCGGTGGGGCGATCGTCGACCGCGCGCGAGCCGTGGTCGCGGCCGGCATCCCCGTCGTCGGCCATCTCGGTCTCGGTCCGCAGACGCTCGTTGCGGGCGAGTCGGCGCGCGTGCAGGCGCGGTCGGCGGACGCCGCCCTCGCGCTCATTCGGGATGCAGTGGCTCTCGAGGCGGCCGGCTGCTGCGCGCTGGTGCTCGAGGCGGTCCCGGCGGCCGTGAGTGAACGCGTGGTGCCTCGCGTCGCGATGCCGGTGATCGGGATCGGTGCCGGGAGCGCGCCTGACGGGCAGGTGCTGGTGACGTACGATCTTGCCGGTCTCACGGAAGGGCACGTCCCGAAGTTCGTGAAACGCTATGCGGAGCTGAAGCAGGAGCTCACGCGATCGGTGACATCGTATGCGGACGACGTTCGCGCGCACCGGTTCCCGGAGAGCCGCCACACGTACGGCATCGATGCCGCGGAGCTCGAAAAGCTGGATCGGAGATTGGGATCATCATCCTGAGGTCGGCGTCATTCTGATGCTGGCGTGTCATCCTGGGCTGGCGTGTCATCCTGGGCTGGCGTGTCATCCTGAGCGAAGCGAAGGATCTAGTGTACTCGTATTAGTGAAGTGTGGCTGAGCAGGGATCCCGCCCCGGACGGCTTCGACAGCTTGAACACGGAAGGGCACCCAAAAGCACCGAAGGACACGGATACGGCGCGTGCGTCAATGGTGTTCGGCGGTTCGCGGTGCATTCGGCGTGCTCCGCGGTTTCACCGATCACCCGTTGCATTCACGGACCACTCTTTCGATTCACTGATCATTCGGTGGTTTCCACCAGCCACAATGTGCGCACGCTAGATCCTTCGGTCGCTTCGCTTCCTCAGCATGACAACGATCATCGAGATGACAACGATCCTCGAGATGACAACGCCTGCTCGAACGCCCTCACATCGTCGAGCACGAGGCCGACCCTCTGCACCATCCGCTCGAGCCCATACGGCCCACGTGCTCGCAACGGCTCGCGAAGCTCGATCATCGCGGTTGGTTGGCCGAGCGCGGTGCGAAGGTAGCCTGGTGTTCGCTTCGGCGGCGCGTTGTGCCGGCCGAAATGGATGCTCGCAATCGCATCGCGCGGAATGTCGAGCCGCCACTGCAAGCCGTTGCGGACCTGAAGTTCCGTCGGCGTGAGGAGAATCGGGCGCTGCTGCACGGCGCGTGCGAGACCGAGAAGCCAGATCCCGGTGAACACGCCGATCGCGAGCAGCACGTTCGCCGCCATGTGATGCCGTGCGCGGACGAGGAAGTCGAGCGCGGCCACCTCGACGATCGAGACGAAGGCCAAGGTATACAACAACGCCGCATAGCCGTTCTTCTTGTGATAGAAGAATGGCTGCGCGTTCGCGGGCACGAACGGTCGCCGTCGCCAGGACGCGAGCGCGTAATAGAACATGGATGTCTCCGTCGCGATGACGTCGGCCACGCGCGATTGCATCGACGATCCGCCAAGCACGAGGCGAATCCGCTCGGGGACGTCGAGCTCGATGCCTGAGGCGGCGAGCGCGCGACGCGTGCGCCGCACACCAACCACGATGAAGCCGACGACGGCCAGCTCGAACGGAATACCGAGATATCGGATATCGTGCAAGAGGTCGCGGTGGCCGGTCGGAAGCGTGATCGTCGCGGCCGCCACGCTCGCGAGGAAGATCGGCAGAGCGGTGCGGGCGGCGACGCGCTTCGGTCGCACGAGCATGAGCCAGTACGCGGCCGTCAGGCCGACGGTGAGGTCGAAGCTCACGACGGCGTCCAGGAGATCCGGGCTCTGCGCGAAGAGCGACGACCGGACGATCAGTCCGTCGATCAGATAGAACACCGCAGCGACGGCGGCGAAGCCGAGCGGGGTGCGAATCCGGAGTGGCCGGCGAATCGAAAACTCGCTCACGATGCTCTGCTCTCTGAAATCGTGGATGCTGAAATGTCGATGCTCGACGGCGGCACTCGATCATACAGATCCCAAACACCGCGCGCTACGGTCCGCCGTTGCCGGTCCCGCGGTCAGACTGCCAGTTTGAAGCGAAGGGTTCTCACCCGAGGCGGACTCGATCCTTCTCCGAGGATGCTCAGATGACCACGAGGCGTGACTTTCTGAAACACACGGGCGCAGCCGCCGCGATCGCGGCCGCGAACTCGTTGCTGCGCCCTGGCGTCGCCGGTGCGCTCGGCGCATCGCCGAGCTATCCGCGCGGCGTTGCCGCATTCGAGGACCTCCCAGTCAAAGATCTGATGATGGCGGCGCTCGATGCCGCGAAAGCCGCCGGCGCAACGTGGGCGGACGCACGCATCGGCCGGTATCGGCAGAACTTCGTCGGCACGCGCGAGACGCAGATCACGCAGGTCGGCGACACCGATTCGATCGGCATCGGCGTGCGCGCGCTCGTGAACGGCGCGTGGGGATTCGCCGCGTCGCAGAATCTGACCAAGGAAGGCGTGGTTGCGGCAGCGCGCGACGCCGCCGCGATCGCGAAGGTGAATCGCATTCCCGGTTCGGCCCCCGTGGTGCTCGCGCCCGTGCCGTCGTACACGGACGTCACCTGGAAGAGCTCCTTCGAGATCGATCCCTTCACGATTCCCGTCGAGCAGAAAGCGCAACTGCTCATCGATGCGAACACGCAAGCGATGAAGGTCGCGAACGTGAAGTTCGTGAACAGCTTCCTCTTCTTCATCAAGGAAGATCGGAACTACGCGAACACGGACGGCTCGTTCATCACGCAGACGGTCGTGCGGAGCTGGGTTCCGTTCACCGCGACGGCGGTCTCGCCCGACTTCAGTGATTTCCAATCGCGCGGCAACGTCGTGCAGCCGATGGGACGCGGATGGGAGTTCATCGTCGCCTCGGATCTCGTGGGCAACGCGCGCAAGTGGGGCGAGGAAGCAGCGGAGAAGCTCAAGGCGAAGCCGGTCGACGTCGGGCGCTACGACCTCGTGCTGCATCCATCGCACCTCTGGTTGACCATCCACGAGTCCATCGGTCATCCCACCGAGCTGGATCGGGCGATGGGCTACGAAGCCAACTACGCGGGCACGAGCTTCGTGTCGCCGCCCGAGAAAGTGCTGGGCACGCTGAAGTACGGGCCGTCGTTCATGAACATTCAGGGCGACCGTACGCAGGACGGTGGCTGCGCAACCATCGGATGGGACGACGACGGCGTGAAGGCCGAGTCGTTCCTGATCATCAAGAATGGCATCTTCAACGATTATCAGACGAGCCGGGAGCAGGCACCGTGGCTCGAATGGTACTATAAGAAAACTGGTATGCCGGTGAAGTCGCACGGCTGCTGCAACGCCGACAACTGGAGCAGCGTGCAGTTCCAGCGCATGCCGAACGTGTCATTGTTGCCGGGCGAGCAGGATCGGAAGTGGGAGGATCTCATCGCGGCCACGGATTCGGGCATCGCGATCGTCGGTGACGGCTCGTTCTCGATCGACCAGCAGCGCTACAACGCCCAGTTCGGCGGCCAGGTGTTCTACGAGATCAAGGGCGGCAAGATCGCCGGCATGTTGAAGGACGTCGCGTACCAGATGAAGACCACGGAATTCTGGAACGCGATGGACATGATCGGCGGGAAGTCGAGCTACATGATGGGCGCGAGCTTCTTCGACGGCAAAGGCCAGCCCGGCCAGATCGGTTCGGTCAGCCATGGCTGCGTGCCCGCACGCTTTCGCAACATCAACGTCATCAACACGGGGAGGAAAGCGTGAGGCGAGTCGACCCCCGCGTGATGACACGCGAACAGGCGCAATCGTTGATCGAACGCACGCTCAAGCTGTCCAGGGCCGATTGGGCGCGGGTGAATCTCGGCGGCGGTTATCAGGCGAACATCCGCTTCGCCGACAATCGCATCTCGACGGCGGGCGGCGTGTCGACGGCGACGCTCAACGTGCAGAGCTCGTTCGGGCCGAAGCACGCCGTGATCTCGACGAATGACTTCAGCGACGCGGGGCTCGAGCGCGCGGTGCGCCAGTCCGAGGCGCTCGCGAAGCTCGCGCCAGACGATCCCGAGGCGATGCCGGAGCTCGAGCTGCAGCAATATGAGAACGTGAAAACGTATTTCGACTCGACGGCCGAGCTCGGACCCGAAGGCCGCGCGCAGGCGGCGCGACTCGCGATCGACCCGTGCAGAGCTGCCGGTGACCTCAAGGCGGCGGGCTTTCTCATCACCGGCATCGGAGCGGGCGCGGTCGGCAACAGCAAAGGACTCTTCGCCTACCAGTCGGGCACGTCGGCCAACTACACGCTCACCGTGCGCACCGCCGATGGTACGGGATCGGGTTGGGCCGGCGCGGATCACCCGGACTGGTCGCAGCTCGACGTGAAAGGCGTCGCGCAGCGCGCCATCGAGAAGGCGCGCCTGTCGCGCAATCCGGTGGCGATCGAGCCTGGGCGCTACACCGTGGTCATGGAGCCGCAGGCGGTTGGCGATCTCGTCCAACTCCTCGCCTTCGCGCTCGACGCGCGTTCCGCCGACGAAGGGCGGAGCGCATTCTCGACACGGGGCGGCGGCACGAAGGTCGGCGACAAGGTGGTCGACGAGCGGGTGACGCTGCTCTCGGATCCCGCCGATCCACAATTACTCAGCAACGTCTTCGACGGCCAGGGACTGCCGGCGAGACGGCAAGTGTGGATCGAGAACGGCGTGTTGAAGAAGCTCACCTACTCGCGCTTCTGGGCGCAGAAGAAGGGCCAGCAGCCGGATGCGGGAACGAATGCGGTGAAGCTGGTTGGCGGAACGCAGTCGCTCGATGACCTCATCAAGTCGACGCCGCGCGGCATCCTGCTCACTCGGTTGTGGTACCTGCGTCAGGTCGATCCGCGCACGGAGCTGTACACGGGCCTCACGCGGGACGGGACGTTCCTCATCGAGAACGGGAAGATCTCGAAGGCGGTGAAGAATCTCCGATTCAACGAGTCGCCGCTCTTCATTCTGAACAATCTCGAGGCGCTCGGCCGCGCGGAACGCGTCGCGGGGACGGAAGCGGGCGGGGACGTCGTGATGCCCGCGCTCAAAGTGCGCGACTTCAACTTCACCAGCCTGTCGGACGCGGTCTGAGCGTCCGTGCTCGGCTAGATGGTCGCTTCGGCTTCGGCGCCGATCAACGTGAGGTACGCGCGTACCCGCCTGACGAGCTCGTTCGGAGAGATCGGCTTGAGGATGTAGCCGTCGAACGCGCAACGCTCCGTCAGGTCGAGCTCCGAGTCGACTCTCGCGGAGAACGCGAGGAGGGGGATCGTCGCCGTCGCGTCGTCGGATTTGAGAATTCGACTGGCTTCCCAGCCGTCGAGACGCGGAAGCCCGATATCCATCAGCACGAGGTTCGGGCGGACCTCGCGCGCCAGTCGAATCGCCTCCGCTCCGTCGGTGGCCTCGACGACCGTGTAGCCGAAGTGCCGGAGGATGAGACCATATACCCGCCTGGCGTCGTCGTTGTCTTCGGCCAGGAGAATAGTCGGACGTGCAACGTTCGGTTGGATCCGTTCGTTGGTGATGGACAGCATGGCAGAGCTCCAGGCCTACGACACACAGCGACCAGCGGGGCTGCTTGCAATGCATACGCAATGCAGAAAGCAGACCGACGCGGCCGCATCGAATCGACGCACGTTTGTGTGGTGACCGTTCGCCGCCCGATGCGGTTCAGCATCGTGCATGTATCCGAGGCAACATCTGACCACCCCTCTCCTGCAGCGTCCCGACCCGGCTGTCTCGATCGATTCCACGACGATCAGTCGAGCCAAGCTCGGCGACATCGACGCGTTCACGGCCATCGTCGAAGCGTACCATCAACGATGCCTGCGCTTCGCGCGCTCGATGTTGCGCAATCCGGACGATGCGGAGGACATGGTGCAGGAGGCGTTCGTCCGTCTCTATCGAGCGCTCCCGCGCTATGAGGAGCGGTATCGCTTCGAGTCCTGGCTGTTTCAGATCCTCGGAAACTGCTGTCGCACGGCGAACACGACGTTTCGGCGGGTCGAGGCGCGTGCCGTGGACGACGAGTCCATCGTCGAGCGGATGCCGTCGGCGGACATGCCGGGCCGACAGTTCGACGAAGAGTGGAGCACCGCGGTCCGGACCGCACTTGCCGAGGTGCCCGATTACAATCGTGAGATTTTTCTGTTGCATTACATAGAAGGTTTCTCGTACGACGAGATCGAGCGCATGACGGGAGTGAGACAGTCGGCGCTCAAGATGCGCGTGAAGCGCGCGAGTGACTATCTCCGCCGCCGGCTTGCGCCGGACCGCCAATGACCAACAGCGACAACGATCCGGTGCTCCGCCGCGCGATCGATGATCTGCGCCGACTGCCGCCGCTCGATCCCGAGGCGGTGCGTCGCGTGGTGAGCGCCGCGGCGATCGCGCGTGTGTCGCCGGCGGAAGACGACGACATGATCGTCGCGCCTCCGAGCCGGTCGCTCACCGTCTGGGCCGTGGTGGGCATCGCGGCGGCCGCGGCCTTTGTGGGCTTCGCACTTCGCGGCGTTTGGACGTCGCACGCGTCCGCGCCTGCCAGGGTGGTCGCGTCGGCGCCGGCCGCCGCGAAGCTCAGGCCGATCGACATGGGGAGCGACGGGCTTCCTGTTCCACAGCAGTTCGTGTTCGAGAATGCACGCGCGCATCGCGTATCCATCGTTGGCGACTTCAATGGTTGGAACGCAGCCAAGACGCCCATGCTGCATACGCCTGACGGAACGTCGTGGTCGGTGATCGTACCGATGCTGCCGGGGCGACACATCTATGGCTTCATGGTCGACGATTCGATCTTCACGCTAGACCCGCGCGCACAGAAGTCGCGCGATGCCGATCTCGGCACGGAAGGGTCCGTCGTCATCGTGGGGCGTCCATGAGTCGCCGCCGCTTTGCTATCGCGTTGGCGATCAGCGTATCCGCATCCGGCGCGATCCGCGCGCAGCAGCAGTCGGCGACCGCGTTGGTGAACGACCCCGAGGCGAATGCACAGCTCATGTCGATCGTCAGCTCGGCGCGCGACGCCGGACTTCCGATCGAGCCGATCGTCAGCAAGGTGCAATACGCCGTGGTGGTCGCGCATGCACCTGCGCCGAGAATCGTTGCCGCGGCGCGCGCGATCGCCGCGCGGCTCGAGGTCGCGCGCGACGCGTTGATGCCGCAGCCGAGTGGTTTGGAGATCGCGGCGGGCGCGGATGCGCTTGGCGCGCCGGGCGTCGAACCGAAGCAGCTTCGGGCCGTCCGCGCCGCAAGCCCTAGACAATCAGTCGTCGTTCCACTCGGCGTGCTGGCGCAACTGGTCTCGAGCGGCGTCTCCTCGTCGGACGCAACGCAGATCGTCACGGATCTGATCAAGCATGGCGTATCACCGCGACAGCTCGTCGCCTTGGGAAACGACGTGAACTCAGATATCGCTCACGGGGAGACTGCGGCAAAAGCGCTCGACATCCGGTGGCGCGGATTGAACGCTGTGCTCGCTCCCGGCGGCGGTGCATCGGCTGCGGCGGCGAATGCGCCTGGACTTTCCGCGACCGGTCCCAAGAAACCGTAATTAGAAGGCCCAGCTATTATTTTCGGGGATGCGCCGAGCTCGGCTCATCCCCGTTTTCTTATCGTTTGTCGCGCTGGTGCTGCCGCGTCTTGCGAGGGCGCAGCGGCAGTGGACGACCGACTTCGGCGTATCGCGGCTGCGTCAGGATCAGATCGATGAGTCGAATGCGCTGACGCTCGGAACGGCTGTCGACGCCTACAGTGATCGCGCGTGGCTTCGCGTGAGCGGATTGTTGTCGCGAGCGACGATGGATCGATGGACGGGCCAAGGTGTCGTCGTGGGTTCGCTGCTCGGTCCGGCAAACCGTGTCGCGCGATGGGAACTGTCGGGTTCGGCGAGCGGGTTCACCGAAACGGGTTTCGGGCCCACGACGAGCGTCGAGATCATGGCCGGCGCGCGATTCGGCTCGACACTCGCGGGCGCGTCGTTCGGCGCCGGCGGTGGTGCCACACGATCACCCGTCACGTTGGGCAGAGGTGTTCTCCAGGCCCAGGCAGGCGCATGGCGCGCGGTCGATGTGAACGCGTTCGCCATCAACGCCGCATTCACTGGACTCTACGCCCCGCCGTCGGGCACGTATGGCGCGCCGCTACCCGTCGAGCGAAATCTGGCGTATGCGGACGCGAGCGTCGCGTGGCGGCGCGACCGCAACGGATGGTCGGCGAGCGTGGACGTAGGCGCGCGCGGCGGATCGTCGCTCGTTCAGGGCGGCACCTGGGCTTCGGGCGAAGCCGCTGCCTGGATCTCGAGCCATGTTGCGTTCGTCGCGAGCGTCGGTCGCGCGCTCGCGGACCCGATCCGTGGCGTGCCGAGCACGCGATACCTGGGCGCGTCGGTACGCATCGCCGCGCAGCCGCACGATCGCGTCGGCGGCGCCTCGAAGCCGCAAGTCCTCGCTGGCCGCGAACGCCTCGAGATCGATCTGCCGAAGGCGACCAGTGTCGAGCTCATGGCCGACTTCACCGACTGGAAGCCTGTTCCGCTCGTGCGCACTGGTGGTGTCTGGCAGCTCGAGCGCTCCATCTCGCCCGGTCTGCACCGCGTCGCCATTCGCATCGATGGCGGCGACTGGATCGCGCCGCCCGGAGTCCCGCACGCCACCGACGACCTCGGCGGCGTCGTCGGATTGATCACAGTTCCCTGATCAGGGAGCTGTCATACCGCCGAAATCCGCACGATCTTGCCCATGAAGAGGATCGTGCCGCTCAGGCGCTCGCGAATGACGATGATGAATGGATGATCGACGCGGACCACCGTGACCTGCGGGAGCGCGGTGAGCGTGATGCCGACCGTCGTGACCGCCGCCGCCTCCGTTCCCTGTTCATCGATCTTCACGAACGCGTTCTGCTGGAGCAGCGAGATCGCAAGCTCCCGGCCGCGCGACGACATGCGCGTGAAGTCAGCGTTCTCGAACGCGGCGTGCATGCCGAGCGCCTTCATGTCGTCGACGAGGTCGCGCTTCCATGAGAGCGTGACGCGTGGAAAGTCGAGCGCTACCTCGCGGGCCACGAAGCTGCTCGTGAGCGACTGCCACGCCGTCGGCGTGAGCGACGCCGCGAGCGACTCCACGCTGGCGCCGGCCTCTGGCAGCAGGACTGTCATCGTGAACGACGAGTCGCCGTACGGGAGGTCGACGGCTTGATAGGTTGGCGTCTCCGCGTACAGCGTGAGGCTGTCGCGATGCATCATGGGGACGGTCTGATCGCCGCCGACGGCATGGAACGCGGCGGGTTTCGTCTGCGTGGAATCGAACCGGCCGCGCCATACGCCCTTGAAATAGATGGCGTTCATCAGGTACATGACCGTCGCCGGGTCGACGCTGTCGAGCACTTTCGGAATGCGGCCGTGGGTCCTGTCGTTCGCCCAGCCGTTCACCTTCGACAACACATTCGCCGGGTCGTCGAAATTCAGCGGCGAGACCTGCGCACCGAAGTACGACGACGCATCGTTCAGAAAACTCTGAGTGAATGGAAACCCGTCGCGATACCAAATGGAGCTCGCAATCTCCATCGTCGTCGCCGGGTCGAGCGTCGTGAGCAGCGAGATGAGCGAGCGATAGCCGCTGTCGATCGACGCCAGCGGCGTCGTGCCGAGCTGTAGCGCCGAACGCATCTCGTCGAACGTCTGCCCGGCCGCCCCGTTCATCGTCATGCCGAGCGCGAATGAAACGCTCAGCGGCGAGACGAAGATGTTCGAATCGGCCTGCGCCGTGTTGATGCGGTTCCACAGCGCGAACGAAAACGCATTCGACGCGGACAGCAGGCTCAACTCAGCGGGCGTGAGCGCGCGTGGCAGCGAGGTGCGCGCGGCGCTCGGCGTGCTGGGTTGCGGCTCGAGACCGGAGGAATGGCAGGCTGCGGCAAAGCAGAGTGCGCCGAGTACGAGGTGGCGCTTACGGCGAATCATCAGACGGCTCCCTGGGTACGTGCTCTCGGGACGCATAACCGGGACAGGCGGCCCTGGAGTCATCGCTAGTCGCTGATTCAGGAAGTTTCTGCTGCTGGAATGAAGTGTTGTCTTGACCGGTCCCGGCCACTCATTAGCTTGTGGGTCGCGCGGTGATTTCCCCGATTTGACGGGCCGCGCACCGGTAATGTCCGGAGAAACCCGTCTAAGTCGTCTGGCAGATGCAGCGGCCCGCGACGAGAGATCAGTCGGGGCCGTTTTCATTTTCCAGCGCGTCGGCGCGCGGAGACTTCATGAGCACATACACGTTTTCGTCAGAGTCCGTCAGCGAAGGTCACCCAGACAAGGTCTGTGACTTCATCGCCGATTCCATTCTCGATGCGCATCTCGCCGGCGACCCGAACAGCCGCGTTGCCTGTGAAGTGCTCTGCAAGAGTGGACAGGTCGTGCTCGCCGGCGAGATCACGTCGCGCACGAACGTCGACTACGAGAAGGTCGCCCGCGACGCGATTCGCGAGATCGGCTACGTCGATCGGAACGAAGCCTTCAACGCCGACGGCGTGAAGGTCATCCAGTTCATCACCAAGCAGTCCGGTGACATCGCGATGGGCGTGGACACCGGTGGCGCTGGCGACCAGGGAATCATGTTCGGCTATGCGAGCGACGAGACGCCCGAGCTCATGCCGCTCCCGATCCAGCTCGCGCATCGCCTCTCTCAGCGCCTGGCGACCGGCCGCAAGAACGGCGAGCGTACCTGGCTTCGGCCGGACGTCAAGACGCAGGTGAGCGTTCGCTACGAGGACAACGCGCCGGTCCGCGTCGAGACGGTCCTCGTGTCGACGCAGCATGCGGCCGACGTCTCGCAGTCCGAGATTCGCGACTACGTCGCGAGCTGCATCGCGCCCGAGGTGCTCGGCTCGTGGTTCGGCCCGCATGTCGAAGTGCTCGTCAATCCGACCGGGCAGTTCATCGAAGGTGGCCCGTCCGCCGACTGCGGCGTGACCGGACGCAAGATCATCGTCGATTCGTACGGCGGCATGGGTCGTCACGGCGGTGGCGCGTTCAGCGGCAAGGATCCGTCGAAGGTGGATCGCAGCGGCGCGTACTTTGGCCGCTTCGTCGCGCGGCAGGTCGTGAAGCATGGCTATGCGAAGCGCGCGGAAGTGCAGGTCGCCTACGCGATCGGCCGCGCGGAGCCGGTGTCGGTTCGCGTGGACACCTTCGGCACGGGCGATTGGCGCGCCGCCGAGGAGTTCGTTCGCACGTTCGACTATCGTCCGGCGGCCATGATCGAGCGTCTGTCGCTTCGCAAACCGATCTACCGGTCGACGACCAACTACGGTCACTTCGGCAAGCCGTCGCTGAGCTGGGAAGAGTAACGAATCCTGGACGATCGGCAGTCGACACGCATGGACCAAAGCAGACGAGGCGGCGCAATCGCGTCGCCTCGTCTTTTTTCGTCCGTTGTCGACCGTTGTCTACCGACTGCTGCGTCTGGCCAGCGTCTAGCGACCGACGTCTGCCGGGGCGCGACCAACGTCTGGCATCGAGTCAGGTGCGTCCGGGCAGAGCTGCTCACGCGCCGAGAGTCGCCGGCTCGGCCCGGTGGAAGACGGGCGCCGTTGTTCCTGATCGCCAACGGGCGACGGCCGATACACCGTCGGACGGAGCACGTGCTCCAGCTCGGACGCGTCTACGATCGAGATCATAGCCCGATCCTCACGCCAAGATGGACGAGGGCCAGGTGCGTCGTGCTCTCGAGTGGCGTGATGGAAACCTGCGTGCCCGAAATGTCCTGAATGCTGCCCGGCCGCAGGTATTGGGCGCGTCCGCCGGCCACATACTGCACGCCCATGTCGATCGACACGGTGGTCTTCCGAGCGCTGACAGGAAGAAAGACGCCGCCGCCGGCGACCCACGTCGACGTCCAGTCGGACTGATTCGTCGTGCTCGCGAACGCGCCGTTGGAGTCATTCGATCCGCTGACACTCGACTCCGTCCAGAACACCTGCGTGCCGAGCCCCGCGTTGACGTACGGGCGCACCGGTCCGGTTGGCCACATGAGCTCGGGCCCGATGCTGAGCGGCAGGACGTAGTTCGTCGTCGAGACGTCGACGCGGATGCGTCCACCGATCGTCGGGCTGAGCGGCACGTGCTTCCGCTCGATTCCGTAGCCGAGTATCGCGAGATCGCCGCGGAGATGGGCGAAGCCGCGGTTGTCGAGCCGGAACAGGTACGTCGCCTGGCCGCCGTAGCCGAGATCGATGTTGCGCGCGAGCTGATCCTGCGGCCGCGCCTGAATGAAGGTGATGGAGCCTGAGCTTCGCTTCTCGAACTCGGTGGGCGTGTGCACGTGAACGACAGTGCAATTGCACGTCGCGGTCGTGTCCTGCGCTCCAAGCGCGCCGGCGGCGATGACGCTGAGTACTACCGCGCAGCCGATGCGTGAGTACAGCATGGAAACCTCGCGGGTGGGTGGACAGCACGCGGCCGCACAGCCGCGCATTGGCCGGAAGGGCAGACGACATGCCCCGTACCGTCCGCCATCCTCGGCCCGCCCCTATGTCCTTGTTCCACCGAGTTCTAGATGCGATACGCGGACGTGCACCACGGCGAACCGCGGTTGTGATCTGTCGCACGTTTCGGACGTATCGTGTCCGACACTCAGGACAACGCCGGCGAATTCTCGCCGCGGTCGGCCGGGATTTTGCGCAAGCCGGCCGGACATGTTCTCCGCACGACCGCTCCTGCGTCCGACAAATCGAATCGTTCAGATTGCGCGTGCCGCGCTCGATACGGAGCGCTTCTGGCTCGGCGTGTATCTCCTCGTCGTCGGCATCGCCACCGGCGTGTGCGTCGCGAAGGAGTGCAACAACTTCCTGATCTTTCGCGCCGCGTACTCGCATCTGCTCGCCGGCCGCGATCTCTACATCGCGTACACTGCAGAGCATGTGGATCTGTTCAAGTACAGTCCAACGTTTGCGCTGCTGTTCGCGCCGTTCGCCTGGCTGCCGTTCGCGTGAGCACTCCTCGCGTGGAACCTGATCAACGTTCTTTCGCTCTACTACGCGATCCGGCTTGCCGTTCCGGAGCCGAACCGCCTGGAGGCGATTCAGCTCGCCGGCCTCGGCATGATCACGACGGTGGATGGAACGCAGAGCAACGGCATCGTCGCGGCGCTCATCGTCCTGGCGTTCGCCGCACTGGAGCGCAACCGACTCGCGCATGGCGCCGCGGCGATCGTTCTGGGAGTGTTGATCAAGATCTTTCCGCTCGCTGCCGCCGCATTCGTGCTTCCCCGGCGTGATCGCTTGAGGTTTGCGACAATCTCGGCGGTGGTCGCCGCGGCCTTCGTCGCGCTTCCGCTCGTCGTGACGAGCCCTGGCATGCTCGGCGCGCAGTATCTGTCATGGTATCGGCTCGGTTCGGTCGACGCGCTCGATCGCGGCGCGTCCGTCATGCGCATGCTGCACGTCGTCGCCGGCTATCAGGGCCCGAACTGGCCGATCCAGCTCGCGGGCGCGGGGCTGTTGATCCTTCCGGTCGTGCTCCGGCCCGGCCGGTGGGCGGATCCGGAATTTCGCCGCGCGTTCCTCGCGTCGGTGCTCGTCTTCTCGGTGATCTTCAATCACAAGGCGGAGCAGCCGTCGTTCGTCATCGCGATGGTGGGGATGGCAATCTGGCACGCGACGGCGCCGCGCAGCGCCGTGCGAAATGTTGTCACGGGCTGCACGTTCGTGGCGACGATTCCGATACTCATGACGGTGATCGCCCCCGGGTTGATCGCACAGACCGTGGACCGTCCGCTTCTCATCGCCTCGGCCTGCTGCACGGTTGCGTGGTTCACGATGCAGGGCGAGCTGCTCGATCTGTTTCCGGAGCGCGGCGCGGAAGACCAGGCAGAGTTCGCCGCGATGTCCGACGAGCCGGCCGTCTAGCGGGACGAGTGGTGTTGCGCGCCCGGCGGTAGCGCGTAAGACATACGTGGTCCGGCATACGCGCGCCCTGCAGTCGTTCCCACTCCCACCTCCGTATGGATCGCGCACTTCGCAAACGTCGTTCGTGGATCGGTCTCGTCGCATGTGTCGGGCTCGCGCAGGGTGCTGGCGCGCAAGCCGCTCCGGCCGTTCGGCCACTCGCGTATACCCGGTTCGAGCTGTCGAATGGATTGATCGCGCTGCTGAACGAGGATCACACCTCGCCGATCGTCGGCGTCGAGCTGCTCGTGCACGTCGGCGCGAAGGACGAGACGGTTGGACATACGGGGCTCGCGCACCTGTGCGAGCATCTGATGGGGGAAGGGTCGCCGAACCTGGCGCAGGATGAGAAAACGCTCATTCTCTCGCTTGGTGGCGTCTCGCGGAGCGGGGTGCCCGGCGGGGCCATATGGGGCGCGACGGACGAGGATCGAACCCACTTCTGGTACACGGTACCGAGTAATCAGCTCGAGACGGCGCTGTGGATGGAAGGCGACCGGTTCGCGACACCGCTCAGCAAGGCCGACGAGGAGCATCTGAAGAGTGTGCGCGAAGTGATTCGACAGGAGCACTTGCAGGGCCGCGAAAACGCGCCGCAACCGCAGGCCAGCGCGAATCGTATCACGCTCGACCAGTTCTACATCGGCCGCGACCGCCACCCGCGCGATCCGCTTGGACCGATGGCTGATCTCGACGCGGCGACCGCTGCCGACGCCAAGCAGTTCTGCGCGCCGTACTATGTGCCGAACAACATCGTGCTCGCGCTCAGCGGTGATTTCACGACCGCCCGCGCCGAGCAGATGATTCGCAAGTACTTCGGGTCGATTCCGCGTGGTGTCGTACCGGCGCATCCGAGCGTCGCGCCGGTGACGTTCACGCAGGAGAAACGCCTGGTCGTGGAGGATCCGCGCCTGCGCGTGCCGATCCTTCGCATGGCGTGGTTCGGCGCGGGCGTGTCGTCCCCGGATCGCGAGCGACTCAATGCGCTCGCGATGGCGCTCGGCGACGATCGCGAAGGCAGGTTGTCGAAGCTGCTCGTCTACGATCGCAAGCTCGCGACGTCGGTGGCGATCAACAACATCGACATGGAAACCGCGGGCGTCTTTCAGATCGACATCCGCCCGCGCGGCGACTCCTCGCTCACCACGATCGAGACCGTCGTCGACAGCGTGTTGAAGGATCTGCCGTCGACACCGTTCACCGAGCGGAATCTGCTGTCGTTCAAGCGCTCGACGCCCGTGGTGGCCGCCACGTCGCTGCAAACGCGGGCAGCGCGCGCGGACACACTCGCGCAGAGCCAGACGTACGCGGCGGATCCGGACATCTACGTCAAGCAGGCTGCGCACATCGCGCGGCTCACCCCGGCCGAAGTGCAGGATGCCGCGCGCCGCTATCTCACGTCGCAGCGCGTCGTGATGAGCATCGTTCCCTCGGGGAAGCTGAATCTCGTGAGCAGACCTGAATTGACGTTCACGAACGTCACGAACTGGGCAAAGGCGGAGCGCTGACCATGCGAGCGATTCGAACTTCGTGGTCCGCCGCGCTGTGGGTGCTGCTGAGCGTGGTTGCATCGACCGCAACCGCGCAGCAGGTCGACCGCTCGGAGCGTCCGGTCGCGCCGCCGTCGCCGGCTTTCGCGTTTCCTCATGTCGCCACGCGTACGCTGGCGAATGGCATGCGCGTTGCCGTCGTCGAGAATCACGCGGTGCCCGTGGTCGCCGTGCGGATCGTCCTTCCGGTCGATTCGGTCGCCGATCCACGCGGCAAGGAAGGGCTGTACTGGCTGATGCTGTCCATGCTGCGCGACGGCACGACGTCGCGGACGCCGGAGCAGTTGGCGGCCGCGATGGCCGAGCTCGGGACGACGGTGTCGCCCACGAGCTTCACGACCGTTACGGGCAACTACGTTGCGGCGTTGAACCTCATGGCCGACATGGTTGCCCACCCGGCCTTCTCACCGTCGGCATTCACCGTGCGGCAGGCTGCACGTGTCGCGACGGTTCAACGACAGCTCCAACTGCCGATCAGCGTGCCGCGACGCATCATGTACACGACGCTCTTCGGCCCAGAGCATCCGGTGGCGCGATCCGCCAATGCCACCGAGGAGAGCGCGAAGGCGATCACGCTGGATGACGTGAAGGCGTTTCATGCGCGCTACGTCCAGCCACAGAATCTCACGCTGGTGATCGCCGGCGACGTTCGCGCCGCGGACGCGTTCGAGGCCGCGACTCAGGCATTCGGCGCATGGCCGAGAAGTGGCGAAGCGTTCGTTCCGCGGGAGCTGCCTGCGGCGCCGGCGCCGCAACCCACGACGATCTTTCTCGTCGATCGCCCTGGCGCGACGCAAACGAACGTCGCTTCCGCGCAGCTCGGGCCGGCCATCACGAGCAGCGACTACACGCCGCTCACGATGATGGGAACGATTCTCGGGGCGGGTCAGTTGAGTCGGCTCATGCAGAATCTTCGCGCTCGCCATTCGTATGTGTATTCTGCCGCGCTCACTCAATTGTTGTGGCGCAACGCTCCCGAGCCGTCCTTGCTCCAGGGTCTCGCGACGCTGCCGACGGCGAAGACGGACAGCGCGATGATGGAATGGGTCGGCGAGCTGCGAGCCATTCGCGGCGATCGTCCGCCGACCGAAGACGAGATGTCTGCCGCACGTGCCGCGCTCATCACATCGCTGCCGACGCAGATCGAGACGATGGACGGCGTCGCCGATCGCGTCGCACTCCTGGCGCGGAACAAGCTTCCGTTCGACTTCGACAATCGCGTCGCGGCGACGGCGGCGCATCTGGCCGCAGGTGACATCACCCGCGTCGCACAGACGTATCTGGACCCAACGCACACGGTCTTCGTGATCGCTGGAGACCGCAAGGCGATCGAGCCGGCGTTGCGCGCGATGAACATCGGTCCGGTCGTCGTCGTGGACGAGCACGGATCGCCTTTGCCGTGACGTCGTCGTCGTGAGCGAAGCGAAGGATCTATAATGCGTACTTCGAGTACTTCGAAGCCGGCTCGAGGCACGAGACAGTAGATCCTTCGGGTTGCTTCGCTCCCTCAGGATGGCGCTCTGTTCGCCCGCAGTGCTACGGCGGGTGGCATCGGCGAACCCGAGATGGGCGCTCTCGTCATGACGTGAACACAGGCATACATTGCATGGCTGGCGAGCCCGCTGTGCAGCCCGATCAGCGGGCGCCAATCCGTTTCATTCGCCGCGTCTGGTGGCTTTCATGAGTGCAAAACCGAATCTCGAGACAGTTCCGCGCGGGGCTCCGCCGGCGGCGCGAGACACCTCGTCCGCACCGCGTCCCACCCTCGTTTCTTCCGCATACTCGCTGCCCGGCGACCACGTGGAACGCAATCCAGGTATGCCGCTCGATCTCGACGTCGTGCGCGCCGTGCGTGTGAATCGCAGCGCTGTCGAGCGCCGCGCCGCGACGATCCCGACACGCCGCACCGTCAAGAAGGAATGGCAGGCCGCGTGGCTGCTGCGCGCGATCACGCTCATCGATCTCACGACCCTTTCAGGCGACGACACACCCGGGACCGTTCGTCGGCTCTGCGCCAAAGCCCGGCATCCGCTGCGCGACGACGTCGTCGAAGCGCTCGGCGTTCAGAATCTCGAGATCACGGTCGGGGCCGTCTGCGTCTACCACTCGCTCGTCCCGACCGCGGTCGACGCGCTGCGCGGGACGAACATTCCCGTCGCGGCTGTGTCGACCGGATTTCCTGCCGGCCTGAGTCCGCTCGAGCAGCGCATTGAAGAGATCCGCGCGAGCGTTGCGGCCGGTGCGCGCGAGATCGACATCGTCATCACGCGCGCGCACGTGCTCACCGGCAACTACGAAGCGCTGTATGACGAAGTGAAGCGCTTTCGCGAAGCCTGCGGCGATGCGCACATGAAGGCCATTCTCGCAACGGGCGAGCTGGCGACGCTCGGCAACGTGGCGCGCGCGAGCCTCGTCGCGATGCAGGCCGGGGCGGACTTCATCAAGACGTCCACGGGCAAGGAGAGCGTCAACGCGACGATCCCGTTCGGCGTCGTGATGTGCCGCATGATCCGCGAGTACTTCGAGCAGACGGGCTACGCGGTCGGGTTCAAGCCGGCCGGTGGGATTCGCACCGCGAAAGGCGCATTAGAGTACTTGTACTTGATGAAGGAGGAGCTCGGCGATCGCTGGCTCAGGCCGGATCTCTTCCGCTTTGGCGCGAGCTCCCTGCTCACCGACATCGAGCGCCAGCTCGAGCATTTCCTCACGGGTCGCTATGCGGCGGCCCATCGCCAGCCGATGCCCTAGGCGGCATCCCGAGGACCAACGGCGACGAGGATCTACCGTCACTGCACTGTGACAAGCTACTCGTTCCAGATGTTGGATCCTTCGCTTCGCTCAGGATGACACAAGCGGGATGCTCAGGATGACACGAGCGGGATACTCGGTCTGACACGGAAAGCACGCTCAGGATGACACAGACGACACGATGACGACATTCCGGATCACCACGTGACGACAGTCGCAGAAATCTTCGAGACGATGGAATACGGCCCGGCGCCGGAGAGCGACAAGGAAGCGCTCTCCTGGCTGGCCAAGCACGAGCGCGTCTTCGGCCACTACATCGACGGCGCCTGGACCGAACCCGGCAAGCTCTTCGACGTCATCAATCCGGCGACGAACAAGCGGATCGCGCGTGTCACCGACGGCACTCCCGGGGACGTCGACGCCGCCGTGAAGGCTGCGCGGGCCGCGCTTCCCGCGTGGAAAGCGCTCTCGCCACATGCGCGTGCACGCCACCTTTATGCACTCGCCCGTGGCGTGCAGAAACACGCGCGCCTGCTCGCGGTGCTCGAGAGCATGGACAACGGGAAGTCGATCCGCGAGACGCGCGACATCGACGTCCCGCTCGTCGCGCGCCACTTCTATCATCACGCGGGATGGGCGCAGCTCCTTGACACCGAATTCGCCGGCTACGAGGCGATCGGCGTCGTCGGGCAGATCATTCCGTGGAACTTTCCTCTGCTCATGCTGGCGTGGAAGATCGCGCCGGCATTGGCAGGTGGTAATACACTGGTGCTCAAGCCCGCGGAGTTCACGCCGCTCACCGCGCTCTGTTTCGCCGAGCTCGCGCACGAAGCGGGGATTCCCGCCGGCGTCATCAACATCGTGAACGGGCACGGCGAAACCGGTGCCGCCATCGTCAACCACCCCGACGTCGACAAGATCGCGTTCACCGGCTCGACGGAAGTCGGACGCATCATCCGGAAAGCCACCGCGGGCTCGGGCAAGAAGCTGAGCCTCGAGCTCGGAGGCAAGAGTCCGTTCATCGTCTACGACGACGCGGATCTCGACAGCGTCGTGGAAGGCGTAGTCGACGCGATCTGGTTCAATCAGGGCCAGGTCTGTTGCGCGGGCTCGCGCCTGCTCGTGCAGGAAGGTGTGGCCGACAGGCTCGTCGCAAAGCTTCGTTCACGCATGGAGAAGCTCCGCCTCGGCTCGCCGCTCGACAAGGCGGTTGACATGGGGGCGATTGTCGCTCCGGTGCAGCTCGAGCGCATCAGGGAACTCGTGCAGCAAGGTGTCAACGAAGGAGCGACGATGTGGCAGCCCTCATGGGCGTGCCCCACGGACGGCTGCTTCTATCCACCCACGCTCTTCACCGATGTGCAGCCCTCGTCCACCATCGCGCAGGTCGAGATCTTCGGGCCGGTGCTCGTGACGATGACGTTCCGCACGCCGGAAGAATCCGTCGCGCTCGCGAACAACACGCCGTACGGCCTCGCGGCCAGTGTGTGGACGGAGAGCATCAACCTCGCGCTCGACATCGCGCCCAAGCTCAAGGCGGGCGTCGTGTGGGTAAACTCCACGAATCTGTTCGACGCCGCCGCGGGATTCGGCGGCTATCGCGAGAGCGGCTTCGGCCGAGAGGGCGGACGCGAAGGCATGTGGGAATACGTGAAGCGCGTGCCCGCGGATGCGTCCGTCGCGAGTCGCCGCTCGTCCGCTGCCGCATCCTCATCGCCCGCCGCCCGTCGCGCGTCGTCCGCGGACCAGCCGCCGATTGATCGCACACCGAAGCTCTTCATCGGTGGCAAGCAGGCGCGCCCCGATCAGGGTTACACGCGTCGCGTTCTCTCGCCGTCCGGTGCTGTCGTCGGCGAGGCGCCGGAAGGCAATCGTAAGGATATTCGAAATGCCGTCGAGGCTGCCCACGCCGCCGCCGGCAAATGGGCGCGCGCCACGGGACACAATCGCGGCCAGATTCTCTACTACATCGCCGAGAACCTGTCGGTGCGCGAGCAGGAGCTCGCGCAGCGCATCGATGCGATGACTGCCTGCGGTGCTCGGCGCGCGAAGCAGGAGGTCGATGCGTCGATCTCGCGGCTCTTCACGTACGCCGCGTGGGCCGACAAGTACGATGGCGCCGTGCACAGCGTTCCGATCCGCGGCGTCGCGATCGCGATGAACGAACCGATCGGCGTGATGGGCATCGTATGCCCGGACGAGCTCCCGCTGCTGGGCATGATCTCGCTCGTCGCGCCGGCTATCGCCACGGGCAACACGACGATCGTGGTTCCCTCATCGCCGTATCCGCTCGCGGCGACGGACTTCTATAGCATTCTCGAAACGTCGGACGTTCCCGCGGGTGTGGTGAACATCGTGACCGGCGACAAGGATGCGCTGGCGAAGGTGCTCGCGGAGCACGACGACGTGGAAGCGGTCTGGTACTTCGGCTCGCGCGACGGCGTGAAGGCCGTCGAGCTGGCCTCGGCGTCCAACATGAAGCGGACGTGGGCCACGTGGCACGATCGTGCGTGGCTCGATCGCGGCGATGGTGAAGGGCGCGAGTTCCTGCGCGCAGCCACCCATGTGAAGAACGTGTGGGTGCCGTACGGCGAGTGACGCGGCATCGCGCTCTCGACGTTTCATTCCGGTAGTCTCCCCCCTCCCTCCCGCGGTGCCGCATGACCCTGCGTCCTCTCGCCACGCTCCTTGCCTGTGCTGTCGCGTTCACCGCGGGATGCAAGGATTCTTCTCCGATTCCACATACCGCGACGTATCTGAAGATCGTCTCGGGGTCGAACCAGTCCGGTGATCTGTCGGCGCCACTCGATTCCGTGCTCGTCGTACAGGTGTTCGACGGCGCGAACAAGTCCGTCGCCAACGTGCCCCTGTCGTGGACGGCTACCGGCGGCGGTTCACTCTCTCAGACGTCGACGACGACCGACAAGGACGGCAAGTCGAGCGTGAAATGGACGCTCGCTCCGGCGGCGGGCCTGCAGGTCGTGACGGTCACGAGCCCGCAGATCGCCGGCGGTTCGGTGTCGTTCGTCGCCAGCAACGGATCGATGATCACCGGCACGGTCGCGTCGAACGGCGCGCAATCGCCATTCGCCGCCTTCTCCAAGGCGCGCACTGGCCGCTCGGCGAGCTTCACGCGTATCGGCGGGCCCGCACCAGTTCCGAAGTACGTCGACGGAAGCATCATCGTCGGGTTCAAGAACGGTGTGCTCGGCGTGGCGAGCGTCGCGTCGGGTTCATACCGCGCGGCCTCGACCGCGCGCGCCGCCGCGTCGACCATTCAGTCCCGGTTGACGACGCTGACGCGCGGCCGTCCCCTGAGCCGAGCGGAGATTTCGCCGGCGCTTCTGGCCGCTCGGCTGCATGTGGATGATACGTCCCACATCGGATCGTTGATGGACTCGTTGCGCGCCGATCCGAGCGTGGACTATGTCGAGCGCGAAGGCATTCGCTCGCTCCCGACGCGGCTCATGCGGCCGCGCGACGCGGTCGCGCTCGGCGAGCGACTCGCCGGATTGCGACAGGCCGCTGGCCTTGGAGCTCCTTCGGCGACGCTCGCCTCCTCGAGCGCCGCACCGACGCTGCCGAACGATCCGAACTTCTTCATTCAATACTGGAATTACAACATGCTCGATCTGCCTCGGGCGTGGACGACGACGACGGGAAGCTCGTCGGTCACGGTCGCGGTGGTCGATGCCGGGATCCGCTTCGACGCGACGGGCATCGCCGCGAATCTGACGAGCGACGGCTATGACTTCGTCTCGAACAAGGCGCTGGGGTTCACGGGCGCGCAGAACATCTGCGAGGGTGGAACGTTCTCCACGATCGACGGCGATGGCGACGGTCCGGATCCCGACCCGACCGCTCCGATCGATTTCGATTTCTTTGATCCGGACAACAACTGCTGGGCGACGTCGACGGCGGGCGATCACGGACTCTGGACCGCGGGCATCATCGGCGAAGCGGGGAACGACGGCCTCGGCGGCGTCGGCGTGAACTGGGCGGTGCACATTCGCCCGATCCGCGTGCTCGGCATCACTGGCAGCGGTAGTGATTTCGACATCGCCCAGGGCATTCTCTACGCCGCCGGTCTTCCCGCGACGGGTGCCGGTGGCGCGACCGTCCAGGGCGCGCGCACGCCGATCATCAGCATGAGCCTTGGCGGCTACGGCTACAGCTCCACGCTCCAGAATGCAGTCAACTCCGCCGTGGCCGCGGGGTCGCTGGTCATCGCCGCGGCGGGCAACGATGGAATCGATCTGCCTTCATATCCGGCATCGTTCCCTGGCGTGATGTCGGTCAGCGCCGTTGGGCCCGATGGGACGATCGCGTCATACTCGAACGCGGGCACGAACATCTCCGTTGCGGCGCCCGGCGGTGACCTTCGCCTCGACGATCCGATCGACAACTTCGATGATTCCGGCGGCGCGTGGATCTGGGGTCTCTGGTGGGACTTCACACGCAATCGGCAGGTCTTCACGGCGGCGATCGGAACGTCCGCGTCGGTGCCTCACGTCGCGGGTGTAGCCGCGCTGCTTCTGGCAAAGAATCCCTCGATGACGGCAACCGATCTTCGCACGCGCATCGAGCAGACGGCGACGCGTGCTGCCGGAGCGACGCGCAACGACCTGTACGGTTGGGGCGTGGTGAACGCGTACAACGCGCTGAACGCG